>SDBT01012724.1_pt1 | contig 13510 bp, 11 predicted proteins | sample 2277101 | NCBI WGS metagenome assembly SDBT01 (sample SAMN10404973, study PRJNA504765) | marine sediment metagenome | isolation source: marine sediment core GS10_PC15, 103 cmbsf | place: Arctic Ocean: Southern Knipovich Ridge | collected 2010
TAATCTTAAATTAATTTATTAGTAGAATCTTCATAACACCAACAACTTATTTTAAACTAAATCCGAGGGCCAAGCCTTGATAGTCACACTAGTAAAACTAGTGGTTTACCTGTTTTTTAATTAAAAGGATCTTTGGAAATTATTTTTCCACAAACAACACACTGTTACTGCAAGAGCATCAGTTACGTCGTCCTTTTTGGGCTTTTCCATTCGTGGAAAGAGTTGCAAAATTACCCGGCCAACTTGCTCTTTAGTCGCGCCACCATAGCCAGTTACTCCAAGTTTGACTTCTCGTGGAGAAAATTCATGGGTAGTAAGAGTGTGTTGGTTTGCAAGCAAGTAAAGAATGCCACGCAAGTAACCAAGCTTTAAAAAGTTTTGAGCGTTCTTTCCTAAAAATGGTGTTTCAAGAGCAATATCAGTCACACGTTGTTGTATTACTTTTTCGGAAAAAAAATCATAAAACATACCAATGCGGAAAACTAAACTTTTGGATGGTGGCATTGATAGGTGGCCATAATCAAGCAAGATGGCTTGACTGGATTCTTTTTTTAAAATACCAAACCCAGCTATGCGAAAGCCGGGGTCGATGCCTAAAATTACCATCTCCGAGCCTTTTTTTATCCCAAATCATTATCCCAATTAAAAACTTTTCCCCGCAGTAAACTACGGGGAAAAGTTTTATTGGTTAATCTCTAGCTGCCTCTTTTAACAAAGCTTGTACTGTTTCAGTCATTGGATAGTGATATCTCTGTGAAAGCTGTACAACCTCCGTACATGCAGAATCAAATGGCAATACCGCAAGAAGATTCTCTGATGCACGGCTTATTTGGTCAGTTGTTTTAATTACTACGCGGCCAGTTTCAACACTTTTGGCAAGGGCAGCCCTAAAGTCTTCAAGAGTCTGTACTGGTATATCATTAAGTTCATTAATGGTAAATCCTGTTGCAATAGTTTGCGCTTGTGCAAGTTCCGAATCAGGGAAAATATGAGTAATGACAAGAAGTGGTTCAGTTTGCTCGTTTAACACAGTGTACAACTTTAATCCCGGTGCCTGTTCTGCAAGTATTCGAATGTGGTTGATGGTTAATGACATCACCACCATACCCGCAAATACTTCGTAGTCAACTTCTTCATGCCATGGATACATTTTTCGAATTGGCACAACCTCTGTTTGGTCAAAATCAACTACCATTTCAATTCGTTCGCCATTGCGATATACCACAAGATGCACTTGCTGGCCAAGCGCCAATCGCGAAATATAGTCAGCAAATGAAACCTTATCTTCACACCACGACACACTCATTTCCCCATAAATATCAAGACGTTCCCCGTTAATTTCGTAAATCATATCACCCGCTTGCACACCAGCATTTTCAAGAGGACTATTTTTTACCACTTCAACAACATAGCAACCACCCGGTACTGGGTTATCAAGATATTTGGTCACCTCATCAGTTACCATTATTGATAAAATACCCAAGAAAGGCTTACGTAAAAGAGGAACATTATATAAATCAGTTAATATTACTTTTAAGATATTCACAGGAATAGCATAACCAACATTTTGTGCCCCACCAAAAATACCTGCTGAATTAATACCGATAACAAGTCCTTCAGCGTTTAAAAGTGGACCGCCAGAACTTCCTGGATTGATTGCCGCACTTGTTTGAATAAAATGCTGTTCCCTGCCACTAATAACACCAGTTGTGCTTTTGAGTGTTTCTTGTCCCAATGGATATCCAAGAGCAAGAACTTCATCTGCGCGATATAACAGATCAGAATCACCGAGCTGCAAGCACGGAATTGTACCCAATATTTCGCGGACAATGTGCACTTCTTGTTCAGATATACGTAACAAAGCAAGATCACGCTCCGGGCATACACCAACAATATCTGCCTTGAGTGGTCGTTTACCCAATGATGGAATGTGAATCCATATAGCAACTGCCTGGTCAACCACATGAGCATTGGTAATAATATCGCCTTGATCGTTGATAAAAAAACCACTTCCACGTGCCACATGTTGGTTTGGCGTTCGATATGGTTGTAACCAGTCGAATTCTGCGATCATAGAAAATATTTGGACCACCGTATTGCGAACCATTGTTTGCACCGGGCGCCACATCCCTGCTTTTGAACGAGACAAATCTGATTTGATGGTAGATTGCTGATTAGTATTGGCAACTTCGGTACAACTATTTTCCTCAATAGTTTTGCTCACAATGCTCGTCAATAAAATAAAAGAAAAGAGAGCAGATCTTATTATACGCATGTATAACCCTTTGTTACCGTGTTTATAATTAATTACGTCTCGTTATTTTATGTCTAGTAGGTCTGAAAATTTCGTGTATCTTAGCATCCCACAATGATAAAAGTCCTTGATACACTAACCCTCCAATAACCAAAGCGGCTATGGTACTAAGTATCATCTCGCCCTGTTTGGCAAATAGGTATTGACTCTTCACTGGCACACTCCTTGCGAGCTAAATCATCATTATGTTTAGTTTACTGAAATAATAAAAAATAACTACCGAAAGTCCACAAAAATATTCTAACGTCAAAATATTGCATTTTTACTTACTTACTCTTCAAAGTCATGCATATCTTCAAACTTGGTAAGCTCTTTCACAAAATGCAAATAAGCGGTGCCCGTTGGTCCATTGCGTTGCTTACCAATAATTAATTCAGTTAATGCCGGATGCTCAGTTTCTGGATTATAAATTACATCACGATAGAGAAACATAATCAAATCGGCATCTTGCTCAATAGCACCCGATTCTCGCAAGTCAGAAAGCATCGGACGTTTATCCATACGGCTCTCTACCGCCCTAGACAGCTGAGAAAGTGCAAGAATAGGAATACTTAGCTCTTTAGCAAGTGCTTTCAATGACCGAGATATCTCGGAAACTTCTTGATGGCGATTTTCGTGACGTTTATGCGAATATAGCAATTGTAGATAATCAACAACCAGAAACTGTAACTGATGATCTAATTTTAACTTTCGTGCTTTTGTCCGAAGGTCCATGATATTAAGCATAGCCGTATCATCAATAAAGAGTTTCATCTGGGCAAGCTGGGCAGCAACATTAGTTAATTCAACCCAGTCTTCAGAAGAAATAGTTGCATTTCTAATGTTCTGATGTGCAATGCCCGATTCAGAAGAAAGCAGGCGAAGTGTTAATTGTTCAGCAGACATTTCAAGAGAAAAAATTCCGGTTGAAAAGCCATTCTTTGCAGCAGCAGTTGCAATACAAAGTGCTAATGCCGTTTTTCCCATAGATGGTCTCGCCGCTAATACAACCAAATCACCATTTTGAAAACCAGAAGTCATAAGATCTAGTTTTTTGTGCCCCGAAGGAATACCAGTAATCCCTCTGCTGTGACTTTTAATGTCAGACAGGTGTTGGAATGTTCTTTTGAGCCAAATATCAAGTTGAACAAAATTGTTAATTGCTCGTTTGTTTGCTATGTGGAAAATGGTTTGCTCGGCAGCATCAAGTACTTCATCAATATTTTTGTCATCCTGACTATAACAGTTAGCTATAATCGTTGTTGCCGAACCAATCAGTTCACGAAGAATTGATTTCTCTTTGATAATTTGTGCATGTTGTTCAATAAGACCAACAGATGGTATATCTTCTTGCAATGAAACAAGATAGACAACGCCACCAATAGAATCAAGTTGCCCTCGCTTTCCAAGCTCATCTTGTAAGGTTACCAAATCAATACGTTTATTTTGCTGTTCCAAATCGCTCATTACTTGATAAATAAACTTATGTGCTTGATTATAAAAATCTGTCGGTAACAAAACTTCGGATATGCGCTTTATATATTCATCATTCAACAATAACGCACCCAACACTGATCGCTCCGCTTCGATATGAGCAGGAAGCGTACGTCCGAGTGCGCGTTCGGTATTTACAACTCTGGAAGGAAAAGAGACTGATCGTCCTTGTTTGTGCATTGAATTAAATACATTATTCGGGAATAATGGTTAAAGACAGTTGCGGCTTTAATCGAGAAGTAAGCTTAATTGTCACTTTGTGTGACCCTTTTGTTTTAATTGACTTATCAAATGTAACTTGATTTTTAGCAATGCTGATACCTTTATTGGCAAGTGACTCAACAATCTCTGTTGAATTAATAGAACCGTACAATTTACCGTCATCGTGTATTTTACGCTTCAAGGTAAGCTTGAGTGATTTAATTTTTTCTGCGAGCATTGATGTTTGCGTTGCAATTACTTCTTTACGATGTTCCACAGATTGGGCTTTTTCTTGATAAGAAGATTCATTTTTTTTGGTTATCTCGATGGCAAAACCATGCGGAATGAGATAATTACGTGCATAGCCATCACCAACTTTGATAATTTCTCCAGCCATCCCTATCTTTTCAATGTCTTTACGCAAATAAACTCTCATGAAATATCCCCTGTGATTTTTTATGTATGATTATGATCTTATGATTATCTATATTTAGTATAAACCAAAAACTGTAGGTTGAAAATCAGAAAAATATTATGAAGAGCTAATCTTCCAATTTTGGAGCACAATCTTTTGTGTTTGATTTTTCGATTGGATCGTCTTTTCCTTTGGAGCCTTAAGTGTACATGAAAGTATAAGTAATAAATTGTTGTTTTTTATCAAATGAGCATCCAATGCATAATCATCTTTGATTTTTTTTATAATAAGCTTAGCGTTATACCCTGGCATCACATCAGATAACCACGAATCAAAGACCAATGATACGGTACCCTGAGAGTCAAATGATGCAACTTCTCCATACCGTTTACACCAGATAACACCATAATCCAGCAGCACTTCTGTTAAACGATATTGTTGTTCGTATCGTTGGCGCTTGAGTGCAATATCATGCATATATGTGCTACTTCGTATAATATTTATCATACATATAAGCAAAACACTGGTGATGAGCATTACCACAATAAGTGCTGATCCAGGTATATTCGATTTCATAATTCTCTATTCCTAACAGCAACTATGTTAGTAAGAATCAACGGTTTTGGCACCTTAAGGCTAAAAGCTGTTGCAATATTTATTATTTTATTTCCACGCTTTTCAACGTTAAATGTTACTGAAGCAATGTGTTGTGCGACAATGCTACGCGTTTTTTTGCGCCATGTTTGTCTTTGTTTGTTATACTGCCCCTCAATGCGTATAAGCGTATTATGTTCAAAAATCCAACCAATATCATGATCTTTTGTATGCCAAATGAGCTCTGTCGGAGTAATTTTTTTCCAAGCAGATTCTCGCGTTGGCGACATACGAGCGTCACGCATAAATATATCATGGGCCATATAGGCATTTATCACGGTATTATTAATACGAGCCATTGTCATGCTCTTTATACACGAGGTAATAACCCAATGAAATGAAATAGTAGTCAAAATTGTGAATAGTAGTAGATACAACAAAAAACTGAATAAAGAAAACCCTGTCTTCACTATGACTCCACCATCGAATCAGCTGTGCAGGAAACCAGGCAAACCGACCTTGATTCACCATGTAAAGATTGCCAGGAAACACGCACCTCAATAATATTTAAATCTTCACCTGTTAATGATGGAATTACCTTATGTCTGCTATAACTTGTAACAGATAGTGGTCTTGACCGTATGGTAATGGTAAATTGATCATTTTTTTCATGCAAGATTGCTGGTGATCTGCGGTGAGCACGTGCAGTTTCAATTGTGTTTCTGGCTATTGTCAATGCGTGCATACGATTAAGCGTTTCGCGTTGTTGTATCACAACGTGCCATTGATAAAAAGCTATACTCACCGTTGCAATACTAAAGAGTGCTAACGCAACTAAAATATCAATCAAAAAAAAGCCCTCAGCGCGTAATCGTGTTCTATTAAACATATTTAAATAGTAATGCAACATTATTAACTCTATCTCATACATTCGCCATCGTTTGGTATTGTGCGAAAAGTTATGTAGACTATACATAGAATCTGATTGTTTCTGCAATAAACACGTAGACAAAAATTTTGAAAGTTATCATGGTTTTCGAAAAAACCATTTTTTGACTTGTGTGTACTTCACCTTGTCCAACATCCTATCAAATGTAGTTTTGGCAAGAACAGAAGTTTACACGAGTCAAAGTGCCAGGACGAACAAAATTATAAAATTAAATCATTTAGGAATTACTATGAAATATATAAAAAAAATATCCAAAGTAGTATTACTTATCATTATGCTCGGTTCACTCTTTTTTCCAGCAGACCTTTTTACTCAGCCAGAAGCTGACCTTTCACCGCAAGAAATGCAAGAGCTTGATCAACTTGAACAGGAATTATTGGAAGCTTCACAGGCAATTGACGAATATGTTTCTACCCTTTCACCCGAAGAACAAGCTGAGTTTAATCGTGCAGTTGAAGAAGTTTCTGAAATGATTGAAAATATGAGCGAAGAAGAACTCAATCAATTCTTAGGTGAAATGTTTGCAGGAGAACCTGCCGTAGAACCAGAAGTTGAAGTTGAAAAGCCAGAAGAGCCCGTCGTGGAGGAAGAACCTGCTGTTGAGCAAGAGCCTGAGCTTACTGTGGAACAACAACGCAAGATAGAAAATGCAATCAACTTAATTGACTTAATTATTAAATATACCAATACATTTATTATCAAAGTGCAAAGTTCCCCTGATTTGCCGGCAAAAATAGTACGTTGGGGCAAAAAAGGTACCATTAAGGAATGGCCAACTGATCTGACATGGAAAGACTTCAAAACGAACATGGAAACCTTTGTACAGAAATTATACAAAATGAAAGATCAAGATCCACGAACTAAAGAATATAAATACATGGGTGGTTTGCTTGAAGATGAAACACTCTTTAATAATGTTGCACAACTACAAGCAAAACTAAAAAAAGAAGTGCCACAGATAGAAATACCGGAATTTGGGTTGCAAAAACTTAGTAGAAAATCTAAACAGGCAACACAAAAGGCAACAAGTAGCTATACCGAAGCACTCTATACCCTCAAAATTCCAGAATCATTAGACCAATTGTTTGAAAAATTCGAACCAAAGGCAGAAAAACTTAGAAAAGAGGAAGAAGCGGCGGAAAAAAGAGCTGTGCAAGAAGCAAAAAAACCTCGTAGACCAACAAGAGCAGTTGAAGCGGGCGTCTCCCCCGAAGAAGCCCTCGGTTACGGTTATGGGCCAAGTTACGACTACGATTACGGATTTGAGCCACCAACATTTGAGCCGACCTACGGGCGGCGATATCCATCTGACACGGAGCGTCCAAGAGACCGTAGAAAGCCAACTGAACGTAAACCAACACCCCCTACCGCAGCTGCAGATAAAGCAAAGAAAGAGATTGAAGACCTTGCACGACGTGCACAAGTACCAAAAAATCCCGAATCTGAACGTCTACTTGGTGCCATTATTCAAAACTTAAAAGATCTTGTTGAAACCATTGATAAACAACCACGGCTAAAAAATCTCACTGAACATCTCACCAATGATAAAGAACCAGTAGATACTGCCTTAGTGATCGATATCAATCAATTAAAACGTAAAATAAGCAAGACTGAGGATAACGTCAAAGCATTGCAACTTAAAACACGCAGACTCAGTCAAACCCTCAATGATTATTACCGGGATGAACTTAAGAGTGTGATGTCAAAAGATAAGAAAGTACTAGAAAACCTTGCAAAATCAATCAAAGATATCAATTATCAACAAACAAAGGGGCAAATACTGCCGGAAAAACAGTGGGCTTATTTTAAAGACGAAGAAGCTCAGCCTACGGATTCAGTAAAAGCAACTCGCAAACAGATTCCAACACCAACAACATTGCCTGAATTGCAAGAATCAATTGATAAGCTTATGAAAACGGTAAAAACAAAAGAAAAAAAAGAAAAAACTAAAACTCCGGTGACTCGTTTGCGCCGATAAGAGTGCGATCAAAGGATGGTTTTTATTTTTCCGTCCGTATCATCCCCTCCCGTTCGTCCTGAGTTTTTTGTGCAATTTTCTGCGCACAAAGTATCGAAGGGCTAAACTGCTAAAAATTCGGTAATTTACTCACTTATAGCACTTAACATATAGATTCATACACTTACTTAAGATGTAAAAGTCTTGAACGTGTTGATTTATATGTTTTTTTAAAAATAAGATTGTTCTTAAAGTCATTTGAGCACTTTCGGTATGCTTCGCCCTTAGGCGAATAGCGACCATTAAAGTGCGTCGAGGGAATTAAAAAGGGAAACATCCCGATTTATACCCCACACAATCTAAAGATTTTAGTGGGGACCCCATATCCAGATAAGGTTTTGGGAAAACAAAATACCTTGTGCAACTGCATAAGTTTTATATTTTGGTTAAGAAATAATTTTTACAATTCGTATCCCTACAATCAATATGGATCTAAGTGTTAAGCGCTATATCTGTTCTGCTACTCAAAAGCATTGACTATTTCACAATAGAAATATTATCCTAAGTGATGAATAGGCGAGGTAGTGTTGTTATTTGATAATTATTTCTTTTATGGAGATAAAAAGGAGTCGTATGAAGTTTATAAAAAAGGGATTGATACTAATTTTTTTCTTTGCTGTGGGGCAACTGAGTGCTGCTGTTGATCCCAAGCTTGCAAGAAAGGGTAAGGAATACTCACAAACATTATACCAAGGTGGCACTGTGCCAAATACTGTTGATGCAATTGTAGCAATGTTTCATTATTGGTATTCTGAAGCTATAAAAAAGAATGAGGGCAAGGATTTTGCATCTGGAACAATTGTAATTGAAGATCCAGGCAAAAAATTGTATTCATTTCTTTGGAAATATGTCCGGAGGAATTTTCCAGGAGGAGACATGTGTAGTCCGCCACTCGTTGCCGGTTCACCTGCATACTCAAGACAATCGACTCATTTTATAGCTTATTTATTGTATATGGGCTATGCAAGTAAGGGATTTTTAGGAATGATCAACAAGCATTGTGATTACATGCATTATGGTATTGATATCCCAAAAAGATTATCTCTGCCAATTCCTACAATTCCTAAAAAAAAGCATGTACTTTTTGGTTGGCTTGGCGAAATTGGAGGATCTCAATGGCTGTTCGTCAAACCGGAAGAAGCTGGCCTAAGAGGCATACAAGCCATTAAACACACAGTTGATTTAATTAAGAAGAAAGTTCTCGGGGATATAATTTTAAAAACCCTTAATGACCTTAAAAGACAGGCTGAATCTACATTGGCGAAGGACTTTGTCATAAGAAAAGCTCTCGAAGGCATAAAGCTGGTACCCGATGACAAAGATTCCATATCTCTTTATAGAAGGGAGGGCGTACTAGCGGGAATTATGGTCAAATTTTTAGCTTTATTATTATCCCCAGATAACAGGTTGAATAAAATAGAACAAAAGAATTTAACCAAAAAGGCTAAGGCCTTGGGCATTAGAGGAATAGTCGCAATAAGTAAGGATCTTTCCCGATCTAATAAAATTAATCTAAAATTACGTAAAGATTTTGAAAATCTTGCCATAGCAATTATGAAACAATATCCTGATGATTGGTCTGTTCGATTTGGGAATGAGGTTAGAATTCCGTAAGAAGTGTGGGCTCAATAACTTAGCATTGCCTTGGCAAACAACTCAGATACCGCTCCCCCCAAACTAACATTTGGGGGGCTTTGTTTTGCCCTACTCGCCTGCAAAAATGATGATCCTTGCCTAAAAAGTGGTTAATTGAGATTTTATTGTATCAAATGTATTTTATGTTAAAATATTAAGAAAATGACAATTTTAGTACAAAATACGTTTACATAAGGATTCCCATTATGAAGTTAACCCACAAGTTCTCTTATGCCTCCACCCTGCTTGTTTTTTTGTTCGGCTCTTTTTCTTATGCAAGGCTCGAAAATTCCGACTGTGTCAAAGAACGTAATAATAACAATGTTGAAATTAATTCTCCAGAAATAGAAAAACTTGAAGCTTTGCGTGAAGAACAACAAAAAAAGTTTGCCTCAAGACAAGACGCAATAAACCAAAAACGTCGATCTGGTGTCTCCAAACAAATAACGAAAAAAGAACAAGAAAAATTAAATACTGATCGAAAGAAATCCTTCATAAAGTTTGGAAAAAGCATGGTAAATGCTAGGATCGCGGCCATAGAAATAATGCTTAAACATCACCAATTAATCAGTGAATTATATGAAAGCATGCAAAACGACAACAACAACCAGAAATAGCAAACCGTTTTGCAGCACATTTAAATATCACCGCAGTTTAAGCAATAAAGACACCCCGTCAATCACTACTAGATTGACGGGGTGTTTACGCTAAACACACTTGGTGTTACAATGTTAAACGAAAAAATCAAATTACCATAAACACAAACAAAGCAAGAGGCTTAACAATGAAGAAAATTTCTATACTACCCCTTCTAAGCATCTGCATTACAACAATAGGCACGCATGCTATGGAGGAAAAAACTTCCAAGTCTATTACTGTCTACTACCATAACGCACTCAATGCTATCACCGAGGAAAAACCTGCCTTTCTAAAAACAATAAAACCCCAAGTCAAGGGCTTAACTAATATACAAAATGCTATTCTAGCGGGTGACCATAAAAATCTTAAAGAATTTCTGGAACAAAAACAAAAACCTGATATAACACAAAACGAGGCACAGCATCCAGTCATAAAAACTTACGGTAACAAATATGGGAGCACACTAATCATTCACCACGTATTAGACCCTGGCCTACTAAAACCTATTATACTTGCAAAAATTTTGTTTGGGATTAGGGTTGAGTCATACACAAAGCACCTGAATGATCTTGTAGGTGACGGCGGATTTCAGGCTAATGAAAAAGATATAGAAAAAATTTTAAGAAAATCAAAACCCGAAGGTAAAGTGCTTACTCTGTTAGAAAATTTTAATGGTTAATTGTTTTAAATAAAGGTTACAAGCACCTTTTGGCAACGCTTGCACAAACCATCTGGATGATCCGTTTCATCCCATTGCCAGCAACGCGGGCACTTAACACCACGCGCATAACTAACACGAACAAAAAGCCCTTCGATGGTTGATTCTTCAAGGTCTTTGGTGCTGGTAACAACATCAAATTGTGAAACAATAAGAAACTCTTTAAAAAAGCTTTCTACATTCTCACCTATCTCATCAAACTCCCTAAAAAAAACATGCAACGCATCTGCAAATGGTGCCTCTGCATCAAAGTAGACAGTCACACGAGCTTCTAGCGAGTGCTTGATAACTTGTTTTTCACGCTGCACTTCGATTGCCTTGAGAAGCGCGACACGAATATATTTGAGTATTTGCCAGCGTTGTTCTTGTTTTGCAATAAACGATATTTTTTCAGCCGCCTCAAGTGTAGAAAAAATATTTGTGTATGGGTGAATTGGTTGTGACAGCTTACGCACTGCCGCATACTTATACCCAAGCAATTCCCACACATTCGCCAAGTCAGCAAACTTTTGCAGATGAATAGAATCAGTTTTATTTTTTTGGTAGTGATCAGAAACAGTTTCTGCGGTAAAAGAAAGAATTGGTGCCATTAATTTGGTTAATGCATCAAGAATGTACCAGCATACTGTTTGTGCCGATCTGCGAGACAGTCCATCTGCACGTGCAACATATAAGCGATCTTTAGCAATATCCAAATAAAATGAACTTAAATTAACAGCACAGTAGTTACCGAATTTATGAAATATGCGTGTAAAATCATACTTTGTGTATGCATCAAGTATTTCATAATGTACTTCAAACAATTCCTGCAAAGCATATTGATCAATGACACGCATTTTTTCGACAGGTACTGCATCTTTTTCAATGTCAAAATCATACAAATTTGAAAGTAAAAATCGACAGGTGTTACGCAGTTTACGAAACACTTCTTGCACATTGCGCAGCAAAACATCAGACACAACAGCATCATCAGCATAATCAATACTCGTTACCCATAGCCTCAGACCATCGGTACCCAACGTATTAACTATTTCACTTGGCGAGACCACATTGCCAAGTGACTTAGACATTTTGCGCCCTTTTGCATCAACAGTAAACCCATGCGTTAAAATTGCACGCATGCTTGGGCGCTTTTCAAGTACCATGCTCGTTAACAACGAACTTTGAAACCACCCACGGTGCTGGTCCTTACCTTCAAGATACATGTCAGCCGGATAGTCAAGTGCTGGATTCTTTTTGAGTACCGCAAAATGACTTACTCCTGAATCAAACCATACATCTAAAATATCTTGTTCTTTTTCAAAACTTTTTCCATCGCAATTTGGGCAAGAGAAATTTTTTGGCAATATGTCTTTTATTGATACAGTATCCCAATATTCAATACCTGCGTTTGCAACCTCTTTTGCGACAAGTGTCACAAGGTCCTTGGTAATGTGTGTATAATCGCATGATGTGCAGATTATTGCAGGAATTGGCACACCCCACACACGTTGCCGAGACAAACACCATTCTAATCTTCCACCAACCGTAGCTTCAAGCCGCTTGCGCGATGCTTCAGGAATCATCGTTATGTTCTCAATAGCATCAAGAGCTTTTTGTTTGAGATTGTGTTGTGATAAATCACAAAACCACTGCTTTGTCGCACGGAAAATTAGACCGTTATGGCAACGCCAACAATGGGGATACGAGTGACGGATGCTTGTTTTATAAAGAAGCATATCTTTTTCAGCAAGCTTTTTTATAACCCAGCCTTGTGCATCGGCAACAGGCATACCAGCAAGCTCTTCAGGTTTTATTTCATCAGTATATTTTCCATCGGGCGCAATCGGAGAATAAATTTCTAATTTGTTTTTTATCCCAACTTCATAATCTTGTGGCCCAACACCCGGCGCAGAATGAACAAATGCAGAACCTTCATCAAGCAGCACCGAATCATCAAGTAAAACTGGCACTTGCAAGTTTTCCACAAATGGGTGATGTGCCCGTGCACTGGGAGTAACCAACTCATTCGCTTTGAATTCTAATACAACCTTTTTTTCAATATCCATTTTTGCAGTAAGCGTATCTGCAAGCGCCTTGCCAACCGCAATAAATGATCCATTATTTTCTAACACCACATAATCAGCTTGTGGTTTTGCCAGTACCGCGCGATTAAGAGGCAACGTCCATGGTGTTGTTGTCCAGACCACAAGGCTTACCGTTTTCCCACTTAATTGTGGAAACGCTTTATCAACTGTTTCTTGAGTAAGCGGAAATAATACATAAATTGAAGGATCTTTGCGATCTTCATATTCAATTTCTGCTGTTGCAAGAACTGTTTGACACGAAGCACACCACGGTACGGTTTTGTTTTTACGCTCAATGTACCCTTCTTCAACAAACTTCCCAAAAGCGCGTAAAATGGATGCTTCATAATCATAATCCATTGTCAGATAGGGCCGATCCCAATCCATCAATACACCCAATTGTTTAAATTCTTCACGCTGTATGCTTATCCATTTTTGTGCGTAGTCACGGCACGCCCTTTTAAGATCTTGGGGAGAAAGATCTGGTTG
>SDBT01012725.1_pt1 | contig 13509 bp, 16 predicted proteins | sample 2277101 | NCBI WGS metagenome assembly SDBT01 (sample SAMN10404973, study PRJNA504765) | marine sediment metagenome | isolation source: marine sediment core GS10_PC15, 103 cmbsf | place: Arctic Ocean: Southern Knipovich Ridge | collected 2010
CGTGGCGTGCACATCCCTGCCCGTTCTCTGACTTGGCGCAACAAGTGGGCCATCGATACGACGGTCGGCGCTCCCCCTGCTGGCTCAGCGCTTATTGTCACTTGTGACGCAGGCCGAGTTGCTATTGAAGCTAGAGGTGGTGACGCAGGTGGCTTCGGCCTAGAAGCCTTCGGTGGTGCATTGACGTCTGGCATATTTAGTCAAGGCGGAGATTCTGTAGTTGCAGCGGTCGGAGGCAACGGCGCCATCTTAGTGGGTGGTGCAAACACTTCTGCAATCGGCGGTTCGTTCGGTGGGCTCGGAGTCGTCGGTCTAGGCGGAGCAGGTCCAGCGGGTGGCTTTGGCGGCAACTTTGTAGGCGGAGCCTCGAACATCGCTGATGACGTTGGCGGTGGAGCAGGTGTAATCAGCACTGGTGGCGTGGGCAACGGAACTAGCCCGGGTGGCAATGGTCTGACCGGGTTCGGAGGCGCGTCGCCTGGTACTGGCAACGGCGGCTTCGGGGTCGTCGCAGTCGGAGGTGCTGGTACAGGCGGTTCGACAGATGGCACAGGTGGTGACTTCATCGGCGGGGGTGTCGATGGTGTAGGTCTTATCGCAATCGGTGCGGGCGGCCCCATTCCTACTTTCGTCGCCAGAGTGGGCGGGGTCTTTCAAGGCGGAGCCGGAGATGCCACTGGTCTGATTGCGACTGCAACTGGTAACGGTGTTGGCATTGTAGGCGTCTCTTTAGGAACTGCACCCGGAATCCAAGCCGAGTGTGGAGGAACGGGTGACGCTCTTAGGGCGATCTCTCTAACCGGTGGCTACTCTGTCAAGCTGCTTACTAAGTCGAATGCACCAGTCAAATCTCAAATACATATGCAGCCCCAGGATGCTCTACCCACGACTCCTGACGTGGGCGACGTGGCGTTCTCAGACAGTAGTAGCCCATCGGGCGATGGTCTCTTCATCTACAAGAACACGCCTGTCACTGCCTGGCAGAGGGTCATCACCAACCTCGCACCTCAAGCTTCGGTTGCTCAGGCCGGAGGCAGAATCATCGCTGGTGCCTTGTCTTCACTCAGCGTGGAAAATCTCAGCGTGTCGATAGTTGCAGACTTTACGATGCGGTTCACATTTGGCCTTTCCCCGTTTGGGTCAGGTAATGATTACCACCCGATGTTGTCGCTATTCGGTACTGGAGTTGGTCAGGAGGACCGAATCGCACGACTCACCCAAATCACTTCGACCTTCTTCGACGTCAAGGTCTATGACCTTTCAGCCGCCGCTGACATCGACCTTGATGATGCGGGTACCAACCTTGAAATCCATGCTGTGGTGCACGGAGTGATCTAGTGCCGAACTTCGAGGCACGCATACGCACGGGCTATCAGGACATCGGAGGTCTAGTCGCCGACATGAACTCTTTAGGCATTGCGGCCGATGGGAGCTCATGGAGGAACGATGCACCTCCACGTGTGGCAAGCGACCCTAACTGGCCGCGGTTTCGTAATGCCCTGCAGACCGACGTTGCATTGCGACCCGAACTTGTATTGCAACAACAGTTCGGCTTCGGTTTGAGTGGAACGATTCCTCACCTCAAGTTTACCAGAGCCAACAACACTCACCTCTTGGTCGACATGGATGGGGACTTTGGAATACAGAAGGACGACTACACCTTCTCCTACGAGCTTGAGGCTCTTGGTCCCGATGCCGCCGATGACCAAGTCATCATGGGAGGCGACGAGCTCGACCTCTTTGCGAGAGGTACTCCATCCACAGACCTGGGTTGGAGAACTGATGCGGTCTCGACGTTCCAGGCGGGACCTCACATTTCTGGTGTGGTCGTTTACGTGCTCCGCGCCGGTGGTCTCATGGACCGTTACATCAACGGTGTCATAGACGTCACAGGCGGAGCAGCAGCTCCCATTACACTTGGAGACGACACCCTGAACCCGGTGCTGACCATCGGTGGAGATAACGCGGGTGGCCAGTTCTTCGATGGCAACCTACGCAACATCCGCATTTGGGACAGAGCTCTACAGCCTGACGAGGTCGACTTTGCATTTCAGACTCTCGGAGCAGATGGCACCGACAAATCAACCACAGGGTGGGCGCCGATCGAGAACAGAGTGTGGGATGACCCGACGTCAGTACCGACTAGGGTCAATCCTAGCCTAGCTGCAGTTCATCGCTTCCTGGTGGCCAAGATTCCACTCGGGGGCAATGCATTGGTTCAGCTTGAGGCGACTATCAACAATGTCATCGTTCCAGACTCTGGCCTCGGCGGTGACTTGTTCTCGGTAGGGCTGTTAGAGAACCCAAACCTTGCACCAGTGTTCGTCAACCCGACTGCACCTGGGTTCTCCGCGCTGCAGAGCCTTCGACTTGAAGCTGAAGGCCACTACACGATTGAGATGCGCAGGCCTAACGGCGGAGCTATCATCTTCCATCTCGACGTGGAGGAGGTCCAATGACTGTCGAAGAGAATACTTTGGACAGGGTCGCTCCAGCCAACGTCGGCGAGGACCGCATTACCATCGACATCGACGAGGACAGCTTCCTCGCTGGTAACCTCGTTGTCTTGAGGCCAATCACGATGCGCTTCGGCTACGCAGCGACTCTACCAGAGGGTGTGATCCTTCCCATCGAGGTGATGATTCAGCCCAAGTTTGGTGATGGAGCAGGCTTCATCCGAGACGTCTTCAAGCGAGTCGCACCTACATCCTTCACTTTCAAGCCCACTTTGGCGGGCGAATACCTCATTCTGGTAAGGGAGCGCTTTCATAATAAGTGGCAAGGGCGTAAAACCGTCCTAGTGAACGGCGACCCGGCAGGAGACGTTCAGCTCTCCGAGAGGACCCCGTAATATGGCGCTCGATGGTAATCCAGCTCGATTCCTAGTCAACGGCCTCCCGTCCGAAGACGTCAACGGCAATCGTGGCGTAGTAGTCAACAACGGCCAGCTCCTCACGCTCATACTCGAGGTCATACCCTCACCAGCTCTTTCCGCTCTGTTTCAGGTCTTCGACGCTGCTGACCCAAGCTCTCCTCTGGCCTCGCTCGAAGCGCCACTGGTTACATTCAATGCCTCTGGCACCGCAAGCGAGCTGCTCAATGACCCGGATACACAGTCCGCCACCATCAACATGGTGGGTGCAGGGGTAGACCCAAATACTGACATCCACTCCTATCTGGTGCGCTGTACGGTTTCCACGCCAGATGGCCCATTCGTCTTTGAGCGCGAGGTGGTCACCCGAGGAGCGAGCGCCGATTTGCGGAAGACGGTGCCGGCTGAGTCTCAGGAGATGGAGGCCCGCGGTTGGAGCGATGAGCTCAACCGCATGGTCGATGCTATCGAGGCGGGCTTCTCCAGCATCCCAGGCACCACGTGGGTCAGTCTCTCCGACACTCCAGGCAACTTCGTCGGTCAGTACGGTGGTCGAGGTGGAGCAGTCACAAGGGTCAACGTCACAGAGACGGCGCTTGAGTTTACGAACGTCTTTATCGAGGGCGGAGATCTTACTGCAGTTGGCTTCATTCAAGCTGATGGCGACTTTGTTGGTGCGAAGCGGGATGGCGCTGCGCAGCTTCGTCTCGAAGACATCAACGGCGGCGTCAACGAGAAGATCTGGGCGCTGGTCAATGACTCGACTCAGCTTCAGCTCAGGACTCTTACCGATGTTGGAGCAGCTGGTCAGGCGGTCTTTACGGTGGACCGTACGGGGACGGTTCCTAGCGACCTACTGATGCAGGTCGACATCAACCTCAACACACACAACATTACAGGGGCTTCCGTTATCACCGGCAGTGTGTTGGCTGCGGGTCTTAGTGTGGTTACCATCAGTACGACTGGATCTCCTGCGTTCACAGGGCAGATCGGGGCGGGTGAAAACAACCCCATCATCACGCTCGACACTACAAATGGTGCAGCACTCAACGGCGGCCTCTCAAACATTCATGTTGTCGACCGCACTCCTGAAGGTAATGTCACGGCCGATGGTGGTGCGATTGCTGTCCGCGATGATGGGGTCAACTCAAACTTTTATCTCAAAACTGAGGACGGCACTGACACTGGATGGGTGAGTCTGATTCCAGGAGGCGGCGTCCCGCTTCAAACTGTTTATACGGCTGGCAATAACATCGATGTGACTACGGCGAATGGGCCAGTAGAGATTGAGAACTCTACGGATGTTACTGACCTCCTTACTCTCGACCGAACATTTGCCGACGTTGGCGAAGCCCTAAGCATCACCATGGGTGCGGGCTCCACCGGCATTGCGTTGAAGATTGTTCATGCGGGCCCCAGTGGCACCATGATCGATGCCGACGCTACGGGACCCGGAGCTAACCTTCTTAGTCTAAAGCGTGGGGGCGTACCGGTATTCGAGATTGACGACGGCGGCGGCGTAGTTCTGTCTGGCCTCGCTGGTGAGCTCGTCTCGTTGTCGGCTTCTGGTGCTGGCATTTTCGCAGCCGGGTCTGCTGATGGTCTCGCGACTTTTGGGAGCAGCGGTTCTGGAGACGCCCAGTTTGTGGCACTGGGCACTGGCAATGCGTTGGTGGATGCTGTCGCTGGCGAAGTGAGATTATCTCACGCGGGTGGCATCACCCGCGTTCTTGGCGATTGGGTTATCGAGGGCGCGACGATTTCGGCCGACGTCGAAGTCATCAACGTCGCTGACAACCATCTATACCTCAACGCCGGTTATGAAACTGTAAGTGCTCAGACTGGTGGTTGGGTCGTCAACACTCTGCCGATTGCTACTACGGATACAGTCGCCGCTACGGGGTTCGTTGCTGGCGTAGATGCCGTGAGCAACCCGACAGTAAACACCGTAGGAGCTGCCACTTACACGGTAGGCCAGCTCATTCAGATTGCAGGCGCGGCCAACGAGGCCAACAATGGTTTGTATGAGGTGCTGACTCATGCAGCTAATCTTCTGACGATTCGCGGTGTCGGCCTCACGGGTAGGGTGGAGGACTTCACTCAGAACCAGTTCACCACTGACACTGATGTGGCGGGCACCATCACACGTCTCAATGTCGGTGTGTTACGAGTAACCTCGACAGGAGTGGTGGAAGCCCTCTTTGGTTCCGTTACGCCTTTGGCCACGGTAGACGCATCCTTTAGTGCAGGTGTGTTCACGGCAGATACTCAGTTCACGGTGGCCAGTGCTACGCCCGCGCCTGGTTTCGCGGGTCAGACGGCTGGTGGTGAGGATGTACCGTTCATCGGGCTAGATACGACAGGTGGCGGTAATGGTGGTTTGAGCGCCATTCATGTCGGTGATCGCACCCCTGAAGGCAATGTAACCGCCAATGGCGGCGCTCTGTTTGCACGCGACGATGGGGCAGACTCTACAGTTTATGTGAAGCGTGTAGATGGTACTGCGCTAGGTTGGTGGGATCTGCTCAACCCAGTCATCAGTGACTACTCGGCTGGTACCAGTACAAGCACGGTGGCGCTTTCCTCCTCGCCGACTTCAAAGGCTTCTATTACAATCCCGGCGGAGAACGCGACATTCGTTATCACGGCCAAGGCCTTGGTGAGCCAAAGCAATCTTACCGGTCAGCCCAGTATTCGAATCCAGAACACCACCGACACGACTACGCTCAACACTCGCAACCCGGTTATCGAGGTGAAGGATACCGATATGATCGTTTCGGTAGAGGTGGAAGTTGAGTTCGTTCAGACCGTAGGTGCTGGCGCTAAGGTCGTGGACCTGGAGTTCGGGCTCCTCAATGTGTCTGGAACGATGACGATCTCCGATGCCCGCATTACTGCAAAGAGGAAATACTAATGGCTAACCCAGAGCTATACGATGAGACTGATTTCGTAGCGGCACCGGGTGCAGGTATTCCTGACATGGAGCAACTGCGCGAAGAGTTTGCAGTAGGTGACTTCTCCAGCACTCCAGTGACGTTCGTGGGCCTGTCCGCCGATATCGAGCCCACAACCGCCAACGTAAAGGCTTTCTTTTCTGGTGCCCCCGACGCGACCGATATCGCTGCTGCAGCCGCTATCGTTACGGCACACGATGGCACCGGTCCTACTGAGAACTCTCAGATCCGAGTGATCTCTGGTACCTCGTACACGGTGCTACCTACAGATGATGGCTGCCGTCTTTACTTCACGGCGGCGACTGCAGTCACGGTGACGGTCGATACAGGATTGGGTAAGAACTTCTCGGCTCTCTGGCGACAGGTCGGCGCTGGGCTTGTGACTTTTGTTGAGGGGACCGGCACTCTACATCATCGGCAGGACCAGTTCGCTTCCGCAGGTGTGAAGGCGATTGGGTCGTTGGTGATGAGCAACGTCGTGGACACCGTCGATCTGGCGGGCGACACCGCGTGAGTCATTTACCTTATGCCTTGCTGACCGCAAGGCCAGGCACCGCTCCTACGTTCGACCCGCTAGACCACATAACGGATCCCCTCCTGCTTTTTTATGGCGAGGAAAACTGGGGCGTGATCGAAGGCCCCCCCGATCGCATCGACACGATTGAGAGCACCGGGACGTACACGGAAACGTTGACGGCGACATCAGCTGACCAGCGACCAGAGGTGTCTACTCTCAACGGTAAACCGACACCGTTGTTCAAGCTGTCTAGCAACGATGCTGTTCGCAAGCAGTTTGGTGCAACCTATTTTCCAGATGACGACATCGTGTTGTACACCGCGGTTATCATTCAGCGGGAACCGGTAGCTGCGAACGATTTCGCCTTCGATTTTGAAGGCGTTTTTGACCTCAAGGTGAACTCTACGGGTGACGACTTCCGCTTCCGGACAAAGCGTACCGACACATCATTAGTGTCTATGAACTTTGGCGACTCCTCCACTTCAGACACGTTGTTCATAGAGCTGTGGATCACGGCTGGTGGGGTGATGAATGCCGTGATCAACGGCGGGACTCCAACTACAGATAGCACTAACGCTTTCGGCTTGCTTTGTTCTGGCGTAGACCGCATGGGGTTCGGCAACAACACCAACAGCACGAGTTCGTTTGGAGGGAAGATCCCGATGTTCCTGGTGAACATAGGCCTTCCTAGCGTGGATGACCGCCTTGATCTGCGTAACGCTGCATATGCCTACTACGGATTCTCGGGGTCCTGATGGCTGACGAATATATCGAGGCGGCGACTGACGCCGACATGAAAGAGACAGAGCTCGCCATGGGTCAGGCACATGATGCCAGTGGCGCACTACCGCTCATGGGGCCGCGAGTGTATGGAAGTAACTGCGAGGCCTCGAAGCTAGTTCCGAGGCAGGAGCGTCTGACGAGCTTCCGACGCCACGCGAACGACGATGGTGAGATCACCAAAGAGGGTGGCGTACTGCTGGTGACGCCCGAGGTAGATGCCCTGGCCGTTGGTGATGTGATGGTAGACGGTAAGACCGTTCGCCTCGACGTGCCTTCGCTCAAGCTGCTACGGGCCGACCTTACTGAGGATGGTCAAAAGCTAGTGGACGACATTGAAGCGAAAGCCACTCTTCAAACTAGGTAGGGTCTAACCTCTGGACAAGCCAAGGCTATGATGCGAGGCTCTTTTCCATGGATGATACACTTTTGCGCAACGGAGGTTTGAAGTGAGACTGTTCATCATCACCCTGACACTGGCTCTACTCATCCCGGCGTGTGCCACCCTCAAGAGTGTCATTCGCACCGTCGATGACCTTGCCGACGTTGCGTGCAACATCTTCGGAACTGAGAACCCTGAGGAGTTCGAGTACATGGTACGGACGGCCCTCCCTCCTGGTGCCCCTGCCATGTCTGAAGCCGAGAAGAGTGGCTTCAACCCCGCTGTCCTGTGCGACATCAAAGAGATCGTGCAACCGTTCATCGACGACCAGCTGAGGCTTCAGCAGGCGACCAAGACCAGCCTACGGGCTGGGATGTCAGGAGAGTAATCATGGGCCAGCAAGATGCACGAGACCGTAGGAACAGGAACAACATCGTCACTCTTGAAGAAGGGTCGATGAAGGCGCCTGAGGCCTTTGCTCCTGCAGGAACGTATCCTGTCACGTATGACGCCGCCGCAGTTGGGAAGGGAGATTCTTTTCGCATCACTGGCGATGGTACGATGGGCGCAGTGACGGTCAACCCTGAAGACTTGTTGATAGCTCTGGTAGACGCTCCGGGGCAGATCGATGGGAACTGGCAGGTAGTTGAGTCGAACCGTGACCAGGCCACAGAGACTGTCAAGGGAGTGGCACGCCTTGCGACTGCTGCCGAGATCACAGCAGGCGTCAATGCCATCGCCATCGTTACTCCGGTCGACTTGGAGCAGAAGATCGCTGCGATACCCTCGGGGTCAATGAGCTCGTTCATCCCTTCTGTGCGAGTGCGCGAGTTGATCGGCAACGCAACGATTGCCGTCATCGACGGGCTTAGTGGTGAACAGGTTGGCGATGCTTATGTCGCAACTGATGCCGGCACACCCGCCGTTTCTGGTTCCGAGTTAGTGGCTGCAGGTGACTTGATTGAGTTCAGTGGGCCGTTCTCAGGGTGGAAAGTTATCGTTGCCAACTCAGGTGGGTTCCCACCTGTAGGTACTCGGGCCATCTTGGCTGTTCAGACAGCACTGATATCTCCGTACACTGATTCGACGGACGATGGGAAGGTCGTCTTGTTCGACGGGACCGACCTAATCGGGGTTGACACTACAGAAGCCGCCTCAGGCATCGGTACGACTATTGAGGAACCAAGTATCCTCAATGGCCTCGCACCGATTTTGAATAAGGCTGTACCTGGAGGAACTTGGTCTCCAGGATCCGAAGTCCTTGGCAAGCTGAAAGAGGTTATTCAGGCCGGGGCGTCCTTCACCATCAAGCCGTTCACGTACAACATCATGCTCGCCGATGGCGGCACCGTTGTGCTACCGCCACTGGCGAGTGTGCCGCTGGGGCAGTGCGTAGCTGTCTTCGCCCAGGCCACTGGTAGCTCAACGTTCGACGGTGATGGCACTGAAACGATCACGACAGCAAACGGCCCAGCTCAAACACAGGTGTTGCCGCTGCGCGGTGTGACTTACTACTTCATCTCTGGTCCCGGCACCTGGGTGGTGGTGGGTAGCGAGATGTCGCAGCTCATTGGGGACCCGTCCGCCGACAGGTTCATCGGCTCTCTCAGCGGCGAGCTCGCAGCAATGACTCCCCAGCAAGGTGACGCTCTGGGGGCTGCTGAGGTCACTCTGACTGACCAGGCGACTATTGATTACGACGTGAGCGCGGGCAAGAACGCAGTGGTCACGCTTGCGGGCAATCGGGTGCTTGACTTCACGAATGTTCTTGCCGGTCAGAGGGGTGTGATTCAGGTCATCCAGAGCGGAGGAAGTAATACTCTTACGTACTCTCTCGAGAGCGTTGCAGGAGACGTCGACTTTGCAGGAGGGTCGGCGCCGACCCTCAGTGCTGGAGCAGGCGATGTCGACTTGCTTGAGTGGTATTGCACAGGACCTAAGATCATCTTGAAGGCACTAGCTCTAGACGTATCGTAGGGGGGGCTAGAAGATGGCACTTGTACCTAGCAGACGGCGGAAGGGTCTTGGCCTCAAACTTGAAGGTGGTAAGCCAACCACCTTTGGGCTTGAGAAGATGTCGCTAGGGAACGAGCACATCCCTAGTACGTATCTGGCTCACGAGTCGGACATTCCCATCGTTGATGGTAAGCGATTCATCTTTGACCAGCAGGCTACCTCGAGTTGTGTGGCAAACACGTTTCTGGGTGCCATCCATCTTGCAGAGGTGAGAGCAGGCATACCCTTTATCGAGGGGTCTCGTCTCTACGCTTACTACAACGGTCGTCGTGAGCATGGAGGACATCTGTGGGATGGTGGCACGTACCTTCGGACGTGCGCCCACGGTCTGCGCAAGTTTGGTGTGTGCGATGAGATCCATTGGGAGTGGTCGCAGTGGGGCACCAAAGTCAATCGCCGACCCAACTGGAACGCTATGCGCTTCTCTCACTCGCGTCGTGGTGGCAAGTACGTTCGCATCTACGAGACTGGCGATGACCGCATCAAGGCGGTGCAACAGGCCATTCTCAACGGTCACGATGTAGGGTTTGGTACTCGCCTCGCCAAGAGCTTCCAGGATGGGAAGGGTGCCGTGCTAATCGACATCCCTCAGCCTACCGAGAAGATCATTGGCAACCACGCCATGCTCATCATCGGATGGCAGACCTTCGGGGAGAAGCTGTACTTCCGTGTCCTGAACAGCTGGGGTGACAGATGGCGGGATAAGGGCCTCTGTTGGATGTCCGCCAACTACATCGCCTGGAGCCACACTCAGGACCTACATGTCATCTACGGATGGGAAGCTCTCCAGTGAATCACCCTGCAAGGGTGACATCATTCCTGAGCGCACCTGGTATGGTGGCTCACATGAGACTCCTCCTGCTCGTTCTACTCACCGGGTGCCCCGTGGTACCTCCTACTCCTCCAATACCTCCTCCGACCCCACAGGAGGAGGAAGCTTGTGAGGCCTTCTGTGAGCTCATCACGTCGCTCGACTGCGACGGGCACGAAGGCAGTCCAGGCGAGGATGGCATACCTGGCAACGAGGACGATGTACCGTGTCCTCAGGTGTGTCGGGACTTCTTAGTCGGGGACACCTACATCAGTGACCGTTCCTGCCTGGACAGTGCACAGACTTGTGAGGCTGCAGAGGTCTGTGTTTTCGAAGGTGGTCAGGAGCCGGAACAGTGAAGCTCCTACGCAAAGGTTCCAAAGGTCCGCTGGTAGTAGACTGGCAGGAGTTCCTTGTCGGCCGTGGTGCCAAGATCATCGCGGATGGTGACTTCGGCAACAAGACCGTAGCTGCGACCAAGAAGTATCAGCGTGGACAGGACCTCTATGCAGACGGCATCGTAGGCAATGCGACTCTGGCGACTGCGATGGCTTTCGATAGCTTTGCTGCCGTTGAGATACCCGACGAAGACTGGCCACCGAAGCCCACCAACGTGAAGCCCTACTTCGGCAACGCTGCTCGAGCTCGCAAGTTCGGTCGGTTCGATTACATCGCTGCTCCGACGTCGAGGAACCGCGAGGCCATCAAGATCACCGGTGACTGGAAGCGAAAGCACATCGAACGAGTGCGTGTCGATGGCATCCCAGGCAGTAAGGGAGTGTGGTTGCACAAGGCAGCCGCCGGTTCCTTCGTCGACATGTGGGAGGAGTGGGCTGCTGCTGGGCTTCGTAACGACATATTGACCTGGAACGGCAGCTACGTTCCTCGCTTCATACGCGGGAGCACGAAGACACTGAGCAACCACGCATGGGGTACAGCCTTCGACATCAACGCGCAGTACAACCGTATCAAGCAGGTGCCTGCTCAGCTAGGTGAGGCTGGTTGCGTTCGACATCTTGTCGAGATTGCCAACGCTCACGGGTGGTACTGGGGAGGTCACTTTAGTCGCCAGGATGGGATGCATTTCGAACTCGGAAAGAAGGTCGTCTGATGGACGGCTGGATTGAGTACTTACAGACCATCGGTCCGTTTACCGCTCCACTGTGCATGTTCATGTCGATCGGAGGGTATGCCGTCATCAAGTGGTTGCTGAAGCAGCAGAAGGTGTTGCTCGTCGAGCTCAAAGCTGCCAGAGATGATGCTACGAACTTGCGCGAGAAGCGTGTCATTGACCGTGAAGAGGCCGCGAAAGAGTACATGGAGCACGGAGAGGCAATGCGCACCGCGATACGCGAGTGGACACAAGTTGCGGACAACGTCTTGAAAACTGCAACGGCGAGGACGCAGTGAGCATGATTGACGTCTTGCGAAGTTGGGCCTTCCCGACGATCCCTCTGGTCGACGTCGCCAAGGATAAGGAGCTAAGAAGGCGCGAGCTCGAGGCAGAGCAAGCTGCTAACGAGGCTCTCGAAGGTATGAAGAAAGCCCGTCTGTCGTTTGACAGTCGCCCCATAAAAGAGTCAGGCGGCATTGACCAGCTGCGCAAGGGGTTGAAGGATTCAGATGCTGACATGAGGGAGGCGCTACGTGGCAAGTAAACGAAAGAAGTCGAAGCTTGGCCAGACCCTGATGGACATCCCGTCTCCAGTCGACCAACGGCCCACGAGTAAGAGCCCATCTGTACCTCCTGCGCCCATGATCGACGCCGAGAGGATGCTCGCCGCCTGGGACAAGCACACCGAGGTGCTGGGAAATGTACTTGACGCCATTGAACGCAACGAGGAGGACAACGAAGCCACTCGGACATCTGCTCGGCGAGCACGCACTTCGAGTTATCTAGCCCTCGCCGGCATGGCCTTGGTTGGCTACCTGGTTTGGTCATCGGTGACGAAGTCATCTGTCGCTGTGCAGGATTTGGAAGCGAAGGCTACGTTTGCGCTTGAAGAGCTGGAGAAGACTCAGCAGACCATGCGCATCGTGTCCGAGGCCATGGTCAAGAGCAACGATGCCGCCCGTGTAGAAGTTGCACAGGCCAATATTGTGCTCCCCACGGTTCCTCTGCGCCACGGGGAGCAGGTTGCAGTGCCACCGAACGTCGAGGTCATCAAAGCGCGAGTAGTGGCTCAGGAGGCATCCTTACGAGCTCAGGTCCACCTTCTGGATGACGAGAAGGATGCGCCCAAGAAAGCCATGGTCCGAAAGAAGTTGGCGAAGGTCACGCAAGAAGGCCGTGCGTTGAACATCGACTCGTTCTAGGACCTGGGTTGCTTCAACGTCACTGTGACGCTACTCTGAAAACCTCAACTCTGTTTCTCGAAGCGGGGTAGGCCCCACCATGTGTTCATTCTTTGTGGGATCGAACACATGGTAGGGGCCGCATTTATACCGCGCCGCACCGTTGCAGTACCCTCCCAAGATGGGTAGGTTACTTACTCCACAACAGCTGCGGCATAGTCGCGGCGGAGGGCGCCTGATTGGCTATCGAGGACCCTCTCCGACTTAGGGGGCCTCATGCGCACTCACTTCAAGACGTTTCTGTTCACCGGTTCATTGTTGGCCCTCGGCCTGCACAACTTTCAACTTCAGGCAGCGGTCACCGAGCTCGAGGCGAGACCTGTGATTCAGGTCTTAGCACCGCTCGACATTGTACAGACTCCTGCCGATCCTCAGTCAGGAGTTCCTAAAACCGGTAGTCAAGAACGAGATCAGGTCCAGTAAGGCCAACCTTCTCTTCTGTGAGATCAAGGGACTCAAGGCAAGCGGAAGACAGACCGACAACGGCTTTGTTGTCCTGAAGGGATCTGCCGCAGTACTGAATGAGCGACCATCCACACAGAAATACCAGTATGCTGCCAACCTGCGGTCTGGACTGATGACTGACGGCGTTCTCGAAGAGCAAAAGGATCGCCTTGTCTTCCGCGCTGATCACGAGTTCTCAAGCCCCAGCGCGGCCGCAGCTTTAATCCACGGGGGTCAGGCCAATGGCCTAACCGCATGGAAAGATTCGAAGGGTGTGTCACTCAAGGAGAAGGAAGAAGAGGACATCCAACAAGATGCATCGACACCTACAAATGAACCCGCCGCTGGCGGCTCCATTTGAGGGTCATGCGAAGCGTT
>SDBT01012726.1_pt1 | contig 13509 bp, 12 predicted proteins | sample 2277101 | NCBI WGS metagenome assembly SDBT01 (sample SAMN10404973, study PRJNA504765) | marine sediment metagenome | isolation source: marine sediment core GS10_PC15, 103 cmbsf | place: Arctic Ocean: Southern Knipovich Ridge | collected 2010
AAATATAACAAAGCAACAAACAAATGGTCAAGCATGAGTGGTGTTAATGTGACAGTCGGTTTACCGATTATTCGGACTTCGGTTGACCACGGTGTTGCTTTTGGTAAAGCTGGAGAGGGCAGATCTAACGAAGAAAGCATGATAGATGCTATCAATATGGCTATAGATTTTGCGTATTAAATTTTTATCTCTATAAAGGTGGGTTTAAATGAAAGCGGCATATAAACCGAATCGAGAAAAAGGAATTAAAATAGTAGATGTGCCCGTTCCTAATATTTCAGAAAATGAAGTTTTGGTAAAAGTTAAAAAAGCCGCAATTTGTGGTACCGATATTCATTTGTATGATTGGAATCAATGGTGTGAAAATGTAAATGCGAAAAATCCTATGATTATTGGTCATGAATTTTGCGGGGAAGTTGTCGAAGTAGGTTTAAACGTAACCTTGGTTAAAACCGGAGATTTAATAGCTGGAGAAACACATATACCATGTGGAAAATGTATGTTATGTAGAACGGGAAAGCAACATATATGTCGGGATATGAAAATATTAGGAGTACACATCGATGGTGTTTTTGCAGAATATGCAAAAATACCGGAAATTTGTGCCTGGAAGTTACTTCCAAATACTCCTCCGGAAATAGGAGCTATTTACGAGCCTTTTGGTATTGCTGTTCATGGCGTTTTGAGGGACAAGATTTCAGGTCTTTCTACGGTCATCATCGGTGCCGGTCCTATTGGACTATTTGCAGCAAATGTTGCAAGTATATCAGGAGCTAGCCAGATATTTGTGGTGGATTTAAATGAATACAGGCTAAAATTGGCAACCAAGATGGGAGACAATATCATGACCTTAAATCCTAAAAAAGACAATATATCCAAGATTGTGATCGAGCAAACCGATGGCAGAGGGGCTGATGTAGTGATAGAGTTAAGCGGTTCGGTACAGGGTACAAGGACTGGATTTGATGTTTTGGGAAAAGGAGGGCGGATTTCACTAATTGGGCTTCACCCTCAAGAAGTGCCCTTGGATTTGGTTAATAATGTTATCTATAAGGAGGCAACCGTTTACGGTATTACCGGTAGAGAAATGTTCAACAGTTGGTACCAGACGGAAAGTTTGATTAAATCAGGAAAGTTAAATATCGAGGAAGTATTAACCCATGAATTTAGCCTGGATGAAGTAGAAAAAGCCATCCTGATGGCCAAAGAAGGAAATTGTGGAAAACTTATCATCAATGTTGAATAGAAAATAAAGGAACAAAAAAATGTTTGAAAAATCTATTGTGCTGCCTGCATTTTTCCCAAGTTCAATGGAAAATGCACAGCATTTTTTAAAGGCAATAAAGACTCTAAAGAAATACGATATTTGCTTCATCGAGTTTTACTATAAAGGAAATGATAAAAAGATCATTAAGGAATATTTGATTAGTCATGATATAAAAAACATCTATCTTGGAGCAATGGCTGCCAAACAGAAAAACTTAAATTTATCTTCTCCGAAGAAAGAGCTGAGAGAAGAATCAGTTCAAGAAATGAAAAAATGTATCGATGACGCCTACTTTTATAATTCCTACAGTATATTGATAAATAGCGGACGACGCCCGGAAAATGAAAAAGATCAAATTGCTTATGAATATCTTAAAAAATCACTTGAAGAACTTTTAAAATATAGAGATGGAAAAGCCGAAGATTATAAATTAAATCTTACCTTGGAACCGGGAGATACCAGAGTCGATTCTTTTTCGTTAATTGGGAATACTGACTTGGCAATTAAACTGGTTCAAGAGATAAGAGAAAAATACCAAAATTTTGGTTTAACCATGGATACAAGTCATTTAAGACAACTAGACGAGGAACCGCTTGATTCTATTAATAAAACATTTCCCTATTGTAATCATATTCATTTAGCCAATTGTTTTGTCGGGGATAATACTTCAAAATTATATGGTGACAAACACCCTGAATTTGGAATTGAGGGTGGAGAGATAAGTATAGAAGAACTCAGAAATATTCTGGAAACCATAAAAGAAATATATAAAAAATCTGAGGTAACGGTCGGTTTAGAGATAATTTACAGAAAGGAAGACCATAAAGAGGAGATTGATTATTTTAAAAACATAATGGAGAACTTAAGTAGTTTTTATTGATAAAAAATCAAAAGGAGAAAAATAGAAATGGCCAAAGAAAATAAACAAAAAAAAGTAGTTATCATTCATACAAGTGATGTTTCCGTGAAGGATTTAAAGAATTTATTTACTGAATTAGCTCCCGAAGTTTGCGTTAGAAATATTATTGATGATAGTCTACTTGCAGAAGTATTGGAAAAAGGAGGTGTTACAACTGCTGTTAAAAAAAGAATTTGTGCTTATGCCTTACAAGCAGAGGTAATAGGAGCCGACCTTATCTTTAATCAATGTTCTTCGGTGGGAGAAGCTGCTGATATTGCAGCGGAACTAGTTCATATTCCGTTGGTAAAAATAGATGAAAAGATGGCTGAAGTGGCCTGCAAAACAGGTGAAAAAATTGGTGTTATTGCCACTCTACAAACGACATTGGGTCCAACTGTTCGTTTAATTCAGAAGACCGCTAACCAATTAAAAAAAGAAATTAAAATTACCGAAAAATTATGTGAGGGTGCTTTCGATTTACTAAGGAGCGGAGATGTAAAGACTCACAATAAAATGGTTATCAAAGGCATCAAGGACCTTACCGAAAAAGTAGATGTGGTGGTATGTGCTCAAGGAAGCATGGTGCCTTTATTAGCCGAATTAGGCGAGACCCCCATCCCGGTATTAACTAGTCCCCGTTCAGGTGTGGAAAGAGCGGTAGAAGTACTAAAAAATTTATAAGGGGTGTGATGTAAATTGAAAGAACCAATTGTTACCATGATTCATACTGTTTTTTCTATTGTAAAGAATTTAGAAGAAATTTTTGAAAAAAAATTAGGAAATCAACCAGCAAAGATCTATAACATAGTTGATGACAGCATCCTTCCTAGAATATTGTATAATGGTGGTCTTTCACCTGAAATAGTGAGTACGGTCTATCACCATATTTCCAGTGCTGAAAAAATAGGATCTGATATAATTTTGGTTACTTGTTCCTCGATCTCTGAAGTGGTTGATATAGTAAATCCTCTTGTATCTGTTCCTGTTATCAAAATAGATGACGTAATGACTGATGAAGCAGTAAAAATAGCGAATAATATTGGTGTAGTTGCAACGATTGAAACCACACTAAATCCAACCATTAATCAAATAAGGAAAAAAATGTTGAAGGCAGGAAAAGAGATTAGCATAGTGCCATTATTATGCTCGAATGCTTATAAAGCATTAATTTATGAAAATAATCCCGAAAAGCATGATCTATTGTTATATGAAGCCATAGAAGAAATAATTGAAAATGTTGATGCAATTGTTTTGGCTCAGGCTTCCATGGCGCGTTTATTACCCAAATTAGAAGAGCTTACAGATAAAACTATACTAACAAGTACAGAAAGTGGTATTGAAAAAGTAATTAATTTATTAAATCGAAGAGCAGAATACCACAAATATGTCCATAATTAAATAAGTAAATAGTATTTTGGTTAGCTATTTTTAAATTTTACAATAGGTAGATTAATTATATCTTTATAGACGTGTTGCTTGTTTCAAACTAAATACAATTTACACTAGTTTGCATGGAGATTGTTTTTATTACAACTTTACGGTTAGGCAATTTTTATAAACAATAAAATAAACATTAATAAAAAAGATGTAGCATATAAAAAAGGGGAAAAAATAAAAAATGAAAAATTTAATTGATTTGAGAAGTGACACATGTACATTGCAACCAGAAGAAATGAAGGATGCAATGAGAAATGCGGAAGTTGGAGATGAATATTATGATGATGACCCTACCGTTAATGAACTTTTGGATCTAACATGTAAAATAATGGACAAAGAAGCAGCTTTGTTTATTCCAAGCGGAACAATGGGCAACTTAATAGCAATCTTATCCCAGGCAGACAGAGGCGACATTGTGATAGGAGAATATGAATCCCATTCATTTCGTTGTGAAGTTAGCAATTTTGCAGTTGGAGGAGGAGTAGCTCCTAAACGAGTAAAAGGCCATTTAGGAATTATGGATATTTCTGATATTGAAACTGCTATACCTACTAAGGCTTATGCCAATCCAATAGCAAAGCTTTTATTGGTGGAGAATACTCATAATGGGGCAGGTGGAGCTTGTACAAATGTAGGTCAAATGAAAAAATACAGAGAAGTGGCCGATAAATTTGGATTGAATATTCATGTTGATGGGGCTCGTATCTTTAATGCAGCTGTAGCACTAGGGGTAAAGCCAAGTGAATTAGCTAAAGATGCAGATACATTATCTTTTTGTTTGTCCAAAGGTTTGGCATGTCCTTTTGGGGGATTGCTAGTTGGTTCAAAGGAGGTTATAAGTCGTTCTCGTTATTATAAGCAAATGTTTGGTGGGGGATTTAGACAGGCAGGATATATGGCAGCTTGTGGTATATATGCTTTAAAACATATGATTGATAGACTAACTGAAGATCATGAGAATGCCAAGCTCTTGGCTTCTGGATTATCAGATTTAGGAATGGAAGTTGATATGGATTCTGTTCAAACTAACATGGTTTATTTTAATGTTCCACCTTTTTTAAAAGATGCTGATGAATTTAGTAAAAAAATCAATAATTACGAAGAAATTAAAATGAATTCTGCAAAGAAAAATAGAATCAGGCTTGTTACTCATTACGGTATTACGAAAAACGATATAGAGTACTTTCTCTATAAGGTAAAAGATGTGTTAAAAAGCTAGGTTTTTTTAAAATGGAAGAAACAATTAATTAAATAGGAGGAAAGTAAAAATAAAAAAAGAAGTAATATTAAGTAAAAAGGCACCTTTACCTAAAGGTCCTTATTCGCAGGCAATAAAAGCAAACAATTTTGTATTCTTATCTGGCCAAGGGGCTTGGGACCCCAAAACCGGTAATTTAATGGCTCACGGAGATATAGCTACTCAAACTGAAATTATCATAAAAAATGTCAAGTCAATTTTAGAGGAAGCTGGTTGTACGTTGGATGATGTCGTAAAAACTAACGTGCTCATCAAGGATCTAAAAGAATTCAGTAAATATAACGAGGTCTATAAGAAATATTTTCCAGAAAACTGTCCTACTCGGACTACTGTCAAGATAACAGATTTTGAAGAGGGCATGCAGATCGAGATGGATGTGATAGCTTTAGCAAAGCAGATAATTTCAAAGGAGCAAAAATGAAATTAGAAAATAGAAAGAATATAGAACCTTTATTAAATATTAACCGACTGCAGAAAATGTTTGAGAAGTATCATTTGGACATTTTGATTGCAAGCTCTCCAAGCAATGTACAATACGCCACAGGATTTCGTCCCGTAGAAGAAAAGAGTTCAAATCCCTCGGGTGCTCATCAAACATTTTCTGTGTTGTCAAAAGATCATTCTGATATTTGTTTAATTATCCCCCAAGCTGATATTGCTGCTTTTTGTTATTCTGACTCTTGGGCAAATAAAATAGAAGTATATGGTGGATGCTATCAGTTTTGTGGAGTTGAACTAAATACAAAAGAAAAACAAGCAATTGAAATCTGTCATTATTCAAAAAAGCAAGGGCATGAAAATATTTTAGAAGCGCTCAAATCGGTATTTAAGAAATATAAATTGGAAAAATGTCGTATAGGCATTGATGAATTTTATCTAGATCCAAAATTGCTCAACGAAATAATTAGTTCTTTCCCCCAAGCAGAAGTAAAACATGCAAATTATGTTTTTTCCGAAATCAGGGCAGTGAAAACTTCATCCGAGTTAGTTAAAATTAAAGAATCGATAAACATTACAGAGGGAGCTATCAATACTGCTCGAGCAATTATAAAAACCTCAGTAAGTGAAGCCGAGCTAGCTTCAGTTTTACTAAACTATATTATTGAAAAAAGAGGTTTCCCAATGCTATGGTACGTAGGAGCTGGACGTTCTAGTAGCTTGATTGATCGTGAGGCGTTTTCTTCACAAAAAGTTTCTCCTGGAGATTGGATCATGTTTGATGTTGGGTGTCGTTTTGATGGCTATGGATCTGATTTAGCACGTTCATATGTGTTTAAAAAACCGAGTAAACGTCAAATAGAATATTATAGGGCTATTAAAAAAGGTCGAGAGGAAGCCATTTCAATGATTCGTCCGGGGGTAATAACTGAAGAAATTTTGGATGTTGCCATTAGGGCAATTCGGAGAGAAGGTATTCCTCATTTTGACAGAATCGGAATTGGACATGGCATTGGCTGTGATCTCCACGAACCCCCATTTTTAACTAAACAAAATAAAATGCCCATTGAGAAAGGCATGGTTATCTGTGTTGAAACTCCTTATTATGAAATAGGATGGGGAGGTATCCAACTAGAAGACACCATGTTAGTAACCGATAAAGGTGTTGAATTTCTATCTACATTGCCAGTTGAATTGAAAATATTAGTTGAATAATATCTACATTTATTAGGGAGGTGAAAAAAAATGTAAATACAAAAAAATATTTTAGATTTGGTATTTGGTTTGATTTTAATAAAGAATACTATTGATGGTTTTGTTTAATAATGTAAAAATACATAAAGGAGAAAAAAGATGAAAAAGAATATAATTTTGTTATTAATACTATTGATAATAGTTTTCAATAGTACGGGGAACTTATTAGCTGCGGAAAATCAAGACTCTATAAACCTAACATTAGCTCATGCAAATAATATAAATGAACCCTTAGATAAAATGTTACACTTTTTCGCAGATGTTGTAAAAGAAGCATCTTTTGGTGAAATTCAGATTGAAGTTATTGGTGGAGGTCAAATTGTTAACTCAACTGCCGAGGGAGTTGAATCAGCATTTCTAGGGGTAAATCCTATTACTTTTGCTAATTTACCTTCTCTTACACAATATAGTGATACATTATCAGCTTTAGACCTCCCATTTTTGTTTAAAGATAGAGAGCATGCTGCAAAACATTTAAGTGGCCCACTTGGTGAGAAACTTACCGATTGGTTATTGGAAGAATCAGGAAAAATAAGAGCGCTAAATTGGCATGGAGCGGGTTTTCAAGGGTTTTATACTACGAAACCTATTAGAACAATTGAAGACATACAAGGTATGACTATGCGTGTTATGGATAGCGTTTCAAGGCGTGATAGCATGAATTCTTATGGAGCAAGGGCTGTTGCTATTGCATTTCAGGAAGTATATGGTGCCTTTCAACAAGGTGTAATTGAAGGTGCGGAAAATAATGTTTCACTTGTCTATACTTCGAAACAATGGGAAGTTGCGCCTTATTTTACATTTAGCAACCACTTTTATAGTGTTAATGCTATCATAATAAACGAAGATTTCTTCCAATCATTAACTCCCGATCAACAAAATATTCTTAAAGCTGCTGCAGAATTATCTGAATCATATGGTCGATACCTTCACACTGAACAGGAAAAGAAAGATAGAATAAAAATGGAAGAAGGGGGCGTGACCATAATTGAGATGAAACCCAAAGACCGCGAAAAATTTGAGCAAGCAGCTTTTTCAGTATGGGAAAAATATGCTGAAAAATCAAAACAGAGAGAAATAATTGAAACAATTACCGGCGTAAGTTTCTAAATACATATTTTGAATTATGTAATATTTAGATATGTCCACTCTTAGCAGTGCATTGCATTCAATTTATACAAGAACTAAGAGCGGACATATCATTTTACCTTAAATATAATGTTTTTTTAGAATTAGTGTAGATAATGGAATGGGGGTAGTAATATGATATTATTATTTTTATCTATGTTTATATTGTTTTTTATTGGTGTACCAATATCTATGTCGATAGGATTTGCATCGATTTTGTGGTTTATAAATAACGATATATCTTTATTAATAGTTATTACTCGTTTGTTTAGATCTCTGAATACTTTTCCACTTTTAGCTGTTCCCTTCTTTATGCTTACAGGAGGCTTTCTAAATAAAGGTGGAGCTGCAAAGAAATTAATAATTCTTGCGGAGGTTTTAGTTGGCTCTTTAAAAGGAGGTTTGGCTCAGGTAAATATTTTAGTAAGTATGTTTTTTGCAGGTATTACTGGTTCAGCATCTGCTGATACTTCTGCAGTAGGTTCTTTGTTAATTCCAAGCATGTTAGAAGAAGGATATGAGAAGGATTATTCAGTTGCAGTAACTGCTACATCTTCTGTAATAGGTGTGCTTATTCCTCCAAGTATCCCTATTGTTATTGCAGCAATTTCGGCAAATGTTTCAATAGGAGCATTGCTTCTTGCAGGGGTTATTCCAGGTATATTAGTTGGATTAGCATTAATGTGTGTAACATATATGATTGCACACAAAAGGAATTATATTGCTCATAAGTTGGCATCACCTAAAGAAATCAAGGTTGCGATTCTTAATGCTTTTCCGCCTCTAATTGCTGTTATAATAATTGTGGGCGGAATATATTCTGGGGTTTTTACACCTACTGAAAGTGCTGTAGTTGCCGCTATTTATAGCTTATTTTTAGGTGTTATAGTGTACAAAAAGATAAAGTTGAAAGATTTTTTTGAAATCCTTATTGATACATGTGTTATTGGTGGATCAGCTTTATTTCTTTACGCCAACGCTTCAATATTTGGTTGGATTGTTGCTACTGCAAAACTACCTTCATTAATACTAAATATGATTACTGATTTAACCACTAATGCCATTGCAATTCAAATCTTAATTATTTTCTTCTTATTATTAGTGGGGACCATAATGGATACCTCCCCTGCGATTTTAATTCTTATGCCTATACTTTTACCAATATCTTCTACATTAGGACTAAATCCTGTACATTTTGCATTCATAGTAACAATGGGATTATCTATAGGATTAGTAACCCCCCCTGTTGGTTGTGTTTTATTTGTAGCTTGTAATATTGCAGATATACCCATAGATAAAACAATTGTTGCTTTAATACCTTACCTTATTGCATTGATAGCAATTCTGTTTTTGGTTACTTTTATACCAGAAATAGCATTATATATCCCAAGACTAGTTTACCCTAAGTTATAATAATAAATATAAATATAAGCTGATCTTTAAGATTTTATATAATTTTAATGGAATAGGAGTTAAAATATATTTAAAAATGATAATAAAAAGTCTAGTAAAATTATCTGATTTCGTGATTTCAATATTGATAATTATTGTTTCTGTAATTCTTCTTGCTACTGTCTCATCCGGTGTCTTTTTTCGGTATGTTATTAAAAGACCACTTCTTTGGGCTAATGAAATAGCAGCCTATGCGTTAATATGGTGGGTTTTTATTGGTACAGCATTTGCCATGAGAAAAAGGAAACATATTTCTGTTGAATTTTTTAAATCAAGACTTTCAAACAGATTTGTTGCTTGGTTAGATTTGATAATATATTTAATACTTATATTATATTGTCTTGTATTATCGTATTATTCAATTAATTTATTACCTAGGGTTTATGTGCAAGTAGCTTCATTTACAAGAATTTCAGTAACTTGGTTTTATATGATTATTCCTGTTTGCTCAATAATTATGATTATTTATTTACTTGATTTAATAATTAAATTAGCTACTAAAAAAAATTCTAATTTAAACTCTTAATGATGACAGGACAAATAAAATCTATAATATTTTTTCATATGAAATAAAGTTTATATACTATAATCTAGAAAGAAATAGTTATATTTATCCGATCTTTAAGTTTTGTAGATAGTTTGATTAAATCAAATATTGGAGATTTTTAACCAAAAAATTGGTCAATAATAATTTTTATAAAGACTTGTCTGAAAAGCTTTCTTTGAATCTATATCAATTTTATAAACTGATATGTGTTTATCTAATATTCCAATATCATTATTTTAATCATATATAAGTCGTTAATTTTTTCATCTTAAAAATATCATTTTTTTATTTTAGGAAAAATAAGTTTAAATCATTTTCTTTTTAAATAAATCAAAAAACTACATTAAAAGTAATGTTTCTATTGAGGAGATGGTTTGAAATGTTTATGCTTCTAAGATCAGGAAGTAGTTAGTCTTATCAAACTAAGTGGAGAAGCAATAAAAAATAAAGAATTTAAATCTCTATAATATTATTTTTTAAATATCATTTACATGTAAGCATGCAAAGAAAAAACCATAGAAATATTTAATTACAATTTGGTTATACTACAGGAGGTAAAAAATGTTGGATATTCTCATAAAAAATGGTGAGATAATTGATGGTACTGGTAAACTTAGATTTAAGGCTGATATTGGTATTTCTAATGGTCGAATAGAAAAGATATCTTCTTTAATTAATAATAATACCAAAAATATTATTTATGCAAAGGGATTAATTATATCTCCAGGATTCATTGACATCCATGCTCATACAGATTTAAATATGTTCATTGATACGAAAATATTATATAAAGTCAGACAGGGAATAACTACTGAGTTGAGTGGTAATTGTGGTTTGTCAGTTGCTCCTAACAAAATGAATGTTAAACAAGGTTATACTTTAAAAAAATTTAGTAATTACCTTGAAGCATTAGAAACGATGGAATTAGGGATTAATGTTGCAAGTTTAATTGGTCATGGTACAGTTAGAGATTACGTTTTAGGATTTAGGGAGAGAATCACTAAATCAGAGCTAGGGCAAATGAAGAATATAGTAGATAGTTCTATGTCTGAAGGAGCTTTTGGTTTGTCCACAGGATTAGTCTATGCTCCAGGCTGCTATGCGGATATTCAAGAAATTATAGAATTATGCAAAATAGCATCTAAGTATGGAGGGATATATGCAACTCATATGCGAGGATATAGAGAAACTTATATAACAGCAACTAAAGAAGCTATTAGAATTGGAGAAGAATCTAATCTCCCAATTCAGATTTCTCATTACGTGCCTCAGTATGGAGGTTGGGGACTATGCAAAAAAAGTATACCTTTGATTGAAGATGCTCGCACTAGAGGCATTGATATAACTTTTGATATTCATTTGGATACAGTTGGAGGAACTTCTATGGGAGATACTTTACCAGTATGGGTCAAGAATGGAGGAATCAATCAACTTGTTAGTCGATTAAAAGAAAAGAAAATACGTAACAGTTTAAAATTAGAAATGCCTTATTTTGTTGGCCCAGGAACCTCTGGACTTATCAAACATGGAAGATGGGATGTTATGAGGATCACTAGCGGTTTATCTAAAAATAAAAAATATCTAGGGAAAACCATTAAAGATATTGCTTCTGAAATGGATAAAGATCCATTTGATTTATTATTTGATTTAATCATTGATGAAGAAACTGATAGCTTTTATCTTACCGGATTATATAATAATGAAGATGATATTAGATATTTATTAAAAAATCCTCTTTCAATGGTTGAAACGGACGCTGATTCTGGTTTTCGTCAAGGTGAATATAAAGCATGGGATATTAAAGCTCCTCGTACTTACAGTACAATACCTCGTCTTTTGGGAAGATATGTACGTGAAGAGAAACTTTTATCTTTAGAAGAGGCTATCACTAAAGTTACCTATTTTCCTGCAAAAAGGATTGGCCTTAAAGATAGAGGCGTAATAAAAAAAGGAGCCTGGGCAGATATAACAATCTTTGACCCTGAAACTATTTCAGAAGGAGCTATGGATAAAGAATTTCTAGAAGGGAAGAAATATAAAAACATAAATCCAAAGGGCATAAATTATGTAATCATTAATGGAAAAATAGCTTTTTATAAAGGAGAATTTACTGGAAAATTATCTGGGAAAGTTTTAAAACGAAAAAATTAGATATTGATTAAAATTAATCTTTTTTAGAGATATAAATAAATTATATAATTCTTACTGTAAAATTGAATATAAAATTATTAAAATAAATTATAGATTTTTACGAATCTTTTGTAATGCTCCCCATTAAGAGCATACATTTTAAGCTAGTATTTGCTCCTTATTTTTAACATATTTTTTGGTTTTCCCCTGATATTCCGGACACCCACAGTTAAGATACCCTCATCATTTTCTCATATTCCTCCGGACTGCAATATCCGATGGATGAATGCAATCTTACTCTATTATAAAAGATTTCGATGTATTCGAAAATATTTCGTTTTGCCTGTCTTCTTGTTTTGTAGGTTCTTTGATAAATTAATTCTACTTTTTAAAGAGCGGTAAAAACTCTCCATTAAGGCATTATCCCAACAATTGTCTTTATGACTCATAGAACATAGTATACTATTTCTATTCCAATAATGTCTGGTATAAGCAACTGGCATATTGGCTGCCCCGGTCTGAATGCAGGAGTAGTCTGGAGGAAACTTTTCGCTGTTTTAAGGCCATATGAAGTGCAACAATCACCAATTCCTTGGTTAATCTGTTCCGCAACCAATCGATGATCTTCCGGGAATAGAGATTCATAATGGTCGCTAGATAAGGCCAGCCTTCACCCGTTGCGATATAGGTGATATCGGCGACCCAGGATGTATTGGATTTCTCTGGTGTAAACTGGCGATCCAGGTGATTTGGGGCTACTTTTGCGTATGTCTGGAATAGGTAGTAACTTTGTATTTCCGTTTGGCCACCGCACAGATCCCTGATTCCTGCATTAACCTCGCTATCCGCTTTTTGCCGATCTTTTCGCCTTCCCGTAAGAGTTGCTGGTGGATGCAAGTACTGCAATAGGCCTTACGACTTTTATGGTATATTTTCATAATCTTCTTTTTCAAGGTCATATCTTCTCGCTTTCTTTGACTTTTGGAATGCTTTAGCTAATCATAATAACCGGACCGGGAAACATTCATTACCTGGCGCATCTTCGTTACACTGAAAACGTAAGTGTGTCCCGGATAAACCGATAGTAATCTACGGTTTTTTCGTGAAGATGGCCAAAGCTTTTTTCAAGATGTCACGCTCCTGGGTGATATCATAAAGTTTTTTCTGTAATCGCTTCAATTGCTCCTCCTATGGAGTCAGACTTTCTTTGCCATGGCTAAGGAAGGTCAGTTCTCCACGCCTGCGATATTGGGTGCGCCAATGACTTAAGTTACGAAGAGAGATATCCAGATCCCGGGCGACTTCCTCTATCATCCTTCCTGATATGAGACTATACTCGACGGCCTCTTTCTTGAACTCCTTGGTGAATTGTCTTTTTTTTATCCATGTTGCCCGAACTTCCAATAAATTTATTATAGTCTTATCTTACTGTCCGGTAAAGCGGGGGATTAATTTCTTATTTAAAGAAATATGGAAGATATTCTCACTTTACCGATGAAATATAAAATTATTATCCTTGGGTAATACCAGCTTTTTTTAATCTTTCTATTGCTTCTTCTAATCTTCTTTCATCGACAGTTAAGGCAATTCGTACATATCCTTCGCCATATTCTCCGTAGCCGATTCCGGGGGTTACAATTATTCCTGTTTTTTCTAATAAGAGATTAGAAAATTCCATAGAACTCATTTTATTTAAA
>SDBT01012727.1_pt1 | contig 13509 bp, 14 predicted proteins | sample 2277101 | NCBI WGS metagenome assembly SDBT01 (sample SAMN10404973, study PRJNA504765) | marine sediment metagenome | isolation source: marine sediment core GS10_PC15, 103 cmbsf | place: Arctic Ocean: Southern Knipovich Ridge | collected 2010
ATATTTAAATATAATTTTTATTTAAATCGTTTTAAATCATTATTGGAGGAATAAAAAAATGGCTAAAAAAAACGCTGTCGAAACTCTTTTTGTTAAAAGCAAAGTTCGAGAATATATTAAAGGCAAGGATTGCAACACAAGTGGAGCCGTGCTTGATGGTCCTGCACTTAATAATGCGATCATTGAGATTCTCGATAAAGCAATAGCAAGAACTAAGGCTAATAATCGGAAAACCGTCCAAGAGAAAGATTTATAATCTCAAGGATAAATTTCATATTAATTTCATATTAATTTGAAAATTAAATTAAAATGATAGATATATTAAGGTTCACGGTCTTCAACGGTCTTCAACTCTAACTTCCATAGCGATGTTACCCCGTCCACCGCATTCTAATTTTTTTTACAATATTTTGAACATCCTGAGGATAAAATTCCCAAGAAACAAAATCTAATTTATTATCATCAATTTGATATATACTAAAAGGTTCTAGAAATGTTTCAGCTTTTTTATGTTTCTCAATTAATTGCATAGCTAAAGAAGTAAGTTTAAACTTTTTATCGTTTATTGAGATGTAAGGAAACATTTGACGCTCTTTTGTTTTTAAAAGGAAAAGTAGTAAAATCTTGATAGCGACTCCAGGGAATGCATTGTAATTGTTGAAGTTTAGTATTTCTCTAATAGAAAAGTTTGATTTTATAAACCTTCGCATATTTTCTGCAGTCTGACTTTTTAGGAATTTATTTGATGACACTAAACAAAGAAATCCTTTTTCTTTTAATAGAGACTTACATAACTCGTAAAATAAAATGAATAAAAAAAATAAAAGCAGAGGAAGTTTTAAATGCTGAATTAATGAGTATAAGTACTAATAATACTAGTGATGATTACATTTTAGAACCCAATCTATTATTAAAGACCGTATTTCCTGAGATTCCGAGTGAAGCAAAGTTACTTGGCACTACTCTTAAACGTGATATTTTCTAAGGAGATTGAAAAATTTATAATGTAATTTAGTGATTGAGAAAATGAAAAAATTTATTTGAAAGAAAATGTGATCATTATGAAAAAACCCAAAAAAAAAAGGCTTACAACAATCTTAAGAAGTCAAACTCATTTGAAAGTTAAGGGGATTATTCAATCTCGAAGAAATCAGATGCTTGTCGTGCTTATATTAGTAGCTCTGACAGTAGGTATTCCGTTATTCATATTTTTTCTCTCACCTCCAGCACAATCACCAACACAACCTCCAACGAGTGTTGAAATCAGTTTAATTGGGGTGATTAATACTGGTGGTGGAGCAAGGAGAGTCCATGTAGAAGATGACCTCGCTTTTTTAATTGATTTTGGAGACAATGAGTCTTATGGCCTGATTATCGTCAATATCAGCAATCCATCTCAGCCAGAGATTCTGGGTACATATTTCGATGGAGGACTACCATTTGCGATAGAGTCTGTAGGTGACATCGTATATATAGCAGACCAGCTTGAAGGACTCCGTGTACTAGATATCTCAGATTCATCTCAACCCACATCAATTGAAGGACAGTATACCGGTAGCGGGGCTACTTATGATCTGGAAATCGTTGGAGACCTTCTCTTCCTTGCAGATGGACAAGATGGATTGGTCATTCTGAATATTAGCATTCCTAGCAAACCAGTCTTCATTTCAAGTTATGGCTATGGCTGTGTTCATTTGGATATTGAGGGAAACATTGCATATATCGCAGGTGGTGAGAGCATTAGGCTGGTGAATATCAGCAATCCAGATCATCCAACATATATCGGTCAGTTCTTTTTAAGCGGTATTACTCTCTGGGATCCATCCGTCTCAGACGATATTATCTATGTTGCAATCCATAGCGGGACTCGTCGCGAACTCAGGATACTTGATGCAAGAGACCCTACTAGTGTTGAACAGCTAAGTGAATTTGACTCTGAAGGTGGATTCCAGTCCTTCTATGTGCAAGAGTCATTCCTCTATGCTGTCGACTATGAAAGGGGGTTATATCTTCTTGATGTCAGCGATCCTTTATCACCTGTTGAGATTGAGCGGTTCTTTGATGGAAATCTGCCTTGGGACGTGGTATTGAGCGATGATTTCATCTATCTCTGCGGTACTGCTGGCCTCCAGATTCTTCAGATGACCTATGAATAGAAAGTTAATACCTGCAATTACGCGTATAAAATTTTATGCAGCAAGCCAGTAAATTTCTACATCTGGAATTATTCTCTATAATTAAATTAAAAATTGCCCAATTAAATATAAAATTGAAACAAATCTAGATTGAATATTTAGTAAAATCGCTCATATTTGCTTGTTTTTGATTGAGTTTATTCTTAAAAAATCCTAAGTTCTCAAATGATTCTTAATATTATTTACTAACGAGAAAGTATTTGAAAAAATACGATCCCAATTTCGCTTTTCTGGAATAATTGGTAAGTAATGTTTAAAATCAAGAACATCGATACCATCTAATGGTAAATCAGGTTTTTTCATCAATTTTGTCTTTATTCTTGGTTCTACATCATTTTTAATATATTGTGGAATTCCGTCTAACCACATGGATTTTCGGAGAACGAAAAGAGAATGTATTGATTTTTAATAGATCATTCCGAGCGGGCGTGAAATATACTCCTGTAAAGGGATATAATAGCCCGTACGACGCGAATTTGCATGAATATTGGAGAAAACGACATGGGAAAACCTGGCGTGAAACAACGCCGATGTGATCATTTCCTATAGAAACGTCTGAGGTGGACTTGGATAGTTTCGGGGGGATTGTGAGAAACATGAACCAAAGGAACATGGTGACATGATGCGGGTTCTTGAGGCGCGAGCCCCGTGCAGGGAAACTTGCACGCGGGGTTCCTAAAAGAGGAAGAGGATGGTAACATCCTCTCCTTATTTAACTTTTGCTCATTTTTCTTTTAAATAGAAATAATAATAAGGTTCTTCATGGCTGACTTTGATAAATTAAGCGACACAAAAGGAATAATTATCAACTTTATAGAAGAAAGAGGGCGTGAACTATTTTACGGAGGAGGGACTGAATATGATTTTTCCCTTTGGATTCAAGCTGCTCTATTATTCGAGCAGTTAATAATTCCTTGCGATTATTATGTTCCCGAAACCCTACTTGAATTTGCTCAAGACGTGATCAACGAAGCAAAATCTCACGAGTGCAAGGTAGAGCGATACCAAGTAAAGGATGGCAAAAAAGTTAACACCGAAGTATGGGATTATGGTGAAACAATTTCTAAAATAATCGAGTGGCTTAATGAGGAAAAGAGTTTTAAAGAAGAAATAAAATCTAAGATGAAATCAAAAAACTAGTGTAGGGACTTTAAAATTTTTTCACTTAGAAGTTTTGGTAAGTCAGAAAACAAGCTTTTTTCAGTAGGTAAATTTCAATTTATCAATGACTCTATTAATGTTGTTTTGTTAATAACAACAAAAGGTTTAAATTCTCTTAACTTATAATGAAGTTATTAGTAAATGCCTTTCTCTTATCAATTATTCTCTTTGTTTCAATTTCGTTAGGCAATTTCCTCTTAATGTGGCTTTATATTGGATTGCAGATGTCAAAAGCAATGGAAAATGGACTTAATTTAATGGGTAAGAGTATAGCAGCGATGGACAATATTGCAATCCCTATAGGGATAATATAATTTTTTTTTATTTTTTTTCCAAAAGTCTAAACTTTAAATAACTGTAGATCCTTTAAGAAAGTCTCACCAAATTCTGCAATCTTTTCTGAAGAAAGCATTTTGGTGATTCTATAAAAGAAAGCAAAATCATTGATTATTGTGAAATTAACATAATAAATTACTATTTTTTATTGTAAGATGGTGGAAAGAAAAAATAACCAAAAGTAATATAATATACGATATAACCACAGAACAAAATAAGGTTATGGAGGATTTGAAATTAAATTCATCAAAAACTCGAAATCTTTGCTATCATATAGAGTTTTTTAACCAAAATCCGGAATGCGGTCAAAACACCATTTCCAGTGAGAGCGCTGGTCTTGTAATACCCAATAAATTTATTATCTTTAGCAAATTTTTCAACATTAGCATTACTTCTAGGAGTTCCATCACCATCCAAAGATGCTTCATCAACTAAATCTATTTTATTTCCAAATAAAACCATTGGTATGTTTGGACAATGCTTTTTAACATCAGCAACCCATCTTTCTATATGTTCCCAAGATCGTTCTTGTTCATCAGCGTGGCTGAAGACAACAATTGTTCCAGAAGAGCCTATATAAAATCGTTGTCTCAATGCTTGGAATTGATCTTGCCCTGCGATGTCCCACAGATATAGTTCCACCTTGTCTCCATCAACCATTTCCTCGTATTTAGAAAACTGAGTCCCTAATGTCGAGATATATTCTTTTCGAAAAGCATCTTGAGTGTATTTCTTTATTAGGGAGGTTTTTCCAACGGCACCATCACCTATAACTGTTATTTTGAATCCAAACCCTTTTTCTTCACCCATTTTCTAACTTCTCACCTTTTTTATCAATTATCAAATCTATGTATTATCTTTTTCTTAAATAGTAAAAATTAGATATTTTAAATTTTTACCACAAACTAAAAAACTTTTTTTATCAATGTATCAAATATCAAATCTTTCGATTATCTTTTTCTTAAATAGTAAAAATTAGATATTTTAAATTTTTACCACATCCAAAAAAAATGATGGCAATTGTTTATTTTTTTAGAAATTTCTGTAATTTTTTTTTAGATAAAATTTCATTATAACTAATTCAATTTTAAGAAAAAAATTATAAAATGGAAAGCTAATCAGTTTTGATATCTATTTTAATAACTTGATTTCTAAAATATCAAATAATTCTAATAAGAAATCATGAATGAATCGAGTCCGTTTTTTCCATTCATCTGAACTTTGATATTGGTTTAACCATGTTGTATACCCTATCTTGTTGATATCTTCGTGAAATCGATCTGGAGTCTCCCATTCGAGACCTTCTACTTCAAGATATTGTTTTTTAGTGGCATTCATCCAGAGTATTATTGGCCATATTCCATAAAAACCAGTATTAGTCAAATTATTAATATTTAAAATTTTTTCACATAACTCTTTAGTAAAGATATAACATACTGAGATAAGATCTTTTATTTTAGAAAACCCGAGTACTTTTGAGCCGATTTCGTTTATTAATCTTTCAGTATTTTTTTGGGTTGATGGATGTGTCTCAAAGGCTCTTTTAGAACGACCTATGAGGAGATAATCTGCACTTATGTCTTTCTTAAGTAAATCTTTTAGTTCCTCTGGATAAGAATGAATCCAGTGGATTAATCTATCAAAGTCGATATAAAAAATTTTTTGGGTTTGTGGATTTGTTATATTATCTAAACAAGTTTTTAAGGCAAATCTGTAACTATCAACCTGTTTTAAGCTTGATGAAGTAATAATTATAAAATCCTTTTGTTTTCGAAAAAATTGAGAAAATTTAATTGAAGGGGAAGTACAGCATAAAATTTTTAATGAAAAAGGATTTTTAATAACGGGAAATGTTGATTTTAGTAAAGTTTTTAGTTTAAATTCGGGATCGTGAATAGTGGAGCATAATATATAAGAATTTTTTTCATTCATTTTATCTTAATAATTTTCATTTAAAATTTTAAAATAAATTATCTACAAATTAAAGAGATTTATCAATTGTTCAGTATTTTCTACTAAAATATCAGGGCTATACTCAAGTAAAGTCTGTTTTTGAGCAAGTCCATTTGCAACGCAAATCATTTTGACATGTGCAGCTTTTCCAGCTTCAATATCAGTTGTCATATCACCGATAAACACTGCTTCTGAAGGTTTTATGTTCCATTTTTCGAGAATTTTTAAAATACCTTCAGGATTAGGTTTAACCTCAGATACGTCATTAAATCCTATTATTATACTAAAAAATTTCGAAAGATTAAATTTATTTAAAACCTCATCTGCATATGAACTTTTATTATTAGTGAGTATTGCCAAATTTAGTTTTTTCTCATATAATTTTAAGATTAATCCATCTATACCTTTAAAAATCGAAGATTCTGCTTCTTTATACTTATTAAACTGATTAAATATAAAAACCGCAATACGTAATTTTTTATAGAAACTAATTCCCTTTAAAAATTCTAATTTCAAGAGTTCATAAGAATTGAGAAGTATTTTAGGCACAGGAAAATTTTGGATTTCTTCTATTAGATGAGCAACTTCTTCCATAACAACATCACGGATGACATTCAAATTATATTTTTCTATTCCATCATCAACAGCTTTCTTTATCGCTTCTATTATATCATATATCGTGCCATCGAGGTCCCAGATAATACCTTTGTAATTGCTTATCTCAATTTTTTCCATAGCAAATTGGAATAATGTTTGGAGTAATTTTAATTCTACGAATATCAATATTTATAGAATCAAAACACTATAATTTATATTAAAATATAAATAAATTTATTTATTTTGAATAAGGATTAAATTATGAATGAGGATCAAGAAGAAGGGAATACTAAAAGAGAAGATGAAGATGAAGAAGAAGAGGACGATGATTTAGAAGAATATCTTAAAGAAATGAAAGCACTAGAATCAGATTTTTCAGATCTAGAAGATTTAGATCTAGAAGAACTTCAAGAAATACAAGATGCTATTGCGAAGGTTAAAGAAGATGAGGTATTATATAGCGGAGAATTTGCAGATAAAGGCATTTTAGAGTCCGAAATTAATGGAAAAATTAAAGAAGAAAAAAATATGAAAGAAGCACTGATTTCAGATTTCTCTGATATTGGTGAAATTGATTTAGATGAATTGAGGGAAATGCAAAACGCGATTGAAATTGTTAAGCAAGAAGAGAAAATTCCTTCTGAAGAGGAAGGTGCCATTCAATCAACTCAAGAAGTTTCTATAGAGCTAGAAGAGAAAATTAAACAAGAACTTCTAAAAAGAAAAGAGCTTAAAGAAGAGGAAGTAATAACTCCTGAGAAATTTTTAAATTATATTCAAAATAAGCGTGATAAGATTTGGTATCACGCACTTTTTTACTTAGTTTTTAATGTTGAGGATCAAGTTGCTTCAAAAAGCTTATTATTTGATGTATTGAAGGAGGTAACAAGTAAGTCACCAATTGATCCTATTCCAGAACACCAATTTTATTTTGGATTGGGCTATATTTTAAGATTAACATTAAATAACAGAAAAATTGTACGATTTTTGAGAGATCGTAAGTTTAAAATCAATGTTAATATAGATATTTTAAAAGAGATTTTAGAAGAAGCAGGTGATCCTATAAGCACTAGACCTATTATTAAAGAAGAAGAGAAGAAAAAAATGTATAATGATTTTCTAAAAGACGATTTTCTTGATATTTAAACTCTGTTTATTAAATCCATAAATAATTTAATGCTTTTTCATACTTCACAATAAAAGGATTACAAATTAATATATGAAGAATGGAAAATTTTCTTTATTAATTATAGGAAATTCAAATGTAGGAAAAAGCTCAATAACTCGATTATTATTGCCGAATCCTAGAAAGTTTAAAGGTAAAATTGGAAAATCTCCGGGCAGTACTTTGTTAATTAAGCCAATAATTCAACCCAATTTACCTTATAAAATAATTGATCTTCCCGGATTTGGATATTCAAGCCATTCTAGCCGAAGACGAGCAGAACATATTAAAAATCAAATAGTAATTCATATAGAAAAGCACCATCAAAATTATTTTTTTGGATTAGTTGTACTTAATATCCTTAGGATTGAGGATGAAATAAATAAATATATGATAAATAATAAAAAAACAATTCCCTTAAGTTTTGAGTTAATTAATTTCTTAAACGAGTTTAAAATACCACTACTTATTATTATTAATAAAGTTGATAAAGTCTCTATCTTTGATAAGAAGAAGATTATTACCTTATTTATTAATAATTCAAATGATTATGGTTTAAAAATAATCCACCTTGATAATTATAAAACTGATAATCTTAGAGAAATCCCATATTTAGAATTTTCAGCATTAAAAAAAATTAATATAAAGAAGTTAAAACAAATTATTAATAAATTCTTAAAAAAAAAATCATAATGCTGAATTATATATTTTTAACGTAGATAACTGGCTTAACGGTTTTAGAAAAATAATTTGAATTTCAAATTTTTATCTTTTTCAATATTTATCAATTATATAAGTAAAGCATAAATTTTTTAAAATCTCAAGAGTTAAAAAATATATTTTTACTAAAATTAATAATTTAGGTGAATACAATGAAAGATTTAATCCAATTTCATATTGATGAATTAAAAGGATCTTATTTATTTAAAATTCAACCACCATCCATAACTATCATAAAACCTTACGAAAGATTAAATATACAGGATAAACGTGATAAAATAATTCACAAAGTAAGGGAAATCCGTGAAAAAATTCTTTCAAGAAAAGAATTGATAGAATCTGGGGAGGAAATGCATAAAACCTTAATTAAAATAGGAATCTCAATTCAAAAAATAATGGGCGTACAATGTGTAAAAGATTTAAAAGAATTATTAAAAAAATATCATGTTTTATTAATAATAACTAATGATCCGATAATTCCTTGGGAATTACTTTCCATTGATAATAAACCAGCATGTTTGAATAATTCAATTGGACGAATAATTTCAGGAAAAGCTATCAGTCAGCCATTTGAAAAAATTGAAAAAGAAATAGTGCAAATATTATTTGTTGGAGATCCAATAGGCGATTTAAAAGCTGCTAGGGAGGAAATTGAGAAGATAAAAACTGAATTAAAACCTGCAATTGAGCAAGGATATATTAAAACTTCTACTTTATTAGGATCCGATACAAGCTCCTTGAAAATAATTGAAATAATGGAAAATAATAGATTCGATATTATTCATTATTCCGGTCATGCGTTTTTTAACAAAGACTCACCTGAAGAGAGTGGAATACAATTAGCAGATAAAACAATAACCGCTAAAGAAATTTCTGAATCATTAAAATATTTTCCAGATATAAGTTTTCTAAATGCATGTGAAAGTGCTCAATCAGATATAGGAGAAGGGGAGGAAAATAAAATATCTGGATTAGCTGAAGCATTTATTCGAGCAGGAACAAAAACTTTTATTGGATCTTTATGGCCCATTGATAATCAAGATGCAATTAATTTTGCTCATTCATTTTACCAAAATTTATTACAAGAACGAAAAACTGTCGGAGAATGTGTTCTTGAGTCTAAAAAAGAATTATATAATTCAAAAAGCATACATGGTTGGGCATCTTTTATGATGTTTGGAGATCCAAACGCTACTCCTTTCTCATTTAGTAGTGAAATAAAAAATACTGCTGAAAAATTGGTTATACAACCGATAGAACAACCATTCCAATTACGTGCTTTAAAAGATGAGCCAATAATAAAAGATATCGAAATAGATTCAGAGCTATTAAATAGAATAATTCCTTTTGGAATTGAAGATATTATAATTAAAAAAATTCAAGATGATGAATTTAATATCATTTTAGGACAAGCAGGAATGGGAAAAACAAATTGTAAATTTTTATTATCTAGAAATGATAAAGGTATTAAATTCGTTGAAATTGACAAGAGTTTTCTTAAAGGAATCAAAAATACAGAATTTATTCTAAAAATGCGTGAAGAATTAAAAACATTAGCGGATAAATATAATAAAGTTGTACTAGTACTTGATGAAGAACACAGTACTTCTGATATGACTGGAATTAATTTATTAGAAATTGTTCAAAATCTATTTGAATCAGGACAACCAACTAGGTTAAAGGAAAATTTAAGAGTTTTAATATTTTTACGGACAAAATCTTATAAAAGTATAATGAAGGAGGGAAAAATACCATTCCACTGGAAAGTTCAGAAAACTTGGCTTCAAGGTATCAACCTAACAGATGATTCGGTTGAAAAATTCCTTGCGATCCATGGATTATCTAAAGACAATTTCACAAAACCGGCATATGATGCCTTAATAAAAAGAATATCAAGTAGAGGTTGGATTTATCCTATTTTTTTTGATAATCTTCTATTATTCTTGGAAAAAAATCGGAAAGATCAATTTTCTACTGAGGATATAGAAAACATTAAGATTAGCGATGATATCATTGATACTATTAGCAATCTCGTATTTAAAATAAGAACTGAGGAAGAACAAAAAATTTGGAGTTGTATAGCAAGTCTTAATAAAACTTTTGGATTAAATCCACCATTTTGGCTTATTAAAATAACCTTAAAAAACATGTTAAACATGGATGTATCTAATTTAGACGCTGTTTTATTGGAATTACAAAAAGATAAATTACTGATTGAAGAAAAAGATAAGATAATCGTTGGAGAAAGAGGACTTATTGGTGATAAAAATAACTATAGATATATTCTCTCACATGATATCTATTACGAAGTTACGCAAAAAAAAGAGTATGATGACGATTTTACTTTAGAATTGGTGGAGAAAATTGAAGTAGAACTAAAGAATAATTTAGAGAAAGCAAAAAAGATTTCAAATATTAAAAGGTTGCGAGTTATTCTTAAGAATATGTTGCAGCGGTTCTATTTCCTTTCTGCTACCGAGTATATTGATAACACTGAATATATTGATAATGTGCTTGAATATCTAAAAACTGTGGATCTTAATATCCAAAAAAATATAATTCCTGATCTCGAATGTCTCGTTTTAGATTTTTATGCTCGTAATAATATTGAATCAATAGCTAAATTATACCTATTTATTGCTAATTTTCATGAAAGATCAGACGACCTACAAACTGCTACAGACTATTATAATATTGGGTGCCATCTTCTTGAAGCGCAAAATATAGATTCTTCTGAATACAGACTTAAAAACGGGTATCTTTATGATAAATTTGTTGATGATTTGAAAAACAATATCAATAAGTTTGAGAACAAATGTACAGTCGAATTAGCATCTTGGCAATGGAAAGCGTCTGCTTTATTTGCAATAGGGCAGAATCAAGAGGAAATGTCAAAAAGATATAATAAAGGAATTGAAATCCGTAAAATTCTTGTAGATGCGTTTGAAAAAACTAATAAACCATGGGCTGCGGCAGAAATTCAATGGCTCGCTGAAGTATCAGAGTTAAATGGTAAATTTGAAGATGCAATTCAATATTATAATGAAGCAATTAAATTACTAGAGCCCCATCGACGTCACATATTCAATATTAAAGACTATCTGAAACAGATATCACTTTTACTAGAAAAGTTGAATAATTTGGATGAAAAAGAAAAAATTGATGCAAAAATTTTAAAGATCGAAGAAAAATTTCAATCAATAATTAAACCAAACACGTTAACTGTCCATATTATTAGTGGTGTTGGTGATTTATTTCCTGCAAATCAAATAAATTATAAAATATTACAGGAAATTTCTGCTAAGGTTACTATTGAACCTGCTGCTCCAAAAGATAAAGTGGATATTTTAATTACCTTTGGAGCTCCTTTAACTCCTATAGTTGGAGAACTTATTTTCAATTATATGGATAGAGAGGTAATAAACAAAATGTTATCCTCCTCAGGATATTGGATAAAAAAGCCAGTTCATGAGGGAGATCCTTTGATTATCTCAATTGCAGGATATTCCATGTTTGAAACAAGAAGAGAAGCCGAAGATTTTATAGAAAGAGAGAATTTTCAAGAATTAATTAAATTTATTTAATTTTCTTTTTTATTATTGTTAAAAAAATACGTTTTCTAAAAATGAGCGAAAAATACGAAAAATTTGAGATATTTCATGAGGAAGTTAATGTTTTATTGGAATTAGAAAAAATTATCAATAAACCATTTGAAAAAGTATATGAAATCGGTTTAGATACATGTGGAATTGTTGTTGAAAACGGAAATATCGTAGGGCTTGGATTATTTGGATGTGGATTAACTGATTTCCCAGAATCAATTCTCAAGCTAAAAACCCTTCATACTCTTAATTTAGCAGATAATAAGTTAGCAATACTACCTGATTCAATATTTGAATTAAATTTGCTTAAAAAGTTAGAGTTAAGCTTAAATAATTTAAAAACATTGCCAAACTCCATTGGAAAATTAATATCGTTAAAGAAATTAATAGTAGAACAAAATCAATTAGAAACACTTCCAGAGACAATAGGGAATCTTAAGAAACTCAAAACTTTAAACCTTGAAGAAAATCAACTAACAACTATTCCTGATTCCATCGGAAGCCTTAGCTCACTTATAATAATAAAATTGAGTAATAACCAATTAACAACTATTCCGGAATCCATTGGTAACTTAGAGATTCTTGAAAGGCTAGAATTAATAAATAATAAATTAACTTTGCTTCCTTGGACTATATGGCAAATAAAGAACTTAAGATATCTTAATTTGGATAATAACTCTTGGAAGGAAGAATGGGAAGAATTAGCAAAAAGAGATCTACCATCAATTTTAAACTATTGTCAAAAAAGAGCTAGTATTAATGTTTTTCTCAGTCATGCTGTTGTTGATTTTGATTATTTTAGAATAAATGATTTTACTGAATTTTTTGAGAAACAAAACGAAATTTATCACGTGTTTTTCTGTGAAACTGATTTAAAAGGCAATATTGATGACTTTATGAATGAAACTGTACCTAAATGCCAACTTTTATTATTTTTTGCTTCTAAAAAATCTGTGTTTAGTTCGGTTGATTGCGCTCACGAGCTTGAACTGGCTCGAAAAAATAATATTCAAATTATTCCGATTAAGGGAGCAGATGTGGGTTGGGAAGATTTAAAACGGCTTAATTTAGACAGACTATTAGGTCATGAGTTTGATGAGGATAACTTTATTGAATTTTGTGGAAAAATTTATGAATACATTAAGCAATTTAAGCGCGATGTAAATTTATTTGAACCGGAAGAAGCAAAATTTGATAAAGAAAAATTGAATGTTAAAAATCTTATTACTAACTACTTAGATTCTGAGGAATTTAAAAATCTTTTAAGAAAGAATTTAATAGCTTTCAATGAATTATTCCAAAAAGTTAGTAATAACCAAATTTCTATGAATGAATATTTTAAAAATTTAGCAAAAATATTAAATCAGAAATCTAAGAATTCGTTGAATGAAAATTAATATTCTAAATTGAACGTTTTAATAAGAAAGAAAATTAGTATAACTTAAGGTTTTTCAATTATCAGGTCTTTTTCTCTATCCCAATTCACTAAAAACAAAAAATCTCGACTTACTTCATTCTTATAAATCAGCGGGAAATTACCTCTTTCTTCAAATTTTGAAGCAATGTAATCCAAATATTCGTAATCCGGAAAATAGTATTGAATAGGTTTATCACTTTGTAATCGCTCTTTTATTAACAAAGCTTTTGCCTGTAAAGTAAAACCTTTAATTTCGAAGAAGTTAGGATTTGCCTTTTCGATTATTTTGATATAATCATTTATAAGATTCTCGTTTATATTAAGATTTTTTACAGCGGTTAATCTTATGAGAGTTCTGGTAGA
>SDBT01012728.1_pt1 | contig 13508 bp, 8 predicted proteins | sample 2277101 | NCBI WGS metagenome assembly SDBT01 (sample SAMN10404973, study PRJNA504765) | marine sediment metagenome | isolation source: marine sediment core GS10_PC15, 103 cmbsf | place: Arctic Ocean: Southern Knipovich Ridge | collected 2010
GATCTGGGTAGTTTCGTCACGATCGGATAAAAAAGCAAGTTTTTTACCATCGGGAGACCATACTGGAGAGGAATCACGCCAGTTGCCATGGGTTAATTCACGTATCCGTTCCCCGGCAACATCGGTCATCCACAGGTTGCTGCTCCTGCGGTCATTCATCTTATCTATCCAGCCCCGGGTAAATGTGATAAGCTTGCCGTCCGGTGAAATATTGGGATTCCCCACCGACTCCATTTCCATGTAGGTATCCATGGTTAGAAGTTTGATCTTTTTTTCTTCAGCCAATAAAACGGTAGATAGGGCGAGAAGAAGTAGAAGCGGTAAAGTGTAGACGCGTAAACGCGGTAAAGCGAAAATGTGTAAGAGCGGGGAACTGATTGGTGATTTTTTCATGTTTAGCTCCTTAATTTCAATTTTTTTCTTCCGTGCAGAATCGATTCAGCGAATCGACCTACATTTCATCAAGCTATTTTGATTTCTTTAATCTTTCTTGCCCGATGCGCTCTTTGGCGGGAATCTTGCCTGCCCGATGAGCTTTTTGGCGGGTTTCTTTAATCTTGATTATTTAGTTTTTTTATCGTCCTTCACTCCATTACTCCATCATTCCATCATTCCATTATTCCATTATTCCATCATTCCAACACTCCATTTTTTCTACTTTCATCGTTAATTCCTAAAGCTTGCCCCCAGCAAGATGCCATTGAGAAACAGTTTATTCAGTCCGTCGTATGAAGCACGGAAATTTGGATCTTCAGTGAACATGATCAATTTGCCCCGGCCGTACGGTTCATTAAAAAGAAATACTTTTTCAGCCAGATATTTTTCGGTCTCCGGCCAGATAAATCCGCTCAATTTCATATCATTCAGCGGCGCATATAAACCGACATTTTTGAAGTCGTCGTCTTTAAACGGCGTGTAGATGTTGCTTGATCTTATTAGTGCAGCCAGAGAGGGAGCCGATCCATAACTGAGAAAACTGTTGGTATTCAAGTTTACTCTGACAATGGCGCCCGGGGTGCGATCAGGCCGGATTTTTTTCTCTTTGTCTTTTGGGTCCGGTGTACCGTTGAGTAATTTGATCCGGGATAACGAATCCTGGCGCAGCCAGCTAGTAGCGCCGGAGACTGCGACAACCGTTCCTCCTCCACGAATCCAATTTTGGAAACTGCTCATTTGATTTTTTGATAACAGACCGGAATAATTTCCACTTGGCATTACGACTACATTAAAATCGTTCAGGTTTGCCAGATTCCTGGCATTAATACGGGTAAAATAAAGATCAAATTCCCGTTCAAACAGATAGTGGATCGCTCCGTATGAATAAGACGCTACCGGCGATTCGGTTAACAGTGCAATTTTAGGTTTTTTTAAGGTAACTATATTATTTGAACCGAGATCAATTCCTTTATCAGCTAAACCGGAATGGACCGCAGTGATATCTATGCCATATTGTTTTGCTAATTCTATCAACCTTTGATGAAGAGATGCCGCATTTCGGTTGACCCGCACAACCAGTGTGCCTTTCGGCCAGTCTTTACCGTTTATGGAAAAAGATTTTCTGGCCATGCGAACTCTATAATCTTCTTCAAATAGTTTTATCAATAATTTTGAGGCGGAAAGTGTGTTAAAAGGGATCAGATAAACCTGTTTTGCCGGTCCGTTGAGGACAGATCCTGAAAATTCAGGCGCTGAAGTAACACGTTCTCCTTGAAAGTTAGATTTTACCGATGTCCAGTAGGTTTCAACTCCATATGTTAAAGGCATGGACCAGGCGGTGACATCATAAAAATGGCTTTTTTCTTTTAGTCTTTTCCTCTCTTTTTCCTGGTTAATAAATTCTGCACTTATTGGGGAATCCGGAGCTAGTAGAGCTTTTATTAGAATCTTTTGAGGTTGATTTAAACTGATGATATATGAACCGGCAGAGAATGTTTTAGAGATAGTTTTTTTAGACATATAAGAAGTTGCTTTTTGAATCTCCACTCCTTCAATCATTAGATTATTTACCAATTTGGCCGCTAATTGGGGATCATTTTCCGGTACCAGAATGATCTCTTTCATGGGATCGCTTTTTGCCTCCGCCAGTGCGGTGGTAAAAAACTTATAAAAATCTTTTACTTTTTCCTGGCGGCGTTCTGCAATAATTTGAATTGTTGCCATTGACGTTGTAAAATGATGCCAGGAACCTTCTCTCAGAGTCAGGATCGAACCATCATCACGTTTTATACTTAATCCTCTTGAGGAGGCTTCTTCATAAGTCATTCCGATAGAACCGTTAATGGAAGGGTAGGAGACACCATAACCGGGATAAAAAGCATCAAAACTTTCTTTGGTATAATAACCCCAGCCGAAATGGTCAAAAGCCCGGGCATTTGCTTCGGCAATTATATCCCACCATTTAAGCAGTTCAGGTTTAACATATTCGTTATACGGGGTCATTGGCGGTGCAAAAAAATAGGTGGAATTTGATCCCATCTCATGAAGATCGGGAAAAACATGGGGCATCCACTGGTGATAAACTTTAGCCTTTTGTAAGGATTCGATCTGGGTTTTTAAGAAAAAATCCCGGTTCAGGTCAAATAAATAGTGATTAGTGCGGCCGCCGGGCCAGGGGCTCGAATGTTCGGCATCCATCGGTTCCGGATGAGATTTTATTGTGACAACCGAACGAACAGTATGGGTCCAGCGGTCGTGTCCATCAGGGTTTTGGACCGGATCAATAATACAAACTGTGTTTTTTAATATGTTTTGAGTTACATCATCATTTCCGGCGGCAAGTTGATAAACCGTGCGGATTGCAGCTTCCATCCCGGTAACCTCATTGCCGTGGATATTGTAACCAAGCCATATAATTGACGGCAGCCATCCGGCAATTTGATTTGCTTCAGCGGAGTTTGTTTTGCGCGGATCGGTTAGTTTTAAATTTGCCGTGCGAATTTTTTCCAATCGAGCCATATTTTCAGGGGAGCTGATTATAATGTAGTAGAGGTCTCTGCCCTGATAAGTTTTTCCGTAACTTCTGACCTCAACTCTATCCGAGGCTTTTGCCACCGCATTAATAAAATGTTCCATTTCCCAATGGAAAGTGATCGTTTCACCAAAACTATGTCCGATAACAGATTTGGGTGTTGGGATATCGGGGTCATATTGTCCGCCGGGAAACAGGTCTTCGTCCTGGGCAATTAAAACGAAAGGGATGAATAACATCAGCAGGATACAGATCGGGATTAGATTTTTACTGTTTTTCATGGCTGCTCCTAGTTATCATGGTTTAATGGTAATTTTTTTACCTTTTGTTGCGTTAATTTACCCAAGGGCGAATGCCATTCGCCCCTACAGGCCTAATACCTTTTTGGGGATATGGACACTGACCAGCATGTGGGGAGCGTCAACTACTTCTGCTATTTTCAGATCAGCGGTTAGTGAGCAGAGAACGTAAGCTTCTGTCCTGTCCATTCCGTGTTCGGCTTCCAGATAATCGATCATATAATGTAAGGCTTTTTTGGCAGCTTCATCTAATGTTGTGGCAAATCCGGTTACTGCGTAATAATCGTTGGTTTCATATTGGGGTTCTTGTATATGATTTTTTCCTTTAATGACGTTGACTTCATAGATTATGCGCATCGGCGCTTCTATTGCAGTGCCGCATACTTCACAGGCTCACATGGAGACCATGGGCGTCACCTATTGAAAACAGCGCGCCTTCCACAAACACCGGAAAATAAACCGTTGTTCCTTCGGTGAAATGATGATCATCCATGTTACCGCCATTGGCACGGGGAGGAATTGTGGTTATTTTTCCGGCAGAATCCGGAGCAACACCCATCACGCCCGGAAAAGGTTTCAGGGGAATATTAATTTTGTCCGAAAAACGGATCGCTTTTTTATCTTTTCCCAATTGAAATGTTCTCAGATATGGTTCGGTGAATTCATCGGCCAACAAGCCGAATCCGGGAAAAACTCCGACCCAGCCCCAATCTCCGACTTCAATTTTGTGTAATGTTACTGCTAAAACATCGCCTGGCTGAGCGCCTTCCACATAAACCGGCCCGGTTATAGGATGGACCAGATCAAAATCCATATTGACCAGATCTTCAACACCGGAATCCGGTTTGATCTGTTCATCCGAGGCTTCTTCAGTATAAGCTTCGATTACCGCGCCGGAGGGGACCTTGAGAACAGGGGGGATGTTTTTGCTGAATTTGTTGTGGGTCTGGTCTTTGGTAAGAAAATATTCCGGTTCGGGGATTGTTTTTTGTTGTGAACATGATAATGATAACAAGCAGGTTAAAATCAAGGAAATGCAGATTGTTTTATTAATAAGAAATTTTGGTTTCATTTTTTTGTTTCCTCCGCTTAATTTTGAACCGTTGGGGCGAACAGCCGTTTATGGGCGAATACCATTCGCCCCTACGAATATACAATTGAAGCCATTTATTAGTATTACTGTAATCAATTATTTGTAATGTTTTTCCATTGCCGGGCGCCATTTTTTCATCAGTTCTTCATTAAGATCCAGGGGAGGTAGTGCATCTTCCGGTAAAAACGGCCTGTATGGATGATCTTTGGAATATGCTTCAAATTCATCGGTCAATTTTTTAAGTTCTTCCGGTTTGGTCAGCAGGTCGATGGCGGAGGCGGCCATCGCTTTTGCGCCGGCATTGAGGCCTTTCCAGGCGGTTGAGCCGTAATTACAGGTGACGCTTGACCAATGATGTCCTATTGCGCTTGGCCCCTGACCCGGAAAACGTATGGAAGCTGTGGGGGTGATCAATGTTACATCTCCGACATCAGATGATCCGCCGCCGACAAATTTTTCCGGTGGTTTCAGAGTATCAACGGTAGTCGGCATGCCTTTTTCTTCTTTGCCAAGTTCTTTTTGAAGTGCTTTGGCAAATTCATGTTCTTCTTCGCTCCACTCCGGCATTCCGACTAGTTCGATATTTTTTTGATATAATTCAGCAGCGGCTTTGTTTGAATGACGTTGATGCACTGCGGCGATTGTGCGGATATCGGCAAGTTCGGTCCCGGTTGCCAATGCAGCAGCTTTTGCACAATTGACTAGCCGTTCATACATTTCTTCTAATTTGTCATCGCTGTTTCTCACATAATACCAGACACTGGCCTGGTCGGGTACTACATTGGGTGCTTCACCGCCATTCATTATTACATAATGCAAACGGTGGGTATAAAACAGGTGTTCGCGAAGGTAATTGGTTGCTATATTCATGAGTTCAACAGCATCCAATGCGCTGCGGCCGCTCCATGGTGCTCCGGCGCTGTGAGCTGCTTTTCCTTTAAATGTAAAAATGGCAGATATAAGCGCATTGCCGCTGACACCGTAGCCGGTGCTGAATTTGCTGCTGCTGTGGTTGTCAATAACCGCATCCACATCGTCAAAAAGACCTGCCCGGATCATGTGAGGGCGGCTGATAACGGTTTCTTCAGCCGGGGAACCGAACACTTTAATTGTTCCTTTAAACCCGTATTTATCCATTGATTGTTTAACCGCTATTGCTGCCGCCGCTGCTGCGCTGCACATGGTATTGTGGCCGCATCCATGGCCCGGAGCACCACTGACTAAGGGATCTTGTTCCGGTACCCTCGCTTTTTGAGAAAGCGTCGGCAGTGCGTCGAATTCGCCAAGTATGCCGATCACCGGTTTTCCGGTTCCGTAGGTGGCAACAAAACAGGTCGGCATGCCTGCAAGCCCTCTTTCTACTTTGAATCCGGCATCTTCCAGAGTTTTAGCTAACAGGGCGGACGATTTAAATTCACGTAAACCCAGTTCAGCAAACGACCAGATTTGATCGGAAATTTTGCCATATTTTTCGATTATTTTTTCCTGAGCCAGCCAGTTGAGTGCGTGCTGTTTTTCCTCATAGGTATCCTGGGCCGGAACTGGTCCGGAAAACAGACAGAGAATAAATATTTTGATGATTAGTGCTGACAGAAGGTTCTTTTTAAGCGATTGTGGGGTCATTTTGATCTCCAGATTTTAATATTAACCGTGGGCGAACGGCCGTTCGCCCCTACGGTGTGGTTGCTACAACGGTTTTGTGATATGGTTACCTTTTTGCAAGGGGATTTTCCTTGTCAAACTCCCACATCATGGGTTTGTGATTTATATATTCACGAATTTTGTATAGCTCTTTTTCATTTCGCATTACCCGGTCAAAATAGTTTCGCTGCTATACTTTTGTTCCCGGTGTTTTTCGCATTTTGTTGATTTTTGAGGTCACTGAAGATTGAAAACCTGCCATCAATGATGATAACGATTTCGGACGCATCCGGCGCATAGGCGAACAGCCGTTCGCCCCTACGATAATATTTCGATCAACATTTTTATTTTTATCTGTATTTTGGTCTGTAATCAATACAATTGCATGAAAATGGTTAGGCATGATTTGAAATATATCCAAATCAATTTCGTCACGAATTTTAGACGAATGTAACCATTCTTGTTGAACAATTTCACCAAAATTATTTAATTCCATCTGCTGGTTTATTATATTACCAAACAGATATTTTTTGTTGTGGGAACACACTGTTATAAAATATCCGCCAGGTCGTGAATAATCACGATTTATTAACCGAATCGATTTTCTGTCATGTTTTTTATCCCTATCTGTCATTTTAATCCATTGCGTAGGGGCGAACGGCTGTTCGCCCGACGTGGTTGTTCAAATTAATCATAATTTCACCTGTTTTGCTCCGCTGAGATAAATGCCGTTAAAAAACAGTTTAAATGTACCGTGTGATTGGGCCCGGAACAAGATTTCGGGTCCGAACAGGTACAGATTACCCTGGCCGACTACGGCTTCTGCAATGGTGACTCCTCCGTATAAATGATGCTGGCCCCATGCCCAGCCGCTGCGCAGCGGTTTGTCACTGTCGAACCAGGCAACCGGAGTGATTCCTTTTTTATCCGCCTCAGGATGAAGTCTGAATACCGGGCTATTACTAAAAAAGATGTCGAGGCGGTCTTTTAGTCCGTATGCAATGGGACGGGTATTATCGACACGGACCTGGAGAATAGAACTGGGGACATAATATTCCTCGGATGGCAGATTATTGCCGTTTCCATCGACCATATGGTTTCCCAACGGTAATTTTGCGAACCCGCTAAGGTTGGTAGAACGGCCTATTGTCAGGATAGTGCCACCCCGTTCCATAAATTCCAGCAGTTTTGGGATTGTGGTATCCGGTGTGACATTGCCGATCCGGTTCCGGTATTGGGCAGGTATGGTATTGATATCCGGTCCCTGCCGGTTTCCGAACCTGGCTCTTGTACCAGAATTGCCACTTGCAGATGGTATAGCCCCGGTGACAAAAACCAGGACATCAAATTTTTTATTCAAATTCCCGGCGTCCAGTTCTTTGGGATAGACAACTTCAAATGGAAATTCAAACTGTTCCAGCAGCCATCTTGTCCATCCCGACGGCATCGAACCACCGTATCTATCCCAGAGGCCGATACGAACCGTGCGCAATTTGAGCGCGTTCCCTGAAGGTTTATTTTTTATTCCGTCGAAATATAATCCTAATTCGGCGGACAATGTCTCAAGTTTCGCTTTTGTAGAAGATTTTCTTTTTATGTAGATGGTTCCGGCGGGATAAGTTTTACCATTTGCTGAAGCCGGCTCGGTTAACCAGTAAATTTCATGACCATCTTTTAATAACCGGTTTGTGGCAATTGCCCCATCATTTACTTCATGGCTTAATAAAAAACCGGCGACTTTTCCGGTCCCGGTTACCTTACCGGGAAACGGTTTTGCTAGTCCTTCTATCTTCTTAAACGGTCCGTCCAATCCTTCCAGAATACGATCGAACTCTACAGCCATCTGGAAAGACAAGGTATAGCCGGCATTGTCGTATGGCGCTCTGGGGGGACCGCCTTCATATAAGAAGTCGTTGGGATGGTCCTGGGGTTCGAACATGTCCATAATGTGGGGACGAAACGCCTGGGCGTTTTTAAATACGTAGGATCCGGCTGGATAGCTTTTTCCGGCAACTTTAAAATCTGCACTTGCCTGATGAACCGTGACACCATTTTTTATAAACGTATTGACAAATTTGGTTGCGGTGGGGAAATCCGCCTGATCGGAAGGAAGAATAAAAGCCCGGGGATCCCGGTTTTCCGGTTTTCTGAACATATCGTAGAATTTTATTGGTGCACTTCTACGGCGCCCCTGGAAATTGGTATTCCCACCTCTACTGGTATTTCGTTCGGCTGCTATAGCTTTATTAACCTCATCGACAATTTTGGGATGGATTGTCCAATGATCCCGGTTCCCCCGCTCGATACTGTTTTTGCCCATCAGGTAGCGCTTGTAAAGCAGTGTTTCTTTGTTGCGGGAAGCATAGTCCATTATTGCCCGGTTCATGGTGATGGAATATTCAATCGCTTCCCGGAAATGGAAAGTTTTTGGCTGCACCGGGAATGGTATGTCGGTGCTGGGCAGCAGGCGGTCGGGATTAAAATTAAGTTCCAGCGGGGTGGGGTTTCCCTTAATTTCAGTCAATATTCCGATTTGATTGTGGAAATATCCGGTTGTGCGCAGGTTGCCGTTAAACCATATTGAATAGCTTGCCACTCCCCGGGTTCCGGCGCCCGGTTTTCCTTCAGCAGCGAGACGGCTCTGCATGGCAACCCCCACCGCTTCGATACCGAGCAAAATCAGCGGATCATAATTATAATTAGGCGGATCCCGGAATGGGGGAATAAAAACAATAAGACCGCTGGGGCCGGTTTGGTGGTGATTGTACATAATCTGTGGAAACCATTCCCGGTACATGATACGGGACATATTTTCCGTTTCCGGCTGGGTTACCATATAAGAGTCACGGTTATTATCATGTCCGGTATATTTCTGATATAACCTTGGAATACCGCTTGTCGATCGTTTTTTCGGATCGGATTCACGCATATACCAGTTAGATACCAGCTCCATACCGTCGGGATTGGCAAGAACAAGTAATAAAACGACATCGTCAAGAAACCGTAATGTTTCTTTATCATTAAGACTGACCATCTGATAAACCATCTCTACTAGCTGGTGAGATCCTACAACCTCAGTAGCATGGAGCCCGCCGTCTATCCAGATAATCGCTTTGCCTAGTTTAGTTAGTTCCCGCGCTTGATAGTCGGTTAATCCGTCAGCAATTGCCAACCGGGCCGAGATATCCTGATACCGGTTTAATTCCCGATGGTTCTCAGGTGATGTAATTATAACCATAAACTGGGAGCGGCCTTCAGCAGTTTTTCCGATATCCTCAATTTTCATTCGGGGCGATTCATTATCCAGTTTCTGCCAGTATTCGCTTAATTGGGAATAGGTGATAAGGAAATAATCATCACCGATATTAAATCCGAACTGATCTTTTGGCGATGTGATATTAGCCTGTGCAAAAACCGGTGAAACCGGAAGAATCCCGGATAGAAATGCAAAGATCATTAAAAAAGACAGTAGAGAGGTTATAAACTTGATGTTAAAAAACACATTTTTACTCAGCCGATAATGGCGGGATAAACTGTCGAAAATTTTGTTTTGTGGTCGCATCAATTTTTCCTTTCAATTTTGTTTTGACTGTTTTTATAACTCTTTTTTACAGGTGGTAAAAATAGTTGTGCGATTGCATTGCCGTGTTTAGGGGAATCAAACGGCCTGATATTGGTGATCAGGGCAACTACAAGATCTAATTCGGGATAATTTAACAGATATGAGCGGCATCCCTTAACAGTTCCGGTATGACTGGGAAATGTCCTGCCCTGAGGATCTGTCCTTATAAACCAGCTTATTGCTTGTTTATGGGACATTTTTCTTGGTTCTCCTCGGGGATTGAACCGGAGAACAGGATCGATCTGTGCTTTGTACATCTTTGCCAGAGTTTCGGGTTTTAACAATGTACCATTATTGAGAGCCATTCCAAACCGGACCAGATCATTAACCGTAGAAATGATTCCCCCCCCGGCATATTTGTAACTTACATCCAGGTAGGGAGGATTTACCAAAATGCCGTCTTCATTTCTAACATATCCTTTGCCCCGGTTATAAACAATCCGGTCAGGGAGGTCAAATTGGGTGCTGAGCATTCCGGCCGGCTCCCAGATATTTTGCCTCAAAAATTCTTCAAAGCTTTTTCCGGTTACAGTTTCGATAATACCCTGAAGCAGGTTTGAGGCATGGGACGAATAAAACCAAAAATCTCCGGGTTTGAATAACAGTGGATCGTCTTTAAAAATTTTTATAGCCGCTGCTAATGAATCGTAATGAATTTTTTCTTTATAATTTTGAATGCCAAATTCACCCCGCTTATAATGGCGAATTCCCGAAGTGTGGGTTAGTATATGTCTGACGGTTATCTGCCACTTTTTTTCCGGGAAGTAGGGTACATACTTTTGGATCGGATCGTCTAAATTTACTTTTCCCTGTTCGACCAATAACATCACCCCAACTGCCGCGTGAGTTTTGGAGATTGATGCGATATTGTGGACAGTAGTTCCGGTTGCCGGAGTCATATTATCTAATTCCCCATAACCGACACCTCCGGAAAATATAATTTGTCCTTCAGAAGCAACAGCTACTGATATTCCCGGTGCTCCGGTTTGGTTAGACATTTGATGAAGATAATTGTAAATTTGTTCAGATGTTGTTTGTCCGTATACCGGTGAAATTGAGGAAAAAATTAAGGATACAAACAAAATGACAAATTTTATTCGCGGGGATGTAAAAGTATTTAAATTCATTTTCGTCCTTTTAATTCAAATAAAGCATAAAATTAATTATTCCATTATAAAACTAACAAGTTTTTCTGCCTGAGAGGGGTGTCCCAGGATGGTCATTCTGCCTGCCCGGCGGCGCTTTTTGTCGGGAGCGAAATCTCGACGGTTTTCAGTCGTGATCTATAGCAGTGTCCGCCCACTGGCGGGAAGAATCTACTTCAAGCTAGCATTAAAATAGACTCTTCGTTTCACTCTGAGTGACACTTCTTTGTTTTGCCTGCCCGCTTGATTGCTGACGGGCCTGTCCGCCATCTGGCAGGAGTTTTTCAACCGGAACCTTGAACCGGGAACCCTGAACCCTTGAACCTGAGTAGTCACTTTTTCTAAAATTAATTAGACGCTAGTCGCACAACTCCGATACCATCGACAAAATCGATAGCGGTACCGAAGGGTTTTGAAGCCAGTTTTAAATCTTCAATTATTTTGGCACTGAGTTCAGGACCTGCAAACATAGGCCGTCCCCGGACTGTTCTCGGTTTTCCGAAACCTAATGTTATCGGATAAAGTTTTATATCAACCAGTTTTTTCCCCTGCCAATGGGGTACAGCAATCACAGATTCCCAAATTTTCGGATTGACCGGGAAACCTCGTTTATCGTTATTGTATCTGGCAATATTAAAGTCCCCGACATGGTTGTTGGCGTCCAGGTTATATCTTTGATAGTTTTCATAAGGCAGACGGAGCAAAGTTTCGTTCTGAAACATAAAATCACCCAGGCTGTAGAAAATCGGTTTCCCTTTGTAAATCTCAATTCCCCGGAGAACATGGGGACCGTGACCGACTAGGAGATCAGCACCGGCATCTATCATTTTTTTGGCAAATATAGTTAGAAATTCTGCCGGTTCGGAGCGGGTTTTTCCCGATTCGTGGGAGTGGAAGGTAACAATAACATAATCCGCCAGCAGGCCGGCATTTTTTACCACAGCTCCGATCTCTTCAATATCCTCCCGGTTCGGTTCACTGCGGGTTTCTAATTTATCACCGACCAGATAACGCCGGCCTAATATTCGCAGAGAATTTCTCAATTCCGGGGGATTCATGTCCAATTCCGCAAGAATACCCTGGATTTTTTGCAAATATTCTTTAGGAGCGTAATAGGATGTTGAGTAGCGAAGTGGATTTAAACCCGGTCTGGCCGGAATATCTCCACGGGATTTGCCGGCGAGGCAGTGGTCCGGAAAAGTAGAAGCACAAGAGATGAGAGCCACCCGGCCTTTAGCAGTTTCAAGAAATTTTGCTTCCCTGGCTTCTGGGAGACTTTTCCCGACACCGGCCTGAACTAATCCGGCTTTTTCTGTATATTCAGTGGTTAAATCCATACCAAGGACACCATAATCGCCGGTATGATTATTTGCCCGGGCAACCATATCAAAACCTGCCCAAACCAGCTCATTTACCAGGGAAGGTTCGGCTCTCATATAAGTGCCGCCGCTTTCATGCATTGGATATGGTTCATAATCGTGAAAAAGCATCTCCAAATTTGTGAACGCCATATCTGAAAAGCGAATAAGGTCAATCATTTTTAGGAATTGTGGTTCGTTATAAACAGACAATTTTCTGGTAATGATGGCATCGCCGGTTAGCGCCATAGTGAAAGTTTTTTCCCCGGATGTTGGTTGAGTCCTTGCAGTTGGAATAAGAAAAATAATGATAAGAATGGCGAATATGGATGTTTTTTTTCTACATTTCATTATAACCTCTTTGATTTGCCTCGAATGTTAACATAAGCGAGCTGTGTTTCTTAATAAGAGGCTGTCCAAGAACTCCTCTTCAGTGTCATTCCGAGCGGCAATTACGACGTTTTTCAGTCGTAATGCAGAGAGGAATCTCATACCTGTTTATTCGGCATGATAGGAATGAGATTCTTCCCGCCAGTGGGCGGACAAGCAGTCGCTCCGCTCTTTCGCGACAAAAAGCGCTGCCGGGCAAGCAGAATGACAACTTTTACTTAATATGAAATTCCTGGTCAGGCTCATAAATCATTGTATAAAAATTTAACTGTTTTCTGTTCACACAGCGTTTCAATTTTTTCTATAAATCGGATAAATATCTTTCGGGATATTTTTATAAGGTAATTTTTCTAACTCGGCAGGACCCCAGCCTGGAGCATCTACCTCAAAAATTGCTCCTGCGATTCCGGTTTCGTGGTAGCCGCGCCTGAAGTGAACCCGGGATTTAAGAACGATAATATCGAGATTTTCAAAATCGATTCCCAGCGGTTGAAAAATGTCGATATCGGTAACCTGCATCAGACGTTGGGTTAAAATTACATGGTTGTTATTTCCGAATGACACAACAACAGCTTCACTCCTGCCATAATTAACGATAAATGAAATTATGCCATTAATTTTTACCGGATTTCCGGCAAATTTATCGGAATAACCGCCTAAATCTAAACTTATGTTATCTCCGGTTTTGTGGTTGGTTTTGATCTTTTCGATGGCCCGTTCATCACGTAGTGTTGTGATACAAAAATTACTTGCCCCCTGGCGGATCAGTTCTTCCAAAATATGGGATGAGCCTCCTGTCCTATCGCTGTGGTCGGCGATGACTACCGGTGTTTTGCCCTCTTTTGCGGCCTGAATAGCTAAAGCAACACCTTTTTGTGTCTTTGGCAATTTTTTGCCGGCAAATTCTTCACGTATTCGCCATATGTAGTTTGACATATCATCTGCTATTTTGTCAGCAAGTTCCTGGTCATTATTGGTAACAACCATAATGG
>SDBT01012729.1_pt1 | contig 13507 bp, 18 predicted proteins | sample 2277101 | NCBI WGS metagenome assembly SDBT01 (sample SAMN10404973, study PRJNA504765) | marine sediment metagenome | isolation source: marine sediment core GS10_PC15, 103 cmbsf | place: Arctic Ocean: Southern Knipovich Ridge | collected 2010
CATGTCTAATATTAAAGAATACGCACCTGAATATCATTTGGCTCATACGAATGTGACCCTGAATAATGGGGGTGCCGCGACTTACGAGGATAATCTTTTTACAATAACGGGGATAATTCAGATTAGCCATATTTATGGTTCCGTAGTAACTCTTATATCTGCAAATGTGACTGTTGCTTATTTGGATTTATTCCCGACCGCTGGTGCCGCAATAGAAATCACAGATAATGCCGGGACCGCAATCAGCTCGATAAAGGTTGGTTCTTTAATGACAAAAGAGGCAACAGCGGGTACCGCAATAGCTGTATATGATTCTGATTTGGGGTTCGTCTCAGAAGTCGCAACCAATTTTAATAAGTCGTTTAAACCGTTTATTATTGCTAAAAAGGATGGTGCTGTTACAAATATTCGGTTTGTTTATACCACTGCTGGCGGCGCAACCGGCAGAATCCATTGGCATTTAGAATGGCGACCCCTTAGTGATGAAGCAAGCGCAGTGGCAGCATAAATCAGATTGGTACGATTATCAAGCCTAACGGGGAATAAGAAATAATTTGGTGGCCTCTGTAATGAATATTAACCTACAACATGGGGGTTATAATGGAAATATATAGACACGCAAAACGAATTTTAGTCTGCGCTTCGTTCATCGGTCTGATGCTTTTTATGCTTTTTGCCTTCATTCAATGTGCCAGCCTTTCAAAGTTCCTTAAATTGGAGGTGGCCTCATTCCCTATTGAGCTCGTTTTCCTCAAAGAGACTATTCCTGTCAACCTACCCCGGCATTGGCCTAAGAATATACTAGGATTTCCTGAATCTGGCTATCCTTTTTTCTACCCGGTATGGGTAGCAAGATATACGGACCCGGAAACAGACAACAAATACGAATTTGCCATTCATACGGAGAAAAAGAAAGTATATTCGCTCCTGGAATACAAAACTTATCCTAAACCGGATGATAGGATATTCTATATCTTTGTAGGTGGAGTGCCGATTAAAGTCGAACTTCAAAAAGTTATAGAGATATTTGAAAGGATAATCCCTAGGGGAAGTTCTTTAATTAGGGAATCACATAAAGGCTATTATAATGGATTTTCTATCTAATGATCGAATGGGACATCGTCCTGGTAATGGCAATAGTGGTAATCGGCCTTATCCTGATAGTCATTCTAGGGCTTTATATCTTTTATAGAGTATTTACGAAATAGTTGCGGATCTTGTTATGCGAATGATTCAAAAGGGGAATGATGAAAGTCGAAATACAGACAGAACCAACGATTGAACCGATTTCACTTGATGAATTGAAACTCCATCTCCGTTTGGACAGCGGATCATTTGCCGATAATATTGACGAAACACAATCCCTTGTGCCGGATATTTATGGGGTTGCAACCCATAATGGCGTATCTGTTGATGTCCTTGGATATATGGCCCTTGTCGTCTTAAATTCCGGCGAAAATCAGCCAACGGGAACCGTGGATGTCAAGATCCAGGAATCCGATGATGATGCCGCCTGGACGGATTGGGCAACCGGCGCATTCATTCAGGTTACAGTAGACGGCATGTTGACCAGCGCTAGTTTGGGGATAGGCACTACAGATACCAGTGTGGCGACGGAAGAATTTACTTATTTTGTGGCTGGGTCTGAATATGTGGTTGTTGCTATTCCAGTGGGAACGGCACCAGGGAATGATGTAATTCCCGTGAACAAATACGGTGCGGTTGCGTTTGATATTGGCCCTCATGACGGAGCCATTGATGTGATCGAAGCGGGCGGAAATGCTGCTGGGTATGCCACGGCGGCTGCGGCAATTGCAGGACTTGCAGCGGTAGGCGGGGGTCATGTTCGGATAGGTACTATAACGGCCATGAGGACGGCCGGAAATTTTACATTCGGAGGGACGGCCCTTGATGATGCCGATTCTACCGTAGCTTATATCGACACGACTTTGACAGCGAATTATAATACGATTCAGGAAAAGGCCTATACCGGAGTAAAACAATATATCCGGGCGGTTGCGGTGGTAGCGGGAGCAAATTGCGAATTTACGGTAACTATCATTCGGCGGGAAGCGACATTTATTGAGGATGACCTTTTGAATGATATCATCAAATCGGCCCGGGATTATGTCGAGGATATTACCCGAAGGGGATTGTTGACCCAAACTTGGAAATACTATCTTGATGAATGGCCTGCTGGAACGAAAATCAAATTGCCCTTTGGCAATCTTCAGACTACGGGTTTAATAGTCTCATATGATTATGTGGACAGTGCCGGTGCTAAGCAGACCACGACCATGACCCTTACGACCGATTACATCATTGAAACCAACGGTGAAGGTTGCGGATTCATTATTTTACCCTATGCAGACACACGGCCTTCTTTTACCTATTGGCCGTCAAATCCTATTACGATTCAATTTGCCTGCGGATGGACAACTGCGGCTTTAATTCCATACAAGATTAAGCAGGCGATAAAGAGGGTATGTTCATTGCTTTATCAAGGCAGTAGAGGGGCGGATGTTCTTGGTCAAAGTGTTCATGAGGATAAAACCGTAATGCGACTTTTGCAGCCTTCGCGCCTTTGGGATGAATTTTGAGAAATGCTTATCGGGGATCTAAATCGGCGTCTTGAATTCCAGGCCCCTACGAAAGCCGCAGATGGCATGGGCGGTTTTATCGAAACTTTTGTAACAATGTTCACTACTTGGGGTAGTTTATGGCCATTGAGTGGGGATGAGGCATTGGCGGCCATGCAGATGGGCGGAATTATGACAGGGAAAGTAAGAATTCGATATAGATCTGCCATTATCCGAGTATCCTGGCGAATTAAGCATGGAAATCAATATTATGATATAGCAGCTCCGCCAGTCAATTTAGGCGGAAATAATGAATATCTCGAAATCAAGATCAAGGAGGCGGCGTAATGGCAATAATCACAGGGCGTCAAATTGGTAAAGAGATTGCGGATGCATTGGGAATTAAGCATTGCAGAAAGCTTGATATACGAATAGATAAACTTGTAACTGTCGAAGCTGAGTTTTTCCCTGAGATTGATGGGATAAAGCAACTTGTGCCGATCCTGAAAAGATTTGAATTGGTTGAAAAGAAACCATTAAAAGACAATGCTTAGTTGTCTTACACTCAGTGTTTTATGCACTGTAAGGACGCAACTAAGCATTAAAGTAATATACCATTTAATTAATAAAAAGTCAAAAGGTTTAAAATGGATTTTGAAAAATGGTGGGAAAAAGAAGGGTCGGTAATGTTTGAAGGGAATTGTTCGGCCAAAATAATTGCCAGTGCATCCTGGCAAGCTTCGGATAGGATGATGGAATTAGGTGAGAAAATATTAAATAATCCCGCCATTCCAGAAGCAAGAAAGGCAATGGTACGGATTGAATTAGAAAACCAAAAGAAAGTAATGCAAGCATTTGGAATGAGATAAATGCGCAACCTGACAGAAGAGCTCTATGCATATGCTTTAGCCGATGTCGTTGCCTCTGGGTTTATGACTTCAATCGGAAATAGGTTTTATGACACCGAGGCTCCCCAGGGTGCGGCATATCCATATGTTGTATATCTGATTATAACGGATATAAAGGACTGGCAGTTTGTCGAAAGGTTTGAAGATGTCTCAATCCAGTTTTCAATCTTTTCAACAACATCCAGCTCCGGAGAGGCCAAGGATATTTATACAAAATTGGTAGCTTTATTTGATGAGCAGTATCTTAACATAGGCGGGATGGTTCAATTTTTATGGATGTGGCGGAATATCACAACCCTTATGAAAGAAGATCATACAACACCGACGGGGACGGTAGGGGTCTGGCATCTGGCCGTAGATTTTGATATTTACTATGAGAAGTAATGGAATATTTAGAGACTGACGAGAGATGTGATCAGTGCAAGGAATCCTTTAAGATACCAGTCAAGGATTTTGAGCAGATTATGAAAGATGGCGATCTTATTCTATGCCCTGATTGTGAAACGAAAATTATTGATGAACAAGCCGAAGCTGAGAAACCGCCCAAAAGGTGTTTTGAATATGAGACGGTTTTGATAAAAAGCACTGATTTCGATTTTTTAGGCCGAAATGGGTGGGAATTGGTGACTATCGATGATGGAAATGCATATTTTAAACGAGAAAGATTTGAGGAGACCTAATGGTTAGCATTATAATTCCTGTGCATAATCAAATCGAACATACACAGGCTTGCATTGAAAGCATTGTAGTTAATACAGATGATTATGAGATAATTATCGTTGATAATGGGTCTGAGCCTCCGACGCATCTCTCATATGAGGATTGGGATTGGAAGTCGCCGAACGACAAATACCCAAAATATCAAAACGCCTCTGGGTTGGGGGAAATAATAACAATAATCCGCAATGAAGAAAATCTCGGCTTCCCGAAGGCAGTCAATCAAGGTGTAGCGGCGGCAAAAGGGGACATTATAGCAATTTTAAACAATGACTTGGTGCTTAGCCCTCATTATCTTGAGATATTGCAGTCTCATCTATCAAATGGCTTTGATATGGTAGGCTCTGTGACTAATTCGATCTCCGGACCTCAACAAGTGTTAATTGATCAATATGAGGATTTAGCGAGTCTATATAAAGCTGCTCAGGCTCATAGCAAGAAAAACGAAGGGCAATCATATCCTTATCACAGGCTGGTTTTCTTCTGTGTGGCGATCAAAAGGGAGGTCATCAACAAGATCGGATTGTTGGATGAGATTTATACGCCCGGGAATTACGAGGATGACGATTTCTGTATGAGAGCGATTGAGGCTGGATTCAAATTGGGGATTGCCAAGGATTGTTATGTCCATCATTTTGGCTCGATTACTCATAAGGCCATGGATATAAATTATCAGGAATTACTTGCCAAAAATCAGAAGATATTCAATAAAAAATGGACCGGCAAATATCAGGAAATGATAAGAAAAAATAACCAGATAGATGGGGCCGAAATTGTCTTTACCGGCGAGAGGGCTATTCCCTTGGATTCCACCACCCCTCCTGATGTTATGGAGGAGCATTGGGCCAGGTATAAATATGCTGTCCAGTTCGTAAAGGGAAAGAAAGTTTTGGATGTGGCATGCGGGGCGGGATATGGATCAGCTTTATTCGCTGAGACAGCCGAATCCGTAATAGGTGGGGATATCTCATCGGAGACGATTGCTTATTGTAGATCGAATTATTCGGCTCCCCGCTTTTTCGTTTTTAATATTTGCGACATTCCATATCCTGAAAATTCGTATGATATAGTCGTTAGTTTTGAAACGATTGAGCATGTTAAGGATGGCAGATTATTTCTTTCTGAGATTATACGGGTATTGAAAGACGATGGGCAGTTGATTATTTCTTGTCCCCTCGGTGGGGATTGTGGCAATCCATATCATCTGACATATTATCAGAAAGGAACTTTTGAGCTTGTTTTGAGAAAATATTTTAACGAGGTGAAAATGCTCTATCAGAGAAAAGATGAGTTTTCTGAAAACAGCATATCACCTAATTATTGTGATACTTTTACTGGGGAATATGCAGTGGCAATATGTACCAAAAAAAAGGAGAAATAACCATGAAGATATATCTGTCAAAAGCAACTTATGTTGAAACCGATGAATTGTCGAATAAAGAACTATTTCAGGCTCACGCTTATTATTATCAGCTTGGGAGCCGGGATATAGCTTTGCAATTGATAAAAGAAAAAGAAAAAAGAGAGCAGACGGAATTGAAAAGCAAAAAAGAAGTCAAAAGTCGGACGAGTAAATATGAAGATAACTAATTTTAAACTGGCAATCGGGTTCCCGTGCACTTGGCCTTTTACTCCCTTTCCATTCTTTCATTCTTTTGTCATGATGGAAAGGCCAGAGTTTACACCTATCTTTGCAACCAATGGCCCTATTGACGGATTGAGAAATAAGATAGTTACAGATGCTATGGGCTTAGGTGTCTCGCATCTAATCATGATGGACATGGATCAGACATATCCGATGGATGCGATAACGAAGCTCCTGGCTCATAAACTTCCGATTGTTGGATGTAAAGTGCACAGGCGATATCCGCCATTTGATCCGATAATGATGAAGGGTGATATCAATACCTATCAAGCCATGGAAGATTGGCAAGATGGAGAATTAGTGGAAGTTGATGCTACAGGATCAGGCTGTTTAATGTTTGATATGAGAATTTTCCATGAAGTGCCAGGCCCGTGGTTTAAATTTAGGCCAAATCCTGATCCTGATTATACTGGGGGAGTCGGAGAAGATATTGGTTTCTGTTCTGATTTAAGAAAGGCTGGATATAAAATCCATGTAGATACATCAATAAAATGTGGTCATCTCTCAACTATGGTGATTACGGAAGAAACACACTGGCTTTATAAATCTTTAAAAAAGAAACAAAATAAAGAGGAGAAAAACAATGGCAACTAAATCAGGAAGAATAGCAGATGTTAAAGTGGGGTTAGCAACAGTCGCTGGGCAGGGAACTTGGACTTTAGGAGGCTTTACCAGGGAAGTGATCGAAGAGGATTCTTGGGATCTGGACATCAAAAAGAAGTTTTTCAGCGTTGGCGATGCGGGGACAATAACCTTTTCAGGCCTTTACGACGCAGCCGATCCTAATGGACAGATATTACTCAATGCTGCATGCATTAACTCTTCACTCTTTTCAGGAGGGGCGAGTTCCACGAGTACACTAAACTTTTTTATCGACAATATATCATATTGGACTGTAACTACCGGGGGCAGTATCCTCATCACGAAATGTACTTCCATTACGATGGAAAAATCGGCAATGGGTACGACTGATTTTGAGGCAGTTGTTTCTGGTGGTGTAATGTCTCTGATATAAAATTACTAAGGGAGGAATATAATGGCAACTAAATCAGGAAGAATAGCAAGCGTTTGGTATAGCGCCAACAAAGTCGCTGGACAGGGAACTTGGACATTAGGAGGATTTACAAGAGAAACAATTGAAGAAGACTCCTGGGATCTGGATATTAAAAACAAATATTTCAGTGTAGCAGATGCCGGGACATTGACATTTTCCGGTTTGCATGATCCGGCAGATGCTAATGGACAGGTAATGCTCGATTCCGCATGCAAAAATTCATCATTGCTTATGAGTGATGCTCTGAGGCTCTACGTTGACAGTACATCATATTGGACTAATACTACTGGACATAGCATCCTTCTTACGAAATGTCAGAGCATTACGATGGAAAAGTCGGCAATGGGTACCGTGGACTTTGAGGGAGTAGTGAGCGTAGGTGCAATGGTTTTAGTTTAAAAAGGAGAGTAGCATGGATAAAGGAACAATTTTTGATCTTGATGAGACCAAAGGAGATTGGTTTGATTTCTTTGAATCTACCATAGATATCAAAACCGGCGATACTACATATGATGATCCGAAACCGGGAACCGGCAAAGTATGCCTTCGCAATATGTCAGTATTTGTGCGGGAAAGAAATCGCAATAGGAAAAAGAAAACTTCGATTGTACGGAATCCGAGCACACGGGCGATGGAACAGATTGAGCTTTTGCAAACAGCAGAAGAAGAGGCGCAAGAGCGTGATGATGCATTTGATTATGCAATAACAGAGCTTAAAGATTTCTTTGATGCCAAAGGGAAGATTATCGAATGTACCAGAGAAAACAAGCTCGAACTACTTACCATACCCGTATTTGATCGATTCATAGCCCGTTGCTTTGAATTGCAGCAAAACGCTTCCAAAATACAGACTGAGGTGGCGGAAAAAAACTCATCGACACCGTAGAGTGGTATGATGTTTATGCCCATACTTGCGAAGGGTGTAGAGATCTCTACGGTAAGAGAAAGCCATCCGAGGAACCACCTTGCGAAACTTGCAGACCGGAATATATTGAAGAAAATGAAGATGCATTTAACATTTTCTTTTTAATTCGGCGGCAGTTGATTATGGGAAATAGTGGTCCGATAGATATAAACCATCAGGCTATTCATGAAGCCATGAGATTGTATAAGATTAGGAATAAGCAGCAATGTTTTGAGAAAATCTTGTTTATGTCTCAAGAATGGCTCAATCGAATCAGGAAGAAAGAATCATGATGGAAGAAAGCCTTGATATGCCATTAAAAACGATTTTAGAAATTCTTCAAAAACGAAGTCTGACACAAACGACTTATTTTGGGATTCCAGCCGTTAAGAGCCCGCTTGATTTTTGGATATATAGAGAAATTATATTTGAGCAAAAGCCGGATGTTATTATCGAAATAGGTACACACTGTGGTGGAAGCACATTAGCCCTGGCCCATATTTGTGATAATATCGGAAAAGGCAAAGTCATAAGTCTTGATATATCCCATAATATGGTGCCAAGTATTGTCACGAATCATTCCAGGATATTACTCATAGAGGGAGACGCCTGCGAATCTTTTGGGAAAGTAAAAAAGCTAATCTCGGAGGATGATAATATTTTGATAATCGAAGATAGTGCGCATACCTTTGACAATACTCTGAAGGTGCTGAATATATATTCTGCCCTGATAAAGCCGGGCGGTTATCTTATAGTCGAGGATACTATCTGTCACCATGGATTAGATACCGGGCCAGATCCGGGACCTTATGAGGCGGTCGAGGCATTTCTTGAGATAAACCGCGATTTTGAAAGTGACAGAAGCAGGGAATCTTTTTTGATAACGTGGAATCCGAAGGGATATTTAAGACGCAAATGAAATCTTTTAAAACATTAGAGTTTTGGGAGGGATGGATAGCATCAATTGTATCTTTTGCTATCTATCTTTGGCTTGTAGGAGTTATATAAAATGAGCAAGATAGCCCTCTGGGACGTTAAACCCCTAAATCAAGAAGTCATGAAAAACGGTATGAAGCGATTAAGAAAAGCCGGTGAGGTTGTTGCCAGAAAGGCACGCTCAAATTTACAGCCTAAAAAAAATATAAGTCGCCCTATATATAAGACTGGAAGATATGCTGGTCAACCTTGGACAGCTCGTGTACCAGGTTCTTTAAAAAAGACAATTAGAGTTGTTGAAAAGTATGGTAGTGAAAGTGGAGGGTATATCGAAATTAGGGCTGGTCAACTTAATATTAGGGTCTATAGTGGAACGAAAAATATTTATTATGCCCAGATATATGAATTTTATCATCCCTATTTACGACCAGCATTAAATGCCTCAAAATCGAAAATCTTATCAATAATGCAAAACGGATAATATAATGGTTGCACCGTTGGGCAAGACCTTCGTTCAGATCGACCTGGATGCCGAAAAGTATAACAAGGGGGTTGTTGATATAAAAACCACAACAAAAAAGAAGCTTTCTGAAATCGAAAAAGCATGGAAGGGTCTGGGGAAAAAGTCCGAAAAAACATATGATGAGATGAGAGCAGCCGTTAATAAGAATTATGATAAAATCAAAAAGCATAGTTTATCAACTGCTGATGATATCCTCAGAGCAGAAAAAGCTAAGAATGAAAAGATCGCAAGAATAAATAAGCAGCAATTTGGAGATCAAAAAAGCTGGATTGATAAGGCCAAGAAGCATTGGATGGCCCTTTCCGCAGCAGCAGTAGCCGCAGTTTATGCCATAGGAAGAGCTATACAAACAAGTCTTTCTATGTATGCCGATTGGGAGGTAGCATTAAACCGTTTGGGGAACGTATCTGATGAAACGATTCCAGAAATGCGGGAAAAAATACTTAGCATATCTCCTGCTCTTGGATCTGTTACCGAATTAACAAAGGGATATTATCAGGTATTATCTGCGGGGGTTACAGAACCACTTGAGGCAATGGATCTTTTGACGACTTCTGCAAAGATGTCTAAGGAAGCTACTATTTTACAGGCTGATGCCGTCAAGGGTCTAGCGGCATTGATGGGGACTTATACTACAGAATTGGGAACTGCAAATGATGCAGCCGATCTTTTATACAAAACTGAAGCCCTCGGCATCACAACAGTTGGAGAATTAATTCCTCTCGTTGGAAATCTTGCGACTCAAGCAGAGGCAGTTGGATTAAAGGCAAATGAAATGGCGGCGGCGCTTGCTCAGATAACCACATCAGGAGCCGGAACTAATATATCCGTTACTCAATTGCAAAGTCTTTTAACAGCTCTGAGCAAAAAATTTGCCCTGCTTCCACCGGAAATAAAAAAATATGGATCTGCTACTGCGGCAGTAAAGGCGCTTGGTTTCCAAGGAGTGTTGAAAGAAATCATGGCCGCAACCGGAGGAAATTCTACTGCTCTTATCAAGATGTTAGGGCGACAGGAAGCATATTTGGCATTACTCCAACTTTCAAAAAATGAGTTTGGAAGTTATTCCGCAAAGTTAGAAGAAATGACAGATAAAGCGGGGTCTTTTGATGATGCATGGAAACGATATGCCAAAACCTTAACTGCTATTTGGGATACCTTCAAAAATACTATCGGAAAACAAGCCATTTTGATCGGAGAAACATTGGCTCCAGCAATTAAAGGTGTAATTGAATGGGCTGGTAAATGGCTGGAGAAAAATGAGGAATTCATTACTCAACAAGTTAGTATATATTATGATGCGGCTGCGACAGCTCTTAATGCAATTGCGACTGCCTTAAAAGCAATAGGAACAGCGTGGAATGCTGCTATGGGATATTTTCTTGGCCCTGATACTCCAATAGAAATACATAAAGAGAGTATAGCACAAGCGGAAAAAATGATAACATTACTCAGATCACAGAGGGATCATGCAGAGGTTATGTTTAAAGCCGCTGCTTTTGGAAATCAAGTATGGGCGGATGCCATTGAAAGAATAAATGGATTAATAAGAGAGCAACGAGGAATAATTGATATAAATAAAAAATCTCTTAAGGATTGGAATAAAGAGGCTACAAAAAAGGGACCTGAAAAGCAAATCAAGGCAAATAAAGATGCTGTCGATGAGATCACAGATGCAATAGAAGACTTAGGAATTTACACAGCATCTGCACTTGATATGTCAGCTTCTGATTGGGAGGATTATACACGTGAAGTTGTTGCCAATGCCAATGAATCTTACATCGCCTGGAAAGATGCTTTGAAAGATACCGCAGCTATAACGGCTTCTGAGCTCAATATTGCAGATTCTTATTGGGAGGATTATACACGTGATGTTATTGATACATCTAATAAATCTTATAATGCTTGGAAAAAGAGTTTAGATGATACTTCAAACAAAACGGGTAAAATAGCAAAAGAAATGATAGGGTTTTTCGCAGATGTCATAACTAGTGTTGCAAGCACGGCAGAAAATATTGCGTCCAAAGTTAGTTCAGTTATCTCTGAAATCTGGTCAGGCTTGAAATCCGTAATGGGAATGGTCGGCGGTGTAATAACCTTTTTTATTACCTTCCCTGGTGATTTGAAGGAATCCTTGGAAAGATTTGCAGAAAGTATTAACGAGCTTCCAAAGATAGTAGAAGAATTTTTTCATGCAGCCGATATCTTTTTTAAAAACTTGCCAAAAATCATAACCACTTTTATCGATTCTGTAGGTGTATTTATAGATGGACTTGTTGAGGCGCTTCCAGGAGTAGTGGACGCTCTTATAGCGGAGCTTCCAAGACTGGTAGATGCTTTTATCGAAGCACTTCCAGTAGTAATGGATGCTTTAATTGCAGGGGCAGAACAATTTACATTGGCGATTGTGGAAGAAATACCAAGGTTAATAGAAGCTATTATGGCAGAAATACCAGGAATGGTAACATCGTTTATGGAAGTATTTCTCCCTGCAATCTTAGATATGATTCCTAAGCTTATAGAAGCGATTCTTCAGGGAATTCCCGACATTATAAAGGCGCTGTCTGCAGGTATGCCCACAGTTGTTACTTCATTAATAGACGCTATAGTGGATCTGATACCGATTTTGGCAGAAGAACTGCCAGTAATAGTGGAAGCTCTTACAAATTCTATGATAAAAGATTCGCCCAGGATTATTGATGCTCTTATAAAAGGTGTTCCTAGAATCGTAGAAGCACTTGTGAAAGCTATTGGTAGAAAGATAACACCTGGTGGAGGGACTGATATAACGATAGGAGACATTCTTGATCCTTTTGATATTTTTCACAAAGGCGGTATAGTTGGACAAGAGAGCCAGACATCAAGATTTGTTTCATCTGCGGCATTTGCTACTGCTCCACGGGCGCATAAGGGGTTTATGCCAGATGAAGTGCCTATTGTTGCCAAACGTGGAGAGGGAGTTTTCACTCCTGAACAAATGGCTGCATTAGGAAGCGTTAATATCAATAGTCCACTTATCCACATCGGCGGCAATCTGATCGCCGATAAACAGACATTCGATGATTTTGCAGAACAGATTGACTACGCAATCACTAAAAGAAGTAAAAGGGTTTATGCGTGATGATTAAACAGAATGAATTAAAAAAATGTTCCAGCTGCAAAATTGATAAAATACTTTCCATTGATTTTTTTTCGAGGTGTATTGGAAATTTAGATGGCTTTAGTTATTGGTGTAAAGAATGTCATTCTGAATATCTAAAAAATAGAATAGTTAGTGAAGAAGAAAAAGAAAGGAATAGAGAAAGATCTCGTATTTGGTATCATGAAAATCAGGATATAGCAAATAAGCGAAATAGGTTAAAATATTTAATAAATCCAGAGGAATACAAAAGAAATGCAAGAATATGGAGATTAAAAAATTCAAATAGAAAAAAGATGATTGACCGAGAATGGCAAAAGAATAATCCTGAAAAAACACGTCAATATAGTATAGGGTGGAAGAAGGCAAATCCTGAAAAATATAAATTAATCACAAAAAAAGCTCATATAAAGAGAATGTCAACTTCCAAGGGGCGACTTGATCACGCAATGAGTTCTGCTATTAATATTGCACTTAATGGTGCGAAAAATGGTCACTGTTGGGAATTACTTGTTGGTTATACACTTAATGATTTAATGAAGCATCTTGAAAAGCAATTTCAAATAGGTATGACATGGAAGAATTATGGAAACTGGCATGTTGATCATAAAATACCTGTTAGTGTTTTTAATTATTCAAAACCAGAAGATATTGATTTCAAAAGATGTTGGGCATTAAAGAATTTACAACCATTATGGGCAGGAGATAACATTCGGAAAAGTAATAAATTGAAGAAAGCATTTCAACCATGTTTATCTTTCAGTTCTGTCAAGGGAGAAAATTGTGTCCAATCCTAGATTCATATTTCAAAATCTTGTTGCTGATGAATCCATGATATCGGTGTCAAGCCTGAGAAATGGCCTCGTGACCTCTGCAAAAAAAGAGGGAACCGGTTCTGCCGTTATCACAATATCTGGAAACTTCAGGGGGCCGATTGATCTTGAATATATCGTTGAGATTGATGGATTAGGAACAGGTGAAGTTGGATCATCAACCTTTAAATGGTCGGATGGGGGCGGAACTTGGAATGCTACATTAGTAACCACACCGGCTACAGCAACAGAGTTAAATTATGGGACAATGATCACTTTTGTTGGCGGGG
>SDBT01012731.1_pt1 | contig 13506 bp, 12 predicted proteins | sample 2277101 | NCBI WGS metagenome assembly SDBT01 (sample SAMN10404973, study PRJNA504765) | marine sediment metagenome | isolation source: marine sediment core GS10_PC15, 103 cmbsf | place: Arctic Ocean: Southern Knipovich Ridge | collected 2010
GAAGTTTCATCTGAATCTTTGCAATTAAAAGAAGCTTTAGAAAAAAGAGGATTAAATTTATGGGGAACATTTTCAGGAATGATTCTCAATATAGACAATGTTATAAAACCTAAAATTTCAGAAAATCTTGAACTCGAATTGGTCATTAATAAAGAAGAGCTTATGTTGTGGAGTGATATACTTAGCGAAGCATATGAATGCTCTAAAGATTTCTCAAAATTTTATGCAAATCTATTGGCAGAAGTTGGACTTAAGGGACCTTGGTATCATCTTATGGGCAGAAAAAATAAAAAAATTGTTTGCACCGGTAGTATACTATTTACCGACAAAGGTGCTTATATTTATAATATTTCAACCTCTAAAAATGAAAGAAATCAAAATTATGGAAGTAATATCACTTATGCGCTAATTCAATTAGCTAAATCTAAGAATATATATCAAATTGCATTAATGTCACCACAACAAATAGCACCTTTTTATTTAAATTTAGGTTTTAAAGAAGTAACTTATTTTCATTATTGGTACCGCAAATATTATCTAAAAAAATAAAGAACAATTAAATACTTGTTTTAGGTGCAAAAACATTGCAACGATTTAGACATTGAACCAACATTACCCAGTAAAACCTAATAAGCTTTTAACCTTATCTAATTTATTATTATATTCAAAGCAATTGGTTGATATTGGATAGACTTGTAATCCCCCCTCATAATCCGTTGGCCCAAGGGTTCAAGTCCTGCCTGCCCCATTTCTTTACATGTAACTTTTCAAAAAATGCTTAAGTTCAAAAATTAAGATACTTTTTTCTTCCTAAAATTTTTAATGCTCCAATAAAAAGCAAATTTATCCAACAAGATTCATTTAAAAAATTTAATTTTTAATAAAATTTCAGATATAACATTTTTAAAATCAATCTTATCCTTTCCCATCGAAGATAGAAAATTTGCCCATCTCTGTTTTACTTCATGAGATTCATAAAAAGCATCCGTAAAAGCGATAGGATATTTAAAAATAGTTTTTCTGTTAGCAAATACCTTTTTTACAGCTTTCGTTAACCTATTTTGATCTATTTCATGCTGATGTAAAAGACACCAAATATCATAAAAATCCTTCATTCGTGTATTAATCAAAGCCAACTTAACAATCGATTCCAATTTCTCTGCTATAACTGTTTCAATTGTATATCCCAATAAACTAGGCTCAGACATTCCTAATAAAGTTGGATAATGAATTTTTTGCGCAAAAGGAATAATTTCATCATTAAACCCAATATCAATAAGAATAGGTACTCTAGCTGTAAATAGTAAAGCTGAAAAGCTCGCGCTAATACCATTGTAATCTCCAGTAGTTTGTCTATGTTTAAGAATCATTTTTTGAGTATTGTAAATTATTGCATCTTCCACGCAGGTAATCTCTGCAACTTTTATAATAATATGCATTAAATTATTAATTTGATTAGAAGTCCTAGCAAGCAAGTCAATATCCATAGTAGCTCTATGCTCCATAGCATCCCACACTTTTAGCATTAACCCACCTTTTAAAAAAAACTTTTCAGAATATGAACTTTTACTGAGACGATAAAGAAATCTTTCAATTGCATAATAACGAAGTATTTCATCGAAAGGCCTATGTCTTTTCTTAGATAAATTTTTCAATCTTTGCAAAATAGATGCACCAAGATTTTTTTTCATGATTTTATCCACTAATTATCGTCTCCATAATCGGTTTTAATGTTTTTTCAACTCGAAATAATTTTGCATATTCCATAAGTTTCTCTAAGTTGGTATTTTTTTTTTGCCAATACATTTTCAAAGCTTCTAAAACAATATCCATCCCAATCTTATTTCGAAATTTGATACAATCAATTAAAGTCTTTTCAATATCAAAAATTTTAACAGTAATGCAGCCTATTTTATGCACATAGACTCCCGTAGTCAAAAGTTTTTCTGAATACCAAAAAAAACGCATTGGGGGATAAGAAATAACAGGTTTATGAGCATCTTTAGGTAATGCCACATAAACAAAATGTGGGATTTGAGTTGTGATTTCATGGAAAGATAAAGCTGAAATTAAACAAATAACCCCATTTGGAATTTTTTTTGCTACAGGAATATAATCTGGCAGAGAAGGTTCTTTCATCTTTTTAAGCTTATATAACCCTCTGCTAATCACCTCTAGGCATCCTTTATCTCGAAGAGCGTATAATTCTCTACGATGAATTTTTAATCTTAAAGCTTCGGACATTGTTAAAATGCCTCCTGCTTTTTGAAAAATCTGTATAGCAATTTCAAGTTTTGTTTTTTTCTTCATGGTACAAAAGCTCTGACATTTTAATATATATCCGCAATATTGTACCAATAAAATTAAGAAGTCAAGTTAAAATATATAATTTTTGTACAGTGCAAAAACGTTGCAACGATTTAGACATTGAACCAACATTATCCAGTAAAATCCAACAGATTTTTAATCTTATCTTATTTATTTATGTTCATAGCGATTGGTTGATATTGGATATGCCTGTAATCCTCCTCCCTCATAATCCGTTGGCCCAAGGGTTCAAGTCCTGCCTGCCCCATTCATAATTATATATTTTTTTCTTATTAACGTTTCAGCCTCTCATCATCCATTATAAAACCTTTGATGAAATACTCCTTAAGTCTTGCTGTTGCCCATTTGCGGAATTGAGTACCTCTATGAGAACTAAAATGTTGTTTTTTATTTTTTGATTTTTTAACATGCAACTGAAAAAAAATTACCAAGGAGAACTTTATGTCTTTTGATGCTACAATAGAACTTTATAAAACCATGTCATATCATCCCTGTGAAAGATTAAAAGAATTTAATAAATTTTCAAAAACTATGCCGGAAAACCATTCTAAAAAAGTAGCTTTAGTAGCTGCTCACTTATCTAAAAAATGTGAAGAATCTAAACAAGCAGCTCTTGCTGTAAAAAGAGAAAAAGACTGGGCGGAAACAGAGCTATATCATTATGAGTCTGAAGAATCGAAAAAGAGATTTAGAGAAACATTCGGTTTAGACCATCAGGGATATTAAAAAAATAAATAAAGAATATTACACCTATAAGTCAAGCAAAGGCTCTTCCAACTTCCCATCTTTTTGATTTGATGGGAATGATTGCTTTAAAAGAAGATGCCTTATGCTTATTATGTCTATAAGGAATAAAAGGAAATATGCTCATATTCAATAGTCTGTCTCGCATATCCCCTCCCCCCTGAAGCTGTTGTATTATTTAGTTTAACATCAGCTATTTTTATAAAGTTTTTTTTCAAGTTGGACTGACCAATACTATCAATAAAATACTGCATTAGAAATCTGTTTTAATGTAACTCAAAAAATAGACACATCAAAACTTTTTAAAAATATTTAAAAATCAAAATGTAAACCAAAATTGAGTCCTTGTAAGATCAAGTCATTGTTTTGGGAGCCAGAAGCATCAGAAAATATTTGGCAATGATTGAGCCAATCCTCAATCTCATAACCAAATTTTAGTCTGAAATAATATCGATCCTGCTCAGTTTTGCAATCCCATTCAAATCCCATGAAACTATGCAAAACTAAAGATCCAAAATTGCGATCTAATGTTTTAACATAAATTACTGTAGATAAATTATCGATGTATTTATCTTTAATTGACCAATGTCCCCAAAGATACCCTAGCTCAAATTGACCAATAAAGTTAAAAGAATGTCTTTGAATATTTCCAATTCGGTATTTTCCGCTTATTCCCCCTTTAGGTCCTACTCCATGAAACCTTTGTTTTAAATTCTCAGAAGCAGAAAAAAGGAAAAGATCTAAAAAATGAGGAATTGTCCAATCAGAGTATATATTTTGATTAATCCATCCTCCCCTTAAACCTATGGATGGTCGCAGAAAAAATTGTTTACCGACTAAAAAATTTCGTCCCAAATCCCAATCAAAAATATTATAATGAAGATTTAAGCGGGCTTTTCCTGTAGAAAAAGGTTCTAACAAAGAAAGTCTAGCAGCTAAAAAAGCTGGTGTCACAGATCCGCTTGCATGATCGGTTGCTTTCGATTGGAACCTGGTATAACTTGCTTGAGTATCCCACTTATCATGCTCCATATTGTATCTAAAACCAACGCTAAAGCCAGGAGACCAATCAAAAGAAAATGTTTTATAAGAAGTTTGTACAAAGTTCTGATCGGACTTAAGTGTAAATGCCCAATCTAAGGTTTCGCTAGTATACCAATAAAGTGCTTTAGCAAAAATATCGATAGTTTTTCTCTGATTTTCTACTTTAGAAGGTAGAGTAGGTAATCTATCATCTGAATGGATGTCTGTTAAAATAATTATAAAAAAAACACCCACTATTCTCAACATCGTTTTAAAATTATCACTAATCATTACCATTTACTCTTACTCCTTAAAAATCGAATCGACAATTAAATGTTAATCCTAGCAAAGTTAAATCGTTATGCAAACGTTGGAGCTGAAAGGTAGCCAATCGAAGTTGATTTAACCAAAGTTGCATTTCATATCCTAGCTTTGTAGCTAAGTATGATTTCTTTGCATTAAAGTTGATATTCCATTCGATTCCCATAAATCCTCTAAACATCAAAGCTCCCAGCTTTGAATTGTTCATGTTTACAGAAGATGTTTTATCTGCTGTATTTTTGTACAAGTCGCCACAACTCCATGTTCCCCACATTGTTGCCATAGAAAAATCACCAAATAAATCAAAAAAATTGGATCCAAAATGGAAAGTCCTCCACTTAGTATTAATCCCTCCCAAAGGTCCAATTCCCCAAAAATTATTTTTTAAATGTTCGCTTCCAGAATTGTTGGTAAGAATATGATCAATACTCAGATTGTAGTACTGTCCGTGGATAGATTGATTAATCCATCCGCCCTTTACACCTAAAAAGGGACGTAAAAACAATTCTTTGCTTACCCAATAGCTTTGTCCTATCTCCCAATCAAACATATTGAGAAGAAGACTCCATTTTACGCTCATGCTCTGAGGTGAATCCCCACTTAAAAATGCAGCAAAAAATTCTGGAATGATTGTGGCATTAGGCTTATAAGGAATTGTACGCTTTGCATCTGTATGAAACCTAGTCCAATATAATGCAGTGTCCCATTTATCATGCACATGATATCCAGTAGATATTCGAAATCCATAATCCCATTTAAATTTAAATACTTTAGCTTCCCAACTGCTGGTATTATCTCCAACAGTAATAACATCAGCCCAAATAGACGAAACTTCTTCAGAAACCAACCAAGCAAGTAAATCTGCAGAGACAATCCAGTTACTAGAAGGGTCCTGTATAGATGTAGAAATATTTGGTAAACCATTAATATTATTTTCAACAGCATTGGATTTTGGCAACAGCGCTATTAGCAATATTACGAAAAAAAATAGTATTTTTTTAGAAATTAAAGTAAAACTCAAGGGTTCCTCCTTGCAGCGTCAGCTCATTCACTAGCCTACCTCCCGTAAAGGAATAAAATTGCAATTGATCTAACCAAAATTGCATTTCATAACCCAATTTCGTAGAAAATCGGTGTTGCTTTTGGCTAAAATTAGAATCCCATTCAAATCCCATAAACATCTGTAACATTGAAGAGCCGCCGTTAATATTCTGAAGATCAACAGAAACTTGTTGAGGAAGATCGTTTTGAAAGACATCAAAAAATGACCAATGTCCCCACATAATAGATCCGGAAAAATCACCTAAGAAATAAAATTGACTTTGGTTGCTAAATAGATTCCATTTAGTGTTGATACCTACTTTAGGACCTATGCCTCTGTAGTTATTTTTTAGATTCTCAATACCAACATAAAAAAAATCATTAATTGGAAGATCTGGATTTTGCCACTTAGAGTGAATAGATTGATCTATCCAGGCTCCTTTTAAACCTAAAAATGTATGTAAAGCAAGCGATTTGGTAAACCAAAATTTACGACCTAGCTCCCAATCAATCATATTAAGCTTTATTGTCCAGTCGATGCTGGCTTTCTGATAAGCAGGACCTGAAAGACCTGAGCCATCAGCATTATTAATATAAAAATTACCTAAAAACGTAGAATGGATTGTTCCTGGGTTACTTGAAATATAATCATTTCCTCGAGTATGAAACCATGTATAGTAAAGTTGTGTATCCCACTGATCCTGGTTCATTTTATAACCAACTCCAACCTTAAAGCCAGGATCCCAACCAAAATGAACTTGTTGTATATCATTAGAAGATGTAGAGCTATCGGAAGTAATCACTTCAGCCCAGCAATCTGCACTTGCTTCTTTAGCAGTCCAGAAAATAAAATTAGCAAAAACATTAAAATCTTTAGAATTTATTGAGTTATTAACAGAAATATTGAGTAATTCATCATTACTTTCTTTTATATTTACAGATGAATCCATGGCATTCAAAGACAAAATAAAGAAAACAGTCGTAGTGAATATAATAAAAAATTGTCTTATTTTCAAAGGAGAACTCCTTATTAAATTGATGATCTTATAAACCATACAATATCAAGTTTTTTTCTTAGTAAAATTTTTTATAAGTTTTTTAAAATAATAATTTAATCTATTGAATAAATGAAATCTATTCAATAGTTCCATTTTAACTTTGGGCAGACAAATTTTATATTTTTTTATAATTTCGAAAATATTAAAACTTTATGAAAAAAAATAATGCTAATTATAGATTAGCATTTCATGACCTTGCTTTTACTGCTGCCAGGTCAGATAGTTCTGTTTTTTAAAAAACATACAACTATCTAAAAATAACTAATCCTAAAATAGCAGATATTTCTAAAAACAATCTTTGAAATAAATTATTTACAAATAATTTATTTTATTTAATAAATTTTTAAATATTTATATAAATTACTTATGCTTGAATGGCTTTTAATATTCTTGATATAATGATTGTGACAAGGAGAAAAAAAATGACTTTATCAAATACTAGTAAAATGATTGAAATGCAAACCTATTTACCTGGATATTTTGATTCAATAAATAAATTAGATAAATCTCAACAAGAGCTCACAGACAAAATAAAAACTTTATATGAAAAATTTGAAATTAAAGAAAAAAATGAGCAAATAAAATTTTTGTTAGATGAATATTTTTCTTCTTTGAATACTTTAAAAAATAAGTTTGGAATTTATAAAAAGGTTGAATGTTTTGATATAGGTTTTTATTTATATCAAGCATTTAGAGCTCAAAATAAAGAAATTTTCATTAACACTCATCCTAATTACTATAGCACTAAAATTCTTCCTTTAGCTTTAAAATATATTGAATCTTTTAACGCTTTAAATGATTATTTAAATGGGAGAGATTTATTTCAAAAAAAAATTATAAAATCTACTTTAATTGAAAAGATAAATGAATTAATTAAAGATCATAATTTATTTATGTATGCTGTAGTAAAAGGATTTAATGACCATCATAGAAAGATATCGTTAACTTAAATTATTCAGGAGGCCCCACTCCTGATGCTGCGACAGCTGCTGGTCCTGCTAATGATTGAGGTCTAGTTGCAGTTCCAAATGCTTTTTCTTTGGTTGATAAAAATCTAGTAGTTGTTTCCCCTTTCCATTTATTATCACTTTGTTTTGTTAATACAACTTTTGTAACAAACATTGGCAATTCACATAAAACCTTACTTTCATACGTTTTGGAATCCGTATATTTCAATACATATTGATTTTTCAAACAAATTTCGATTGTATTATCATCACATTTTTTGATAGTAACTACTACTATATTATCAACACTAGGAGTCAGAAGTAATTTCATTTCAAATAATTGTTTAGGGTAATTATCTTGAATATAATTTATTATAAATGTTTGAGATATAATGCATGATAATTTAAAAATTAGATCTCCTTTACCTTGGATATTTGAAACAAATTCATCATCTAATAAATTCAATATATGTGTTTGAGTTACACAAGCACCACTCTCATCCCTAGTTTCAAATTCCTTAAAATCAAAACTACTACCGTCTATACTAACAGATATTCCTCCAGATGTGAGATCTCTGAAAAAAAGTGGATGGATTAGCTGACTTCTGTTTCCATCACTTACCCTTTCAGCTACATATACTTCTGGATTAAAGTATACATCTTGAACAGCACCCATAGTGAAAATATCATTTAACTTTTTAACTAAATTATATTGTAAAATAATTTTAATATTTTTTAGAGTAAACTTTGCAGCAAAATTTATTTCTTTTTCTTCATACTTAGCTAATTTCTCTATCTCTTCTTTATTTAATTTCGCTATTTTTTGTATCTCTTCTTTATTTAATTTCGCTATTTTTTGTAATTCTTTATCAGACAAACCCTTAAATTTATAAAATTCGTGTTTTTCAGTTTCTAATTTACTAAAAATATTTTGTAAATTCTCACCTCTTTTTCTATCCAAAACAGATCTTATTGCTAACAAAGGACTTAAAGATAAAACGGAACCAAGTGTCATACCCTCAACCATTAAAGTTCCATGAAACATACTAGATGAAATATTTAAAATACCTCCCGTATGTAACCCAATTGTTACAGCGGATACAACAATAGCTGTAGTTAATGCAGCGCCTGTTAAAATAACAGCAGCATTCCTAAAGTTATCGGCCTTTTTAAAATAGGCTTCATTTGCTTTTTTTATGGTCATATAATAATTACTCCTATTATTAATATAGCATATTTTAATTAGTTTTTAAACTAAAATCTTTATATTAAGCAAATTAAACATTAACAATTTATTTATATTTATAATTAATATGTAAATTATTAACTATTAAACTCTTATAATAAACGTAAGTAACTGATATTCAGATGTTTAATTTAGAGGTTTTTAAAAAAGAATAAACTACTAACTTTTAGTGATTTATCGATTTATTAAAGTGCCTTTTTTATAAATTCCCCAAAACTAGGATGAATATAAATCATCTCTTTTAAATCTTCTTCTTTAGCTTTTTTTTGCATAAAGGCTATTAAAATATGAATTAAAATAGATGCATTTTTAGAAACTACATGAGAGCCTTTTAATCTATTTGTTTTTTTCTCAAAAATCAAATACAAAACTCCAGTATTATCTTTTACAATCATAGAACTTGCTATATCTTTAAAATTAGCTTTTTTTATGTAATATTTACTGCTTTTAGCTTGTTTTAGAGTAATTCCAACTCCTGCTATTTCAGGGGTAGAAAAAACACAATAGCCAATAGGCGGGTAATTAATTTTAGGGGTGTGTTTTTTAAATATTTTCTCAAAGACATACAAAGATTCGAAATTTGCACTATGTTTGAAAAAATAGCTGTTTATGCAATCTCCAAGGGCATATATGTGTTTAATCGATGTCTGTAAATACTTATTTACTTTGATAAAACCTTTTTCATCTAATTTTATGTTGGTATTTTGTATGTCTATTAAATCTGTATTAGGCTTAATTCCTGTTGAAATAAGTAATTTTTCTGATGTAATTTTTTTATTATTAAAAAAAACTGTGATTTTTTTATTTTTAGATTCTATTTTTTTAATATTTACATTTTCTATAACTTTTATGTTTTTTAGAAATTTTTTCTTAAATTCACTTGCTATTTCATCATCTACATTTGAAAGTATTTTTTTTGCTTCTAGTATTGTAACTTTGCATCCCATTGATTGGAAAAAATTAGATAGTTCAATTCCTATGTATCCCCCTCCTATTATCGTCATGGTTTTAGGAAGTGTTTTTAATTTTAAGGCTTCTATGTAAGTTAAATAATCTATATTTTCTAATCCTTGAATATTTGGAATACTAGCTCTAGCACCAATTGCCAAAACTATTTTTTTTCCATAAATTAAATCTTTTGAAACTTTTAGAGTATGGTTGTCTATAAACTTAGCATTTCCTTTGTATAGATCTATTTGTCTACTTTTTTTATAAAAAGAATATATTTCACGGCTTAGTTTATTTAGCTGATAGTCTGTAGAAGATATAATTTTTTCATAGTCTATTTTTTCTATTTTGCTTTTTATAAAAAAGTCTTTTGATGATTTAATACTTTCAATTACATCTTTGTAATGTAAAAGCATCTTAGATGGGATGCAGCCATGATTTAAACAGGTCCCTCCCATTTTTGATTTTTCAATAATTGCAATTTTTATTTTTTTATTTTGTTGAATAGCCTTTGATGCAATATTCAGACCACTTCCTGATCCTATAATTATTAAATCATACTTTTTCATAATATCCCTCTTATCTAAAGACATAAATTAAAAAAAAATTAAAAAAAAGATTTTTCTTAAATATATTGGACAAATTCAAAAAGTATATTTAAGATAAAAAAAAAGGATGAATTAATTATGGATAAAACAGCAATTACTGATGAGCAATTTAATAAAGTAATTGAAGACTTAAAAAAACTTGTTAAAATCAAATCTTTAAGTAACATAAAAAATGAAGATTATAATTTTGATAGTTTAATTCAATGCGCCGACTTCATTAAAGATGAGTTTGATAAATTAGACTTTGAAACAAAGCTTATAACAATTGATGACATCCAGCCTTTTGTATTTTCAAAAAAAATTATAGATGAAAATAAACCAACAATACTTCTTTATGCTCATTATGATGTGCAACCTGTTGAAAAAGACAGGTGGGATAGCGACCCATTTGAACTTGTGGAGAAAAATAATAGATTATACGCCAGAGGCGCTAGTGACGATAAAGCAGGTATTGTAGCGATATTTTCTGCTATTAGATATTTTAAAGAAGCTAATAAAAAACTGCCTGTTAACTTAAAAGTTCTAATAGAAGGAGAAGAAGAATACGGCTCTAATCATATTGAAGATATTTTAAAAAAATATAAAAGTGATTTACAAGCTGATGCTTTGATTGTTTTAGATGGAGCTAATGTTGCAACTGATATTGGAACTCTTGGTTTTTCTAATAGAGGAAACGTAAATTTAAAACTTACAATTAATGCACTAGAAAATCCAGTGCATAGTGGCCTTGGCTGTTTATGTCCAGATGCAGCTCAAGCAATGGCGAATATAATATCTTCTTTAAACGATACCTCCAAAATTGAAGGAATAAATGAGGGTATTAAAAAATTAAGTGATGAGGAAAAAAAACTTTTAAAAGAGAATTCCATTAGTTTTAAAGATTACGCAAATGAAATGAAAGTAATAGATGGAAAAGAATCACTTAGAATAGATAAAAATAAATCTGTTTTTGAAAATTTTTGTGAAACACCAATTATAAATATACTTAATTTAAATGCAGGAAAAAAAGAAGGTGGAAATTCTCTTCAAGAAGAAGCTACTGCTGCAATCAATATAAGAATACTTCCCGGACAGGATCCAAAAAAAATACTTAAAATCATTACAAATCATATTGAAAAACAAAAAGTTTTATATAATTTAAAATTAAAGATAGAAGTTGAATCATTAAATGATCCTTTCAGCGCTAATATTAATGGTAAATATACAAAAAAATATATTGAAGCAATGCAAAAACATTTCAAAAAAACATCTATAATGCCATCTGGAGGAACCCTTCCTTTATTAAAACAGTTTCAAGATACTTTTGAAAATTTAGATATTTTAGTGCCGGGTGTTGAAGATCCAGATACTTTAGCTCATGGCCATAATGAATCCCAAGACAAAGAGCTTTTAAGAAATACAATCAATACTTTAATTGATTTTATGAAAATAATTTAAAATTTTTCTTCTTTTATTTTTTTTAAGATTTTTTTTACAAAATCATTTTTTGCATTTGCATAATCCATGCCCTTATTAGGGTGTATTTTTGAAAGATAAATTTTTAAATTTTCATACTCTTTTTTTTCTTTTTCATTATTTATTAAAAAATCTCTAAAATTTAAAAATTCATCTATTTTAGGATTGTTTTTTTCAAAAACATGCAAATGCACATGAGGCTTTTGTTTCGCAAAATATCTTCCACTTTTAATTATTTCACCTCTATATTTATATTTTTGATTTTCAAATTTAGAAATATTTAAATCATCAAAACTTTTAACTACTAATAAAATATCAACTTTTGGTTTTGCTTTGATATTGGGAATTGCAGTGGATCCAATATGATGAATTTCAATTAAATTATTTTTTTCAATATCTCTTATTATTTTTTCTTCATTTTTATAAATACTAATCCAATTAGAATCATAATCTATAATTTCAATCATATAAATTTAATTAATTTCTATTTGGTAAAACCCTCTTTTACCTATTTTTATTTTAAAGGTATCATTTGTAATAGTAGATATTTTTAATAGAGGATCTATAATTTTTTCGTTATTTATTTTAACTCCTCCACCTTCTATTAATTTTCTTAATTGAGATTTACTTTTATCAACTTCTATTGCTTTACATAAATCAATTAATGTAAGAGATGAAAATTCTAAGTTTATTTTTTTAAAGTTAATATTTTGATATTCAATTAAAGTCTCATTTCTAGATTGAACTTGCTTATAAAAAAATTCTTGAGCCATATTGGCCTCATCTTTGCTGTGATATTGCTCAACTATATTAAATGCAAGTTTCTTTTTGATCTCCATTGGATTGACATTATCATTTTTTAAATCACCCATTATCTTTTCTTTTTCATTTAGAGAAAAACTACTTGCTAAATCTATATATTCTGTAATTAAATTATCTGGTATTGACATTACTTTGCCAAACATATCATTTGGATTTTCAGTAAGAGCGATATAGTTATTTAATGATTTGCTCATTTTTTTAACGCCATCAGTTCCTCGAAGAATAGGCATGCAACAAACTACTTGTTTTTCTTTTTTATATGCGCTTTGGATATCTCTTCCAACTAAACAGTTAAACATTTGATCTGTTCCCCCAACTTCAATATCAGCATCTATCTTATAAGAGTCATATCCTTGAATTATTGGGTATACAAGTTCATGAAAAGAAATGGGAAGATGTTTTTCTAATCTATTTGCAAAATCTTCTCTTTGGATGATTTGAGAAAGAGTTAAATGAGAAAAAAGTTTTATTAGATCATTTAAATTTAAAGAATCTAACCATTTAGAATTAAAATAAACTTTCGCTTTTTTAACATCTATAATTTTACAAAGTTGATCTAAATATGTTTTAGCATTAATTTTTATTTCTTCTTTTGTAAGAGGAGGACGAGTTTTATTTCTTCCAGTTGGATCTCCTATTAGTGCTGTAAAATCCCCTATTATAATAATTAATTGATGTCCTAACTCTTGAAATTCTTTTAATTTTTTTAATACAACTGCATGTCCTAAATGAAGTTCTGGAGCTGTTGGATCAAAACCTAGTTTTATATTAAGAGGCTTTCTTTTCTCGATGCTATATTTTGTTTTTTCATCAAGTCCATCTTCTGGAATAATAATTGCAAAATTCTTTTTTAAGTCATCTAGTTCTTTATTCATTTTTAATCCATTTTTAACTTAGTTAATATTAGCACTTTAAAAAAAAATAAATCAATTAAAAGCATCTTTAAAAAAACAATAATTAATTTT
>SDBT01012732.1_pt1 | contig 13505 bp, 11 predicted proteins | sample 2277101 | NCBI WGS metagenome assembly SDBT01 (sample SAMN10404973, study PRJNA504765) | marine sediment metagenome | isolation source: marine sediment core GS10_PC15, 103 cmbsf | place: Arctic Ocean: Southern Knipovich Ridge | collected 2010
CCGGGGCCGGGAGATCGCTGTCGAGCGAACACACCCGGAGAACCGGGGCGAGCCGCTCCGGCTGGAGATAGAGGAGTTTCTCGACTGCGTCCGCTCCGGGCGCACCCCCCGGGTGTCGGCGGCGCATGCCGCTGAAGCGCTTCGCGTCGGCCTTGCTATCGTGAAGCGGCTAGGCGGGGCAGGGTGAGGGTGACAAGGCAACGTAATGCATGACGAGCTTGCAGAAAACGTAGACTCTTGTTGCCCGAGCGAGCCCAGCATCATGATGGTGGCTGGAGAAGCCTCCGGCGACGTTGCTGGAGGACAGCTGTTGCAGGAGCTGAAGGCGGCGCAGCCGGGACTTCGAGCGGTGGGTGTTGGCGGGAGGTACATGCGGGAAGCGGGCCTCGAGGCCCTGGATGATATAAGCCACCTGGCCGTGATAGGGTTCGTGGAAGTGGCGGGCGCGGCGGTGCGCTTGCGGAGACTCTCACGGCGTCTTGTCGAACACATGCGCTCCGAAAAGCCCGCGGCGCTGGTCCTGATAGACTACCCGGGTTTCAACCTGCGGCTGGCCAAGCGTGCCAGGGCGCTCGGGGTGCGCGTGGTGTACTACATAAGTCCCCAGGTGTGGGCATGGGGGGCGAACCGTATCCCCCTTATCGCACGCCTTGTCGACCGGATGATCGTGGTGTTCCCGTTCGAGAAGGAACTCTACGAGAAGACAGGGCTGGATGTCGATTTTGTCGGGCACCCCCTGCTGGACCGCCTCCCTGCGGTCAATGACCGGGGCGCTGCCCGGGCGGAGCTCGGGATCTCCGGCGAGGGACCTGTCATAGGGCTCCTGCCGGGGAGCAGGAAGAGGGAAGTACGCACCCATCTGCCCGTCATGCTGAGGGCGGCGAGACTGGTGGTGGAGAAGAGGCCGGACTGCGCTTTTGTACTTCCGTGCGCCGATCCTCTCAGCCGGGAACTTTTCGATTCCGAGCTGCAGCGGCTTGGCGAAGGGTTGCAGGTCAGTGTTGTCCGGGGCAAGACGCACGAGGCGATAATCGCTTCCGACATGGTGCTCGTCGCCTCGGGAACGGCGACACTGGAATGTGCCTGCCTCGAGAGGCCGATGCTCATCATCTACCGGGTCTCGCTCCTGACCTGGTTGTTCGTCAAGCCTCTCATCAGGCTGCCGTATATCGGGCTGGTCAACATAGTGGCGGGGCGAAGAATAGTCCCGGAGTTTCTGCAGTTCGATGCCAGGCCCGGGGAGATAGCCGGCAGGGCACTCGAGATGCTCGGGGATGCCTGGGAACGTGAACTGACGGTGGGGGCGCTGCGCGAGGTGCGCCGGGCTCTTGGAGAGCCCGGTGCCAGCAGACGCGCCGCGCGTGCGGTGCTGTCTGCGATGGGAGGGGATGACGATGGATGACAGGCGGGTGCTGATGAGGATGCTGAAGGCGCTTTTGCGGGATATCCAGAATATCTCGCAGCGCGGGGCGGGTTACTATAGCAATGCGCCTTTCATAGACCGGTACAACCGGCTGCTGGAGACTTCCAGGAGTACCCTCGCAGGAGAGTCGGATATCCTCTCTGCGTTCGTGTCGCTGGAGGACACAGCGTCGGTGGACCCTGCGGACAAGATGAAGGTGACACAGCGTGTTGTGGTCGAGGTGGGCCAGCTTATAGCTTTTGTCGAGGAAGCACTGGAGGACGTTGTCCGCAGTGAGGCGGCCGAGGAGAAGAAGCGCAAGAAGTAGCCTGGGCGGGCAGCCAGCGGGGAAGGAGGCTTCAGCAGTGAGGGCAGCGGTCTTCGAAGGACCCGGCAAGATGACCGTCAGAGATGTTGACGAGCCGGTCTGCGGGGATTGGGGAGTGAGGGTCCGGGTGCGGGCATGCGCCGTCTGCGGGACCGACGTCAGGATATACAACTATGGGCAGAAGAACGTAAAGCCGCCGCACACGATCGGTCACGAGATAGCCGGCACCGTGGAGGAGGTAGGACCCGCTGCCCTTGAGGCCGGGTGTTCTCCTCCGGCAGGCAGCCGCGTGGTCATAGTGACCGCGGTCGGATGCGGGCTCTGCGCAAACTGCAGGCGGGGATTTCACAACATGTGTCCGGAGAACACAGCCATCGGGTACGACTACCCGGGGGGGTTCGCCGAGCAGATACTCGTGCCCGAGAAGGCGGTGCGCCAGGGGAACGTCCTGGCTGCACCTGAAGGGCTCTCTTTCAAGCATGCATCCGTGGTCGAACCGCTCTCTTGCTGTGTGAACGGCCAGGACTATCTTGGCATCGGCATAGGCGAGACAGTGGTGATAATAGGCTGCGGCCCCATCGGCTGCATGCACGCGCAGCTTGCGCGGAGCCGCGGCGCCACCTGCGTCATCATGGTCGATGTCGAGGAGAAACGCCTGGAGATGGCCCGCCGGTTCGGACCGGACCTGCTCGTAAACGGCAAGACCGTCGATCCGGTGGCGCAGGTGATGGAGCAGACAGGGGGAGTCGGAGCGGAAGTGGTCATAGCGGCCTGCAGTGCGCCGCAGGCGCAACAGCAGGCCCTGGAGATGGCTGCAAAGAAGGGCAGGGTGAGCTTCTTTGCAGGTGTGCCGCGGGACAAGATGCCCGCATCGCTCGATTCGAATCTGCTGCATTACAGGGAGTTGAGCGTCTATGGAGCCTACGCCTCTTACGCTCCGCAATACGATCAGGCGCTCCGGCTGATGGCTGCAGGCAGGATCGATGCGGGGAAGTTCGTGACGCACACGTTTCCGCTCGAGGACATAGTGGAGGCGATGCAGGTGGCCCGGAGCGGGGAGGGGCTCAAGGTAGTCATACAACCAGGCTCAGCGTTGCTATGAACCTTATATGCTGACCTTAGAGTGTGGAGTAAGTGTAACGGGAGGATAAGCAGATGGGGGGACGGCTGCAGGACAGGGTAGCTATAGTAACGGGTGCGGCACGTGGGCTGGGGAGAGCCATCGCCCTGCGGCTTGCGGAGGAAGGCGCCCGCCCGGTGGTAGCGGATGTCAACGGGGACGGGGCGCGTGAGGCAGCTGCCGAGATCAAGAAGAGTACGGGTTGCGAGGTGCTTGCTCTCGAGGTGGATGTGACGGATGAGGGTTCTGTCGATCGGATGGTCAGTGATGCTGTGTCTGCCTGCGGCAGGCTGGACATCATGGTCGCCAATGCAGGCATCGTAATAGCATATGCGGTCTCCGAGTTTCCGGAGGAGGAGTGGCGGCGTGTGATCGACGTGAACCTCGTGGGCTACTTCCTCTGCGCGCGGGCAGCGGCCAGGGTGATGGAGAAACAGAAGAGCGGAGTCATCATACAGGTGAACTCCAAGTCGGGGAAGAGGGGGAGTTTCAGCAATTCCGCCTACACCGCGTCCAAATTCGGGGGGATAGGACTCACCCAGAGTCTTGCCCTGGAGATGGCGCCTCACGGAGTCCGGGTCAACGCTGTCTGCCCCGGCAACCTGCTTGATTCGCCTCTCTGGACGGAGGAACTCTACGAGAAGTACTCCCGGAGGCTGGGGATGCCTGTCGAGGATGTCAGGAACCGTTACGAGGGGCTGGTGCCCATGGGCCGGGGAGCCACCTATGACGATGTCACGGGCGTGGTGGTGTTCCTTGCGAGTGACGAGTCGGGTTACATGACCGGCCAGGCGGTAAACGTCACAGGCGGCCAGGAGATGAGCTGAGCCGGGCGAGGCTGGGGAGAAGGCAAGCCATGACTGCAGCAGTCATCATAGCGGGGGGCAGGGGCGAGCGGTTCTGGCCCAGGTCGAGGCGCAGGCGGCCGAAGCAGTTCCTGGGGATCGCCGGGGAAGGCACGATGCTGCAGGGCGTCGTGCGCCGCATCCTGCCGGCGGTCGAGTACAAGGATATCTACGTGGTGGCCCCCGAGGACCTGGCAGGGCTTGCAAGGGAGCAGCTGGCGGATATCCCGCCTGAGAACGTGCTGGTGGAGCCGATGGGCCGGAACACGGCTGCGGCGATAGGCCTGGGGACGGCAGTGGTCCGCGCACGGACGCCCGGCGCTACGATGGCTGTTCTGCCGGCGGACCACATCATAGGGGACGACGCACGGTTCCTGGAAGTGCTCGCAGCTGCCGTGTCTTCCGCCGGGGAGCGCGGGGCGCTGGTCACACTAGGCGTGAAGCCCGGCAGGGTGGAGACCGGGTACGGACATATCAAGCGGGGGGCAGCGGTCCGGGATGTGGCGCCTGAAGAGGGCGGGACGGGAAGGCCGGTGCATGTCTACGAGGCCGCGGAGTTCACCGAGAAGCCGGACCGCGAGACCGCGGCGCGGTATACGGAGAGCGGCGAGTATTTCTGGAACGCCGGGATGTTCGTGTGGACGTGCGACGCCATCACGGAAGCACTCCGGGAGCATATGCCGCAGCTGGCTTCGGGCATGGACCGTCTTGCCGGGCACCTCGGGAAGACGGACGAGCAGGAAGTCACTCGCGAGGTATACGAGGGGCTGGAAAGCGTTTCTATCGACTATGGCGTGATGGAGAAGGCCGCCGGTGTCCTCGTGGTGGAGGCGGACTTTCCCTGGGAGGACCTGGGTTCTTGGGCCGCGCTGGGAAAACTGCGTGAGCCTGACGGCTCGGGTAACAGGACCAGGGGCCCGTTCGTCGGCCTTGACGCGAAGGATTGCATAGTCGAGAGCGATGGTACGCTGGTCGCTGCGCTGGGTGTCCGTGACCTTGTCATAGTGGCCTCGGAGGGCGCCGTGCTCGTCTGCCCGAGGGACCGTGCGCAGGAGGTCAAAAGGATAGTCGAGAAACTGCGAGAAGAAGGGGACCTGGAGCGGTTTGTGTGAGGTGAAAGCGTTCCGGGGGGGGGCCGTACGAAAGGAGGAAGTAAGTGAACAAGGCAGAGCGTTTGCCCGCGGCGAAGAAGCCGAAGCCTGCTATCCCGACCTTCGGGGTGTTTGCAGTCTGCGACCCGCGGGAAGACAAGCCTGCGCGTGAGCGGGTGGTCAACATCCTGGATATGGCCGCCAACACGATTCGCGGCGCCGTGAAGATGCCCGGCGGGGAGCTGGCCCGCGTGGTCTGGTCGCCCGTCCTGGTCGATACCGAGGTACAGGCGGACATCGTGGCCCGGCAGTTCCTTGACGCCGGCGTGGACATCCTGGTCTGCCTTGTCGATACCTGGGCGTTTCCACAGCTCAGCCTGATCTCGCTGGTACAGCAGTTTCCCCAGGATACTCCTCTGAACCTCACATGCGGGAACAGCGGTCCGAAGCCCGGTGTCGTCTTCACCCACGCTGCGAATGGCGCAGTCGCACAGTACGGCCGCCTCATGCACATCAACGTGGGAAACTGGCCTGACTTCGGCCTCCGGCCCCGGATGAGCGAGAATACTGCAACGGCGCTCATAGACTGGTGCTATGCAGCGCTGACTACCCGGGCTCTCAAGGGCCGGAGGGTGGTCATCCTCGGTCATGATTCCATGGGGATGGAGACTGCGCTTGCCCACATCATACAGACTCGTAATGCCTTCGGGATAGAGCTCGCCCGGCTCGACATGAAGCTCTTCGCCGACATGCTTCAGAAAGGGTCTTACGACCGGAAGGAGTTGAAGCGGCTCCGGTCGTGGCTGAACCGGCTGGTCGGAAAGCGGATGGAATTCCGCAATGCCGATGACAACAGGCGGTTCGACCAGAGCCTGGCGATGTACCTTGTGAAGCGCGACCTGATGAGGGACCTCAATGCCGTGGGCGGGGGGTTTATGAGCCAGCTGGAATGGGGCTCCGACACCCGCGGCATCCCGCTCCCGGTCGCCGACGTGATGGAATCGCTCTTCAATTCCACGTTCGACCACGACGGGCGCAAGCCGCCGCTGCCGTATGCGACCGAGGCGGATGTGCAGGGCCTGCTGACGATGCTGTTCTTCACTTACCTCAGCGCGGGCAACCCGCCGCTCTTTATGGACTTCCGGAAGGTCTGGGAGCCGTGGGAGGTGGCCGGGATGGTAAAGAAGCTCAAGATTAAGGGGCTCAAGGGGAGCACGGCGTGGGAGCAGAAGGGCTTCGTTGACGGCGACAACTCCGGCAGCGCTTCTTTTGACTGGGCGGCCGCGCCCGGCGCTTCCGTGAAGGAGATAATGTCACGAGTGTCGTTCCCGCTGGCGGACGTCGGCTACTTCCCGGGAGGAGGGAACTCGGTCACTTTCGTCTCACCGGGCGGCATAGAGGGCCTTGCCGGACGGCTTGCGTACAGTTCTCTCTCAGGGATGTTCTCGATGGTCTGGGACGAGGCCGTCACGGTGGAACTGCCGGAAAAGCTCTGCGACGAGGTATGCCGGACTTCCACGCCGACCTGGCCCCACACTTTCGTCGTGCCGCGTTACGCAAGCATGGCCGAGTACAAGCAGTACACCCCGGCAAACCATTTCCACATGACCTGGGGACTCAAGCCGGCACGGCTGCAGTACTGGATGGACCTCAACTGTGTACTTTCTGCGACGCCGTGGCAGGCGCGCCCGCAGTTCGTGGAGGGGGTGGACAGGCCGCTTCCGCTCCTGTACGTGAAGAACGGCGGCGAGACTGCCGCAAAGATGATGCTCAGGCGGGGGTGAACAAGGGCTCGCGAAGGAGGGCCGGCGCAAGAACAGCGCCGGCCCTCTCTCTTAATCTTATCCTGCCCGGGCGATGCCTCTTATTCCCCGGAGTCGACGATCGGCTTCACCTTGACCGGTCTCGCCTTGATCGGCATGGCCTTGATCGCCCGAATATTCTTCGCGTCGATCCTTCTTGCCTTCACTCTTGATTTTGGTATTGCAGCGGGCTTTAGGAGGATACGCTGCGTGAGCTGTTTCTCGATCCCTGCTCTTTCTTCCCCGAGGATGGATTGGATCTTCTTCTGGTGGGCTATCCGCGCAGCCATGATGCGCCTCCTTTCCCTCTACCTGTATCCTGGCATGATATCATATCTGACATTTGCCTGAGGATGCAAGACTTTCAGACTGCCGACATCTTCAGGCACTTATCTATTACTACCATCTGGCGGCGGACGCTCTCGGGTGTCACCGGCACGGAGGCGCCGTTGCGAAGGGTGCGGTGAAGGTCTTCGTAGAACCCTCTCCAGTAGAGCCCGCCGGGCTTCGGGTCCTTCCAGCACTCTTCCTCTTTCCACGGCAGCTCCTCCTGGCAGTAGACCCGGTCAGGCATGGGGGCCTTTTCCACCTCCCGGGCGGGGAGGGCTGCCGGGTCGAGGTACTTCCACCGCAGCCCGTTCATGCCCCCGGCGAGAGTGCCCGATGTACCCATGACGAGCCATGTCTCCTGCGGATAGGCACATGCGCTTGTCACTTCCACGTCTATCGTGGGACAGCCCGGGGCGTGAAGTATCAGCTTGACGTGGTCCTCCGCGTCTCCCAGCGTGAGGGCGCGGTCCATGAGGCAGAAGACTTCCGGCTCCTTCTCCCCGAAGAGTTGCAGCGCCATATCGATGGCGTGCGGGGCCTTGTTTCTCAGGTCCCCGCCGGCGTACTCCTTGAGCGTTTGCCAGTCCCAGCGCCGCCTGAAGCAGTGCATCGCCATCCTTATCATGACGATCCGGCCCAGCTTGCCCGACCCGATGATTTCTTTCATCTTCACGAAGTTCGGCCTGTACCGGTAGTTCTGGAAGATGGCCAGTGTTCGCCCGGTCGTCCTGGCTGTTTCCATCATCGAGTCGGCCTCGGACACGCTGGTGGCCATGGGCTTCTCGCATACCACGTGTTTGCCCGCTTTCATCGCCGCTATGCTGTGAGGTGCATGCAGCTTGTTCGGGGTGGCCACCACGACAAGCTCGACTCCCTGGTCATCCAGGAGGTCTTCGTAGGAGCTGTAGGTACGGCACCCGAACTTCCCTGTGGCCTCGGCCAGCCTGTCGTGGTCGTTGTCTGCTACTGCCGCCACGCGGTACTGCCCGGGCAGCTCTTCCAGGACAGCGCCGTGGATGTTCCACCCGCTGCGTCCCAGGCCCGCAATGCCTACCTGCACTGTGCTGCTATCTGACATCTTCGCGCTCTCCTCTGACCTGAAAGTTCCGTTGTGGTCTCCAGCGCAGAACTATAACATCCGTGGTACCGACGGTCAAGAAGGGACAGCATGCATGCGCAGGAGTCAGTTTCCGCCTTCAATGCTCCGCTTTATCTTGCAGGCGATGTCGCGCTCTATCTCCGGAAGGTCGAAGCCGATGATGCCCCCGGCAGAGTCCAGTTGGCGCGTCTCGATCACTGTTCCACTGTCGGTATCCCAGAACTGGACCGTGTAGGACCCGTCTTCGAGGCCATTGAGGGAGGCACTGCTCCCCTCCCATGAAGCCGGGTCGCATCCCTTCCCGAGGTCGGTGAAGAGGCAGGGAGCATATATCCAGAGAAGTGCTGATGTGTCGTTTCTGATCGCCTCGGCTTTGAGGTGCGAGGGGCCTTCTCCGGAGGTGATCTTCACAGCGGCCTTCCGGTATGCTTTGCCGCGGCGGTCCTCCCCGTCGGCGAAAGCGGACAGCGAGTCGTACTGTCCGTAGAGGTCCATGTCGTCTATCAGCCCCCACCACCACAGCAGGGGGGTGCCTGCAAGGCTGCTCATGTAGCCGGCCCAGAGCCCTGCATGCAGATCCGCCTTGATGGCCTCGAGCGGGCCCCCGCGTGCTTCTCCCCCGAACTCGGTGATGAAGGCCGGCTTCTTGAACTCCTCGTTGAAGATGCAGGTCTGATTGATGAGCTTTATCAGGTCGCCGCCGGCCTTCCGGAGGTAGTAGCAGTCAAGGGTGTTGTAGTCCATCTCCGGCAGGGCGCAGATGCCCTTGTCCTGGATCTTATAGTCCCCGCTGAAGTGTGTGGTGACGAGGTGGTCCCAGGGGTCCAGGTCTTTGACGAAGCGGCCCATCTCACGGTGCCACTCGCGGACGACCGGGTTGTGGTAGAAGCTGTTCTTGTCGCCGACAAGGTTTATCTCGCTCCAGAGCTTCCAGGAGAAGACGTGCGTGCTGTAGCCCCAGCGGGCGACGATGTACCTCATAAGGTCCTTGAAGTGCTTCTTCGCTTTCTCATCGGTGAAGAACTCCTCCGGGGACGCAAGGAAACCGCCGTTCACGCTGTTGAAGGGATTGCTTTCCCACTCCATATCGCAGAAAGTGCTGAACTTCCCGTGGTTGTTGATGACCAGGCTGACGTATATGCCGTTGCCCTGCGCCTCGTCGAGGAGGTGGTCCAGTTTCCATGCGTTCTGGAGGTTGTATCTCCCCACGCCATGGTAGCCGGGCCTCACCTGGGTCCACTCGAGGGCCAGCCACCAGGAGGCCATCCACACCTCCACGAAGTTCTCGCGGTTCGCCGCCATGCGGTTGAAGAAGTGGTCGTAGGTGTACGTGCCCCGGTCCGGCACGGGGGCGGTCTTGAACTGCTTCGCGTATCTTGTGTCGGACGGCGAGCGGATGTTGTGCCCCACGGGGTAGAAGAACGCCCCGCTGTCCAGCTCGAAAGCGTGGTAGTCGCGCGGGCTTACCCGGATGAACCCCTTGTTGTCCGACGGGACTGCGGTGAAAGTCCTTGGCTTCGTGGTGATGTCCGTCCCGAGTCGGTCCTTGACAGTGATGTGGTAGGAATAGCGCCCTGTCTCTGCGGGGGCGAACCTTATCTTCCACTCGCTTCTTCCGTAGGGGACGAGTCGCTCCCTGTCTTCTTCGAGTCTTCTCTCGTACCCCTGGTAAAAGAAGCCCGGTATCTCGAGGCGCACGCCCGCCGGGGAGAGGAAATGGCCCCTCACATCGATCTCGTCGGGAGAGAACGGGTTCTCATGACTTCCGTCCAGGTCGAAGGATATCTCGAACTTCCCGTACCGGGGTACGACTTCCGAGCTGACCCTGTAGTTGTAGATGCTCCCCGCCGTAGCGCGAAGCACCGAACCGGGGCGCTTGCGGATGCCTTTCACGTTGTCTATGTAGAGGGGGCCCTGGTAAGCGGAAGTGCAGGAGATCTGAAGGCCGAACTCGCTCACGTGCTGCCGGGAGTACTCATCCCAGGGCTTGAAGTGGCCGTGCTGCTCCCACCCGGCGTCCATGTCAATTTCCAGGGTGGTCCACTCGCCGCGGCGGACCGGTCCCCGGGGCCGGATCTGGTACCAGAGGAGGTCCCTGTCCTTCAGGTAGACGAGCACCTTCACGTCCCCGGGCCCGTCCCCGGCTGCGGAAACGGCCCGCGGGACAAGGACGTCCAGGGACATCCGGCCGTATGATGTCCAGTCCTCTCCCGGTTCGACCGCTGCGACCAGGAGGCCGGGGAAGCGGGCGGCGAGCTCGAGCGAGGATTCTCCCGAGGCCGCATGTTCTCTGCTGAGTGTCACAGGGACGTGTTGTCTGCTTGCATCGACGGAGGTCCACCGCTGCGTTCCCGCTTCGAAATCATACAGGGTACCGGCCCGCAGGGCCGGGGCGGCTTGAAGGGAAAGCGTGGCGAGTGCGAGTGCCGCCGCTGCTGTTCTCCTGATGCGTGACCTCATCTGTTCACTCCAAGATGTCCAGTGAAGTTATTGCTTGAAACACTTGCCTGGCTATCAGTTCCTGGCCTTTCCTGTTCGGGTACTGGTAATAGACGGCGTCGGGCGCGACGGCGTCCTGGTACAGGTGCCGCCACCCGCTCTCCAGTGTCGTGAAACGAGTGTACAGGTCTACGACGGGGACGTCCCTGGAAAGACCGATCCGCTTCGTCTGCAGCGCGTAGGGCAGCGATGCCCGGGGCCGGTCTACCAGCGGAGGTGTGGTCACCAGGATCACTGTAGCGTCTGCCTGCTTCTCGATGGTATCGACGATCGCGCTCAGCCTGTTGTAGAACTCATCCGCCGGATAGCGGTTCTGAGCCTCGTTCAGGCCGCAGGATATCAGGTAGAGGTCGGTGCCGGGCTTCAACGGGGACGAGGTAGTCGCAGACTCCAGCAGCGACGGGTGGCCGGACGGGTCTCGTCCGGTCTCCGCGCGGACGAGTTCCACATCCACTGTCCCGTGTTTCTCTTCCAGCATCTTCTCGAGGATACGGCAGTAGCATTCCCCGGCCTGCGTCTCTGTCGTGCGGCCGGGGCAGAGCGAATCGTCCAGGATGACGATCTTGAAGCCGCGCTCGCCGGTACGGCGGTCTGTGGTCCCCGCAGTGCAGGCAATAGCGCAGACCAGGAGCACCGCCATCGCGGCGTTCCTAGTAACTGTCCTCCCATGCCGGTCCGCTTGAATAGACATCGAAATCCTCCGACGCTATGTTAAGCACCCTGTCTGAGTCATCCAGAGCGGGCTCTCCCGCGTGCCAGAAACAGCGCACGATGGGCACTCGCCCGTGGTAGCCCTGGTATTCCATCTGCCACGCTTTCGCCTCGCACCAGGTGATGGTATCGTCGCCGTTCGTGTCGGCATCTTCGAACTCCTGGTCGCCCGGGTTGTAGCTCGATTCGAACCACGAGCAGGCAGCTATCGCGAACTCGTAGAAGTAGCTGTTGCCGGGGACTGTCCCGTTGTTTCCTCCGTGGAGGTCGGCGTCTATGAAGTCGTCCGTCTCGTTGAACTCCTCGCACCAGTCGGCCCGGCCTCCTTCCGCTCCACCCGTCGGGTCGCTCAGGCAGATGTAGGTCTTCTCGCTGGAGAGGTAGGAAGGGTACAGCGTGGAAAGCCAGGGAGGGTATTGCCGGTCCCAGTCGTCCATGTACATCTGGATGGCCTGGGAGAACTGCCTGAGGTTCCCTGTGCAGTTGGCCTGCCGGGCCCTTTCCCTCGCGTTGCCCAGTGCCGGGAGGAGCATGGCCGCGAGCAGCGAGATGATGGCTATGACGATGAGCAGTTCCATCAGTGTAAATGCAGGGTCGAACTTGTATGCTCTTGCAGCATACATTCTTCGCGTTCGACCCTGAAGAGTTTGCATCTGCATACTTGCCTTCTCAGTTCTCGTCATCCTGCGGCTCATGGATGCAAACTCCATCCCTCGCTTCCGCATGAGTCTCATCACGGTCCCTCTGCGGCCTTCTACCCGGGCCTTATCACCCGGTAGAGATGCCAGTTCTCGAAGACAGTCCAGATTATGGTCTCCCTGCTTCCCTGCCCGTAGAGCCCAGGTCGCTCGAGGTTAAGCGGCTCGAACGCTCTCGCTCCCTGCGGGGCCGTGACAAGTGCGTAGAGGTCCTTTCCCTGGGCTTCTTCAAGCGCATCGTCGATCATGGGTTCCAGAACGTGCAGGTACATATCCCTGCGCCCGGCATGGTGAAGCACCTCGTATCCGCTGAAGCCGAAGACAAGGACCCTCCGGTCGTCTTCCCCGACCGTCTCGGCATCTGCCTCGATAGCCCCTGTCATGGCAGCCAGCCGGTCCTCCCGGCTGACCGCGTATCCTGACAGCTGGTCCATGGCCAGCTGGTAAGTCGAGCCGGAGAAGGGGTCTGTTCCTGGGCCCCGTGATCTGCCCGGATCCGTCCAGCGGGAGAGGGGAAGAGCCAGGGTGAGGAAGAGCAATGCCGCCACGCAGTATGACAGCCAGGATCTCCTTGTCCCCATGGCCCGCAGCAGCTTGCCGAAGAAGACGAAGCCGAGCGGCAGGAAGACAAGGGACTGGCTTAGCGGGTCGGCAAGCCAGCCTCGAGAATGCATCAAGACCAGGCTGAGAAGCGGCGGGACGGCCAGCAGCGCGAGCCATGCGCATTCGCGATCCCTGTAACGTACGAACAGCAGCGTCAGTCCGGCGGCACCGATGAAGAAGAACGGGAAGGTGCCAAGCTCATGCCCCAGGAGCTGCGCTGCGCTGTGCCAGGCCCCGGTCCCCGCGGCGGGTCTGCCCGATGCGATATCCTGCATCAGAGCGGGACCGATATAGGTGCCGCGCAGGAAATACAGCAGGTCTCCCATTATGACCCGGTTGAAGACGGCCCAGACCGCCGCGATGTAGAGCCCCGGCGCGAGGCAGGTGAGAAGGACCGCTTCCTTCTCCGCACGCCCGGCTCCCTTGCGGACGTGGGCCACCGCGACCACCAGCAGCGAAGTCAGCAGCAATGAGAACATCCCCTGGTGAAGTGCCAGCACGGACGCGCCCATCGCCAGGCTCATGCAGAGGAGGTCTTTCACCTCGGACCCCTGCGACCATCTCAGGAAGAAGTAGATGAAGGCCGTCCAGCAGAGCAGGTACATGGCGGCGGCGTCTCCTCCTGCCGCCGAGAATGCGAGGTGCGGCTGGACGAAGAAAAGGAAGACCATGAGCCAACGAAGCGGCCTGTGTACTTTCAGAAGGCGCAGGGCCTTGTTGAGGAACACCAGGCAGAGGGAAGCCGCCAGGCAGGCGGCGCCGGCGGCCACGAGCGTTTCTACCCCATCTGCTCGCAGCGGAAGGAAGGGGATCTGAAGAAGCGTGGCTGCGGGAGGCCACCACACCGAGCAGACCGCGGCCTGGCGTCCGATGCTCGCACCCGCCAGGAGGTCCGATGCTATCCCCCTGCGGACTACTGCCTCGGGCAGGCGGTAGTCGCATGCCAGTGCCAGGAAGAGTGCCAGCAGGCCATAGAG
>SDBT01012733.1_pt1 | contig 13505 bp, 11 predicted proteins | sample 2277101 | NCBI WGS metagenome assembly SDBT01 (sample SAMN10404973, study PRJNA504765) | marine sediment metagenome | isolation source: marine sediment core GS10_PC15, 103 cmbsf | place: Arctic Ocean: Southern Knipovich Ridge | collected 2010
CTGACGGCCTCTCGATCCCTCGCCGCCGGCTCTCTTCCGCTCGTATCTTGCCTGCCGCTTTCAAAACGCCCCGAAAACGCCTCGCTCATCCCAAACTTCCCCCGCGTTGAGAAATGCGGGCTAACCCTGAAAAATGCCGGGGGGGCTCCTGGGAGCCCCCCCGGCCGGAACGCCGTTCGTACAACAAAACGGTTGGTGGATCTGGTTGCTATTGTCCTACGGGTCGACCCAGAACTCCGGCTGGATTCTCGAGGTTGATGACCACGGAGCCATCTCTAGAGAGAAGCGCGATGCCATCAAAGCTCGCCTGGATGTTGCCATCGGCCTCGAGCTGACGCAGATCCGCAGGGGCCATCGGTTGGAGCCTGCCCCGTGCGACGATGTCTTGACCCTGCAGGCGGTCGAGAGCCCAATACCACTCATGCAGGAGGCGTGAATTGTAGTAGAAGCGGGCACGACGACCCTCGGCATCTTCCACGAAGAAGTAGGGCTGAAGCTGTTCGAAGGCCCTACCGACGAGGCGCACGTCATACAGATCTACACCCGAGGCCACCCCCTGCAGGCGATTCGCCGTCTGAATGTACGTCGTATCGTTGCTCAAAGTCTCCAAGGTCATAGGCTCGCCGATCCCATGGTCGCCGACACCGAAACGCATCTCGGCCGACTCGACGTAGGGCACGGCGACCTCGTCGCCGTTGGAACGGATCCTCATGCGATCGAGCTCGTCGATCTCATCCTTGGTGTAGTACTCCTCGTCCTCGCGGGAGAGATTCGCCTCCAAGGGGACCCAACCGAGCACGCTTTCATGGAGGCCGTGCAACTGCAAGCTCACCTGTTGCCCGACGCTGAACTCCAGCAAGTCCATGTTCTCACCGGCAATAAGAATCTCATCGTTCGGCGGCGGTGTCTTGTCCGCGAAGACGAGCCGGAATTCCTCGCTGGTTTCATCGGCACTCTGAACCTCGAGAATTTCCGCCACCTCTCCCTCGACAGCCTCTCCTTCCACAGGGGCCTCCACGGGCTCCGCAGGTGTCTCGGAAACGGCGGGTGTCGCGACAGCGCCGGCAGATCGCAGAAGAATCGAGTCAGAGTCGATATGCGTGATCGCGAGGTCTGTCAGCACCACTTCCATGCTGGATGGGGGAGATCCAAGGGCGCGGAGCATGAAGGGACGCGGGTGGCTGGGATTGGCCAGATACTCGGCCATCGTCATCGCTTGCGGCGTCTTCAGGTAATAGTTCTGCCAGTACGGAATCGCAGCTACGTAGTACCCGAATGCCAGTGCAAGGACGAGCAGCACCCAGTTCAGCGGGTCCTTCACCGTATCCTTGAGTGCCATCTTTGGGCTCCTTCTTACGCTCAGTCTACGAGCTCAGTGTGTGGGTGAGATTCATCGCCGCGAGGCGGGCGAATTATATCCACTGCGGGTGAATCCTGTCGAGCAAAGTTCTCCCTCATATACTGCCGTCTCGAGCTCCTCTTGTCAGGTCGATGCGCCGAATTGCTCGAGCTGTTCCCTGCGACCGAGGAGGATCAGGCTGTCCCCTGCATTGATTACCTCGTCGGGCGATGGATTGAACGAGAGATCGCCATCGGGGGACTGGAACGCCACCACCATGACTCCGAACCTCCGCCGGAGGTGAGATTCCTTGAGTGTCGAACCTGCGAGGTAGGAGTCTTCAGAGATCTTGACGTTGGCGATCTCGAGCTCCAGGTCTTGCCTGCCCGTCAAGATATCAATGAACTCCAGCACCGAGGGCTGCAGCACTGAATAGGCCATGCGCATGCCGCCGATGATGTTCGGCGAAACGACACGATCCGCACCGGCTGCTCCCAGGCGCCTCTCACAATTGTCGCTGATTCCACGCGCCAGCACGAACAGGTCCGGAAAGCGTTCCTTTGCCAGCAACGTCACATAGACACTGTCGGCCTCACTGGGCAGGGCGAGGATCAGCGACTTGGCCCGGGCAATGCCGGCGGCCTCGAGCGTCGATTCCTCGGTGGCATCACCAGAGATGGCGAGGCTTCCGTCTTCCTCCAAACGCGCCTGGACTGTCTCCGAGTTGTCAATGACCACGAAAGGTTCGCCGGCGCGGGCCAGCTCGAGACAGGTGACACGGCCGACCCGGCCATAGCCACAGACGATGACGTGATTGCTGAGCTTGCCAATGTCCTTCTGCATGCGTCGCTTCCCGAGAACTTGCCGGATCTCGCCCTCGACGATGAGCCGAGTCACCTGACCGACGACCAAGCTTACGCTGGCGAGACCGAGAACAATGATTCCAATTGTAATGATTTCGCCGCCCGGGGACAGCGGCTGAACTTCTGCGAACCCCACAGTGCTGAGCGTGATGACCACCATGTAGAGGCTGTCGAGAAAGGACCAACCCTCGATCCACTGATAGGCAGTGACCCCGAATACGATGGTGGTGGCCACCATCAGGAGGGGGGTGACTACTCTTCGAGCCGGATGCACCGTCGCTCCTTGGCCCGCTAGCTCGTCTCGGGCCCGTCGTGCAAGGTCGTGAACTCGAGGATCTCGTAGCAGCGCGTGCCACGGGGTGTCTGAACCTCGACCTCATCACCCGTCTGGCGTCCCACGAGAGCTCGGCCGATCGGCGAGGTCATTGAGATCTTGCCTTCTTTGGGCGCGGATTCATCTGATGAGACTAACGTATAGGTAAGCTCCTCGCCGCTGTCCTGGTCGTACAGTTGCACGGTGGACCAGAAGCCGATGGCGGTGCGCGATACCATGGCCTCGTTGATGGCCATTAGCGACTTCTTCTTGCGGTAGAGCTGTCGGAGACGCGCCTGAACGAACTCCTTGCGCTGCTTCGCGTAGTCGTATTCGGCATTCTCGCTGAGGTCACCGTGGGCGGCGGCCTCGGCGAGTTGACGCGGCAACTCGACCTTGAGCTCGCGCTCCAAGGGCGTAACTTCCGCGGCTAGCTTGTCGAGAAGTCTCTCGCGAATCCCCATAGTGCTTCCAGTCTAGCAGGCTGTAGTGGAGGCGTGATGGGTCTGGTGACGCGGCCATGGACGCAGTTGCAGGGCGCCGCGACGCATTCGGCTCATCCTCCCGGATGCTACCTCTGCAGCCTGGCCAGTCCGGCGCGGGCGGCCTGCAGAACAGGATCGATGTGGAGCGCCTGGCTGTAGGCAGCGCCGGCCTCGGAAGGTCGCTCTTGATACTCCAAGGCAAGTCCGAGGTTGTACCAAGCCGAGGATTCCAGGGGTCGCTCTCTCAAGACGGTCCGGTAAGCGGTTTCAGCCATGCGGTAGTCCTGCACGAGCAGCGCCGCGGTACCACGAACCTGCCACGCATCGAGGTCATCCGGGTATCTGGTCAGGTAATCGTCGAGCAGGGTAGCAGCCTCCTCGGACTTCTGCCGCCGTATGAGGATGCGTGAGAGGTCATAGAGAGCGAACGCATACTCGGGCTGAAGCTCCAGTGCGCGTCGAAAATTGGCTTCAGCTGTTTCGAGGTCTCCAGCACTGAATGCGTGGATTCCCTCCAGCGTCCAATACTCAGGCCCCTCGGGGCCCGGCGCTCCGACCGTGATCGTTTGCCTCCCCAGCAAGACGCGTGGCTCTTCCATGCGCTCGTAGGAAGCCGGCTCGGCATCGAAGTATCGTGCCGAGGCCTGACCCATCCGGACCGCACCGGCCTGGACGAACACCTCGGTGAGATACAGGGCGTAGAGGCCGGAGCGCGCGACACCGATCCCGACGTGAGTGAAGCTCGGGTCGAGACGATTAGCGCGATGCCTGGGGCTGTTCAGGAGCCCCTGGTGCGCGCGCGCAATGGAGCGGTTACGGGCGATGTTTTCTCCCATTCGAGGGATATCGGGATAGGTAATGCGGATGCGCCGTTCGGTCGTCAGCCCATAGAGGTTGGAATGGTGGCTGACAAGCCCGCGCTCGGCGAGCTCCTGGCTGTGCCGGCGTGCCACTTCACTGAGGGGCCCGTCCAATGTGAGGGGTAGCAGGCCGTGCTCTACACGTGTTTCGTTCAGGAGCACCAGGGCTTCCGACTCGTGACGTGCGATCTCGTCTGCCGGGTCCTGCACTGCCTGCGAGAACAAGGGAAGCGCGCCGAGAAGACCCGTGGTGGCCGAGGGAGCGGGCGACGGGTTAAGGGCTGCGCATGCCAGCAGAAACAGCGCGAGCACCAGCGCTCGATTCACCGAGGGCGCATGAAGCATATGTGCGACGTCCGGGGGAGGTTGTAGCTCAGAAGACTGCAGATCCTTATCCAACACGATAGCCGATCGCTGCTGCAATGCGACAGGCAAGAGGCTCTTCCTCGATGGCGCCGGCATCGCGTCGTCGTTCTCGCCCTCGCGCGCCGTTGCCCTCGCGCTGCGGTGATCCGTTGAGAAGTCCGGGCTTCTATGAGAAGAGAATGGCGATCGTTCCGCACGCGAGATTGAACTGCATCAAGAGCACCGAGAGACGATGCAATCGATGGAACTCATCTTTGTCGGTGTTCATCGCCTTGCTTGCGGGCGCATCGGTGTGCGGGCTTTCCTCGTCAGGGCGGAGCCGGCGCATTCGGGGAGTGAGAACGAACATCGAGAAGAGTGCCGAGCCCGTCATCAATGCGATACATGCATATTCGATCGCGTACCAGGGGGACCACCGTCCATACCACCGAACCAGAAGGATGCTGGTCAGAATGAGCGCCACGATACAGACCATCACGACTCGATCGAAGCGCAGGAGGGATCGGCCTACGATACGACCCGCGATCGCCCGGCTGGGCGCCTCGGAAAATGCCACCGGGGCAACGAGAACACCGATGGCCACGATGCCACCCACCCAAAGTGCCAATGCCATGGTGTGAAAAAAGTGCAGGCCGAGAAACGTCAAATTGGGCATAGCGAAGATCTCCGTTCAAGCCGACCACAAGGCGCGGCGTGACGAACTGTCGCGACTCCTGCCAGAAATAGGAGCTACGCCCAAATCACTGGCGGCGATCGGGGCGAACTCCGTAGTATCCGGGGCGGGCCTGAATGCGAACGTTCGGATAGTTGGGCAGCGACACTTCGACAGCTCGCCAGCGACCATCCCACTGCTGGTTATTCGGATAGTAGGAGATCGCGTACTGACTCGTGAGCTCGTCGGAGATCTGGGCGTAGACATCCTCGAGCTCATCCAGCCGCAAGGGGAAATAGGCCGCACCACCGGTAGTTTCCGCTAGAGCGCGCAAGTTCTCGACACTATCTCGCACGGCACCGCTAGCGTCGCCCAGCTCCGTGGCATCGTGCATGAGTTGCAGGCCGATCGTGTAGATCAGGACGTTCGACTGCCGCGCGTACTCGATCACGTCGGCGAAGCTGAAGCTGCTCTGAGTATCCAGCCCGTCGGACAGAATCACGAGAGCACGTTTACCCCTCCGCGTGTTGACCTTCCGCAAGGCCTGCACGACGGCGTCATACAGTGCCGTGCTGCCGTCGGGTAGCGTAATCGAGATCGCCAGCTCGAGGGCGGGGATATCTGCGGAGAAGTCCGAATACAGATAGAGCCGGTCGTTGAAGCCCAGGATCATGGCCCGGTCCCTGCCCCGCAGGAGCGAGTTCACGAGGCGAGTCGCCCCGGCCTGCTCGCTACGGATGCCACCGCCGATCATGCTGCTGCTGGTGTCGAGCAGCAAGGCGACGGACACGGGTGTTTCCGCGTAGACGAACTCGGTGATTTCCTGTGGCCTGCCGTCCTCGAGAATCTGGAAGTCATCCGCCGTGAGGCCGCGCATGTACCTGCCCGACAGCTCCCTTACCGTCGGGTTCAGCGTGACCAGGTCGACGGTGGCACCGAAGCCGACGCCGAACCCGAAGTTCAGCACCCGGGTGTCGGTCGTGATGCGCCCGGCGGAATCAACTGCCACGGCGCGCAAGACGAAAATGTCTTGGTCCTCGTTCGGTAGCCAAGTTGTCCGGAAGGGGGGCTCAGGCCCGGCGAACAACAACCTGTCGTTGACGTACAGCTCGACCTCGCTGATCTCCTGGCCACCCACCCCTACCGATGCCTCGAAGGTGAGCTCCCCGGCCGGGACTACGTTTTCCTGGGGGCTGATGATGCGCACCCAGAGCTCCTCGGTGTCGGGAACCGAGACCGAGGGCGCCTCCTCTGCGACCCGTGCTCCCTCTGCTGCCCCCTCCCCTGTCAGCTCCTGATCGGGCGCGGCGCGCTCCACGACCGTGAGCTCGGCAACCGGAGAGATAAGCGGCTCATCGAGCACATCGAACGGATTGTCGGGCGCCACTCCGATCTCTGGATCCCGGATCACTATGTAGGAGTTCATGAGATCGGGAGGATCTCGCAGGACTCGTTGCGTAAGGGCCGCAGGGTCGGAGGCACGCCAGTATCGGGCCTCGATTCGCGCCCGCCCGCGGCCCAACCGCGGGAAGATCAAAAAGTCTCTGACCCTGCGTTGCTCTCCCGCAGGGATGGTGAAACAGACCGCTCTCTGCCGACGCGCGGCGGGACGATCAATCCACTGTGCGCTGATGAGGAGACCCAGCCCGAGAGGTTCCTCGGTCAGATTCGACAACGTCACCGAGAATTCTTCGACGCGACGCATGGCGATGGTTTCGATCTGCTCGCTGAACTGCAACTCACCGATCACCGCCTTCCGGTCGAGAGGAAAGAAATCACGCACTCGCTCGGCATTCCCGAAGCCGTGCCGGTTGTTGGCACGGTTGATATCTGGAATCCTGGCATCGGGATCGAGGCGCACGTCGACGGGCTCGGTGGGGACCTCGATCTCCCAACGCACCTCGTCGTCGTTGGCCAGGAGGTCGAGTGGAATGACCTCCCCACCGATCAGGCGAATCTCGAGGCGTACCGGAATATCGATATCCGCCTGCCGAGTCAGGCGCCCGGTCAGACGGCTTCCCCCGTCCTGGAGGCGCACCCGGTCCAAGCCCAAATCGATTGTCGCCGTTGGCTGGAGCCACGACTGCAGGGTGGCGAGCGGGTCGGGTTGGAGTCCGCCCGAGAAGGCTGCTGCCACGACCTCCGCGGAGTCGCCGCTGGGTGCCTGCTGTGAAAGGCGGGAGAGGGCCGTGGTTACCTCTGAGGTGCCATAGAGTGCCTCCAGCAAGCGAAAGGTCAGATAGGCCTTGCTGCGTGCGGCGTCGGCCATCTCCTCGCTACCCACGCCCAGCATCGGGATCCCCTGCTGCCGCCGGGCCGTGCGCGCGTAGGCAGCTTCCAGGGCGTACAGAACAGGTGTTGTCGAGCGCGCCTCGCGCGAGAGAAGGTCGGTGAGAAATAGGGCGGCGCCCTCCGCCCACCAAACGTTCGGATCATCCTGCGAGGCGAAGTAAAGCCGTGCCATCGCATAGCTCACCAGCCAGCGACCGTAGCCGACGGCGTAGGAAACTCCCTGGTCATTGGCGAGAATGGCAAATGGATCGTTGAGGCTAACGACGGTGGTGGTGCCGTCGTGTGAGATCTCGACACTTCCTCGCGTTGTATCAGCGGCCGAGTCAACCGGTTGCCACACGATACGACCCGTGGGCGCAGGTATTCCCAACAGCGCTGCGTAACTGGATGCCGCGATGTCTGCGTAGCCGGCGAGTCGCCTGCCCCACTGTGCCTGGTTGCTGGGGAAAACCAGCGTCACGGGCGCGGCCGACAGCCGCAACGTATCTTGACCTGTACCCTCCTGCTGGAGGTAATCAGTGGCGATCGAGGGGTGGGCATGTGCACCGGATGCAATGATGCCGCCACCGAGCAACAACAGCAGGGCAAGCAGGATGCCAGCGCGGCGCAGGTAGGCCGGCAGATGCGATAAACGTCGCGAGTTATCAGTCATGAAGGCAGTATAGCAGCGGCTCCAAGCAGGCCATGGTGAAGGTGTGGTGGGTCTGGGAGGGTTACACCTTCACCATGGCCTGCTGAGACCAGATGCGGCGGCTGAGTCGGCCGCACTCTGCGGCTGTAAGCTCTACTGCAGGGCCCGCGCCACCAGCTCGGCGAGGTCGAGAGTTTCGCTCACCGTTGCGTCCAGCATCATCTTGCATTCCGGACACGCGGTTACGAGGATGTCCGCTCCCGAATCGGTGATCTCACTCTTGCGCTCCTGGTCGACGCGTCTCTCTTCTTCGTGGGTACGGACGAACCCGGCGCTGCCGCCGCCGCAGCAGAAAGATCGCTCTCGCCGCCGCGGTAGCTCGGTGAGTGAATAGCCTGTCTTGGAGATGACCTCCCGCGGTGCCGACATGACCTCCTCGTAGCGGCTCAGGTAGCACGGATCATGATAGGTCAGGCGCTTGCCGTTACTCGGGCTGGTCTCGAATTGCAGCTTGCCGTCGTTGATGAGGCGGAGGATGAGCTCGGCGTGGTGTTCAACCGGTATGGAGAAATCATCTTTCAAGGTCGGATACTCGCGCACCAAGGTGTGCATGCAGTGCGGGCAGGGTGCCAAGATCTTACGGGCGCCGCTCTCCAGCAGGCTCTCGATGTTCTCCTGGGCGAGCATCTGGAATTGCATCTCTTCGCCCTGCCGACGTGAGTGATGGCCACAACAGGCCTCTTCCTCGAGAGCTCCGTAGCTCACCCCGGAGCGGTTCAGTACCTCGATCATCGCCTCCAGGCTGCTACGCGCGTCGGGGTTGTAGGCCCACACGCATCCGAGCCACAGCAAGACCTCTGTTTTACCCTTCTTGAAGAGTGGAACGTCGAGCTCCTCGAGAAGCTTGCCGCGTACCTCCGCTCGGGCTGAAAACGGGTTGCCGTAACGCTCGATCATCTGCAGGTAGTCGACGGCTACCATGCCCTTGCCGATGGACAGGGCCTGCGCCTGCTTGGCTCCAATCAGAACCTGCAAGTGTTCGATGCCTACGGGGCAAATGCTTTCGCAAGCCCCGCAGCTCGTACACTGACCCAGCGCGGTCTCGCTGATGACCGTGCCGACGACCGGCGCAACCTGCCCCAGCGCATAGCGCCCCGCGAGTATAAAGCCGCGCGGATCGAGCTCCTGATCACAGGTATTGGCGGGACAATGATCGGTGCAGCGGCGGCACTCGACGCACGTCAGGAAGTCCATGCGCATCTTCCATGGCGTGTCGGCAATCGTCTCCAGCCCCAGGGAAATCTCCTCTTCGGACTCCATGAGGGACTCCTCGTCGAGGTCGAGAGGCACGTACTCCCCCAGGCCGAATGTTCGGAAGAAGATATCGACCGGTGCCATGAGAATGTGGAAGTGCTTGGAGCGCAGGATGAGAGGTGGGAACGCCAGAATGAGCAGGGCGTGCAGCCACCAATTAACTCTCTCGTTGATGACATGTCCTGCCACATCGTTGAGGTACGTCAGCATCAACACGAGGATCATCAGTGCGACCACCCCGGAGCTCCAGGACTTCGGCCCTGGCGAGATCTTCACCATCACGAAGCGACGAAAGGCGAGCGCTGTGATCGCCACGCTCACCGCGATAGCGACGAGGGCCAAGAATGTCTTGAAGACGGGCAACGCCGGACCCAGGAGGGGCGCTAAAAAGGGCACACCCAAGGGCTCGAGGAAGTGGTCCGTGGTCTCGAGGGCGAAGGTCAGAAATCCAAGAAAGACAGTCGCGTGCAGGATGCCGACAACAGGCCGGCCGCCGATCACCCGCGATTGGAACAGCACCTCTTTGACGACCCGCCACAGCCGCTCAACAATGCGATCCGTACGGACCCTATCTGATCGGCCGGCCAGAATGTGGCGTATCTTCGGTGCCAGCTCTCTGAGGGCAAGGACGAGCGACGCGACGCTCAGCGCCCCGAGAAGAATCTGCTCCCAGAGTGAGAAGGTCATGGCCATCCTCTCCGCGCGTTCGTGAAGCTCGCGAGGATGCTAGCACGCACTCGAAGGGGGCATGGTCCACGCCTGGCCGAGCACTCCAAGGCGGCGTAACGCCGTCATCGCGGGCCCTTCGTGCACCGCAATAGGGATCCGATGAGAAATCCGGGCTTCAGAGCTTGCGGACGTAGACTCGATACATTTGCGGCTCTTTCAGAAGCCCTAGGAACTCATTAGATGTGCTCATGCACCAGGCTGGGATATCTACCGCCACGCCGGCGTCGTCAGCCAGTAAGAGAAGGACCTCACCCGCCTTCATGCTCCGCATGCGGTTCTGGGTCGCAATCACCGGCTCGGGGCAGAAGGTCCCACGCGCATCGACCTCCACGTCTGGCTGCACTGCCTGGAGCTCTTCCGCGGAGACACTGCCGTAGACATCCGGCCGACTCAAATGCGCATCTCCTCGAGAGCTTCGTCGTTCACGGGAGCGACGCGGAGCTGCCCCTCGCTGTCCTCGATGCGCCACTTCACGGGCACGCTTTCGTGCTCGCGCCCATCGCTATAGCGCGCCGTGATCGAACAAGCGAGCTCGAGATCTTGGGCGGAGGCCTGACCTTCGATTAGCGTCAGAGGTGACGGGAACTCGTCGATCCAAACCTGTCCCCTGCCCTGCTTGAATCGCTCCAGGTAGTTGTTCTCCGACTCGTCTCTCCCGACGATCACCTTGACGTCATCGCTAAGCCGGAAGTGACGCCCGACCTTCAGCATCATCATGTCGTCGTGGGTCACGTCCGTGCCCCGGAACGTGAGGAAGTCGCGGAGCTTGCGGGCATAGTTCTTGTCGGGCAAAAAGCAGCAGCCGCCGGCCGGCTGTGGGTAGTCGACGACACCGAGCCTTTCGGCCAGCTCCATCTGTTCCTTACGCGATCTACCTGAAATGCCGTACAACTTCTCGCGGTCCACCCAGCCGCGTTCCTCCGGGATCGTCGGCGGCAGCAGCTTTGCCGAAAGTGGGCGCAGCAGATAGCCCTCCAGGCCCGAGTTTCCGGTGACGTTGTCCATCGGCTGGCGGCGCTGGCTCATGGGGCGCTGGCCGAGCACTTCGCCGGTGAACACGAAATGGTAGCCGCGCTCTTCCATGATCCCCTTGGCCTTCTGCAGCATGAAGATGCGGCAGTCGATGCACGGATTCATTCCTTTTCCGTAGCCGTACTTGGGGTTGAGGAGGACCTTGGGCAGGTACTCGTCCTTGATGTCGATCAACTCGACTGGAATCTTCAGATCGGCGCCGGCCCTGAGTGCCTCGTTCCTGTATGGCTTGTCGGGATTATTGGTGTTCCCGATCAGTCGGTGCCGGTCGGCAACGCAGAAGCCCGTGGAGAAGTGCAGCCCGAGAACCTCGATGTCCTGCTCTTGAAGGATCCGGGCCGAGAGGGTCGAATCCAATCCACCCGACAACAATCCAAGAGCGCGTATTTTCTCACTCATGTCACTTGCGCTGAGCTCGAGGGCGGCCCTCAGGGTTGATATGTGATTTCCAGGAAGGGGCGCCACTGCGGGTGCGGCTGCATCGCCTGGCTCAAGCTGATGACAGGCTGCCAGCGCGGACGACGCGGAAGGCGCGCCGGCTGCATGCCGACCTCCTCGGGCAGGTGGTTGCCCTTGCGGCGGTTACAAGGAACACAGGCCACCACCACGTTCTCCCAGTCGGAGGATCCGCCTCGCGACCTGGGGATCATGTGGTCGATGTTGAGGTCCTCTGACTTGCCGCTGCGGCCGCAATACTGACAACGGTGCTTGTCCCGCAAATAGATGTTCGCCCTGGTGAATTTGATGTTGACGTGCGGCGTGCGGTCGTACACGAGCAACTGGACCACACGCGGGACGCGGATGTGTAGGGAAACGCTGCGCACCACATCACCGTTGACGCCCGATGCTAATGGCAGCCCGACCCACTCGTTCCAGTCGAGGGCGGCGTAGTCCTCGTCCAGCGCTCGTACCCGGCCACAGTACAGCAGGCCGACAGCACGCCGTGCGCTGGTAATGTTGACCGGCTGCCACAGCCGGTTGAGCACGAGGACACCACTTTCCAGCATGATCATCCCTCTCCAGGCGGCTGATTCTACATGACGGGTCGCCGAGCCTGGGCTAGCTCAGCGAATCACGGCATGCGCCTCGAGGATTTCGACAACCTCCTCTACGGGGAGAGCCTCTACCCTATGTCCCCCATAGCCTTCCATGTTAGTGGCAGCGAAGAGGCTATTGTAGATGGCCTCCTCTGTAGCCTCGATGACTGCTTGAAATAGGGGTGATGCCTGCCCTGGCGTGAGCGGGTATGCGGAAGCTTCCCCTGATTCGGGATTTGGACGCGTGACGCCGGATCCTCGCAACGAGGCATGAGTTGAAAATGCGATGACGTAATCGCCACTTCCGTTGCTGAAGGAAGAGCCGGTGCGTGCCATTCCCATCAGCGCACGCATGGCGAGGCGCTCGAGGTTACGGTGCGTTAGGGGCGCATCCGTCGCGACCACGATCATGCACGATCCATCTCCCGCATCGCGGGGCGGCGGGTCCGAGGTAGCCGTGGAGGTGCCCGTGGATCTGCTGGGCCGGCTCCTCAACTCCTCTTCGACGGGGATGCCCGCGATGCTGAGGACACCGCCGTAGTTGGTCTGCACGAGCACGCCCACCGTCCACCCACCACGAGTTTCGGGAAGGCGGCGGGAGGAGGTACCGATACCCCCTTTGAAGCCGAACGCCTGCGTTCCTGTGCCGGCCCCCACGTTGCCTTCGGCGACTGCACCCTCCCGTGCTCCACGAATGGCGGCGAAGACATGCTCGGGTCGAATCGGTCGGGCTCGAATATCGCTGAGGCCACCGTCGTTGGTCTCGCCCACAACCGGATTGATCGACTGGACCTCCTCGTTGCCCGGCAGCTCGAGCATATAGGTGATGAGAGCGTCAGCGACCCGCGGAACGCTGAGCGTTCCGGTCAGGAGGATCGGGGTCTCGAGTGTGCCGAGCTCCTGCACCTGGCTGATGCCGGTGAGCTTGCCGAACCCATTTCCGACGAAGATCGCGGCGGCGACCTTCTCCTGAAAAAGGTTGCCCGCATGCGGGAGGATCGCCGTCACTCCCGTGCGGATGTTCTGCCCTTCGATGAGGGTCGTGTGTCCCACCATCACGCCGGCGACGTCGGTGATGGCGTTGAGGGGGCCTGGCGTGAGGATTCCCGGCTTGATGCCGACGGCGCGGGCTCGCGGCCGGGCAGGCGCATCCTGTGACCAGGCTGAACTGCAGGGGAGCGCTGTGGCCAAGCAGATCAGGAGAATCAGGCAGGTCAGGGTGAGTGATCCGGGAGTATTGGTGCGGGAGCCGCACGGCGTCCCCGTTGTCCGCAACGAGCGGTGAGGATCTCCATAGCTCTTGTTCATCGTCGCCTCCTGTTTGCCGCGGTTGTCCATCGAGCAGGTTCGGCTGCATGAGTATGGACCTTCTTCGCAGGTTTTCTCGTCGCAGGCAAGGGGGCGGGGCCGCATTGGGTGTTAGCCCGGACTTCTCAACGGGTGGCTACTACGCGAGCGCGATGGCGGGTGAGTACTGCGTTGCGCTTGATTGGAGTGCTCGACGTACTGCACGAGTACGTCTCCGCGCTCAAATCGGCGCGCGCCTTGTCCTCACACACCCTCGCGCCCGCTCGCGACGCCACCCGTTGAGA
>SDBT01012734.1_pt1 | contig 13504 bp, 13 predicted proteins | sample 2277101 | NCBI WGS metagenome assembly SDBT01 (sample SAMN10404973, study PRJNA504765) | marine sediment metagenome | isolation source: marine sediment core GS10_PC15, 103 cmbsf | place: Arctic Ocean: Southern Knipovich Ridge | collected 2010
TCGCAGCTCTGGTAGCAAGTCTCATCATCCTGGTCTCTATTGCTTATATGGAATTGAAATCCCCCTATCAAGGAGAATTCTACAGTTTCATTCTTCTGGCCAGTTTTTCTATTTCGCTCCTGGCGGTTTCAGCTGATCTGGTGATGATTTTCATTGCTTTTGAATTATTGAGTATTTCATCCTACATCCTGACCGGATTCCTGCGCAATGACCCCCGGGGAAGTGAAGCATCCATCAAGTACTTCCTGTATGGATCCCTGGCATCAGCCATGATGCTATATGGCATGTCTTTGCTTTACGGTGCAACTGCGACAACTAATCTGGTGGCAATTGCCCGGGAATTATCTGGGATCGATCCCAGTTTACGCTTTGTGGTGTATCCTGCCATCGTACTGATGGTGGTTGGTTTCGGGTTTAAGATTGCCGCGGCACCTTTCCATCAATGGTCCCCGGATGCTTACGAAGGCGCACCTACTCCAGTAACTGCCTTCCTGGCAGTTGGTTCCATCGGGGCTGGATTTGCGGTCTTAGTGCGAGTGATGTTAACCGCTTTGCCGGATTATCAGCTCAATTGGTCGGCTTTGATCGCCGGATTATCGATCATGAGCATGACCCTGGGAAATCTGGTTGCCATCAGTCAGAAAAATATCAAACGCATGCTGGCCTACTCAGGCATCGCCCAGGCAGGTTATATCCTGATTGGGTTGGTATCCTGGCGGAGCGGCCTTGTAGGATCAACCTTTGATGGCCTCAGTGGTGTCCTGGTTTATTTACTGGTGTACATGGTAGCCAATCTGGGTGCTTTTGCAGTGGTGATCGCTTATGAATACAAGGGCGGATCCAACCAGATCAAAGACTATTCAGGATTAATAAAACGCTCGCCGCTTCTGGCCGGAACGATGGCCATCTTTTTACTGTCGCTGATCGGCATTCCAGGCACTGGTGGATTTATTGGGAAGTTAATGGTCTTTGGTTCAGCCCTGCGCGTGGAATTTTATTTCCTGGCAGTGATCGCCATCATCAACAGCGTGGTGGCCGGTTTCTATTACTTGAATGTGGTCCGCTATATGTTCTTCCAGCCCCTGGATGAACCGGCTGGTGAAAAAATCCAGCTGCCCGGCACACTCTCGATCGCAATAGTTCTGGCCTGCATTTTTACCCTGCTGATGGGTATTTTCGCCCAGCCATTTATTTCTTTTGTCCAGGCTTCTTTGGGGCTGATCACTTCCTGAACTGAGATAAAATTGCCTCGTCAGGCTTGAGGGAATTGAAACACGAAAGAGTATATCAATTTCAGGATGGACCAGTAGCCCCTGACTGGTTGACAGTCTAGAAGCTAGTGAGTAAAATACAGTTTGCGCTGAATGTCCTGAAGGAGCTTTAATTGGATAGCAAAAACGAAAATGTCCCCAAGGAAAAACACTGGCAGGAAAGAGTTTGGGTTGTGGCTGTAGCAGGACAGGCCGGTATGTATATTGCCTTTCCCGTTTTGCTGGGAATGGTTGCCGGCTATTTTCTTGACCGGCAATTTGGTACATATATTTTGTTTTCAGTTTTATTAGCGATGGCGGGATTCGGGGCAGGAATTTTCCTTGTCTATCGCTGGGTAAAAACATCCGTCCAACAACGTCTTGACGAGATGAAAAAGGAAGAATAAACTCGTATGGTACAGGAACAGGAAAAGAAAAAAGGTAGTGGCTGTTTAGTTAAACTTGTTATAGGTTTAGCAGCATTAGCCCTGGTTGGTTATGGATTTGTTATGCCTGGCAAGGAATTGCCTGTTATCAGCCTGGCTGCTGAATTGATCCCGATCCATTTACCGATTCCGGGTTTTGAGGATGGAATTCCCAATACATTGCCAACAGCAATATTCACATCCTTCTTTTTGGTTGTGATAGCTCTTTTATATCGTCGAGCAATAAAGAAAGCTGAAAAAACAGGAAAAGAAAGCCGCTTCCTGGTTGCTATAGACGTGATCTATGAAGGTGTGTTCTCATTTGTTGAAACGACCGTTGGTGGAGAAAAAGCGACCCTGTTCTTCCCCTTGATCGGGTCATTCTTTTTCTTCATTTTGTTTGCCAACTGGTCCGGGTTGCTGCCTGGTATGGGGTCAATTGGGGTCAAGGAAATACATCATGGGAAGGAAGTGCTGATTCCAATTTTTAGATCACCAACTGCAGATCTCAGTACTACTATTGGTTTGGCTATCATCACCCAGGTAACTGCCCAATATTACGGATTTAAATTTCAAGGCAAAAAATATCTAAAGAAATTTTTCAATTTTAGCGCAGATCCTGACAGTGGGGCGCTAGCACCGGTTCTGGCATTTTCGAATGGATTTGCCGGTATTTTGGAATTAATGGGTGAGGGTATTAAAGTCCTCTCCTTTGGCTTCCGGTTATTTGGCAACGTATTTGCCGGGGAAGTGCTGCTGATGGTGATCAGTTTCCTGACAGGCTTCCTGGTGGTTGATATATTTATGGGATTGGAATTATTCGTGGGTGCAATACAGGCACTGATATTCTCAATACTGTCACTGATCTTTTATCAGATGGCAACCCAGCATCATTAATCTAAAGATAAGTTTTCTTAAAGGAGAAATTTGCATGTCGTATGAAGCCGCAACTCAAATAGCTGCTGCCCTGGCAATCGGATTGGGATCACTTGGTCCTGGTATCGGAATTGGACTGCTCGCTGCCAAAGCCATGGAAGCCGTAGGTAGAAATCCTGAAGCTTCAGGTGATGTACTCACAAATATGATTCTGGCTATTGCATTTGCCGAGGCAATCGCAATTTACGCCCTGGTGGTATCCCTCGCGATTAAATTCGTGCCGGTCACACCATTAGGTTAAGGAGGTTCCAGTGGGTGATGCATTATCAGAAATGGGAATCAATGGTCCTTTTTTGATTTCCCAGATAGTAAATTTCCTGGTCATGTTCGGTCTATTGACCGTGCTGCTCTGGAAACCAGCCAAAAAACGACTTGATGAACGGCGGGCAAGCCTGCAAAAACAGATCGAGGATACCGACGCAGCTGCATCCCAGCTGGAAAAAGTTGGTGAAGAGCGCGAAAAAATCCTTGCTGAAGCCAGGAAAGAAGCCGAAGGTATTGTTTCCCAGGCCTATGAACGGGTAGAAGCCGTGAAGAAAGACGCCTCAAATGATGCCAAGGTTATCATTAAAAAAGCCCAGGTTGACGCCAAGGATGAAGAACTGCGACTGCTAAAGGGAGTCAGGGATCAGGTTGCTGTGCTGGCTATGGCTGCCACTCAGAAACTGGTTGGTGAATCACTGGATGAAAAACGCCAGAAAGCATTGATTAATGAATTCTTCTCCAATGTCAAAGGCGGAAAGATCGTGGTCCTGGAAGGTGAGGATATTTCAGGTAAGGTTGCGATTGTGACCAGTGCGCTTCCCTTAAGTTCCAAGGAAAAAAAGGTTATTGAGGGTGATATTCTCAAGAAGGCCGGTGTTAAGGAAGTGAGTTTTGAAGTGGACACAGGCATTTTGGGCGGATTGACCATTCAAATTGACGACAAGCTATTTGATCACTCTGTCTCATCTCAGCTGGCTGGTCTTAGATCTCGCCTTATCTGAGCGACAGACTGATATTTTGGTGTAAAATTAAAAACGCCCAGGATAATTTATCCGGGCGTTTTTCTCATCCGATGGAGTTGTTGGGAGGAATGGGACAAGAGTGGCAGATAAATTTCAATTGAGGGATGTATTCAGGGAAGTTATGATCATTAATGATCTTCCTTCCGCTGATATTCCCCTGTCAGGAATTAAAATAGATTCCCGTCAGGTCTCAGAAGGGGATTTGTTCCTGGCAATCCCGGGAAAACAATTTGATGGGCATTCCTATATTAAGGATGCGGTTTCCAGGGGGGCGGCAGCAGTTGTAGGCTCTGATCCGGCCAGCAAATACAGTGACCTGGGATCTCCTTATTTACAAGTGAAAGATACGAGGGATGCTCTGGCAAAATTGGCCGCTGCCTGGTTTGATTATCCCTCCAGAAAAATGATCATAATTGGAGTGACCGGTACCGATGGAAAAACCACTACTGCCAATTTGATCTATCAGATCTTACTTGCAGCTGGTATATCCGCTGGTTTGATTTCAACAGTTAATGCTGTTATAGGGGAAAAGATCCTTGATACCGGGTTTCATGTCACCACGCCCGAGGCCATGGATGTCCAAAATTATCTTTCAGAAATGTTCCAAGCCGGGATCAGCCATGTGGTACTTGAAGCCACTTCACACGGCCTGGCTCAAAAGCGGGTGGCCGCCTGTGAGTTTGATATCGGCGTAGTCACCAATATCACTCATGAACATCTTGATTACCATGGAGATTATCTCGGTTACCTGAACGCCAAAGCAGAATTATTCAGACTGGTTGCCTCTTCCTCAGATAAACCGGGGGTTTATCATAAAATTGCTGTCTTGAATAAGGATGATCAGTCTTTCCATGAATTAAGTGAAATTGTTAATCAGGCAGATATCCCGGAAGTATGTTATGGGATAAACCCACCAGCAAGCTACCTGGCGCGTAAGATCAATTCCAACTCTAACGGCATTAGCTTTGACCTGGTTGGGGCAGGGGATGATTTCCAGATTATGACTTCCCTGATAGGTGATTACAACGTATCCAACTGCCTGGCAGCAGCCGCGGTTTGCTTGGCCGGCCTGGATCTCGATCGGGAAATTGTCCAGAAAGGAATTAAGAACCTTTCCGGGATTCCTGGCCGCATGGAATCATTTTCAATGGGACAGGATTTTCTGGCTATCGTAGATTTTGCCCACACGCCCAATGCCCTTGGTAGAGCCATAAATGCTGCCCGTAAATTTACAGATCAGCGGATAATAACCGTCTTTGGATCTGCCGGATTAAGGGACCGGGAAAAGCGCCGATTGATGGCAGAAGTTTCTGGAGAACTGGCGGATCTGACTGTGCTGACCGCAGAGGATCCCCGGATTGAATCACTGGATGGCATCCTGGATGAAATGGCGGCGGGAGTTTTGTCAGGGGGGGGAGTAGAAGGAAAAACTTTCTGGAGGGTGAGAGATCGGGGAGAAGCTATCCGTTTTGCTCTGAGCCAGGCGGAATCAGGAGATGTAGTTCTGCTATGTGGTAAAGGCCATGAACAATCCATGTGTTTTGGGGAGATAGAATATCCCTGGGATGACAGGACTGCACTGCGGGCTGCCTTATCAGAATATTTGAATATTGAAGGACCGGAAATGCCCTACCTGCCAACACAGGATTAAGCCAGGACAGGGGGAAAAAAACTAACGACAAAATGTCTATTGACAAATTGCAGATAAGCTGACGATTACCATTAAGATTTGCTCGGGATCTGTTAATTTTTTAAGACCCCTGAGAAATTTGAAAGATACAGGGAGAAAAGGGATTATTTCCAAAGACCCGTTTTTGAGTCAGGATCAGGGGTATTTGATACAGCTTGGATAATAATATTTGGTCGACCTGGCAGATTAAAGGATTTGTCCGGGCGAGATCCCGGTAGGGGCAATGCCTGAGTTCTACCCTGGTTCCTTCTGGATGGGCTCCCCAGCTGGCATGATAGTTTAAGCTATTGAGATATTCTACAGCCAGGTTATAGAGTGTGATGCGATTGACTTTTCCAGGCAAATGTTTATCGGCCAACCTGGAAGCGATCATTTCAAGAATCGAGTCAGGATCGGGATGTTTCTCGATAGATTCGAATATTGCACCCAGCAGCCCTGGCAGGCTATCACCCAGAGTTTGAGAGCTGAGATTGTAGAGATAGATTGGCCGTCCGGCTCCACCTGCCGGACGCTGTCCGGATATCTGAACCTCTCCCATATCCAATAATATATTCAGATGGTAGCGTATATTGGCAGTGGTCATTTCCAGGAAACGTCCCAGTTCACCGGCAGATTTGCCCGGGTTGAATTGGAGATACTGGAGGATCTTGCTCCTGGTGATCTGCATGAGCCAAGTTTACCATAAATAAACAAAAATATTTTATCTTAAATATTTGTTGACAAGGCAGGGCAGGGGACAATATAATAGGGGAGTTCATGATTCTGTCAAAACCTGTCCACCTCTAGGAGCGTTTTAATGCCAGAAGAATTTAATAAACCTGAATATAACATTCCCTCTGAATTAGAGGGGACTGTTGCGATCACTACCCTGGATCGCATTTATAACTGGGGCCGACGCTACTCTGTTTGGCCGTTGTTTTTTGGATTGGCTTGCTGCGCGATCGAAATGATCGCCACTGCAGGTGCCCGCTTTGACATGGCCCGTTTTGGGATGGAGATCATGCGGCCCAGTCCCCGCCAGTGTGACCTGATGATAGTATCCGGAACCGTGACCAAAAAGATGATTCCCTCGGTTGTCCGGTTGTATAACCAGATGCCAGAACCCAAATATGTCTTATCCATGGGAGCCTGTGCTTCTGGAGGAGGACCTTTCAAACGGGGCTACAACGTCATCGCTGGAGTTGATAAATATCTTCCGGTAGATGTCTATGTTCCCGGATGTCCGCCCACGCCGCAAGCACTTTTATACGGTTTGATGAAAATTCAAGAGATGATCGATCACCAATCCATTAAAAGTGTCAGCTGGTATCAGAAAGAAGCTGATGAGGGAATCCCGGTGCCGGTTCTGGGACCGGATCTGATTGACCTGCGAGATTTTCCAGCATTGATGAAAAAAGAAGCTGAGAAAGGGGGCCAGGCATGAGTGATCAGACCATTGTCCTAAAATCTTTTGAAAAAGTAGTTCTGGATCGTTTCCCGGATTTGGTAAAGGCAGATGAGCGGGAAGGTTATGGAGGTTTGTTGGTTGATGCTGGCAATTTGACCCAATTGATGGGATCTCTCCGGGATGAATTAGGATATGACCACCTGACCTCAGTAACCGGCGTTGATTACCACCCGGAAGATTACATGGAGGTGGTTTACCATGTATTCAAATCAACTGGTGGAGCAATCCTGGAGATCAAGGTCCAGGTTCCCCGATCTAAACCAGTTGTGCCTTCTATATATGATCTATATCCCGGAGCTGACTTCCAGGAACGCGAAGCCTGGGATCTGCTGGGAATTAAATTTGAAGGTCACCCCAATCTCAAACGGATCTTGATGTGGGAAGGTTTTGCTGGCCATCCTCTGCGGAAGGACTGGCGGGAAGTGTTTTACGAGGGCGAATTTAAACCCTATGAAGATCGCTGGCCAGAAGGTAAAGTTTCCAAAATTGAAGCAGATAATCCCTATCAAGAAAATGTTGCCTATCCGGATGACTTTAATCCCGAGACCTGGATACCTGAAGGTGAGGAATTCCTTTTCCAGGGAACACAGGAAATTAAAAGTGATCCCGGTCTTAAAACGGAACAGCTTGTGGTAAATCTGGGACCCCAACATCCCTCCACTCACGGTGTTTTCCGGATGGTTGCCACCCTGGAAGGTGAGACGGTTGTGGACCTGGAACCTGTCATGGGTTATTTACACCGCAACCACGAAAAAATTGCTGAACGCAATACTTTCGCTATGAACATGCCTTATACCGATCGACTGGATTATTTCTGCTCGATGAGCAATAACTTTGCTTATGCTATGACTGTAGAGAAGCTGCTGGGCGAAAAATACCAACCCCCCGAACGTGCTCAATATATTCGGGTTATCATGGCCGAGCTGACCCGGGTGCTCAACCACTTCATGGCTATCGGGTTTTTCCTGAACGATCTGGGTGCTTATTTCACCCCGGCCCTGTACGCCATTAAAGAACGGGAATTGATCCTGGATATTTTTGAAGCAGTGGCGGGATCCCGGATGATGTGCAATTACTACCGCTTTGGCGGTGTGGTCCGCGATCTGCCAGAAGGAATGGAAGAACATATCCGGAGCCTGGTTTATGAGCGCCTGCCGCGTCAGGTGGATGAATTTGATCGCTACCTGGTGGAAAATGAGATCGTGGTAAGCCGCAGCCAGGGAGTGGGTGTGTTAACTCCCGAACAGGCTATTGGCTTATCAGCAGTTGGCCCTGTGCTGCGGGCTTCCGGCGTACCTTATGACATCCGCCGGGCTGATCCCTACAGCATATATGACCGCTTCGATTTTGATGTGGCTGTCCGCTATCATGGTGATGTGTATGATCGTTTCTTAATTCGCTACGATGAGATCCGCCAGAGCATTCGCATACTCCAGCAAGCTATTGATGATCTCCCTAAAGGTGAAACGCTGGCCAATAAACCGGCATATAAATTCCGAATGCCCAAAGGTGAAGCGTACGGCAGGGTAGAAGGACCCAAGGGTGAGCTGGGATTTTATGTCGTTTCCGATGGAACAAACAATCCCTTCCGCTACCATGTCCGGGCTCCATCATTTATTAATCTGACTGGTTTAAGGCAGATGTCCCTGGGAGCAAAGGTAGCCGACCTGGTTGCTATCCTGGGCTCGATTGACATTGTGCTGGGAGAAGTAGACCGCTAACGATCTGAAGCAGGACCCGGGAGATATTTATGAAAGGACAAGGAATACTTAAAGGCCTCGGCGTAACATTAAAACACATATTTGAGACCTATACCGAGGATATCAAAGCTGGTCGGGATCGATATTATACAGAAGACGGTGTGCGCCAGCGGATGACAACTGATACCAAAGGTATCTTTACGATAAATTATCCGGAAGAAAGACTTCCCACGGCGGAAAACTTCCGTTATGTGCCTTTTCTGGTTTATGAGGAGGTGGATAATGAAAAAGTTCTCCGGTGCACAGCTTGCGGGATTTGCAGCAAAGTCTGTCCATCCCAGTGCATCTGGATCACTCGTGCTGAAGACCCGGAAACCGGAAAACCGTTAAAAACCCCGTCGGAATTTGCGATTGATATTGATTTATGCATGAATTGCGGCTACTGTGCTGAATATTGCCCCTTTGATGCCATCAAGATGGACCATGATTATGAACTGGCAACTTTTGAACGCATGGAAGCCAATATTCATCACCTGGAACGCCTGCTGAAACCAGTTTCCTATTATGCCGGAATCCAACCCACAGCTTACGCGCTGGAACAAAAAATCAAACAGGAAAAAGCGGCTGCCAAAGCTGCTCGCAGAAGACCTCGTGAAAGATCCTGATCTTAGCTGGTATGGGAATCTTTAATGGTGGATGAGGTTCAGCAGATCAAGAGCTTGGAACAAAAGATCCTGGAATTGCGCCAATCCTTGCCGTCCCATTCCGTTCCGGCGTCCATGTTAATCGAGCTGGAGGATCTGGAACAGCAGCTGGGTAATTTAGAGCTGGATTTGGAAAAGGACATTGATGCCCTAGCCTAAGGTTGTCCTGGATTATCAGCGCTGTGATCCTAACTGCAGCGAGGATGGAATTTGTCCGGCAGCGCTGGTTTGTGAGAGAAAAGTGCTCAGCCAGGAGGAGCCGGGCGAAGTGCCCGATCTGCATCCTGCCCGCTGCCTGGGCTGTGTGGATTGCCTGCCGCTCTGTCCTACGGGTGCCTTGCAGTTGATGAAATAAAAAGAAAGGATGCGGGATCCTCTGAAGTGGAAGAACACCGCATCCTTTTTTGAATCCCTCCCATTACAGGACTGAACCCTTAAAGCAGGACACAAAATTAAGAAAACCTCTGGTATATTTTCAGTTTTAGAGGTGTTTGCTGGTCTTACCACAAGGACTAAAGTCCTCAGAGGGGTCTTCGCTCTCGCTTAGATTAAACGTCCCTGTTCAGGGACGTAAACTTTATCCTGATCCTATTGATCGACTATAACTTCAGCGTCTAGGAAGACCTGTCTTGTGAGAAAGCGGAGGATTGACGCTCGGTCATCCGGCCCCTCGGGCTGGATGACCCCTCTGCGGATTTCAATCCATGCCTGGGATGGTTTAAATCTACCTGGAAAGGAAAATCCATTTACTCTCGCTGGGATCAAGTCAGGGATCAAGGTACTGGCGCCCCTGAATTGATAGCGGCGGTTTATGATTTTACCCAAAGGGGGGTCTTTATTAATTTGTCCGGTTTACAGGGTGCATACCTCTGAGGAAGCCCAGTCTCTTAGTTTAAGGATTCCGCATCCTAAGCTGCGTCCTAATCTTCATCCGGGCTGGTCAGCCCTAAAAGTTCCCGGGCTTGATCCAGCTGGTCTTCCCGGACCAGAAGTTCTGAGAACTGATTATCGCCTACATAAAAGGAAGGTGCCTTGTAATAGGGCACCACAACCGCCCGGATGCTGTTTTTTTCCAGGATTGCTTGATCCCGGATCGCCTCGACTGTGGGGCTGATATTCAGGGTACTTGTTTTTATCATAACCATACCTGCCGATTAAGAGAATTAAGGATATTCTACACTAGAGCTGGAAATGAAGTAAGGCTATCTACCAATAATTGATAAGATTAACAATCACTCAGCCGGGTGTTATCGGTAGAAGCTGGCCAAAATGAATATTTCCCCCAACTAACAAAAATCTCAACTCAGAGAGCAAATAATTTAGTTATAATGATCTGTGATAGAAGCTATTTGTCCTTCTATCGGTAAAATTGTACCCTTTGTCGGAATACCTAACAATTCTGTAAGCTGGGTATTCTGGTCGAACGCTGTTAGTATCTGTCGTTATAATGAAAGTATTAAATCGGGAACTAGCTATGAAAAGAGAAAATACCAGATCCTCAAGGAAACAAAGGGGCCAGAGTTTTGTGGAATTGGCTATCGTTCTGCCGGTGCTGCTATTTTTGCTGATAGGTTTTGTGGAGATAGGAGCGCTTATATACAACTATCTGTCTTTATTGGATGTTGTGAGAGAAGCTGCTAGATTTGCGGCTGATCGTGACCCTGAGATATTGAATGGTGATATGAGTGCTTACCCCATAAGTGCTTGTGAAGATGATGCGTTGCATTATTATCTTGACACTGCTTGTGTGATCATAGGCACAAATTTTAATCCGGATATCAACTTGAATCCAGCCACGGATGATGTAACTATCTCAATTTTTACCATAGATAATAACATTGTTGTCGATCGAAAACCCAATGATGGAGATGGGGTCTGGTCATTGTATGCTGATAACTGGACCAGGAATTGTGATGGAACGCTAAAATTGACAGGGCCATTTTTCCCTCAAGTACCTTTCGACCCTTGGGTTGCTTTTTCAACTCCGACATTTGGCCCGGGTACAGCAGCACCGGGAGCTGGGACTATAATACCGGGTGGACCCACCGATAAAGGAATTGTGCTGGTTGAAATATATTTTTGCCATGAACAACTGCTCAATTTACCGCTGATAAGCGATTTAATTCCTAACCCTATCCCGCTGCACGCTTTCGCAGTGATGCCAGCACCCCAAGCTGCACCAACTCCAACTTCACTGCCCTAAGTAAAAGAAGGTTAATATGAACAGAAAGAATAAATTTAGGTTAAGGACATTAATTCTGTCTTTTCCACAGAACCTAAAACTCATAATGCGAGGAAATCGGCGGGAAAAAGGGCAAGCCCTGATTATTACCGCGATTGCATTTATGGCCATGCTGGCATTTACTGGTCTTGTCACCGATGCCGGAACTTTGTATCTAAATTTTACCCGGCTGAAACGTGGCCTGGATGCAGCTGCTGTTGCGGCAGCAAATCAAATCAGGGATTCATCCTTGCCGGCAGCCCAAAGGAAAGCATTAATTAGAGAATCAGCCAGGGAAATGTTGTTACTAAATGATATTAGTGATATTTACTCTTTAGAAGTTTACCTTTGTGAAGATGCTGGAATTCCTGCAGATTTTGCTGCTATTTGTCCTGCTCCAGGGGAAATTAAGAGAAAGTTGGCCTGGATCCAGGCCACTCAAAATAGCCCGGTATATTTTTTGCACTTGTTTGGCATTGGTAATATTCCAATCACAACCCATTCTGTTGGTGAGGCAGCATCCCTGGATGTAGTTGTTGTGATAGATATCTCGGAATCTATGGCATCTGAAACCGCTGGGTTTGGTCCTGATTTTGACCCAACTGCCTGCAATACGGCCAATAACTGCCAGCCCCTGCGCCAGGCCAAAGATGCTGCCAATGCCATGATCGATAAATTCTTTGACGGCTATGATAGGATTGCGATCGTGACCTATGATGTGAAAGCAACTATTCACGATCCAGACCTATCCACAAGTGATCTTCTAGAAGCTGATCATACAGCTGTTAAGAGTACTATTAATGGTATTCAATTATTTGACGGTCCAAGTCCAGCTGAAATAATGATATATGGTGATGCCCGTTTTGGCACTGTTAACCCTATGGATCTTGATGGGGACGGTAATTATTTTGAATCTAAAGATATCGTAGGTTCAACCTGTACGGGGTGTGGCATTCGCGTAGCCGGTGATATCTTAAAAGCCCAGGGCCGGGTTGACAGTGTTTGGATTATTGTGTTTTTATCTGATGGTCAAACAAACATAAGTGATCTTCCTGATGCGACTGATACTTACAATCCCGTTCCAGTTGGGTATGTAAATGGTTTTTGCGGGGGAGCTTTGAGTTCTAGATTATGGACCAATGAACCCAGTACTCCTTATACCTGGTGCAACGACAGTGATCCCTCAACCCGGCATTGCGGTCCTTTCCATGCTGATGCCGGTGAATGTCCTGATGGTGCGATTTGGGCGGGCAACAACACACCTCCCTATGATACGGAGGATTATGCTCGTGATATGATTGATCGAGTGGCTCTAGTCTACCCAGAATATAATACAAGCGTGGGGAATGATCCTCTTGGTTCGGATGAACCAAAGGCGGGAGATGAAATTGCCATCTTTGCTATTGGATTGGGAAAAGCTGCCAATCCGCCCGATTATGATGGGGAAATGCTCTTGCGCTATATGGCCAATATCGGGGATGATAACTTCCGCAATCCGATTCCGGATGATTTATCAGATGATTTTCTTCAGGATCCCTGTGATCCGACAATCGCTCCTCCCCAGACATCCTGTGGCCAGTATTATTACGCGCCCAGCGGAGCTTATTTGACCCAAATTTTTGAAAAGATCGCCGGCAGCATCTTTACCCGGATCAGCCAGTAAGGGGTGTTCCCCGGATAAAACGGTATGTGAGTGGTAGTTTTATGTTATACTGCCAATACTTTTATAAGGGAATGAACTGAAAATATAACCAATATTTTAATTAAGGGAAAGAGTAAAAAAAATAAATGAAAGTGGGGCGGATTTCGCACTTAAAGAAGAAAGATCGGGCTCAGGCAATGGTCGAATTCGTCCTTGCCCTCCCGATCTTGTTGTTTATCCTCTTTGGCATCATTGAGTTCGCCCGCATGGTTTTTGCCTGGATGGCAGTCCAGAACGCAGCCAGGTTTGGGATCAGGTATGCGGTTACTGGGGAATTTAACGATCTTTATTGCATAGAAGCGGGAAATCTTCTGGGCCCAGCTCATGTTAATGCCGATATCGATGGCGGTGATCCCCAGGATTGCAGGATTCCAGATACTTACCTCGGGGCTGACAAAAGTGACAAAGAAAGAGATTTAATA
>SDBT01012735.1_pt1 | contig 13503 bp, 10 predicted proteins | sample 2277101 | NCBI WGS metagenome assembly SDBT01 (sample SAMN10404973, study PRJNA504765) | marine sediment metagenome | isolation source: marine sediment core GS10_PC15, 103 cmbsf | place: Arctic Ocean: Southern Knipovich Ridge | collected 2010
GTTCTTTCTCGTGGGTGAGCAGTTCCCAATCAAGCGTGGCGGCGACCTCGCGGCCCGCGGCCTTGCGCTGGATCGAGGCTATCCGGGCGCCGGCATACTGCACGTAGGCGCCGGTGTCACCCTCGAATTTGACCGCGGCATTGGGATCGAACAAGATCGCGCTCTTGGGATTGACCCTCAAAAGCATGAACTTGACAGCGCCGATGCCGATGGTCTCGGCCCGTTCCTCGAGATCGTCCGGGACTTCATCACCGACTCGCTTGAGGATTTCGGTCTTCGCCAGCTCGTGCATCTCGTCAAAAAGTTGGTCGGCGTCCACCACGGTTCCTTCGCGGCTCTTCATCCTGCCGGAAGGCAGGTTGACCATGCCGTAGGCCAGGTGGTGAAGGTTCCCGGCCCACGCAAAGCCCAGTTCCGCGAGGATGGCAAAGAGCACGTTGAAATGATATATCTGCTCGTCACCCACGACCCAGATCATCATGTCCGGGTTATAGTCGCGATATTTCAGGAGGGTCGTGCCGAGGTCCTGAGTTATATACAGGCTGGTACCGTCGGCGCGCAGCATCACCTTCTTATCGAGCTTGTATTTGCCCAGGTCAATCTCGACCGCGCCATCGTCGCGCCGGTAGAATACGCCTTGTGCCAGGCCCTGGTCAATAATGTCCTTGCCAAGGGTGTAAGTAAGGGATTCATAGTAGACCCGGTCGAACGTAACGCCCATGCGCTCATAAGTCTGCTCGAAGCCGGCAAGCACCCAGCCGTTCATGGTTTCCCACAGCCCGCGCACCTTCGGGTCGTCCCGTTCCCAGGCCACGAGGATGTCCTGGGCGGCCCGGCCAATTTCGGTCTGCAGAAAGAGCTCTTCTTCGGATTTATCGGCCAGTTCGGGCTTCTGTGCCTTCAATTCTTCGATCTGCTTGGTCAGTTCGGAGGCGTATTTCACATAGAACTCGCCGACCAGGTGGTCCCCCTTTTTGCCGGTGCTCTCCGGGGTGCAGCCCTGGCCGAAACGCTGGTAGGCCAGCATGGACCGGCAGATGTGGATGCCGCGGTCATTCACCAGGTTTACAGCGACAACTTCGTGGCCGGCCCGGGTCAGGATCGCGTTCAGCGCCAGGCCCAGCGAGTTATTCCGCAGATGTCCCAGATGCAGGGGCTTGTTGGTGTTTGGCGCGCAATATTCCACGAGATAGCGCCGGGTGTCCGCCGCGGGCAGGCGGAGTTGCGCGAGCAACTCAGCCTCGTCCCCAATGGTATCCCGGAACAGCGCATTTTCGGTCAGGGTGACGTTGACAAAGGCCTTAACGGTCTCGACGGCCTTCACGTCGGGATGCTTCCGGAGGAATTCGCCGGCCTCGGCAGCCAACAGTTGCGGATTGCTTTTGAGCGGCTTGGCCAGCCGGAAACAGTTCACGGTAATATCGCCGGCCATGTTCGCCGGACAGATTTCCGGCAGAATCCGCAAGTCCGTGGCGTGTTTAGTCTCCTGCCAGTGCCGGCAGAGGTCCTCTAGGCATTTAATCTTCATAGGCGTCTGAGGTCATGGGCAGTTGAAGGCAAATTTCGTCACCGCAAACTATGAACTACCGCGGAAGGAATACTCTACAGTAACGCCGGACTTTGGCAAGGAGTTTCGCCGGTTCCACCCCCGAAACCACCAGACCCGGACTCGACGGGCTCTGTCAATCAAGCCCCTTCCCCGACTAAGCCCCGGTGTTATAACGCGTTATGGGGGACAAGGAAGATTATGGGCACGGTCACGCTGGAAGCGCGGGGGAAAACAGGCCCTTGCGGGATGCGCTATGCGGGTTATTTTGACGAAGGTGGAAAAACGAACCCGCATTGGAGATTGAGATGAAGATCATGATCATGACCGACATGGAAGGGGTGGCCGGGATTCTGAACCACGATGACTGGGTGATGCCGGAGGGCCGCTACTACGCCAAAGGCCAGCGGTTCCTGACCGAAGAAGTCAACGCCGCGGTGGGCGGGTTCTTCGAAGGCGGTGCGGATGATGTCGTTGTGGTTGACGGGCATGGGGCAGGCGGGCTCGATCCGGAACTGCTCGATGAGCGGGCAATGCTGTCGCGCGGCGCGCCGAAGCCCCCTTACCCCTGGAGCCTGGACGACAGCTTTGCCGGAGTCGCCTGGGTTGGTCAGCACGCCAAGGCGGGAACCCCGTATTCGCACATTACCCATACCCAGTGGTTCAATTATATCGACGTCAGCATCAACGGCATCTCGATTGGGGAATATGGGCAAGTGGCACTTTGCGCCATGGAACTGGGAGTGCCGTCCATCCTTGCCTGCGGCGAAAAAGCCCTGACTGAGGAAGCTGAGAAATTGACCCCGGGCGTGGTGACCGTCGCCGTAAAGGAAGGCCTTCTGCCGGACGGACTCGACGAGCTTGACACCGCCAGCTATCGCAACGCCAAGCTCAGTGCCCGGCACCTTTCCCCGAAAAAAGCCAGGACGCTCATTTACGAGGGCGCGCTGCAAGCCATAGACAAACTCAAACGTCAGCCGGAGTCATTTCAGTACCCGGAAATCCGCCCGCCATACGTATGCACGACGCGGTTTCGCCGGAATGGCCCCAAGCCGGCCTGCACTCGGCGCGATGAACATCCGGACAGCCTCATTGCCCTGATGAATCTGGACAGTGAAAAGTGAAAAGTGAAAAGTGAATGTTGTAGCCGCGGCACAGACGCGCCGAAGGCGCTATGCGAGCCGCCAGGCGAGAGCGAAGCGTCAATGTTGCCGCGTCCGGCGCACCCCTGATGAATCTGGAAAGTGAAAAGTGAAAAGTGAAAAGTGAATGTTGTAGCCGCGAAACGGGAAAAACTGTGTTGCCGCGTCCGGCGCACCCGCAGATGCCGCCTGATCTTTGCCAAAGTGAACCGGTGCGGGACTGGCAGGGGCAGTGGCTGTGGTGCGAGCCGGTTGCCAAAGACCGGAACGTCTACGCGCTTTTCCGGCGGTCCTTTGTGGCCGCTCACGCCGGCACGCTGCGGCTGCGGTTGACGGCGGACAGTTGGTACATGCTCTACGTGGACGGCGAGTTTGTCGCCCGCGGCCCGGCCCGGGCGCCGTTGGCCTATTACCTCTTCGACAGTTATGAATTGGCCGTGGCCGCCGGCGCCCATGTTCTGGCTGTCCTGGTTCACCACGTGGGCCAGATCAACGCTACGATGATGCTGGGACGTCCGGGACTGCTGGTTGACGCTGAGTTTTGTTCGGCGGACGCCGGAAGGATGAACCTGGCCGGGCCGGAACAATGGCGCTGCCGGAAATGTGATGCCTGGCGCCAAGACCTGGGGGAAATGATGAGCCATTTCGGCTTCTGGGAAGAATGTGATCTGCGCAAGTTCCCGGCGCAATGGACCACGGTGGATTTCGACGATTCGGCCTGGGCCGACCCTGTCGCCTTGGGCAAAGCGGGGATGGAACCGTGGACCCGGCTGCTGCCGCGTGATATTGAGATGCTGCAATATACCACACTGGCAGACCCGAAAGTCGCCAGCGCTGGAAAATTCACGCCGGGTTCGCCCGCCGAAAGACCTTCTCTCGAGGTGTCGGCCCAGGCGCGGCAACCGACGGATGAGCTTCCCGAGTTCGCCATTGAAGCCGGCAAGAGCGGCGATGGATTCTATGTAACGGTTGATTTCGGCCGCACGGTTTCAGGTTATTTCCGGCTTCGACTCACGGCTGAGGGCGCTGCCGGGCGTCAACTCGACATTTCCGGGGACGAGGTCTTGACGGTGGCAGGAACGGTCAATCCCGAACGGACTTATGCCCATCTGACCGACCGTTATTGGTTGAAAGACGGCCCGCAAACGGTCGGGCCGGTGCAGCCGCGCGGATTCAGGTATGTGACGATTGACCTTGCTCCCGGCGTGGGCAAAGTAGTTCTGGAACGGGTCAGCGCTCTGGAGGAAACTTACCCTTTCCGGGCCCAACCTGTGTTCGAGTGCGATGACGCGGAACTGAATAATTTCTTTCATAAAGCAGTCGAGACGCTGCGCCTGAGCACTTCGGACGCCTATCTGGATAATCCTGGTCGGGAACGGGTGCAGTGGACCGAAGACATGTTCATGCATGCACGCGTGGCGGCCATGGCCTGCGGCCACACCGCCATGACCAGGCACGCGCTGTTCCAGGGCGCTCAAACCCAGCTTCCCGACGGCCGGATAAACGGCTTCTTCCCGTCGGAACGCGATAACTGCGCCTTCGCGGCGAGCAGCTTGATGTGGGTCAATATGTGCGTTGAATACTGGCTTCACACCGGGGTGGAGGATGATATTCGCAGACTGCTGCCGGCGGTCACTCGGGTACTGGGCGTTCTCATTGAACATGAAAATGACCAGGGGCTGATCGCTTCCTGGCCCGTCGGCCAGTTTTGGGAATGGTCGCCAATCGAAACGAGTGGCTGCCTGCTGCTGACCAACGGGTTCTATGCCTTTACCCTGGAACGTTTGGCCCAGCATGAAATCTTTGCACCAGCACTTCCTGATGACTGGGCTGACAAGGTGGCGAGAATCCGACGAAACGGTCACCGGCTTTTCTTTGACGAAGAAAGAGGCGCCTATCGTGACGGCATCCGGCCCGACGGCGCTCCCAGTCCGGTCTACAGTCAGGCGGCGAATCTAAGCGCGATCCTAGCCGGTATCTGTCCGGAACACCAGCGGGCCGAGCTGGTTAAGCTGATCACCGATCCCGATGAGCTCGGGCCGGTGCCGGCGGGTGAGCCGCACCTGAGCGAGAGCAATGTCTACGCGGGCAAGCGGCTTGTGCCGGTCGGCACGCCTTGGTTCGGGCATTGGCTCTGTGAAGCCATTTATGAGGCCGGGATGCCCGCCGTGGCCTTGGCGCAGATGCGCCATATCTGGGGAGATTTTGACGACCTTGCCCTGTTCCCGGAAGTCAGGATTCTCGGGGGCAATACCTTCCTCTGCCAGGGCTGGGCCAGCGGCCCCGCCTATCTGCTGCCGGCCAGGGTGCTTGGTATCCGGCCTTGGCGCGGCGGCTGGCGCGAGGTGGATTTCGCCCCAGCCGCAGTCGGATTGAACTATGCCAAAGGCATGTTTTCCACCCCGCTCGGCAAACTCAGGGCGGCTTGGCAAAAGCGGCCCGATGGCAGTCTCGAACTGGAATTAGCGGCGCCCGCCGGCATGACGGTCCACGTGCATTATGGTGATGCAGCCCACACTGTCATTGGCCCGTGCCAATGGCAACATTGCCTGAGCTGAAAAGACGGATTATTCAGCAGAGAAAGCGGGACCTGCCAAGACTAATCGCCGTAAACAACTATGGTGTACTCGCCGAAGAAACCCAGAATGTTCTTGACTTCCCAGTCAATGTGACTGATCTCAGTGATCTTGCCATTTTTCATGGCGGTGGCGATGCTGGCATCACCCCAGGTCACCAGGCCCATCACCGACCTGCACGTTGCTCTGCCGACTTTTCTGCCTTCATTCGAGGTGACGGCAATCGGCAGTTTTAATTCCGTGAATATCACGCCCACCGGGAAAGTGGAGGCGCAACCGCTGCTGAACGCCATCAGCGCCAGGCAAGCTGCAAGTGTTAGAAGCGTTTTTTTCATTAGACGGTTCTCCCAAGTTATTGTGTTGTTTCTATGTTCGGCCGCTCTTTTCCCTCAGCTCTAACGCTGAATGCGCCATTCGTTACGGTCAATATAACCTACCGGGATTCATCATCAAGTTGTTTTTTGCCAGTTTCTTTGCCGGGGATTCTGGCCTGGAAAAAGCCGAAAAGGCAGGAAATTGGAAAACCGAGCGGAACAGGATTGACAATTTCCCGGACATCCTTAGCTTAAGGTTCAGAATGTTGCAGGACGAAGGCGATTTAAAATCTAAAATTCTGAAGGAGAGCTTGCTATGACGTTGAAAACCAAACAGACCCCCGGCGACACTTCCTGGTTTGTGCACGACCGTTTCGGAATGTTCATCCACTGGGGCACCTACGCCCTGGGCGGCCGCCATGAATGGCTGAAGAATAATGAAGAAATCAGCAACGAGGACTACTACAAGTACTTCAACCATTTCGACCCCGATCTGTACGACCCGGAGCAATGGGCCGCGGCCGCCGCCGGCGCCGGGATGAAGTATTTCGTCATCACCACCAAGCATCACGAAGGTTTCTGCCTGTGGGACAGCAAACTGACCGATTACAAGGCCACCAAGACGCCCTATGGCAAGGACGCGCTGACGCCGATGGTCAAGGCCTTTCGCGGCCGGAACATGAAGGTCGGCTTCTATCATTCGGTGATTGACTGGCATCACCCGCAGTACATCCTCGACCCGCACATCGGGCCGTACCGCAACCATCCCGAGCGCGAGAAGATGAACGAGGGCCGCGACCAGAAGAAATACGCCGAGTATCTCCACGGCCAGGTCCGCGAGTTGCTCACCGGGTTCGGCAAGGTTGACATTCTCTGGTGCGATTTCAGCTACCCGCGCCCGGACGGCTCCGGCAAAGGCCGCGACGACTGGCAGAGCGAAAAACTCTATAAAATCATCCGCGAACTCCAACCGAAGATCGTCCTCAACGACCGCCTCGACCTCGATGAAGGCTGGGACATCAAAACGCCCGAGCAAGTTCAGCCGCGTGAATGGGTCAAGGTTGACGGCCAGCCCGTGGTCTGGGAAGCGTGCCAGACCTTCAGCGGCTCCTGGGGCTATCACCGCGACGAGACCAGTTGGAAGAGCGTGGATATGCTCGTCCAGATGCTCGTTGACACCGTCAGCAAGGGCGGCAACCTGCTGCTCAACGTGGGCCCGACCGGCCGCGGCGAGTTCGATTACCGCGCCCTCGATTGCCTGGCCAGCATGGGCGAATGGATGAAGCGGCACGACCGCTCGATCTACGGCTGTACCCAGGCCCCGGCGGAGTTCACCGCGCCGGGGGACTGCCGCTACACCTATAACCCAAAGACCAAGCGGCTGTACCTGCACGTCTTCGCCTGGCCCTTCAAGCAACTCCACGTTGAAGGTCTGCTGGGCCGCTTCGAGTATGCCCAGTTGCTCAATGACGCCTCGGAAATCCTCTACGCCACCAACGAGGAAGAAAAACTGGTCAGCTTCAACCTGCCCATCCAGAAACCCCCGGTCACCGTCCCCGTCATCGAAATTTTCCTGAAATAAGTCCTGGCGGGACGGGCTTTAATTTCGTTCCTCACCGCATTCCCATAGCATCCCGACGCGTCGGAACGTCCTGGGGCAGCTTGCATGATCGCTCAGAAGCAGTAGATTAGGTCTGGCGAATGTGGCGCCACAAGCGTCGGCAGGAGATCGTGGTATGGACTTGAAAGAACGTTCGGCAAGGCGGCGGCAAAACATGAAGTCGCACCGCGCGAAAAACTTTGCCGAGGCGGAACAATGGGATTTGGAGTTCTGGCTGGAGCAATCCCCGGAGGCCCGCCTGTCCGCGCTGGCAGCGATTCGCAACGACATCAAAAAGGTCTACGCCGCTCGCGCGGGCCGGGAAAGCTGATGGACACGACCCAGAATTTTGAAGATATGCTGGCCCTCCTTCACCAGCACCAGGTGAAGTACTTGATCATTGGCGGTCTGGCATTTATCTATCACGCGAAGCCGCGATATACTAAGGACATGGACTTGTGGATCGGGCCTTCGGAGGAGAACGTGAAACGGGCTAATTGCGCGCTTACTGAGTTCGGCAGTCCCACGTTACTGGCCTTCAATGAACCAGCCCAGATCGTGCAGATCGGTCTCGCGCCTGACCGTATTGATTTGCTCGTTGATGTCGGGCGGGTTGATTTTGATGAAGCCTGGGACAAGCGTATTACCAGCCGTTACGGCAGCAGTGAGGCGAACTGGATCGACCTGGATAGTCTGATCGAAATCAAGCGACAGATCGATAACCCACGGCATCGGGAGGACGTTCGGGTGCTGATGGAAGTGAGACGGCTGAGAGACAGCCGCAAAGAATGAATAAAGTGAGACGGGCTAAGTTCCCGACGCTGGCTGGGGAAGCTTGTCAGTGAAACGCTGTCGCGGGGCCGTAAGGGGCCAGGCCGACGGTGATGTAGGCGTTGGTGGCGCCGTCGTCCTCCTGGTGGGCAAAGCGCCACATGCGGCGGCACATCTCCCGCTTGACATCTTCGTACTCAGGGTCGGCGGCCAGGTTCTTCATTTCATCCGGATCACAGCGCAGGTCGTAAAGCTCATCCACGTCAAAACCGTTGAACACGTACTTCCACTCTTTGGTCATTACGGAGCGTTGAGTAAAATAAAGCTCGACCCCGTTGCACTGGGTATGGATTTCATCGCGCCAGGTTGTTGGCGGGCGGTCGCCGAGGAAAGGGACCAGACTGACGCCGGGAAGCTCGCGGTCAACCGGCTTGCCGGCCAAGTCAGCGAAAGTCGGGGCAAAATCGGCCAGCGAGACCAGTTCGTCTACCCGGCGGCCGGGTTTCGCAATGCCGGCCGGCCAGCGGACGACCGCGGGAACGTGATAAGCGCCGCGAAAACAGGGGATGCCCTTGCAGAACAGCCCGTGCTCGCCGCAGTAGTCCCCGTGGTCGGAGCAGTAGAGCACCAGCGTGTTTTCCGCCTGGCCGGCGTCGTCCAGTGCGGCCAGCACGCGGCCGAAAATGTCATCCAGGTAGCTGCAATAGGCCCAGAAATGGCGGATGCCTTCGCGCACTTCGCGTTCGGAAAGCTGACCGAAGCGCGTCTGCCGCATCCGCTGATATATCTGCGGCTTATCAGTCATCTCGTCCGCATAGCTGGGAGGCAGGGGCACCTGGTCCAGCTCATACATGTCCAGGTATTTACGCGGCACACAGTACGGGTCGTGCGGCCCAATCGCGCCGACATACAGACACCAGGGCGGCGAACTCGCTGACCGGCCGCGCAGAATTTCGGTTGCCTGCCGGACGATTTGTTCGTCATGCCGGTTGGGGTCTTCGGAAATAGTGCCGTAGAGCCGGTAGGCGCCATATCCCGGCCGGAGGATTTCGCCTTCGCCGCGGGCGTCCGGCTCGGGTTGGGCGGCCAGTTTGCGATAATGTTCCCAGGTCTGACCGTGCAGAGCGCCCGCGGCGGCGGAGACCAGGTGTTCCGTCCAGCCGCGGTCCTTGGGTGATTCCTCGACACTGACGTGCCACTTGCCGCAATAGTCCAGTTCATAGCCCGCGGCGGCGAGGTCCTCGCTGAACAGCCGGACACCGGGTTTCAGGCCGCGGCTGAGCGCTTGAGCGTTGCAGACATTGTTCCAGACGCCGTGCCGCGAGGGATAAAGCCCGCTGTGAAATGTCGCTCGCGCCGGACAGCAATGGGGCGATGGGCAAAAGGCGTTGCTAAAAGTCACCCCTTCACGACACAAGCGGTTCAGATTCGGGGTGATCGCGGGATGTTCCGGCAGCGCCGTGTCTCCCCGCTGATGATCGGTCATAAAGATCAGGATATTCGGTTTTTTAACGGTCATATCGCTCAGGCCGGCCGAGCCATTCAACCCGGCAGGATTTACTCGACGATTTTGTTCAGGGAATATTCGACGATGCCTTCGGCGCCGAGAGCTTTCAGTTTCGGGATGATCTCGCGGACGGTTGCTTCCTCGATGATGGTGTTCAGCGCCACCCAGTCATCATCAACCAATGGCGAGACCGTGGGATTGCGCAGGGCGGGAAGTTGAGCGATAATCTCAGCCATCTTGGCCTTGGGCACATTCATCATAATCCCAACCCGGTTGGCCGCGGCGAGGACGGCGGCGAGCAGCATGGCGAGGCGCTTGATCTTGGCTCGCTTCCAGGCGTCGCCCCAGGCCTCTTTACTGGCAATGAAACGGGTGGTGGAGGTACAGACCGTGTCAATAATCTTGAGGTTATTGGCCCGGAGAGACAGGCCGGTTTCGGCGATCTCCACAATGGCGTCGGCCAGCCTTGGCGGTTTGACCTCAGTAGCGCCCCAACTGAATTCGACCGTGGCCTTGACGCCGTGCTTTTCGAGGTAGCGTTCGGTCATACCAACGGCCTCGGTGGCAATGCGCTTGCCCTCGAGGTCCTTCGGCCCGGCAATGGCGGAGTCCTCCGGCACGGCCAGAACCCAACTGATGGGCCGATACCCGGCCTTGCTGTAGACCAGTTCGCAGACCTCGGTCACGTCGGCGTCGGATTCGATTATCCAGTCATACCCGGTCAGGCCGCAGTCCAGGATGCCTTCGCCCACGTAGCGGGCCATTTCCTGGGCGCGAATGAGGGTGCATTCGATTTCAGGGTCGTCAATACTCGGGTAATAGGACCGCGGGCTGACCTGGATATTCCAGCCGGCCTTGGCGAACATCTCGAGCGTACTTTTCTCCAGGCTGCCTTTCGGCAGGCCCAACTGTAATTTTGCCATGCTCAAGTTCTCCTTATTTCTGGTCTTGCTTGCCGGGGTCGAAGACTTTTGGCACGATAATCTTCAGTTCGTCCCCTTCGATCCGGCGATAGAAACAAGACCGGTAACCCGTATGGCAGGCGGCCCCGCCGGCCTGCTCGACTTTGAAAATGACCGTATCGTGGTCGCAATCAACGAGAATTTCCTTGATTTTCTGGACGTGGCCGGAAGTTTCACCCTTTTGCCAAAGCTTGCCCCGGGTCCGCGACCAATAGGTTGCATACCCGGTTTCCAGGCTCCGGCGCCAGGCTTCCTCGTTGATAAAGGCCAGCATCAGCACCTCGCCGCTTTCATCGTCCTGGGCGATTGCCGGAATCAAGCCATCCGGGCTTTTGCTAAAATCCAGTGACACCATCTTGCCGCTTCCATCTTTTTGCCGCCGTCGCCAGGCCGAACCTGTCGGGGCAGGTTGAAGAGCGCTAATATGCTCTTATGTTTAAGCTTTTCAAATGCGGTTCCGTTAGAGAAGCCGTTTCGATAATTTGCCGGACGAACGAATCGGAGACTATTCCCTTGCGATATAAGGAGTATTCGGCGCCGCCCTACTGGCCGCTGTGGCTGCTGGGGCTCTTTGCGCTCCTGCTCGTGCCGCATTGCTGGCTGCCGGAACTGTCGGCCAACGAAGCGCGCTGCGCCCTGATTGCCCAGGAGATGGCCGTGCGTGGGAATTACCTGGCCCCGCGACTGTTCGGCGACCCTATCTTCGCCTTCCCGATGACCTCCTGGCTGCTGGCGCTCGGGTCCTCGATGCTGCCGCTGAACGAATTCACCATCCGGCTGATTGGGATCGTGCCCGTGGGACTGCTGGCGCTGGTCTGCGGCGCCATCAGTTTCCGGCTGGCGGGCGTACACGCCGGGGCGGTGACGGCGACGGCGGTGATTTCCACGGTGGTGGTGGTGTTTCAGAAGGGCGCGCTGGGCTCCGGGGAGATGCTGTTTGCGCTGCTGATTACGTGCAGTTGGCTGGTCTGGTACCGGGTTGGCCGGGTGCACCGGCATTGGTTTCCGGCGTGGTTTCTCAGCCATTTGCTGGTGTGCCTGGCCCTGTTGACGGGCGGGGTGAAAGCGGTGTTGTTCTTTTATTTCCCGCTCCTGTGGCTGCGGCGGCCGTTGCGCATCTGGCGGCGGCTGGCCAAGGCCCACCACTGGCTCAGCCTGGGCCTGGCACTCCTGCTGATTACCGTCTGGATTCTGCTGGCGCCCCAGGTGAAGGAAGAATTTATCGGTTTCTTTCAGAAATTTCAGCCGCGCGAGGCGACGCGCGGATATTTCTCCCGCTTCCTCGAGTTTCCATTCCGGGCCATTGGCGGCATTGTGCCTTGGGTCTTTCTGCTCTGGCCGACTTTTTGCGAGGCCTTCCGCCCCCTCGAGAACCGGCCGGTATTCTGCGGGTTCTTGCGCACCATTGTCTCCTCGCTTTTCTTCTTTTTCTGGCTGGTGCCGATTGGCAACGCCAGCATTTTGCTGCCATTGCTTGGGCCGATGGCCATCCTGGTCGGCATGAACTATGACCTCCTGGTGCGTCGTTACGGCAACGAGTTGCAGTTAATCGTCAAGGGCGCTGCCTGGCTGACGCTGCTGCTGGCCGGCGGCTGGGCCGTATTCAGCTTTGCGAACCGCGACCATCTCGAATTGTTCAATCTGCCGACGAGCATTCATGTCACCGCCGTGGTGATGGTGGCGGCGGGGGTGCTGCTGGCCGGCGCGTGCCTGCTTTGGCGCTTGCCGTTGCCTCTCTGGCTGATGATGTTGCTGGCGATGTTCATGCTCAAGACCGTTCACGGCGGCACCTGGCAAGTCTACCGCTACGTCCGGGCCAGCGACAAGCGCGCACTGGCCCAGCGCCTGGCCGCGCCATTGCCGCCGGACGTTCCCATCTACATGATTCTCAGTACAAAGGCCAGTTTCCCGGCCGAATGCTATTATCTCAAACACCCGATCAAGCGGACAAAACCCACCGGCGATCTGCCCAATGTCCAGATCGTTTATGTTCTCAGTGAACGCGAGCCGATCGCCACGAACCGCGAGTGGGACCCGGTGACCCCCGTCTGCCACTACCGCGAGGATTACAGCTTTCGGATTTGGAAAGGAGTGCTGACCGAACGCTTGATCCATTGGCGGGCCGACACCCTCAGCTTCCCCACTGCAAGCGCCACAGTAGCGGCGTGGCGCAGCCCCGGCCCCGATGGCGCCATCCTGACCCAGGCCGTGCCGGATGAGCAACCGCTCTGGCTGGCAAAAGGCATCCAAGGCAAGCCCGTGATCCGCTTTGGCGGCAATCAGGTGCTGCACCGCACCGACGCCGAGCTGATCAAGAATATCGGCGGCGAATACACGATTATCATGGTGGTCCGCCTCAGTCAGGAAGCACCCCGGCAAACCCTTTTGGACATTGCCTGCCATGATGACGGCAACTCGATCCTGCAACGCTTCGTTTACACCCCGGCAAGCAGTACGCTGACCGTCTCCTGCCGGGACCGGCAAGGCAAAGTCCTGGCACTCGAAGCCGTCGTTAACCTGTCAAAACCGACCATCATTACCGTGCGCCGCGACCGTCGAGCTATTGGGATCAACCTTGACGGCGCGGCGGCCGGCAGCCAACCCAGCAACTTGGGCGCCATGAACGCCGGCAGCTACGTTACCGCTGTCGGCGCCAGTTGGGACGGTGAACGGTACAGCGATTTCCTGCTCGGGGATATTGCCGAACTGCGAATCTACAACCGCTCGCTTTCAGACGAGCGTCTGCAAACGCTGGTGCAGGCTCTTAAACGCGAATACCTGGAAGAGAAAAGATAAAATGGCGCCGCTCTTTCCCTGGAAAAGGCTCATGGGTCTGGCAATCTGCGGCTGGGTGCTCACGTTGCCAGTCAGAGCCGGTGTGCCGGATTGGCCCTATCGTGATGAAAGTTCCTGGCTGATCGCCCGGATTCTGCAAGACCTGCACGGCATGCTGCGCTATGCCCGGGCGCAGCCGCCGGTGGCAAAACCGCTGGCGGAACTCTCCATCGAGCAGGAAGAAGAAGGCGTCTGGCATGTCAGCTTCAAGATCAAGGCTGCGGCCGGCCGGGAACGCAAGGACTTGGAT
>SDBT01012736.1_pt1 | contig 13503 bp, 23 predicted proteins | sample 2277101 | NCBI WGS metagenome assembly SDBT01 (sample SAMN10404973, study PRJNA504765) | marine sediment metagenome | isolation source: marine sediment core GS10_PC15, 103 cmbsf | place: Arctic Ocean: Southern Knipovich Ridge | collected 2010
CTGTTTCGCCTCTAGTTGCTTCATAGTATCTAAAGCAACACCAACCATAATAAGCAAACCTAAGCTAGAGAGCTGAATCACCTGACCATAAGTAACCTCACGAGCCGCAAAGGGCATTACCCCTACCAAAGCCAGAAACGAAGCCCCTGCCCAGGTAATACGATTAATGACACTACTAAGATAACTAGACGTCTGTTTCCCCGGTCGAATTCCGGGAATAAACCCACCCTGCCGTTGTAAAGTACCGGGTAAATCCTGCTGTTGAAACATCACCATAGTATAAAAGAAAGCAAACGCAAATGTTAGCAAGAAAAAGAGGCCCCAGTAAACCAAACCCAAAGGTAATCCGGCATTGGGATTAAGCACATTCATAATCTGATTAGCCAGATTAGGGTCGGCTCCGGGGGCTTTAGCAAAGTAACTGGCTACTATACTGGGCAAAATTACGATTGACATAGCAAAGATAAGCGGTATCATCCCGGCGGTGTTTACCCGCAGTGGAATATGGGTCGAACCTGATTGTTTATACATACGAGCACCGTGGAAAACGCTGCGAGAAAATTGCACTGGAATACGGCGGTGGGCCTCGGTAAAGTAAACTATAATCACAATTGTAGCTAAAGCTATAAGGCCATAAAAAACTAAACCCCAAAGCTGCTGCTCACCAGCCAAAAAACCTTGTCCCACCAATTGTGGCAGGCCAGCCACAATGCCACCAAAAATTATTATAGATATGCCATTACCAATTCCATTTTCAGTAATAAGCTCACCTAACCAGACACAAAACATAGTGCCAGCTATCATTGAAATAACCATGGTTACCATCGGCATGGCACTAGCGATACCAACAACACCCTCACGCTGGAGATAAACCAATTGCCCGTAGCCTTGAAGACCAGCCATAGGAACGGTTAACCAGTGGGTAATCCGATTTATCTTATCTCTACCACCCTCCCCCTCCTGAGAAATGGCTTGTAGCTTTGGGATAACCGGCACCAGCAGCATCATGATAATCGACGACGTTATATAGGGATAAACCCCCATGGCAGCCACACTGTAGTGTCTCAAGGCACCACCGCTAAACATATCCAGCATGCCCAGCATGGCATTACGCTCAAATAGAGCCTGCAAGGCACTGGGGTCTACACCAGGAAGAGGCACATGAGCCACAAAGCGGAAGATTGCCAAAATACCTAAGGTTATTAGAATCCGACGCCTCAGGGCAGGCAAGCGAAAGGCGCTAAACATCGCCTGAAACAGCTTTGGGCCACTAGATTGCCTCTGCCGCATGCCTCACCTCCTCTGCCCTACCTCCAGCTGCCTCAATCTTAGCTTTAGCCGCAGCTGAGAACTTGTCTACCTTTACCACCAAGGGATAATCAATGTCACCATCAGCCAGAATCTTAATCGGGTGCCGCAGCGATTTTACCACCCCCGCCGCCAAAAGTCTCTCCGGGGTTACTTCACTGTCCGATTCAAAGATACTAAGCTTACCTATATTAACCAAGCTATACTCTATCCTGAAAATATTAGTAAAGCCACGCTTTCGGGGCAAACGTTTAAACAAAGGCAACTGCCCTCCCTCAAAGCCCCGGGGCAAATTATACCCTGAGCGAGACTTCTGCCCTTTACAACCACGCCCTGAATAAGTACCGTGCCCACTACCATCCCCCCTCCCCACCCGTTTCCTGTTTTTCCTGGAGCCTGGGGCTGGGGATAGTTCATCCTGCCTCACGACTCTGCCTCCTCTACTCTAACTAGATGTCTCACCTTATTAATCATGCCCCGGATTGAGGCTGAGTCATCCTGAAGAACAGTCTGATTCAGCCGATTAAAACCAAGAGCCTTCAATGTCCTCTTTTGAACCTCTGCGTAGCCAATACCACTCTTGACCCAGGTAATACGAAGCCTAGCCACTGCTTGCCGCCTCCTTTTCAACTTCTGAAGACTTGCGTTTAGCCCACACTTCCTTTGGGTCTTTAAGCCGGCTAAGGGCAAGAACTGTAGCCTTAGCCATATTAATCCTGTTAGAGCTACCCAATGATTTAGCCAGAATATCTTTAACTCCGGATGCCTCCAGCACAGCGCGGATACTGCTTCCGGCAATAATGCCGGTACCTAGAGCGGCTGGCTTCAGCAGAACCCTGGTCGCTCCAAACTTAACTATTATCTCGTGAGGGATAGTAGCCCTAACTATTGGCACTTTAATCAAGCTTTTTTTAGCAATGGCACTAGCCTTATTAATGGCTGCTGGCACCTCGTTAGCCTTACCAACACCAACTCCCACATGTCCACTACCGTCTCCAGTTACCATTAAGGCGTTAAAACTAAGACGTCTCCCTCCCTTGACAACCTTAGACACCCGATTAATGTAGATAAGCTTGTCGTTCAGTATCAATTCCGCAGGGTCTATCTTACTTATTGCTTGCTTCACTAACTAAACCTGCTCCTGTTAAAATTTCAATCCTGCCTGCCGAGCGGCCTCAGCTAACGCTTTGACTCTGCCATGGTATTTATATCCGCCACGGTCAAAAACTACCTGGCTAATCTTTTTATCCACAGCTCGTTTAGCCACTAGAGAACCGACAACCTCAGCCTCAGCAGTCTTTGCCTTGCCCACAGCTCCGCTTTTTACCTCAGCATCAAGGGTTGAGGCCGAGGTTAGTGTATGCCCTTTCGAATCATCAATAATCTGAGCATAAATATGATTTAGACTACGGAAAACACACAATCTAGGTCTTAAGGAGCTACCCACCACCTTAGCTCTTACCCGAGCGTGTCTCCTACGGCGCGCCACTCCCGGCTTATCTTTGCTCATTACTCCTGTCCTCCTATAGCTCTACCTGCCTTGCCTGGCTTAAGATGAACTACCTCCCCAGCATACCTAATACCCTTGCCTTTATAGACATCAGGAGGACGAATCGCCCGAATTTTAGCTGCCATCTCACCAACTACTTCTTTGCTAATACCAGTAACCTTAATCCGACTAGCTCCTTCCACAGCCAGTGTCACCCCTGCTAAGGGTGTACCCACCACTGGATGTGAATAGCCAACACGAATTATCAGTTTATCATCTGCCTTCTCAACACGGTAACCTACTCCTACTATTTCCAAGGTCTTCTCAAAGCCCCTGACTACTCCCTCCACCATATTTGCCAAAAGGCTCCGCGTTAGCCCGTGGAAGGACCGGTGTTCCCTACCATCACTGGGTCGGGACACTTTTATAGTACTATCACTCATGGTAATAGACATATCAGGGTTGAAGCGGCGGTGAAGCTCTCCTTTAGGTCCTTTTACCGTTACTTCATTCTTTTTAATATCTACCGTGACTCCCGGTGGTATTGTTATTGGCATTCGCCCTACTCTAGACATCAATCACCCTCATACTTAACTACCATACATAACACAAAAGTTCACCACCAACCCCCTGGCGCCAGGCTTGCTGCCCAGTCACCACCCCATTAGGTGTTGACAGAATAGCGATACCCAAGCCGCCATAAACACGGGGAATCTCCTGCCGCTGAACGTATACCCTCAGACTAGGCTTACTGATACGTTCCAACCCAGAAAGGACCGATTCATTATCCCTATATTTTAGATACATTTTAATTACGCGGTGAGATTTATCCTTAAGCACCTCATAGTCATCAATAAAACCCTCTTGCTTAAGTATTTTAGCAATAGCCATCTTAAGCCTCGAGGATGGTATCAGCACAAAATCATGCCTTACCATTAGAGCATTGCGTATTCTGGTTAGCATATCTGCAACCGGATCTGAAATAGTCATCCCCTACCCCTCAATAGATATTCATCCTGTAATCTTTGGCTACCAGCTTGATTTTGTCACTCCAGGAATCTGTCCAGCTAGAGCCAGCTTGCGAAAACAAATACGACACAAGCCAAACTTACGAATATAGGCACGAGGCCGACCGCATAAAAAACACCGATTATGCTGCTGCACCTTATATTTGGCAGGACGTTCCGACTTCACAATTTTCGACTTTTTAGCCATTTACACTCCACCTTGTTCCTTGGTAAAAGGCAGACCCAATAACTCCAACAGTCGCCTGCCTTCATCATCCTTTTTTGATGTAGTCACAACCGATACCCCTAAGCCCCGTACTTTGTCTATTTTATCGTAGTCAATTTCAGAAAAGAGCACCTGTTCCTTAATCGCAAAAGTATAGTTGCCTCTACCATCAAAGGAATTCCAGGAAGCCCCCTGAAACTCACGGATTCGAGGTAAGACGGCATTTACTAACTTGTCAAAAAAGTCATACATCCGCTCTCCCCTCAGGGTTACCTGTAACCCGATAGGCATTCCTTCCCTCACCCTGAAGGCAGCAACAGATTTCTTAGCGCGAGTGGTTATAGGGTGCTGTCCTGAAATAGCAATTAGGTCCCTTTCCGCCGCTTCCAGAACCTTGGCATTTTGAATTGCCTCGCCGACACCAATATTAAGCACAATTTTATCTAAACGCGGCACCTGCATAATATTCTTATATCCTAGCTCCTTCATCAGGGCAGGACGTACCTCTTTCTGGTATTTCTCTTTCAGCCTTGCCATTTAATCAATCACCTCGTGACAAGCGCGGCAGACTCGAACCTTTCTTCCATCCTCTAAATAGCGAAACCCAACGCGAGTAGGATGATTACACTTACCACACAGCAGCATAATATTTGATACATGAATTGGTGCCTCACGCTCTATAATACCTGCCTGCCTCATTTCTTTACTTGATCTCACGTGTTTTTTGATAAGGTTGATACCATCAACCAATACCCGTTCCTCTTTAGGATAGGCAAAGCGCACCTTGCCCTTTTTACCCCTATCCTTACCGGCAATAACTAGCACAGAATCGTTCTTTCTAATTTTCATAGTTTACTAACCTTACAGGACTTCAGGTGCCAGCGATATAATCTTAGTAAAATTTTTTTCCCTCAGTTCTCTAGCCACCGGCCCAAATATTCGAGTCCCTTTAGGGTTATCCTTATCAGTAAGAATCACCGCCGCGTTTTCATCAAACCTTATATAAGAGCCATCAGCTCGCCGATACGGCTGAGCACAGCGAATGATAACCGCCCTAACTACATCACCTTGCTTTACGGCGCCCCTGGGGACAGCCCGTTTAACTGTAGCCACAATAATATCGCCCACCCGAGCATACCTTTTCCTAGTACCTCCCAACACGTTGATGCACATAAGTTGTCGGGCACCGGTATTATCGGCTGCTTTTAGTCTAGTATTAGATTGAATCATGTATTCTCTCCTGAAAAATAACCTCAGCCTATCTCTCTAGGTTGAACCTCCACCAACTTTACCCTAGTTACTATCTCAACTACTCGCCACCGTTTCAGCTTGGAGATTGGACGAGTTTCTACAATTCTCACCGTGTCTCCCAAGCAACACTCGTTTTTTTCATCATGAGCTTTATACTTAACCGCTCTCCTAATAGTCTTCTTATATAGAGGGTGGTGCTTAGGCGTCTCTACAGCTACAACTACTGTCTTATCCATTTTATCACTTACCACACGGCCAATCCTAGTCTTACGCTTCGTTTCCATAGACTCAATACCTAGCTTATACCTAGCTCCCTCTCTCTTATTATAGTCTTCAGACGGGCAATCTCTCTTTTAACCCTTGGAAGTTCGCGATGGTTTACCAACTGCTTAGTAGCCAAACGAAAACGAAGGTCAAAAAGCTCCCGCTGAGCTGCCTCCAGCTGTTTTGCTAATTTCTCATCACTAAGTGCCCGGGCTTCTTCAACTTTCAACCCTTACTAGCTCCTTATCTACAGAACCGCCACCAATGGCTACGCCTGCCTCTCTTACCACAAACTTAGTGCTTATTGGTAGCTTATGTGAAGCCAAACGCATTGCCTCCTTAGCCACTTCCTCCCTAACACCCGCCATTTCAAATAAAATTCTTCCTCGCTTGACTACAGCCACCCAATGGTCTGGAGCCCCCTTACCCCCACCCATACGAGTCTCAGCTGCTTTCCTGGTAACTGGCTTATCAGGGAAAACACGGATCCAGATATCCCCACCACGGCGAACATGACGAGTCATGGCCCGCCGTGCTGCTTCAATCTGCCGGTCAGTAAGCCAGACTGACTCCAGTACCTGCAACCCAAAATCGCCAAAAAATATCTTATTCCCCGACTGGGCTTTACCCTTACGGCGCCCTTTATGAGTCTTGCGAAACTTCACCCGTTTCGGTTGTAACATCCTTCTCCTCTGTGCTTACATCCGCTACCGACTTAGTTATTTTTGGATTAGCCGCCTTAGGCTTAGTTACTTTCTTTGCCTCACTTACCTTTGCAGCCAGCTTAGCCGCCTTAGGCTTAGTTACCTTCTTTGCCTCACTTACCTTTGCAGCCAGCTTAGCCGCCTTAGGCTTAGTTACTTTCCTTACCTCACTTACCTTTGCAGCCGGCTTAGCCGCCTTAGGCTTAGTTACCTTCTTTGCCTCACTTACCTTTGCAGCCGGCTTAGCCGCCTTAGGCTTAGTTACCTTCTTTGCCTCACTTACCTCTGCTACCGGCTCAACTACCTCTTCTTTAACACTTACCTCTGCTACCGGCTCAACTACCTCTTCTTTAACACTTACCTCTGCTACCGGCTCAACTACCTCTTCTTTAACTTCCTCAACCTTAGACTCGGGAAGTATATCACCCTTATATATCCAAACTTTTATCCCAATCCTACCTAAAGTAGTACGTGCTTCAGCAAAACCGTAATCAATATCAGCCCGTAGCGTATGCAAGGGAACCTGCCCCTCGTGCATCGTCTGTCGGCGAGCTATCTCGGCACCACCCAACCTACCAGCACAGCTAATTCTTATCCCCTTAGCACCTGCCTGAATAGTGCGAAAAATTGCTTGTTTCATAGCCCTACGGTAGGCAATTCGGCGCTGAAACTGCTCAGCTACTGTCCTGGCTACTAGATAGGCGTCAAGTTCAGGCTGTTGAATTTCTAGGATATTCAATTGAACCCTCTTCCCAATAAGCCTCTCAAGGTAATGCCTCATCTCATCAACTCGTTGTCCTCCTCGGCCGATGACAACACCCGGCCTAGCCGTATGAATAATCGCCAATACCCCGTTTGCCTCGCGGTCGATTTCCACCAGCGAGATACCAGCTTGACTATATCTAGATTCAATAGCCCGACGAAGCTTCAGGTCTTCATGCAAGAAGTCTGCATAATGCCTGTCAGAGTACCACTTCGCCTGCCAATCACGAATAATGCCAATTCTAAAGCCTACAGGATGAACTTTACGTCCCAATTACTCCTCCTCAGCAACAATGACTTTAATATGGCTAGAACGCTTCTTAATATAGTTTACTCGTCCGCGGGCCCGAGCCCGGAACCTTTTCAAGGTCCGTGCCTCATCAGCAAAGATATTAACAATCTTCAAATCCGAAGGTTCCATCTGAAAATTGTTCTCAGCATTAGCTGCCGCTGACTTCACCACTTTGGCAACCACTTTAGCCATCGGTGTTGCGGTAAACTTAAGTAGAGTCAACGCCTCATCAACCTTCTTGCCCCGCACCATATCCACTATCAGACGCACCTTACGTGGTGATACATTAGTATTTTTAGCTATCGCACTTACTTCCACTTAACGACTACTCCCTCGCCCGAGCTGTTCTTTCAGCCCCTACTTACATGCCCTCTATAGGTTCGAGTCGAAGCAAATTCACCTAACTTGTGCCCTACCATATTTTCGGTGATATAGATGGGCACGTGCCTCCGCCCATTATGCACTCCAATAGTAAGCCCTACCATCTGAGGCACAATAGTAGACCAGCGCGACCAAGTTTTAATTACTGACTTCTCCCCAGAGCGGATGAGCGCCTCCACCTTCTTCATCAGTTTAGGGTCAAGAGCTGGTCCCTTCTTAGTTGACCTTGACATTTTGCTTACTTCCCTCTCCGCTTAACAATCAATTTATCTGATGGCTTGTTGCGTCTACGAGTTTTATAGCCCAGCGCTGGCTTACCCCATGGTGTTTTAGGTCCGGGCATCCCTATCGGGCTTCTACCCTCGCCTCCACCATGTGGATGGTCGTTCGGATTCATAGCTGAACCCCTCACAGTGGGCCGCCAGCCTAACCACCGATTACGACCTGCCTTACCTAGCTTAATATTCTGATGGTCAATATTCCCTATCTGCCCAACAGTGGCTAAGCAATTGCTGGGGATACGCCGCATCTCACCAGACGGCAACCGAACTAGGGTATATTTACCCTCTTTAGCCATTAGTTGCGCCGCTGCCCCGGCACTCCGCACCAACTGTCCACCTCTCCCCTTCTCCATTTCAATATTATGGATTAAAGTACCACCCGGGATTAACCCTAAAGGTATGGCATTACCAGGTTTAACTTCAGCATCACTGCCTGCCTTTATGACATTATCAACACTAAGTCCTAATGGGGCAAGGATATAGCGCTTTTCCCCATCAACATAGTGGATGAGGGCAATACGTGCCGAACGGTTAGGGTCATATTCAATAGACGCTACCCTACCGGGAATACCAATCTTATCCCGCTTAAAGTCAATAATGCGGAGTCTTCGCTTGGCCCCACCACCCCGATGGCGAACAGTTATTCTCCCCTGATTATTACGTCCTGCTCTCTTCTTAAGCGGTAACAATAACGACTTCTCAGGCTTAGTCTTAGTTACTTCTTCAAAGGTAGCGCCACTCATCCCACGCCTACCCGGAGACGTTGGACGGTAAACTTTTAATGCCACTCAGTCATCTCCTTCATAAAATACTAAACGCCCTCAAAGAGTTCTATTTTATCCCCTGGCTGGAGGGTAACTATCGCCTTCTTCCAAGAGGGAGTTACCACCTCTCGTCGGCCAACCCTTCGCCCCTTGCCAGGTACCGTCATCACATTAACAGCCGTCACCTTGACGTTAAACGCCTTCTCTACGGCCTGTTTAACCTGATGCTTGTTAGACTCTCCAGCTACCTCAAAGGCATACTTACCCTGAGCCTGAAGAATGGTATTCTTCTCAGTTATTAGTGGTCGGCGTAACACTTGGTAATGATTCACTACTCTCCCCTTGAGACAACTTTCCTCCCCATAACTGCTCTGCTTTACGCACCGCAGCCTCCGTCATCAATAACATCTTATAGGAAAGGATGTCAACCACGTTAATCAGACTGGCTGGTAGTGTTTTAATTCCCACCAGATTACGTGCTGACTTAACCATGTTTTTCTTCGGTTCACCAGTAACGATAAGAGCTGAAGAATCCACGCCTAATACTGCTAAAATCCGCACCATTTCCTTAGTTTTAGGCTCAGCAAACTCCAGTTGTTCCAGAACTTTTAATTCTCCACTCCCAGTCTTGGCTGATAGGGCACACTTTATAGCTAATTGACGCATCTTTTTGGGCATGGCTTGTCTATAGCTTCTTGGCTTAGGTCCGAAAGTGATGCCGCCTCCACGACGTAGTGGTGACTTACGGCTACCAGCCCGAGCTAACCCAGTGCCTTTTTGACGGAACAGCTTCCGAGTACTACCGGAAACTTCACCTCGAGTTTTAGTGTTAGCCGTTCCCTGGCGAGCATTTGCCAACTGCCTGACCATTGCCTGATGCACCACTGCCTGATTAACCGGCACGGCAAAAACCCGGTCACTTATATCAATATTTTTCACTACCTCTCCAGCAAGGTTATACACAGAAACCTGCACTTACTTACCCCTACCTGTTTTCTTTATTATTAGCAACCCATTCTTAGCCCCGGGCACAGCCCCCTTAATCAACAACAGGTTACGAGCCGGGTCAGCTTCAAATACCTCCAAATGGCTCACAGTTACCCGCTTATTCCCCATATGCCCAGCCATCCGCATCCCCTTAAACACCCTACCCGGGGAGGTAGTAGCCCCTATAGAGCCCGGGGCACGGTGTCTATCAGACTGCCCATGAGTTTTGGGGCCACCCCTAAAGTGATGACGCTTTATTACGCCAGCAAAACCCTTACCTTTTGACACCCCGCTAATATCAACTAAATCCCCTGCCTGAAACAGGCTAACATCAACCTTTTCCCCCACCTCAACATTTTCAGCATCATCCAGCCTTAATTCACGAAGATATCTAAGTTGCTCTAACCCCTTAAGATGGCCACGCTGAGGAGACTTGAGTCGCTTTGCCTGGCCAAACCCAAGCTGAACCGCATTATAGCCATCGTCCGCCACTGTCTTAATCTGGACTACCGTGCACGGACCAGCCTCAATGGCTGTCACTGCCTCAGCTCTGCCATCGTCTCTAAACACCTGGGTCATACCCAGCTTTTTGCCAATAATACCCGAAATCATAGCTCGTAATATCCCTAGTTACAACTTAATATCTATCTCAACCCCTGAGGGCAGGCTTAACTTGGTTAGAGAATCTACCGTTCTCGCAGTGGTCTCAATAATATCTATAAGACGTTTATGCGTTCTAATCTCAAATTGCTCCTGCGAGTCCTTATCTATAAAAGGTGAACGGATAACACTAAACTTCTGAATCCTGGTAGGTAAAGGCACCGGCCCAACAACAACAGCTCCCGTGCTCTCTACCGTCTCTACGATTTGCGCAGCAGATTGGTCAAGTATCTTATGGTCAAAACTCTTTAGTTTAATACGAATCCTCTGCTTAGGCATATCCCCTACCTACAGTCTTAATCTGCTCTGCCAATTCAGCCGGCAGCTCTTGATATTGATAGAACTCCATAGAGTGAGTAGCCCTTCCTTGAGTTAATGACCGGAGAGAGGTGGCATAACCGAACATATCAGCTAACGGCACAAGACAACGAATAATAGCCAGTCCGGCGTGTTGTGTCTCGATAGTTTCAATATGCCCGCGCCTTGAATTCAGGTCACCTATTATATCACCTAGAAATTGCCCCGGGGTAGCTACTTCCAGTTTTACAACAGGCTCCAGAAGAACAGCTTTACCCCTACGAACGGCATCCCTGAGTGCTATTGAACCAGCCATCTTAAAGGCTAATTCCGAAGAGTCCACCTCATGATAGCTACCATCGTAGAGGGTCGCCTTAATATCAACCACGGGATAGTCAGCCAACACGCCACTCCCCATAGCCTCCCTGACGCCAACCTCAGTAGCGGCAATGAATGACTTGGGAATAATCCCACCTCTAATCCGGCTTGTAAACTGAAAGCCGCTACCACACTCTCCAGGCTCAAACTCAATATAGACATGAGCATATTGACCATGCCCCCCAGTTTGCTGAATGAACCTTCCTTCAGTTCGTACCGGCACGGTGATGGTTTCTTTATAAGCAACCCTCGGCTTACCCACATTGGCACTTACCCCAAACTCACTGAGTAGCCGACTAACGATGACCTCTAAGTGAAGTTCACCCATACCTGATATAATAGTCTGCCCCGTCTCCTCGTTATAATCCACCTTAAAGGTAGGGTCTTCTTCAGCCAGCTTATTTAGGGTTTCACCTATCTTATCTTGGTCAGCCCTAGTCCTGGGCTCAATAGCAACAGAAACCACCGGCTCAGGGAAACGGATAGATTCAAGAATTATTGGTTGAGAGAAATTACACAATGTATCGCCGGTGAAGGTCTCTTTAAGACCTAAAGTAGCTACGATAGCCCCAGTGTCTGCCACACCAATCTCTTCTCGGCGATTGGCATGCATTAATAGCAGCCGCCCAATACGCTCCCTTTTCCTCCGAGTTGAGTTAAATACCCCACCCTTTGCCTCTACTTTACCTGAATACACCCTGAGATACACCATCCTACCCATAAACGGGTCAGAGACCACCTTGAAAGCCAATGCTGAAAAGGGGGCATCATCTCTGGCTGACCGAGTCACCTCAGCCCCGGTTCTGGCATCAGTGGCTTGTACCGGTGGCATATCAAACGGAGACGGAAGGTAGCTTACAACGGCATTAAGTAACGGCTGAATCCCTTTATTTTTCAGGGCACTACCACAAAGAATAGGCACCCCTTTATTAGCTAAGGTTACTCTTCTCAGGGCTAACTTTAATTCAGCAGAGGTAACATTACCATCTTCAAGATAAACAGTCATAATCTGGTCATCCAGTTCAGCCAATTTCTCAATCAGCGCCTGACGAAATTTAATACATTTTGCCTGCTCTGATTCAGGAATAGCCACCTCCCGTGGCTCTGAGTCAATTTTTCCGTCAAAACTCCATGCCTTGTTTTCTATCAGGTCAATAATACCAACAAAAGAATCTTCACTACCTAGAGGCAATTGTATGATTAAGGGCGTAGTGTATAATCTCTGTTCAATAGAAGCTAAAGTACGATTAAAATTAGCACCTATCCTGTCCATCTTATTTATAAAGCAAATTCTAGGCACTCTATATCTATCTGCCTGCCGCCATACTGCCTCTGATTGAGCCTCGACCCCCGCCACAGCATCAAAAACTACCACCCCTCCATCCAATACTCTCAGGCTACGCTCCACCTCAGCAGTAAAATCAATATGCCCCGGGGTATCAAGAATATTGATACGATGGTTTTGCCAATAACAAGTAGTAGCCGCTGCAGTGATAGTGATACCACGTGCTTTTTCCTGTTCCATCCAATCCATCACCGCTGTTCCTTCATCTACTTCGCCAATCTTATAGGTACAGCCAGTATAATACAGAATCCTCTCGGTAACAGTAGTCTTACCGGCATCAATGTGAGCGATGATAGCTATATTTCGTATATGTTTTAATGGGAAACGTTCAGGCATGGCCTTATCCTTTACCCTTGACCTTACTGATACGGGACTTCTTACCATAGTATTAGCACCATTAACAAGTAACTCCTCACCATCTGTAATGAGCAAATGCTCTGTTAGCCTCAGCCATTCTGTGAGTGTCGTCACGTTTTTTAACTGTTACCCCCTGTCCATTGGCGGCATCTATAAGTTCAGCAGCCAGCCTTTCCGCCATAGACCTACCCGTCCTAGCCCTAGCTGATTTTACCAGCCAGCGCATAGCCAGAGAAAGACTAAGCTCAGGCGGAACCTCCATTGGTACCTGATAAGTAGCACCACCAACCCGGCGTGGTTTAACCCGAAGCAGAGGGGAAGCATTTTTTATAGCTTGTTCCAAAACAGTGAGCGGGGGTTTCTTTTCCTTCTGTTCCATAATCTGTAAGGCATCGTACATAATCCTCTCCGCCTTACTTTTTTTGCCATCCATCATTACTTTATTAATCAATCTAGAAACAGTTGCACTCTGGTATTTAGCATCAGGAACTATTTCTCTCTTTATAACTCGAGCCCGCCTTGGCATTCTGGCTCGGTCTCTTGTGGTTGGAAATACGCCACCGCAATCAGCCGCAGGTAATACGCCGCCGCGATCGCTGCGTTAATCACGCCGACTACCGCCAACACCATGAACCAAATGCGAAGTGGCGTCATGCCGGGGTCGTCGGGACTGCTCACTCCCAATGCCGCGGTGAACAGCGTCAGCTTGCCCCAGAAGCCCGCCATGATCGGCACGCCTGCCAAACTGAG
>SDBT01012737.1_pt1 | contig 13503 bp, 15 predicted proteins | sample 2277101 | NCBI WGS metagenome assembly SDBT01 (sample SAMN10404973, study PRJNA504765) | marine sediment metagenome | isolation source: marine sediment core GS10_PC15, 103 cmbsf | place: Arctic Ocean: Southern Knipovich Ridge | collected 2010
GGCCGCAATGGATCGACGGCTGCCACTCACGCGAACGGGACGGCGATCGATATCTGGCGAGCTCCGGATCCGGTCCGCCAGGCGGTGATTATCGAGGCGACCAGGGCTCACATGCGAGCGCAGCAAGGTTTCGCAGATAGCCGGGCAAACGCCGAGATTGGCGAGCTGTTTTTCCTCAAAAAAATGGATCCAGAGGCTCAGGAGCTCCTATCGCATTATCGACTCAAGAGGGTCCCGGCATAATGGCGAAAGGACCTTATGAGATCGTCACAAGGGGATTCGATGAGCAGCTCCGCAAGCTGGCCGACTATGACGAGATATCCAAAAAGCGTACGCGGCGAGCAATGACCGATAGCGTGAAGATCGTCGCCAGGGTCACGAAGTCTAAAACGACCTCCGCCAGGCTGGCCGGGGGCGTCGACCATGAGGTCTTAATTCGGGGGGTTGAGGGTATTACAGGCCGAGTCATTAATCGGTCTTTCGATGCAAAATGGTTTGAATTTGGGACTAAGCCTCACGGAGTTTCTAGCGATGCGATCGCGGAAAAGATTCCGGTCGACGGCGATACGGCTTTCCTGATCGCCAGGAGTATTAAGGTCCGCGGGACGACGGGCAAGTTTCCAATGTTTCGAGCTTTCAAGGCATCGGAGCGGGCGATCAAATCATTCTTTCGCGATGCGATCGAAAAGATAACTAAGGACCTCAGTATCTAATGGCGCTCCAGACCTGGTTTCGAGTCCTAGTTTCCAAAATGGAGGAGGTCGACGGGATCGTAAAAGCGTACAGCTTCGACGATCTACCTGGCGCAATATCCGCCTCGCCGACGATGATAATTCTACCGATCGAGGGGCAATTCGAATACAGCGAGGGGGGACCATTCAGCGGCCAGCACGAGGTCCAGGGGACTCTATATGTGACCTCACAATTAGCGCCGGAGGCTTATAACCAGGTAGTCCCGTTTATCGAGCGGGTCCGCGACAAGCTGGCCGCAAATATCAGCCTCGACAATACGGTCGCGACAATTCTGCCGAGCGCCTCGGCTCCGTTTTACGATGGGCCTGGGGGGATCCTTTACGCGAAAAAACAATACCTCGGAATCATCTTTCGATGGACGGTTAAGGAAACTGAGAGCGGCTTTACGGTCGGACCATAGGAGGGTTTAATGGCTAAATTCAAGTATGTGGGAAACGGTCAGGGGGTGCCAGGGCTGCCGTCGGAGCTTAGCGACGAGGAGGCGAAAAGCCTCGGCGTCGAGCAGCTCCTAAAAGATGCCGTAAAAGCCGGGACGTTTAAGAAGGTGACTAAGAAGTCGCCAGGAGGTTCTAAATAATGGGAGAGAGAGCATTTTCAAAACTGCAATTCGGACTGGAGGCCACGCGGGGGACGGCCGTCGCGGCCGATACGCTATTAGCGGGGGCCGAGGTTCATCCGATCCCCGTCGATCGCGTGGTTTCGTTTCCGGAGGATGAGGTCGGCGTCCGAGCCAGGAGCACGAGGGCCAGGATCGACCAATTTCTAGCCGAGGAAACGATCCGAGTTCCGGCGGCATATTTCCAGATATTGCCGGCAATGTTTAGTATCGCGCTCAAGGGCAATATAACGCCGGTCGAGCAGACCGGATCTCAAGCGGACTGGCTTTGGGCTTTCGCTCCGAGCATGACCGCGACGAACGATCCGGACACGATAACCCTCGAGATGGGCGACGATACAGATGCCTATGAGATCGAGCATGTAATGGGCGATCGGATCAAGCTGGCCGGGGTCATCGCGCAAGCCGGCGAGCTATCTCCGGTCGAGCTGGAGGTCGGATATTTCGGCCGCCAGGTTTCGAAAGTCTCCTTTACTGGAGGCTTATCGATTCCGACCATGACGGATATCGTCGCCAAGTTCAGCCGGCTCTATATCGACTCGACCTGGGCCAATCGCGGGACGACGGAGGTAACGTCGATCGTTAGGTCCTGGGATCTCGAGATCCTTACCGGGGTGCATCCTAAATTTTTCGGGAGCGCCAATCGGTTCTTTGATACATTCGGCCAAAACTATATCGACGTAATGCTTACCGTAATGCTCGAGGGCAACGTGGCGGCCGACACGGAATTCGACGCCTTCCGGACTCCTACATTGCAGGCGGTAAGTATCAAGCTCGACAGCGGAGTCCAAATCGGCAGCGGTGACAATCACAATCTGGATCTCGCACTTTGGGGAGCCTGGGAAAGCGTGACGCCGCTCGATAGCGAGGACCGCGGGAACAATATCCACGCCGCCGTTTTCCACGGACTTTACGATGGGACCGGATCTCAGATTCTCGACTTCAACGTAACGACAAACGTCGCAGCGATCTAATGTCGGGGCTCAGTTTTGAGGTTCCAAAAATCCGGCAGCCTCTCGACCTCGGCAGGTATTCGTCGGAGCTCGAGGGGCGCCGGGTATACGTTTGGGTAAATCCTCCGAGGGGTCTAAAAAACGAGTATTTCGCCTCGACCTACAACCTGGGGATTGGGCTCAGGGATGAGACGGAGGACGCCGGAAGGATCTCGAGACTCCGCGGCTCCCTCAAGCGTAGGAAATCAGCTCGCAAGGTTGTCCGTTGGTACGCTCGCCTATGGTCGGAGGAGGAGGCGGGCGATAGCTTTGGGGGCAGAGAGATCGAGTCATTCGCCGAGGATCTGATCGACCAGGATCCGGCGATGTGGACTTTCCTCTGCAATGCAACCTGGAGAATGATTAACGCCTGGGTTGAAAACTCAAAAAAAGCCTCGACGGCGCTCTCCTTGTAGCGGCTCAAACAGGGCGAACGTCTCATCACATTCTCGCCAGGGTCCAGGAGGCTCGCGAGATAAACGATTCCCACGGCGGGCCAGTTATCGCCGCCTGGCAGATCGACGAGCTGCCGGGAGATTGGATCCACGCTATGACCTCAACACGCAAGCTGGATTCTTTACGGACGGGCATCGCATTATTAGAAGCCAAAAAACAAGCCTGGCGTAGCGCCAGGGGTTATCGAAAGCACACTCATTAAATGGCTGAGAGATCAATCCTCGACATTATTATTCGGCAAAAAAAGCAGGGTAAGGGTGTTAAGGACTCCGAAAAAGAAGTCGGCAAATTATCGAAGGGGCTCGATAAGTTAAGCATTGCCGGGGTCGCTGCGGGCGCGGCGCTGGCCGCCGCATTCGTCAAGATCTCCGTCGACGCGATCAAGCTGGCCGGAGACGTACAGGAGATGGACTCGAAATTCGAGGCGGTCTTTAAGGAGACGGCTCCAGAGGCTCGAGCTGAGCTCGAAAAGTTTGGCGACGAAGTTAATCGATCTACGTTTGAGCTCCTGGAGATGGCCTCGACGGTCCAGGATACATTTGTCCCTCTAGGTTTTGCCAGGGATAAGGCTAAGGATCTATCGCTGGTCCTGACTAAGCTCGCCGTCGACGTCGCCAGCTTTAACAACGCTCAGGAGCCGGAAGTTATGGCAGCGTTTCAATCGGCGATCGTCGGCAATCACGAGGCGGTGCGGAGCTTTGGAATCGTTATTACTCAAGCATCCCTCAATCAGGAGCTCTTAAACATTGGCGTTGAGGGCGGGGTCCAGGCCGCGAATTCGCAGGAAAAAGCATTAGCTCGTCTCAATATTATTATGGGCGCGACGACCGACGCTCAGGGAGACGCAGCCAGGACGTCGGAGAGCTTCGTAAATCAAATGAAGGGGTTAAGCGCCGCGACGGAGGAGCTGCAAGTCGCCTGGGGCCAGGCGTTGCTTCCTACGATCGAGCGGATCATCCCGGTCTTTACAAAGGTTACAAATTCCATTGTCGCCGATATCGAAAAATGGGACGGCTTAGGGCAAGCGGTCGACGCCGGAGCTCTATCGATGAACGAAGCAAAGTTAATATTCGAGGCGGCCAGTTCGGAGGTCGAGGCATTTACGACATTCCAGGAGATCTTAACTAAACACCTGGACGACCAGGCGGCAAGTTTCGAGCTCTCAAATCAGGTTGTCGACGGCTGGCAAATTGGGATCCTGGCCGCTGCCGGGGCCTCCGAGGATCTCTCTTTGAGCCTGGACGATCTCGAGGAGGCGGCCGAGGACTTGACGCCGCTCCAAACGGAATTTGACAAAATAAGGGTATCGATCGACCTGGCGACCTCCGCAAATAATACGCTTTGGGATTCCATGAATACCGGGATCGCCGGCACGATCGACGCTTTCCAAGATCAGATCGCATTTTTCCTAGCCGGCGGGGCTGGAGTACAGTCCGCATTTGAGGAGGTCCGGTTGGCGCTCAAGGCCGGGCTCATCGCTCCTGAGGAGGCGCAGCTCGCATTAAAGGATATCGAGCTGGCCGCCATTGCGATCCAGGTCGAGACGGGCAAGATCGATATGGAGGACGCGATCGAGCAGGTCCGGGACGAATGGAATGTTTCGCTATGGAGGGCCGGCGAGCTAATAAAAAACGCCGGCCAATTTCTCGACTCGATCCCGGCCAGGACCTCAAAGACGCTTGAGTTTTTTATCGAATATACGGGCGCTCCGTTACCTGGTCCGGGCGGCCAAGCCGGTCTTAATATGATCGTACCTAGCGGCTTTCCGAACGACTCGTTTCCTCTCAGGGCCTCATCCGGCGAGCATGTTGCAATTACGCCGGCTAATCAGATCTCGAATCAAACGGATAACTTCAACCTAACGATTAATAGCCAGGCTCAGCAAGAAGATCTCGAGAGCAATTTCGATTTAATGAAAGCTGCCGGGGGGGGTGCATCATAGTCGCCGCACTTGTCAACCTATACGAAATCGTAACGCCGCTCGCGACCGTTAACCTGGGCGATAATCCAAGCCTGGAGACGGATACGACTAAATGGTCCGCGGTCGGGACGGCGGCAGCGATCGCCAGGGATAACACGCGAGCCAGGTTCGGACGATACTCCCTCAAGATAACGACCGGGACGGACGTCCTAAGCGGAGGTTATTACTACACCGCGGCCGCCGGGATCGCCGTCTCGTCGGCGACGGCTTACGCGGCCTCCTTCTATGTCAATAATCCGGACGGCGATATCCGGCTTTCAGTCCGAGATAACGCGAACGTCGAGCTGGCGGTTTCGGCGACTATTGCGGCGAGCGCGAAATGGAAGCGGATCACGCTGGCGATCACAACGGGCGCGGGATCTACGACCGCCCATTTCAGAATCACGAATGACAATAACGGCGTCTCTCACGTTATTTATGTCGACGGAGTCCAATTCGAAAAGCTCGCGGCGGCCTCGACCTATTGCGACGGCGATCAGCCGGGTTGTTTTTGGGACGGGACGATCCAGGCCTCGACCTCTCAGCGGGAGGCTTTCGGAGTTGGCGGCCAGATCCAAAATCTAAACGACCTCGGGATCGGGGTCGAGATGAGCTCAGGCTTTGGCATGCCATCGATTAAGCAGCATCGCCAGGACCTCGCTCAGATTCCGGGATCTGTATATGAGAATGCAAAGGTCCTCGAGAGATCGGCTCAAATGGTCCTGGACGCTGATGGCTCCAGCCTTACAAATTTACACAACCTGCGCGCCGCGTTTATCGATACCATAAAGCCAGATCGAGTATCGTCGCCGGTCCCGTTTCGGATAACTTACCTGGGCGCAGATGAGCCGGTACATGGAAACTTTATTTATGAGGACGGGCTCAAGGGCGGCAAACGCTCCGCGTTTTTTGAGAGCTTCGCAATGCGCCTCCTGGGAACGGATCCGTTTCTATATGAGGACCGCCAGGAGGCCTCAGTCCCGTCCTTTACTCAGGACGTAACTAGAGCGCGTGTAATGCGGCGTCGACGGGGGGAATGGGGATTCCCTACAGCGGCGGGAGCGGACGATAACGCTGTAATGGCCGTGGCGGCCGCTCCGGATGGACGGGTTTATTACGGCGGATCTTTCACAGGCTTTAACAGCGTCACAGATACCGGCCGAGCTGTAGCAATTATCGACGGGGTTGCGACGGCGCTCGACGGCGGCATTGATAACGGCCAGGTCAACGCGATCGCCGTCGCTCCGGACGGTACGGTCTACCTGGGCGGGACGTTTACCGCGGTTAATACCGGGACGACGGTTAACCGGATCGTCAAATATGATCCCTCCGCTGATTCATTCTCGACTATGGGCGCTACGCCAGGCGTCAATGGAGAGGTCAAGGCAATCGCGATCGGCCTGGACGGGACGGTCTACATTGCCGGAGATTTCACGGACGAAGGGACCAGGATTACCTCCTGGACCGGATCCGCATTCGCCGATCCTTTCGGTACGGGCTCCGCGACTATATTGAGAGCTCTCGCCATTTCACCTGAGGGCGACCTTTATATCGGCGGGGATCATACAAGTTTCAACGCCGTCTCCGGGAATCGAATACACAAATGGGACGCTGTAGGAGCGGTCGCTACGGCCGTCGGCGGCAACGGCCAGCTTAACGCCGAATGCCGAGCGCTCGCATTCGCTCCGGACGGGAGGCTCTACGCTGGCGGAGATTTCACTACAGCCTCCGGCAATACGGTTAACCGAATCGCCGAATGGGGGGGATCGGATTGGCTCGCAATGTCGGAGGGGGTCGACGACGACGTTTTCGCGCTGGCCTGGATTGACGGGCTTCTATGGATCATTGGAAAGTTCTTAAACACAATCGCGACTCCAGTTATCGATATGGAAAAAATCGGGATATGGAATGGATCCGCATTCGTCCGGGCGGATATTGAGCAGCCTTCGACCTTCACAACCGGAGCGGTCGCCGGTCAGGATAAGGACGTTTATATCGGTCACAGCTCATCGGGAGCCAGCACGATCGGATTTCAAACGATCATTACAAACAATGGGACCGCGGCGGCTTATCCCATAATAGTTTTTACTGGACCGGGGACCTTGATATGGATCGAAAATTTCACAGACAACAGGAGGCTTTATTTCGACCTAGAGGCTCAGGCTGGAGAGGAAATTACGATCGACTTCAGTCCATTCTCGAAAAAGATATCGAGTAACTGGAGGGCCGGCGCGTTGCAACCTCTGCCGGGATCGGACTTTGCGGCTTTCCGGTTGCTGCCAGGAGCGAACGATATTACGGTCTTTGTATCTGGCTCCAGCGGCGCGGCGGAAATTCATGCGCGCTGGCAAATAACGCATTGGTCGCGTGACGGAGCCAGCTCATAGGATCCCGGCACGAAGTCAGACTCACTCAGCCGGACGGGACGATAATCCAGGTGCTGACTAAATGGACGTCCCTCAAATATACGCGCGTTGTAAACGGCGGAGGTCTTGTCGAGCTCAAGATGAGCGACGATTTTAATTTCGACGTCCTGGGACTCGATAGGCTGATCGAGATCTGGCGAGCTCCGACCGATGAGCGGGGGCTTAAATGGCAAACGACGGGTTTCCTCAGGAAATGGAAGGTCAGTCAAAAGCGAAATAAAACTACGACATTCCTCCAGGGGCCGACTCAAACGGGATTGCTAGATCGTCGTATCGTCGCCTACAAAGGCGGCCAAACGACGACCGAAAAAAACGCCGCCGCCGATGACGTAATGAAGGAAGTCGTACGCGAGAATGTAGGGGCCAGCGCCGGAAATGATCCCTACGGTCGGAGCCGGATCCAGGCAAATTTTACGGTCGCTGCGGACGTCGCTGCGGGACCAACATTCGACGGGGACATTCAATGGCAAACGGTCCCGGACGTCCTCAAAGATATCTCCAATCACGCGCACAGTATAGGATCTCCGATCTACTTTGACGTTGTGCAAACGTCTCCCGCGAATTTTCAGTTCCGCACTTATGAGAATCAAGTCGGCCTCGATCGCCGCTCCGGGCCGACGGCTATAACATTCGGGCTGGAGTTTGGAAACTTAAAGGATCCGACCTGGGAGGAGGACTGGTCAAAGGAGCGGAATATCGTTTATGGCGGCGGCCAGGGGGAGGGGCTCGACCGGACGATCGATCCCGAAAAAGACGTCGGCCGGATTTACAGGACCATCTGGAATCGCCAGGAGGCTTTTCAGGATGCTCGCGGGGAAAAGACTCTCCTCGGCGTAGCAAAAAAAGCATTCGCTCGCCTGGTCGAAAGCCGTCCGAGACGGAAATTATCCGGCCAATTGCAGAGCGTACCAGGGAGCTTATACGATCTGGACTGGGGTTTCGGCGATCTAGTTAAGGCTAATGCTTTCGGATTTGAATTCGACGGAATGGTTCAAGCCGTGACGATAGTCGTCACACAACGGGACGGGGAAAAAATAGACTCCAGGATCGAGGCCGAATATGTCAACCTTGGATGATATCCGCGATCACGAGGACAGGATCCGAGCTCTTGAGAATCAAGAAATTGGTCTCGCAGGTGCGACGGCTTTCGTCAAGCTCCAGGAGAAATCCGGATCCTCCGCCGGTTACTCTTTCACTTCAATAAGCGGGGACTACCAACAGCTCCTGATAATTGCCTACCTCCGGAGCGATCGGCCCACGGTCCCTAACGACAATTTGGCGATGACATTCAACGGAGATACCGGGGCGGTTTATGAATGGGTACACATGAGATGGAGCCACGATACCGGGGGGGTTGGGGGGAATGAATTTAGCCAGGGCGCAAGCGCCGACGTCCAGATCGAGGTCTCCTTTGTTGAAGCCTCAGGCCAGGCTCCCTCCGACGTTTTTAGTCCTACCTGGATCCTGATCCCGGACTACGCAAACGCGACAGACCATAAAGGCTGCCTCAGTCAGACGGGATGGCAAGAGGCGTCGTATGGTGCCGAGCGGATAGGCGTCGATATCGGTCATGGCCTCTGGCACACTGGAACGCCGGCAGCTATCACTCAGATCGACCTCGATCCGGATATCGGTACGAATTGGGAAGCTGGCTCGCGCGCTACGCTTTACGGAATAGGATAGGAGAATCGAATGGCACAGTTAGCCGGTCCCCTAAATGAGCTGGCCTAAAGAATCCGACAGTTATAAATTCGTCGACTGGTCGTATTTCCAAAATAACGGCTGGCCGCTACACAAGCCTTTCGGCGTCGCGAAATTCTGCGAGCTGCATCCGGAGGTTGACGGTGCGGTTATCCGATTCGTTTGGCCGAGCGGAAAACAGGATCAGCACTATGAGCATTATTTCGATGGCTTTACGGAGGCCGGAAAAATGGTCGCCGGATACGGCTGGACGGATCCAGGAAAGTCGCCAGCTCAAAATATGGACTCCTGGCATTCGGCTTTAGGATCATCTCGGGTCCCGGCGCTGATCGGCTGCGACTATGAGGGGGTTACGGGCTGGAATTATTCTAAGGCTCAATGGACGAACGCGATGCGGAATACCTGGGACGCTCAGCGATCAGAATTCCCTGAGAGCGGACATATAAACTATGCTCGAGGCGGCTGGCTGGATCAGTTTATATCTGCCGGTGATTGGTTTCACGAAATCGATTGGTGGTTGGCTCATTGGATCTATCCGCCGCCAGGGTTCAATCGGCAGGCGAGCCATTGGTCGGAGATCGATGCGGTACTACCGATTGATAATAATTTCACACCTTATCGAGGTAAGGTTGTCCAGATCCAGGAGGAGCGGGTTAAGGGATGGCAGATATCGAGCCGCGGGGATATAGTCCCTCGAGGCTTTTCGGATATGGGGTATTTCCTCAAGTCGCTTATCGATCCGCTATTCTCGCAGCCGGATCCGCCAGGTCCAGATCCAGATCCGGAGCCTGGCGTCCCGGTCACGATCCATTTTCAAGAGGGATCGGTCGACCTCACGGTTATCGAAGGGGGTTAGTTTTGGGAAACGGAGATCCGGTTACTCAAGAGCAGTTTTACAACGGCCAGAAGGAAATCCTGGGCGCGGTATCAGACGTCAATGATACGGTCAACAACCTCCGGGTTGACGTCGGCAAAGTCGAGACGAAGCTGGAGCGCGTCGACGCGCTGGAGGATCAGGTCGGGAATTTGAAAACCTGGGACCGAATAGATACCATTGCGACCGGAGCCGTGGCGGCCGTATTGGCAGCGTTGGGAATTAAGGGTGAATAAGATCAGGCGGAGGAGTTGGTTTGCGGGCGGAATAGTTTTTGCGATGGCCGCGTTTGCGGTCATGGGCGCGTTACCTATTTCATCCGGGAGCGTATGCGGAGGCGATCATCGATCGCCGCCACTTAGGAATCTAGGTTCGGGCGAATACTGCGTCAAGGGCGGGAGCTCTAACAGCAAAGGTTGCAACGGTTATTTGGCGACCGGCAGCTTTAACCAGGTTCGATCCGTGGTCAATTCGTCCGGGGCTTGCGGGTTGAGTCATTGGAGTTTCGATGGGGACGATAAGGAAACACCGCGACCGACGGCAACGCCGGATCCGACCGCTACCAGGAGGCCGCGGCCAACGGCAACGCCAGATCCGACCGCTACATCAAGGCCGGGGCCAACGGCTACGCCGGATCCTACGGCGACGGATACTCCAGATCCGACTCGATCGCCATCTGAGACGCCAACGGCGACCAACGCTCCGCCAACGGATCCGCCGCCTACAGACAGGCCTCAGCCGTCCGATACGCCACAACCTAATCCGAGCGATACACCGCGTCCTAAATCATTTCCGAGCAAAACGCCTACCAGGTACTCGACAGAGATAGCCACGCTCACGCCTACCGCGACGGCTACGGTTGGCTGCGCGTGTTGCTGCCAGGATTACAACGGCGAGCTGTGGACTTACATTCACATTGACGACGAGGCAAGGGCTCAGCTTGAGAGCGCGATCGCCTGGGGGAATGAGTCACTAGTCGAGGCGATCGATCGGAGCAATGTGTCTTTTTCTGTAGAAACAGAATTGAAACCTATACTCTATGCATTGGTAGCAATATTCGCCGTACTTGGGGGAAACCTCATCTTGGGACTCTATAACTCCTTCAAGAAATGAAAAACTTACTGATTGGGCTCGGCCTTTTTTTGGCATCCTGCGCGGCCACTACTGCGACGCCTGCATTTATTAGTCCGTTACGAACGGAGCTTGCGGCTGCCCAGGCGACTGATGGAGCGGCGTGGGCGACGGATGTGGCTGCGGTCCTGGCAACGCGCACGGCGGAAGTCGAGGCCGGTATTTCGACTCCGGTTCCTACGCTTGCGCCGGGGTGTATGGCAGAGGTTGTTGACGGAGAATTTCAGGGCATCGTATGCGAGGCGGAGGGGCCATTCGAGCAGCGGACGAATTGGCTCCTCCTGGGCGGCGACTATCGAGCTCACCGCGATGGGACGGGTTTTGGAAATAAGACGGACGTTATCGTCCTGGTTAGCGTCCTCGAGACGGATCCGATTCAGATTACGGTCGTCCAGTTTCCTCGGAATCTTTACGCTCCTTTCAGCCTGGGGGATACCTGGCTTTTTTCCGTTTGGGATGAGCTCGGCTGGCAGGGCTTGCATCAATACTTTTTTGAGGTTTTCGGGGTCACACTCCAGGGGATCCACTATATCAACATGGACTCCTTTGAGCAGATCGTCGACGAGCTCGAGGGGATCCAGGTCCAGGTTGTACCTACCGGATTCCGAATGATGAGCGGATCTGAGGCGCTGGCGTATCTCAGGCAAAATGAGAATAATTGGGAGCTCGGCAGCTACGACGCCGGCCATAGAGTATTTCGAGTCCTGGAGGGGCTTTGGGCCAGAGGCCGAGGTTTTTTCCTGGAGAATCCGATCGCTTCGACGAACGTCGTTTATTCCAAATGGGGCGACCTATTCGAAACGGATCTATCGAATATCGAACAGCTATATTGGCTCTTTAACTTGGGCTGGAAAGTCGTCCAGGCAGACAATCAATGGGACTGGAATTTAATCCAGCTCGAGGAGCCGGTCATAATTCGGGGCGATACTCCGATAATTCAGAATGAGCAGCCTATGCGGGGAATGATTGCGGACCTGGATCTCAAGGAATGGATCCGGTGCGCGATGGGGGTCGAATGTAATGAGTGAGTCTAGGTACTGATTTCATGCCTCCTGATAGCCGTATCGCTGGCATCCGCGGTTTTCGGGATTGGCGCTAAACAAGAGCCAGCGTCTCCTTGGGTTATCCGTAATGTTATGCGATGGACGCCTCTGGTTTTGCATTTCCAAAACGACTACAAAACGCTCGATCCGGCATGGGTACTGGCCGTAATTGCTCAGGAGAGTATGGGGGAGCCGAACGTCGTAGGATCCGATCGGGTATCGCCGGTCGGGTTAATGCAAATCGCTCCTTTCGCCTGGCGGCCGTCGGCCAGGGAGCTCCTCAGTCCAGCGAAAAATATTAGTTGGGGGATGGGGATCCTATCGGAGCTCTATGCTCGAAGGGGTGATATCCGATGGGCGCTCGCAGCTTATAACTGCGGCGAGACTGGACTCGCGGCGAATCGCTGCGGCCGTTACGGAGGGTATGCTTACGCCGATAAGATCCTGGGGCTTTGGGTTCCGATATTCAGGAACGAATTAAGGAATATGGCAAATTATCAGCATGAGCTCAGCCGATGGGTTGGCGAATGGTATCCGGAGGGCGAATTAATGCGACGGCTCGAGGCGATGGGATACGGGCCAGGCTTAGGCTTAGGCAAATGGGATCAACGGGAGGGGGTGATTGATAAGCTGCGAAATAGGTTTAGATGGCACGTTTTGTAATACCGGATCGAAAAGGAGATAGAAATGAAATTGACTAAGTTTAGATTGGTGATGCTCGCTTTGATTATTCTCTCGATATCGGCTTTCAGGTTGCTCCAGGTTGTCGACGATCGGACGACGGAGATTATAGCGCTCCTGGCCGCGGTAGTCCTGGGGCTCCTGGGATCTCGGCCTATGAATTGGCTCAAGAATAAATTTGGAGTCGAGGGCGGGACCGCGTTGCTAGTTATCTATGCGATAAGCGCGGTCGTCGCGGGGATCGCGCTGGCGGTCGCCGGGCAATTTACAAGTATCATCTGGTCAGTCGAGGGAGTGATAGCCTTTGGAGCTGTATTTTTCTCGGCAGCTCAAGCGGCATATCAACGCTTAAAGTAAACTGAGCGGGAGGACTTTCCTCCTCAATTAGAGGGGTCCGCGGCATTACGCGTGTGGAGTGCTGCGGGCCTCTTTTCTTTATTTAATTGGATATTTCGAGAGCTCGACATTTATTTGAATATTTCGACGGGTCGATATTAATTCGAATATTTGTCGAGGTCGATATTTATTTGATTAATCTCCGAGCTCGATATTTATTGGAATATTTCGACAGGTCGATATTTATTTGATTAATCTCCGAGCTCGATATTTATTTGATTATTTGTCGAGGCCGATATTTATTTGAATATTTCGAGAGGACGATATTTATTCGGATATTTCGAGGGGTCGATATTTAATTGGATATTTCGAGAGGACGATATTTATTCGGATATTTCGAGGGGTCGATATTTATTTCCGGAAAGTCCCGTCCTGGGCGCGGACCTGGCGAATATACGTTATCTGGATCCAGGGATCCAGGCCGAGCTTTGCTCTCGTCGCCTTACGCCTGGGGATCCAATCGGTCGTCGCGTA
>SDBT01012738.1_pt1 | contig 13502 bp, 6 predicted proteins | sample 2277101 | NCBI WGS metagenome assembly SDBT01 (sample SAMN10404973, study PRJNA504765) | marine sediment metagenome | isolation source: marine sediment core GS10_PC15, 103 cmbsf | place: Arctic Ocean: Southern Knipovich Ridge | collected 2010
AAGGTCGGCAGTTCGAATCTGTCCGGGCGTACCAGATAACCTCTCTTATTTTCAGCAATTTACCCTGTATTGGACTTTCAATCCTAATACCGTAGTTTCAACGCTAGTCAACATTTTTTGTGTCATATTTGTGATATAGAATTAATTATATGATACGAAAAAGCCAGGAGGCAAAAGAATAATGAGGAGCATTTAAAATGGGAAAAACATATCCGAAAGACATAAAAGCGAAATTCAAGGCTAGGGTCATGGCTCTGGTCCAGAAAGACTACACGTTCAAGGAGATTGCCGAGGAACTCGGCATCGCCTCGAGCTTTGCGTTTCAGCTCGCATGCGAAGAGAGGGAATATAAGTCCGATCTGATTGAGAAGATCCGACACCTGCGGTATGAAGAGAAAATGACGTTTGAAAAAATAGCCAAAAAACTGGGGATCGGCGCCACAACCGTGCGGGCGGTTCTGCTGCGCTCGAAAGAGGAAGAGGAGCTCGAAGTCCAACGAGAGATAATGAGGGTATCCGGCAAAAAAGGTGCTGAGGTTCGCTGGGGGAAAGGCGAAGAAGTGAAGCGCAAACACGTGCTGAAGATGCGGCAGTCGCTCGAGAGAACGATAGAGAAGCGCCGGAAAGTCATAGAGCCGGAAAAGGTCGAGGCGCAAGGGCCGCTGCGGGCCGTGGGATATCTGCGAGTATCCACAGAGGAACAGGCGAAGAAAGGAATAAGCCTGGATGCGCAAGAGAAAATAATCCGCTCCTTCATCGATGCCAAAGAGTGGAAGCTCCTGGAATGCGTGAAAGATCCGGGGTTCTCGGGAAAGAACCTCAAGCGCCCTGGACTCCAGCGAATGATAGAGCTCTGCAAGTCAAACGGCGTCGACGTTATAGTGGTATATAAGCTCGATCGTCTATCTCGCAGGACGCGGGACATGTTTGAGCTGGTCGAGGATGTCTTTGAGAAAAACAAGGTCGAGCTGGCGAGCGTCACAGAAACGATAGATACGTCAACAGCCATGGGGAGCGCATTTTTCGGGATCCTCACTGTGCTGGCGCAGCTGGAAAGAGAGAGGATCGGGGAGCGCGTAAGCGACGCAAGGGCGTTTAGAGATGAGAAGGGCGAGTGGACCGGGAGACCACCGTATGGCTATGAGATGGCCTTTGACGATAAAGGCGAGCGCATAAAGGGCAAGTTGGTTGCCGTGCCGTCAAAGCTCAAGCATTACGCCAAAGCCAAAGAGATGTGGGAAGCCGGATACGGCCAAAAAGCCATATCTACGAAGTTTGGCTTCAAAAGCATAAGAGGATCCGTGCGCTTGATAGAAACCGATGTCAAGGATCTCGGAAAGCGCATGAGGAGATATCTGTACAAACCTATAAAGGTTTAAGCCAACTCATCACTTAGTCAAATTCACCAAAGCACTTCTATAGGCGGGGCGATAACCTTGTTATTGTAACCTTCTACAAGTATACCTCGGATAATCAATAGCCTTGCGCAATTCATTTAAAATGTAATAAATCAATATTAGGCAGCTTCTGATGTAAAGACTGTGAGTATGAAAAGGATTGCAAGGCTTGAGCAGAAAATTGAAGTCAAAAAAGGAAGTAAAAAAACCTACTTCCTTTTGTTCTTAATGATATAAACCTTGCTATAAAACTAGGCCTTTTGGTGGTATTGACACTTTTTACAATTCGGGATTATGATGATAGAGTAAGAAAAAGGGGATGTATTTGAAAAAATATAAACAGCCTCTGTAAATCCTAATTCTATTTTAAATGAGTTTAGAGCATTAGAGAGAATTGATAATGCTGCACAAAATTAATTGGGACCAATTCAAAGTAAAAAATGAAAATTACAGAAAGTCGTTTGAAGACCTCTGTTATTATTTGTTTTGTAGAAAATATGGGAAAGCTGAAGGGATTAGAGTAGATTATAATCAAGTTGGCCTTGAAACTCATCCTATTTATGACAAAAATGAAAATAAATGGATTGGCTTCCAATCTAAATTTTTTGAAAACAAATTATCAGATGGAAGTTCGATTAAGCAAATTAAAGACTCGATAAATAAAGCAAAAATAAATTATGAGAAACTTGATAAAATTATTATCTATACCCACCATTCTTTTGGGAGTAAAAATCCTAATTATAAGCAAGAAATAGAAAAAAATGCTGGGAAAATAGAAATTGAATGGTTTGTCGAGAGCAATTTTAAGGTTTCTTTGTTTGAACCATTAAATTTAGATGTAGCGCAATTATATTTTGGACTTGGTGATGAATTCAGTTTTATAAGAAAAAGTACCAATCCTGAAATACTTACATTTATTCTATCTTCAGAATATTTAGAACTCCCTTTTAAAGATAAAAACAAAAAAATAGTAAAAGATATAAAAAGTAATATTCTCTCCTTGGATGGTAAAAATGAGTTCTTAATAACAGGACATCCAGGATCGGGAAAAACTATTTTTATACACAAGTTACTCCAAGAATTTGGGGGATTAGATAAAGAAGAAAAAAATGGGATGCTAAAGGTTTTTAAAACCAATAAAGCAGTACCAATGTTAATAAATCTTAAGAACTGTGCAACAGATAGTCTAGAAAATATTCTCCGAGAAAGACAAGATGAAAACAAAGTTAGAAATAATAAACTTGGCTTTATTTATCTTTTTGATGGGCTTGATGAGTTGAACGAAGATAGAGCTGATAGTGTATTATCTTATATTCAAGAATTAAAACAAAGAAGCAATACAAAAAAAATAGTCATCTCTTGTCGTACAGGAAATTTCAACAATACAAAAACGAAAGTTTATTTACCAGATATCACTGAATACCAAATAGATGATTTAAATGAGGAATATATTACTAAATATTTTAAGTCAAAAGGAAATTTAAATAAAAACGAACAATTAGAAAGACTGAAAAAAGGAGATGCGGATTTATTAAAAGAAGTTAAGGATATTCTGCTCATTAAATTACTTTGGGATACAATTAATAAACTTGATGAGAGAAGTATAATTTTAGATTTACTAGATAAAAAAATAGCACTTTTATTAAACGATCCAAAACACAGAAAAAATATCGAAGAACTTAATCTTCCTAATCCCAAAAAAGAAGAAGTTATCGAATTATATAAAGATATTTCTTTCGAGTTTCATAAAAAGTTTCAGTTTCGTTTTCCTCAAAAGGACTTACAAGAGTTGATTCTTAGAAAGTTCTCCCGTTTAGACTATAAATCTGTAAATGTTATTTTAAATTATTTGGCCGATTTATTTTTTGAAAACACGTATTTTGATTCGAACCGAGACCAAACTTTTATCTATCAACACAGAATATATCAAGAATATTTCTTCGCTCAAAAATTAAAATCTGAGTACGAAAAAAATCTAAAAATTTTAAGGAATTTGAATGTTCTCTCAAACCATGATTTTTTTGAAGGATTCTTCTTAACATATTTAAGACAAGAATATAAAAAAGAAAAAAACTTAGCTGGATTAATTGAATTAAACTTGATTGATGTATATTTAGGTAAACATAGAGGCTTTGGTGTGGATGATGCATATTATATAAATTCAATTAAGTTTATTCCCTCTTTAGCGTTTCAAAAAGATTCAATATTTGAACAATTGTTTTCAGATAATAATTTAAAGATTGTAGAAAAAATTTCATTCGATTTAGAGGAAATAAAAAGACAATTTAATGAATGGAATAAAAATAAGAACGAATTTTATGCAATACAATATCTAAAAGATATCTGGGAGCAAGGTATTGCATCACAGTTAGAAAATATTGTGATTTTTTGGAAGGCAGGCAAAAAAGATATAGCGCAAAGATTATTAAAAGACTTAGGTAATATTATAGGCTTGTTTGATAAATATAATTTTGAAAAAAATTTGCATGAACATAATAGGTTAGATGATCCATTTTGGAAACAGTGGAAGGATCTGCTTTATATTCGCATTATAATAAAAGGTGAAAAAATAATAGATATTTTTAATAACCTTATTAGAGATCAATATGAAATATTCTCTCAAGTGCAACAATACTGGTATAAAAAGAGTGAAAAGGGAAAACTAATTGAATCCTTTTTTCAAATATGTTTAAAAGAAAAACAAAACGAATTATTCAAGCTAATTAAAGATTTTGATGATTTTGAATTTATAGCATTTTTAAATGTTTTATCTTCACCTGATTATCTTCCCATATTTATTAGAGAGAAATGTATTCATAATGAAATAAAAACTTTCCTTCAAAACTTTTCGCAGAAATCAAAAGATATGAATTATTCAATATTATTTGCAAAAAAGTTTTTTAATATTTTATTGTCTAGAAAGGAGATAGAATTCGCAAATGGCAAACTATCAGAATTAGATAAAAAAGATTCATTTGATTGGAATTATCATGATTTGCATATTAAATTTGCGTTGTTTTCATATATTCTTGAGAAATATTCTTTTGAGGGATTACTAGATACTTCTGAAGGATATTCAATTCAATTTTATGAAGAAACTAAAATGTATGCTGCGCTTTATAAGGATTATATAGATTTACTTCAGGCAAGAAAAAGTTTTGAGAAGATTGTTAGTGATTATCTTAAATACATAAACAATAATGATAAAAACATAAACAGAATCAATCTAAAAGTAGCCATATCTTTTCTTTGGGCATATATTTTTTCTACTCTTAGTCGTTCAGATAGTGGCGATATATTCAATTTAAAAAATCGTTTAATATCTGAAGATAATAATATAATTATATTTAGTTTTTATTCAAAACTAAATAGACTGAATATTGGTTTATATATTCAACTCATTAACGAAAGCGATCTTGAAGAATTTGAAGTAGAACTCAATAAATGGGAAGATGATTTTCCTTCATATGTGGATAGATGTTTTGATCTTTCAATATTTTATGCAGATATAAACAAGCATAAGTCTATATCCTATATTTCAAAAGGTATAAATGAAGGTATTTTAAGACATGGTTGGAGAAAGGATCACATTGTAAGCGTTCTTCTAGTTGAGTCTCTCAATATACTATGGAGAAATAATTTGGGTACAAAAAAAGAGCTTAGAGAATATACAAAAATAGTATTTGATCTTGCTATGCGTGTCAGCGAAATAACTGATGGGAAAGGTACTTGGTATGGGCCCTATGATGTTGTCGAAATGGTTTCCAGATATGATATCAAGTTGGCTGTTGAATTAAAAGATTTAATAATAAAGAAAAAGGGATATCGTAATTATCATAATACAGTTATATCATCAGTACTGCTATCACAAGTCAATTTGGGCACTCCAATAGAAGATATTGAGAAAGGAATGGAAGAATTTAGAAAGGATTACAGAAATGATAGAGTACCTCTTTCAGATTATTACGAGGAAAAATTTACCGTATATTTAGAGATAGCACAATGTGACTTATACTCAGAATCTGAAAAAGAGCAGGCGTTTGAAAAAGCTTATGAACAAGTTGAAAATGTAAATAAAGAAAAAGTCGAATTTTTTTTATTGCATGAATACGAAAAAGAAAAAACTGAATTTATAGAACTTTGTAAACAATATAAGAAGAAATGTAATATCCTTTTGGATGATAAGAAAGAAGATATCCACATTACTTTAAAATATACTGAAAATGAATTTGTATTAGAAGTAATAAATGCTGAATCTAAACAAAAAATCAGAGGATTATATAAAATACTAGACAATTATAACAATGGAATTGTATTACAAAAGAATGAATCTTGGATAATTTTAGTGAATAAAACATATGAAATTTATGGAAACATAAAACTGTTTATCGATTATATGAAAAAAAATTCATTTCCTCACACAGATTTTTATACTTCTAACTCCAGATATTTGCACTTTGGACTTGCAGCTTCATTAAATGATATAAATATTCATCAAGAAACGCTTGAATATTTATTCCATAATTCTGGGCATGGGGGATTTTTAAATGTAATGAGGGCCTTTGAAATTAATAAAGATAAGGATGAATGTCTAAAATTGTTTAAGAGATACATAAAGTTTTGTGATTTTCTTGTAAATTAGGAATAAGAAAAATAGGGGAATATTTTATTCATGTCTTGAATTTTGAACCTAAAAATCATCTAAGTTATTCATAATCCAGGTTCAAACTTTGTTCATTGCGGACAGTATGTAGGGAGTATTTGCTTAAAAAGACAAAATATTCTCCCTTGTGCAGGCCACTCAGAGTGACCAAGGCGCCTTACAAATTGCCTCTTAGGCAATTTTTTAATTCAAATACCAAGACATAATTGATATTATCAATTGATAGAATTTATTACAGATCGGGAATTTTAACCGGGAGATTGAAGGGCTATGAAAATGATGAGGATTTGTTATGGCATATAAAAATAAAAAAATGGAAGAAGAAATAATAATAAAAGTTAAAAGGGCATTAAATCTTTTGTATGAAAAAGATTGTTTTATAATAGAAAGTGGGTTATGTGAAAGATGCATAAATCATAGATTTGCTGTCCATTTAGAAAAACAGGATTTTGGAGATGATTATTATGTAGATTGTGAATACAATAAATCTCACATTGAGGAAAATACAAGCTCAAAAAAGGTCTCAAGTATTAATGGGAATTATATTGATATAATAATTACAAAGAGAGATGGTAATTATATAAATGACTTAGTTTGTTTTGAGCTAAAGAAATGGAATGCAGTAAATAGGAAAGATAAAAACGGAGTGAAAGAAGTGGAAAAGGATAGAAAAAATATAAAAATTCTTACTGGTGGAATAAAATTTGGATATTCTTATGGATTTTTTATTATTTTTGGCAAGACATTGAGTGAAACAATAATAGAGTTTTATAAAAATAGCAAAAAACAATTATGAAAAATTATTTAAAGCAAGCCCTCGAGAAAGCGAACTGGAGATTAATGAGCGATAGGATGTTTTACAGATTAGGAATTTTAACCGGTAGGTTGAGGGTGACCTGCCTCCCATCAATGTACCACCTGTAAAGGTTTAAGCCAACTCATCGCTTAGTCAAATTCACCAAAGCACTTCTACAGGCAGGGTGACCTGCCTCCCAAATATCGGTCCAGGTCTTATGTTAGAATAAGACGTGGACGAAAGGAGAAAATATGGGCAGGAAACACTACACAGCAGAACAAATCATCGGCATGCTTCGAGAAGCTGAAGTGCTGCAAAGCCAGGGTATGACAATCGGGGAGGCTAGCCGAAAGCTCGGTATCTCGGAGCAAACTTATTACCGTTGGCGGAAGGAATACGGTGGCATGAGGGTGGACTAGGCCAAGCGGCTCAAAGAGCTCGAGAAAGAGAATGTGCGGTTAAAGAAGCTTGTGGCGGACCTATCGTTGGACAAAGACATCCTCAAAGAGGCGGTGCGGGGAAACTTCTGAGCCCGGCAGCCCTTGGGAAAATGGATATGTGGAGTCATTCATTGGTAAACTCAGAGACGAGTTGCTGAATGGAGAAATCTTTGATACATTATTGGAGGCAGAGGTGATCATAGAGAACTGGAGAAGGGAATATAATTAGCTCCGGCCTCGCAGTTCTCTGGATTACAGACCGCCAGCCCCAGAGGCTTTTAAACCAATGATTCTAACTCTGGAGGTGGCACTACGATTGGGGGTAGGTCACTTTAATGGAGTTTCTCATTCAGGAAAAATTAGGAGAGGAATTGGGATAGATTTAAACTTTCTATCAAACAAGAAAAAATAATCCCGACTTAGACAAGGATAAGCTTAAAATAAATAGGACGAAAATGCCTGAAAATAAAGCGAAAGAAAAAAAAATTAACCAAATCATGAATCTCATTAACGATGGTAAATTAAATAAAGCTTTAGAATTTGCTGATGTTAATGATTTAGAAGATTTGCTGAAAATTGGCAAAAAATTTTTTCAAAATAGAGTTCATAATATTGCTATGAATGTATTTGATAGGATTATCCAATTAGCTCCAAACGATGAGAATGCATGGTATAACAAAGGCGTTGTTTTAGGCGACCTTGGGAAATACGATGAGGCACTCAAATGCTATGACAAGGCAACTAAACTAAATCCAAACGATGAGAATGCATGGCACAACAAAGGCGTTGTTTTAGGTGAACTTGGGAAATACGATGAGGTACTCAAATGCTTTGACAAGGCAATCAAGCTAAATCCAAACCATTTTAGTGCATGGTATAACAAAGGCGTTGCTTTAGGTAAACTTGGGAAATACGATGAGGCACTAAAATGCTTTGACAAAGCAATTAAGCTAAATCCAAACCATTTTAGTGCATGGTATAACAAAGGCGTTGCTTTAGGTAAATTTGGGAAATACGATGAGGCACTCAAATGCTATGACAAGGCAATTAAGCTAAATCCAAACTATGTTAATACATGGTATAACAAAGGCGTTGTTTTAGGTGACCTTAGGAAATACGATGAGGCACTCAAATGCTATGACAAGGCAATCAAGCTAAATCCAAACCATGTTAAAGCATGGCTTAACAAAGGCGGTGCTTCAAGTGAACTTGGGAAATACGATGAGGCACTCAAATGCTTTGACAAAGCAATCAAGCTAAATCCAAACCATTTTAGTGCATGGTATAACAAAGGCGTTGCTTTAGGTAAACTTGGGAAACATGATGAGGAACTAAAATGCTATGACAAGGCAATTAAGCTAAATCCAAACGATGAGAGTGCATGGCACAACAAAGGTGTTGCTTTAGGTAAACTTGGGAAACATGATGAGGAACTAAAATGCTATGACAAGGCAATTAAGCTAAATCCAAACGATGAGAGTGCATGGCATAATAAAGGAGTTGCTTTAGGTAAACTTGGGAAACATGATGAGGAACTAAAATGCTATGACAAGGCAATTAAGCTAAATCCAAAATATGAGAATGCATGGCATAATAAAGGAGTTGCTTTAGGTAAACTTGGGAAACATGATGAGGAACTAAAATGCTATGACAAGGCAATTAAGCTAAATCCAAACGATGTTAAAGCATGGCAAAACAAAGGAGTTGTTTTAGGTGAACTTGGGAAATACGATGAGGCACTCAAATGCTTTGACAAGGCAATCAAACTAAATCCAAAATATGCAGAGGCATATGCAAATAAGGGAATCACGTTCTTAAATTGTCGGAAGTATGCTGAAGCAAAAGATGAGTTAAGAAAAGGAAGAAAACTTTTTTCAGAAATAAAGGCTAGAGAAAATACTGAGAAAGTTTTGAAATTTGAGGTGGTGGCTACAAATGCCTCAGAATTATTGACCTGTCTAAAACCTTTAGATGAACGATTTATAAATTGTCTAAATAGTCGTAGCTTAATTGAACTAAAAAATAAGATTTTTGGAGTTTCTAATAAGATAGAAGATATTACTAAAGAATTTGAAGATAAAGAATTACCAGAGGATGCATATAAGTTATTATGGAGCAAAGCTACGTGCTTCACTGCATTTTTAAAAGCTCTTAAATATGAAAAAATAAATAGGAATTTATTGCGCAAAGCAGTACGTATCTTTGAAATATGGGAGCTTGATTCATTTGTTGTAGCAGTAAGTTCCCTTGACACTTTTATACGTTTTCTAAGCAAATATCCAAGCTTTGATAAAATACCCAAAAATATAGAAAAATATTTATTACGAGGTGTATTAGGGGCTTCTTATATTTTAGATGGTGAATTAACCGAAGAGATTGCAAGTAAAATTAAAGCCGAACCTTTTGAAATTAAATCCAAAGGGATAACTAGAGAACCAGAGTTAAAATATATTAATAAAGATAATTCGACGACAGATTGGGTGAAAGTCGCGTTAGTTCAATTGAACTACAAATTAGAGTATATCCCTGAACCATTTTCTATTATTTTGAAAAAAGATATTGAAAAAGAAATCAAAAAGAAAATATTTGGCGCATTTAAAATCGCTGAAGAAGAACGTGTGAATATAATATGCTTTCCAGAACTCAGCTTTAAAAAAGAATGGGTAGATGAAATAAGAAAGTTCTATAAAGATATGATAATAATAGGCGGAAGTTTTTATGATAAAAATAAATATAATATCTGCCCCATTATTATCAATGGAAATGTTTTGTATTATAGAAAGTGTCATTGCTCTATTTTCGAAGAATCTAATGGAGAAGGAATGAATCGTGGAGATGAACTATATATAATTCAAACTAAATTTGGAAAAATCTCTGTTTTAAATTGCATAGATTTTGATGAGGAGCTTCATCGTATATTAAATGAAAAAGTGGATATTATTATTAATCCAAGGTGTGACATTGATAAAGAACATACATTCCAAAAACGTGCAGATATTGAAATTGAACGACCCGATGGTTCAAAATTACATACATTTATGCTCCAAGTAAACACTATGAAAGTGAATTGGGGTGAATCTGAAGGAGGCGGGGGAACGTGTATATTTGGTTACGAGCATAAATATCGAATTGAAAAGTATAAAAAAGATGGATTGAGACCAAATGATAATATTAAATATAAAATATGTCAGGCTATGGATGAGATGATATTGATTGCAGATTTCAAAATTGCTCCCAGCACAGAAAAGAGAATTAATATGGGAAACTGGCATAAATATGATGAAAACAAGAAATGTTGGAAGATAATAAAGAATAAGAGAATATGGGAATAAAAAGTAGGCTTTTTATTAAAATTCAACAATTTTCATGAAGAGGGGATTTCAAATCTATTAACTATTTCTCTTTACCTCAGTGAATTGAGGCATGAGGAAGCCAAAGACCCTAAAGCCCTAGCCTCCCGAATCTGAAAAAGACAGCAGAGCGTGATTTGCGCCTTGTTAGATAGACGATTGGGGACAGGTCATCCTCCTTATGTTCGCTTTTTCCCTATTTAAGCTATCGTGTCTATTAGCGCAGTAGGGATATAATGTTAATTGGATGAACACGATAAGCACGAGCTATCATAAGCACGAGCTATCTGTCCAATGGTTTTTGAACCCTTCAGAAGTTCCAGGATCACTTGATATTTGAACTTTGCTGTGTACCGCCTGCCATGTTTATTAGACATCATCATAAACCTCCTTACGAAGGGCTCTTATTCTTGTTGATGATGCCTAATATATCACGAGAAATTTAGAACTATGGGTGGTCTTAATTTTGGGGGGGCAGTTTGGGGGCGATAGCCTCGTTATTCTAACCTTCAACACCATGAAAGTAGAGGTAGCAAGACGGCTATTTTCCTTTACTGACAAGGAAATACATATACTGGTGTCTGTTGTTTTGGCCGTTTTTGTCTTAAAAATAGCCAAAAGAACATGCAAAAGTGACCTGCCCCCATTTATGCATGTTTTTCATCCCTTATTTTATTTATATTTCCCGTAGCTATTTAGTTTTGAAATGGAGTCTGATTTAATTAAAAGTACCGGTTTTACAAACCGGGGGTCAGTCGAAGTCTAACCACTAGATAGAGCGGTGGACTTCGAATCAGATGCAACGGGATCTGCTAACCTCTTGAAAACAAAGTAATAGTCAATCTTATCAGCAATTTACAAATTATACCTAGGTATATGGAGGTATAGCAAATTATACCGAAGTATATCTCAGACAGTCACATTTTGGTCACAATTTTAAAATTTTATTGATACAATTGAATTACTTAATTCAGAAGTACGGTTGGATAGAAAAAGAATATTTACTATAGCCTATAATCTTTAATTCATTATTTTTGTAGAGGAGTTTTATCTTATTTTGGAATTTCTTTCTAAATATTGATTCAGTTTATAGATTTTTTTCTTCGTCTTTATACAATTGACTTAAATTTTTTTTTGTAATAAAAAGAAGATGTCAGCTACAAAAAACGAAAAAAAGAGAACGATAATCTTCATAACTAAAAGGCAAATTAGTATCTCTGAGGGTAAGGATTCTTATAACAATAGGATTTGGTAATTTGAAGTAATATTCGATTTCATGTTAGCTAACTATAGCCATCTTAAATTGATTTAAAAAGGAAGGAACTTGATATCTGCCATCTGATCCGTCAGAGGCAGAATATTTATTAATTTGAGTTTTAAAATAAGGAAACAATTAATTTCGTAATTATTAGGAGGTGAAAATGAGCAATCAAGATTTAGAACGGTATGGCATTCTTATGTCTTATCTTCAGTACGAAAATACTATTTATTGGGGACGTGGGAACTTCTTTCTGCTCGCCCAATCTGCCCTTTTTGGTTTTGTGATAGCTAGCCTGCCGTCAATGTTAGCATCGACGCCTTGGAATAAGATATTAATCCCCGGTTTTGGGAGTATAGCTGGACTCATCGTTGCAAGAATGTGGCAGATTGCTCTTAGGAGTGGCGAATTCTGGATAAACCACTGGCATTCTATTTTGATGGAGCTTGAGCCAAAAGCTTTTGGTAAACAAAAAGTCCTTCGAGGATTAGCAACGCTGGAAGGTCAACGTGAACCTAAGGAACGAGCACGAATGGTGGCACATGATATACTAATTTTATTCTATGTGTTATGGATAATATTAGTTGCTTACTTGCTGAGCGTTTCCGTTTTAAAGATTTTTACGTAGAAAGATAAAGCTTCGTCTAAGGGAAAATATGACTTGGATTTTTTGCTTCTCAAATTGCCTTAGTAACTTCATATACTCTTTAGCTTTTTGATCCTCATTTTTATAATGATTTTTGCACGGGAAAGAAATATTTAGAAATAAATAAAGTTTCAAGTTTCAAAACATTATTTTGTTCTTTTTTAGGCGAAGCAAAGATATCTAGTATCAGTATGATTTCAGCTATAATTCCTGTTTACAATGAGGGAGACAGGATTGAATACATTATAAACAATTTGGTTGAATTCTTTAGGGCAGATAAATTCGAATATGAAATTATAATTGGCGATGATGGTTCTGAAGACAATACTTTTGATTTAATTAAATTTATGCAAAAAAAGCATAAAAGAGTTAGCTATGTAAAAAGCCAACTAAATATTGGTAGAGGAAACATTCTAGATAAAGGTTTTAAAAAGGCTAAAGGAGATATTATTTTTTATGCAGATGCAGATATAGCAGTTAATTTTTGCAAGAAATATTTAAATAAATTCTTAGAAGAATTAAAAAAGTTTGATATTGTGATTGGATCAAAACGTCTGCCCGATTCTGTAGTTCATACGACGAAATTAAGACAATTTCTAAGTTTGTCTTATAACACAATAGTGAGATATGTTTTTAATTCCAAAATAAATTGTCATCAAACAGGATTCAAGTTTTTTAATCGGGATGTTCTTTATGATCTTCTTCCTAAGGTTAAAAACAAAGCATGGTCTTGGGATACTGAAATGCTAATTAAAGCACAAAGAAAAGGTTTTAAGATAAAAGAAATGCCAGTAGAAGTACGTTATGGATGGAGTAGCAAATTTAGGCCGTTTAGAGATTCTATTAGAATGGGAAAATATTTATTAATTCTTTTTTTTAAACAATTCTCTAATAAAAATATCTGAGTTTAGCAGGAACATATTTAATTATACGAATTTTCTCTCGTATAAAG
>SDBT01012739.1_pt1 | contig 13501 bp, 10 predicted proteins | sample 2277101 | NCBI WGS metagenome assembly SDBT01 (sample SAMN10404973, study PRJNA504765) | marine sediment metagenome | isolation source: marine sediment core GS10_PC15, 103 cmbsf | place: Arctic Ocean: Southern Knipovich Ridge | collected 2010
GCGATCAAGACGCCCGCGATGGCCCCGCCAGCGCCCCCGCCTGAGAGCATCGTCTTCTTGTCCGTGCGGTTCATGCGACTCTCTTGCTGCTGGGACCGCTCTTCCAAGGTCGCCAGCGTCAATCCGTGCTCTACCTGGGTGGTTTGGATCTCACCCAGCTTCTCGGTGATTCGTCCCAGCGCTTGGGTGGTTTCGAGGTCGGGCATCGATCTGCTCCTATGGGGGGAGCCTATTCTCACTGTAGCAGCCCCACCGTCGAATCGCTCTAACTGGCGTTCTGACGAACGACATAAGTTTCAGTCCATTCCCGGTGCAGCCCTGCGCCCGCGTCGGAGGTCCACACGATGGTCCCCGTGGCTCCGTTCGGCAGGGTCGCGTCGTCCGGGATGTCTCCGTGGTAGAGGCCCTTGAACCCGGCCTGCTCTGAAAATGAAACAGGGTCGCTGATACCCACGACCGCATCCCCAGCGGAATCTAGCACGCGAGCTGAGACCGTGGCGCTTTCTACGAGCACCCCCGTGACCTTGTTCCGCAGGTTCACGGTCTTCATCGTCATGTCGGTATTCTCGAACAGAATGTGATCGTAGCTGGCCATCCGGTCTTCCCCCCGCCCCCAACTGTAGCTGAGGACGCTATGAAATTTCTACCTTCGTATCAGCACCCAACGCTGGCTCGATGACGGACGCAAGCGTTTGCGTTGGATCCGTCTCGGTCCGGGCGTCGAGATTGGGCACCACCTCTATTCTCGCTGTGAGCTGGGGCTCCCCCACGGTGACCTGCCAGGACAGCGTGTCGGTATCGTCCCCCGGACCTGTCACCACAGCCGTGAAATCGTAGACCGTACCCACCTTGGCGGCGAGCGGCACCCAGGCGATCAGGCCGGTTGAGCTGCCGATCGTCGCTCCTGGCGGGGCCTCGGTCAGCTCCCAGGTCAGTGGGGTGGTGCCCGTGGCCGTCATCTGCTCGGCGTAATCTACCCCGGCTGGGGCTGCCGCCGCTGGCGTGTTCGTGATCGTCGGAGCTGATACGGCGGCATTCTCCCACCACCAAATCCAGAAACGAGCGCCAGCGTCTCGCGCCGAGTATTCGACTTGGCGCAAATCGTTGACCTGAGCGATCTGCGTTTGCGGGCTACTTCCCTCTACCCACCTCTTGGTAACGTCATCGCTCCCGACCGCTTTAATGAACTTGGGCCACGATCTAGTTGTGTCCCACCACTCGATTCCGACAACAATGGCACCCTCATCGATCGGTTGGTTTGTTAAGGATAGATCAAGCGGATCCCAGTTGGGGCTATTGGCGGCAGGCACTTGTTCCTCTTGGGTATCTAGAACCGTTACCACCTGCGAGCTTTTCAAGATGTAGCCGACTTCGAAAAATTGCGTGAAGGGTAGTTCGAAGCCCGTCTTCCCGTCCGTGTTGGTCTGGTAGTAACCGTTCTCATTGACGCCAACGACGTACCAAAACGATCCGTTTTGCAACTTCGCCTCTGTGGGGAGCTGTGAACTGCCTCTCTCCCGAATTATGAAATTGGAGAAGGCCTCTCCATTGACAATCGCTCGAACGATGACAGCCGCTATATCGCCGAGCGCGTCACCTCCTTGCGGTGTCGGTTGGCGGTCAACGTATGTGGAAAACTCCGCCGACTGCGTGACGAGACGGATAGCTTGATCATGGATCCCGACGTGCTCGTGGACTTCTCCTGTGATCCAAACGAATGCAAAGGCTGTCTCCGTGACTTGCATCTCGATCGTCGTGCCTCCGGCGAGAGACACAATTGTCGTGCTGTAGCGTGCTCCGGCATGAGGGACGGAATAACCAATTATTTCATTGATGCCGCGGAATCCGATCAGCGGAGCACCCGCCCCCGAACTTCGAGCTACCCGCAAAACAACAGCTTTCGCTGTTGGGTCGGCAAGGAAGGGCGCTAGATCGAGAGTCACCCATTCCCCAGTTCCAACAGGAGTCGGGACCAGAACCTCGTTGAAGTACGGAACGAACGTGCTCATACAACCTTGGCCTCCCAGGCACGTCGCTTCTGAAGCGTCATCGTGGTTTCAAAGTCGTCGTAGCCGAGAACAGAGATCTCGGCGTCGCTCTCCTCGCGCAGGTTCCTACCCCGCAACGCCTTTGGCGACGGGAGACCATACGCCCCATGTATCAGTGCAACAAACCGGTGCCACGTCCTCGCCATCACCACGCACACCGCTGTCTTGTCGTTAATATCCACGTTCTCGAACGCCTCCAACACTTCCAGCGCCACACCGCGTGTCAGGGCTCTGTACGCCTTCGTCGTTTGGTCAATCTGCGCGAGGCCGTACCTCGTCAAGTCCGTGGCGTAGGCTCCTTCACATTGCGTCCTGAGTTGTGTAAAGAACTCCTTCAACGTGATCTCGCCACTCAGGAACTTGATGTCGAGCTGGGCGCCCCTCGTCCTGGCCCGCACGCGAATGTCCATGAAGATTCTCGTGTTGCCGTCCTCCTCCCAAAGGGACGCCAAATAGATGAGCCAGTGATGCTGGGTCTCCGCCTTCGTCGCACCGTTCACTGCTACCCTATAGCGGTCTCGCAGGAACCTTATCCGCGTCGGCGATAGGCTACTCTTGAATCCCTTCATCTACAGATCTCCCCTCGCCGCCATTTCTCCCAGCTTGCTGCGGACCACAAGGAATACGGCGCCCGCGATGCGCTCGGCCAGCCAGTCGAAGACGAACACCCTTCTCAATTCGGCCTTGACCTTACGGTGCAACTCAGTGTCTGCCCACTTGCGGAAGCGGTCCCACTTCTCGGGCGGCCACTCCTCTTCGAAGTGCCGAAGAATCGTGTAATGCCAATCGTGGACGCGGCAGAATTGCCCGATGATTGCCCACCCCTTGAAGCCGAGCAACTTCTCCGGAAACCCCGTGCATTCTCCCACGAAGTCTTCTGGCACCGGCTCATTCTGGGCTACGGCAAATCCTAAATTTCGCCCCCTCAGCTGCTCATGGGTTTCGTTCATTCTAATTCTCCGCGAAAAAGCTGATACCACTCAAATCGATCGGCTTGTTAGCCAATGGCGTCCACCCAAGCAAGCTCCGTAGAATCACGGCCCCACCCGTAGTGATCTCGATTGCCACGGGCTGCGCGAGTGCTGCGGTGGCCGGATCGGCTAGGCACACGAAACCAATCGCGTATCCAGGCCGGTAACCCACGGGCAATGTGACGATCGTGTCTGCGGCTACCGGGGCGCCGCTGCTGCTCTCAACGGCCCCCTGAAGCTGAACGAGACCGCCTGCCGCATCCGCCTCCCCGTCTTCCTTGTAGATCTTCAGCTCGCGGCCCGAGACCACCTGATAGTTCCCGGCAAAGGCCAGCGCCCCCGCTTCCGAGTCGTCCGTCCATCCACCTACGTGGTCGATGGTCGCCGTCCGCGCCCGCACGTAGATCCAGCGGTTCTTCGGCAAGACCACACCCGATCCACCGGTTGGTCTAAAGGTCGTCGCGTCGGTATCCGACGTCTCGTCGCGGACCCAGAAGCCCTGCTTGACGTCGTCGTCGATCTCCAGCGTCATCGCGCCCGCCTTCGCGCCTGAGATATTGATCTGGCTGTTGTGGCTCTGAGTCTCGGTGAGCACCTTCGTGCCACTGAAGCCCGACGCGTCGTACTCCAGACGCCCCGACATGGCCTTCGTGTTGATCCCGACGTTCGTGTTGATCCCAGATATCTTGCCCATCTGGGACGATGTGATGTCAACGATGTTCAGACTACCTTCTTCTGAGGTCGCCATTTTGGCCTCCGCTTACCCTGTGAGTTCGCGGGCGAACCCACGCCCGACCACGTCCGACACCTGATACGTCCGAATCGTGATCGCCTCGTTGTTTGAATAGCCCGCCGTCGCCCGCTCCGCCACAGTGATATCGTAGCCGTTCTGGGATCCTGTCAAACCCGTGTAGGTCTTCGACACGGCCCCAGTGGTTTTGTGGATCAGGTCCAACTCAAAAGCTCGCGGGTAACCATCGACATCTTTCGGGATCTCAGTCGCTGTGGTGGTGAGTTCAATCTCGCCGTCAACCCGCACGCGCCTGCGCCAAGCGACATGCACATCCAACGCTGATCGGCTGCCCACGGCTGGCGTCATCCAGTGATACCCACCCGCGTATGGCTTCAAATCGTTGCCCGCCGCGGTGAACCAGATCTGCCGCGTGGTGTCCTGCGGCTCCCGCACAGTCTCGACGCCATACACGTAGGGGTCGCCGATCTCATTGAGGTTGAGCTGCTTGCGCGTCGTGATGTCCGGATCGAGGAAGACAACGGACGCGGTGAGTCCCCACCCGTCCCGGCCCCCGATCTCCGTTCCACGCAGCCCCCGCAGCAGATTCGTGAGTGTCGCAACGCCATCCGTGATCGACACGTTCTGGAATCGGAAAATCTCAAACTTGCCGGAATCCGACGGGTCGAAAAGCACCGCCGTGTTCAGCCCCAGCTCCCAGAACTCCTCGTGCGTAATGCTTTGCAGCTGATCCTCGCCGCCAATGATACCCACCCTGATTTCGGATACGGGGTCCAGCCGTGTGAACGTTTCGGACACGGTCCACAAATCGGCGTCCTCCCAGAACAGGTCAGGCTCTGCCGCCAGCGCGGTCTCAAGGTAACCCCACGGCGTCTCGCCCCTGGAGGTTTCGAAGAGTTCAAATGGCCCGCGTGCGGTGTCTGGGATCCTGGCTTTCGATATCACGCCCGCAATCCAGTCATCGCGCATCCCGCCCATTCCAACGTAAATCCCCGTGGTCACGCTGCCTGCGGTGTCCCCGTCTTGCAGCAGCGGGATGTCCATCAGGAACGCCTGCGTCGGCCCCTGGAAAACCAAAAAGCCGCCCTCAATGGCAGCCAGAGCCCCGGCGCCTACGGTGTTGAGAACTTCCGGGTCGTGAGTGACCCCCTCTGCCCGGGTCACGAACGCCTCTCCCAGCTGGGTTTCCGCCAGCCGCATCAAGACAGTCGGGTGGCCGTCCACCCCTACCGTAATGATATCGGTCGGCTCAAGGTCCATGTGCTTCGGGCCAAACTGGAACTTATGAGTTAACCGCGCGGCCCACGAATCATAGAGCTTCGCTTCCGCGATGGCTTTCACTTGGTCCGGGTGCATCGCAATCGGGAGCGAGTTTTGAAACACGGAATTAGAGAACTGCGTCGGCGACGGGTTCTCTACCCGCTGCGCGTGCTGGTTCCCTTCCAAAAAGTTTCGAGTCACGTCCATGTAGACCAAGTCTACCCTCGACGGGATATCGGTCTCCTGCTGGCGGTTAGTGATCAGAACGTCCGTCTCGCCTTGGCCCTCTGAACCCGGCTTGGATCCAAGGTCTTCTTGGGGAATGGTACGGATAGACGCAGCTGCCCGCGACCGGAACGCTATCTTACTCTCCGACTCCACGGCGTCGAAAAAGAACGCGAAGCCCAGCGGGTTAATCGCGGACCGCACGGACCCTTGCGTGCCGACGATGAACCCCTCGACGATTGTGGCTGCCATCGTCGCGTCGGTATCCACCTCGGCCGCCGTGTCAACGCGCACGTCTGCGATCAGCGATTTCACGATCACGTCCAGCGTCTCGGTCGAATCGACGATCACTTGCCGGGAAAACACTTCCGGATTCACGTTGTCGGGGTTGTCGGAGTCCGGCCCATTCCACACGTACGTCTTGTTCGTATCCTTGTGCCAGTACGTCTCGCTCACCGTGCCCGTGATGTAGGGCCCGGTCTGACCCTCGGTGAATGAGAAATCCCATGCGTTGAACAAGACCCACTCGTCGTCTGCGGTCGCGCCCGTCGGGAGGTAGTACACCCTGCCGTTCATGTCCGTGCCGTTCTGCCACGACGTGAGACGCCCCCCAAGAAGGGCGCCGTCGATGTAGCCGCTCGGCTGGTACTTGTTCCCTGTCGGCTGTGTGTAGTACACCGAATTGATAATCGTCTGCGTACCCAAATCGAACTGAACCACCCCGAAATCCCCATCCGGGTCTTGACGCCCCCAGAGAGTCAGCGTGCGTGTCACCTCATCGAAGATCATTAGCTCGGGTCGGTGGAACCTGCCCGACGGGTCGAGCGTTGGGAGATCGTACTCTGTAACCTGCACGTCAAGGCCGCCGCCGCTCAGCGGGGTGGGGTGAACCTTCCACAGCTTACCTGACCGGTTCCCGAGAATACCCATCGCGTTGTCGGTGGCATTGTCTGCCCAGCCGCACACCCACAGGTTACCCCGGTCATCAGGGGCCGACGCGTGAGCCCAGACGGGCCCCTTGCCTGCTGTGAAATCAAACTCGTGCAGGTGGAAACCCGACGGCCAGATCTTGTCCCCGTTCGCGTCAACGCCCAGATCTGCGTAGACCGCGTCCTTGCCAATGCCGCCATTAATGCCGTCGCGGTTGAAAATCAGCCACTTGTCGTTATCAATGTCTGGGGAGCCGCCTTGCTCGCCGTTGAAAAACAGAATGCTGTAGTTGAACGTCCCGGTGGAAAGAGTCTGCACCCACGAAGCCTGCGCTGGCCGTATGGTAGGGCTCTTCAAATCAAACATCGTATCGAGTGGCCAGCGTGCCCAGAGGTTCAGCGAGAAGGGGTTGAGCTGCACCAGCACCTGCTTACCATCAGAGACATTTTTCCCGCTAGAGTATATCCGCCCGTCGGATGACGGCAAAACGCAGAACGGGTTGTACCCGAGAGCACCAAAGCCGTCCTCGTTCGCGAAGGGTTTGTTGCCCGTCTGCTTGACCACCTCGTCCGTAAAAAGGTCAAGGTAGCCAAGGCCAAAGCTATCCGCGTCGGTCCAAATGTCGTAGCGGCGTACGAAGTACAGGTAACCACTGACCGGATCCTCCATCGCATACGCGACCCCATTGTCGAACATCCCCGGCAGCTCAGTTGTCGTCGTCGTCACAGGTGTCGAAAACTGGATCTCGAATTCCATGTGCGGGATCCGATTCCCGAATTCGCCTACCGGCATATCTTGAAGCGTCACGTAGACCCGGCCGCGGTAGGCGGGGGTCTCGCCCACCCCCATGTCCGCTTCGATCAGGGGATCCGGCAGCTGGTTCTCATCGCCCGGCTGCATCGTGATCCGCATGTTCTTGTATCTGCGGTGAACCGGACTGTCACCGCTCACGTCGTAGATGATCTTCTTGTCGGCCCAGATCCGTGAGCAGGCTATCGCCGGACCTTCTGCCAGCCCAACCGCGAAGTGTGCGTAGTACGAATATGTGGTCTGCTTCCCGCCGCCCTTGCCGCCGACGGCTTCCTTGGTCTTCACCTCTTCGAGTTCGAGGGCCCAGATGATATTTCCGGCGAGCCTCATTCTCCCGAAGCCGATCGGAATCACCTTCCCGTAGGTGGAAGTCTGGACGCGAGTTTCACCGAGCCTCGGCCCTTCCGGCGGTCCCGGGGCAGAGAACGCCATGTAGACCGTGGCCGCCAGTGACAAGACTGACACGATCTGCGCCCCATAGGCTACGAGGAAGGCGCCAACAAGTGCCGGTGCTCCTGCCATTTATTCGTCCTCCGCCAAGCCGTGGTAAGCCAGCACGGCAACCGTGCAATCCCGCCACGGAGCGTAGTGCGTTTCCAGCACGACGTCAGCCCCCGCCTTCTTCACCCCGTTGTAGCTGTGGATCATACCCAGCTCGCCGCTCGGCAGCCGCGACAGGATCCCGATATGCGACGGCCACTTGTAGGTGTCGTTCGGACGCAGCACCACGACATCCCCGGGCCGGCGATCGTTGAACTCGGGCCCGGTCTTCCGCCGCAGCCGTGTCGCGCACGCCTCGATGAGCGAGTAGAGCGTGGGCAGCCGGCTGTACCCGGAGTAGTCGGACTGGCTGTCCATCAAGCCAAGCTCTTGGCCCACGCGCACAATGAGGCCGCCGCAGTCGATGCCCGAGCGATTCCGGCCCTGATGCCGCCACTTCACGCCGATCCACGACCGGGCCTCGGCCACGACCTGCTCTCTCGTTACGCAAACGTTTGCGTCGCTCATGAATGCACCTCGGCCGCCTGGACGATTTGGTCCTCGCCAGGGATATCTGGCTCGCCCTGGAAGTTGACCATGTTCCCAAACTTCGCGATGCACGTAGGCTTCGTTTTGTCGCAGCCCGGTAGGACCGTGAGCTGGTCACCCACTGCGATTGGGTCTCGCATCTTCAGGAACAGCATCATCTCTCGCGTTGCGTCGTCGTAGGACTTGACCTCCATCGCTTGCCCAGAGTTGCCCCCGCTCGTCCACAGGAGATGGCCCTCTTGGAAGTAATCGTCTGGGGAGGCTGTCAGCGCAGCCTGCTCCGCAAGTAGCTCCACAGCCAAATTCCTGAACTGAGGTGTGGACACGCCGTCGGCCGTAATCATCTCCACGCGAATGTGGAGCCGCAGGCCGGCGATCGGGTCGGCCGTAGACAGGCCGGGAATCTCATCCCCGCTGCTCGCGATGGTCGAGAAATTCTCACCGTCCAACGAGGCCTCCACCACGATGCTCGTACCAGCCGGGGTCACCTCTTCCCAGGTGATCGAGCTGTCTTCGTAAGTCGTCCCGTTGATCCCGTCGAGCGCGAAGCTAGGATACCGGAACGCGTGGGATTTCGCCGCCGTGCTGTACGTGTCGATCCCGGCGTAGTCGCCGACCGCCCACCGGATCAGCGCCTGAATCATCTGCGCTGCATTCCTGCTGAAGCGTGCCCCACCAAGGCCGCCGAAGTGTGCGCCGCGCGTCGGGAACGTCCCCGAGCCTTGGCCCACCCGTGAGTCACCCACGTCGTAGAGGCTGACCGCGATCTCTCTCGCGTCGTCCCAGAACGTATTCTTCAATCTCACCAACGGGGTGCCAGCCACCTGAGACTCGCCCGGAGGCACCGACGCAATGTCACCATCTCCAGAAGTGTCGGTTCCCCAGACGAACGACTCGCCTTCGAACTCGCCCTGGAAATTTGGCTGAAGGAAACCCTGCCCAACGATGTCTTCGTGGGCTTCGGGAACCATCGAGACCTCGTGGTTTTCCATCTGGGTCACGGGGAACACGTTGCCGTATCCGACGGGATCTACTCCGCCCGCGTACCTGTTCCTGTAGGTCGCCGCGGTCACTCCGAGCCGGCACTGCACGTAATCTTTCCCGGTCTCGTAATTGTCGTCCGTCAGCGCTGGGTGCCCGGTGAAATCCTTGTACCACAGGAACGTGAAGCCATAGGTTGCCATGTAGACTTCATAGAACCCTGCTAGCGCCACCTCGTCAACCGCTGCTTTGAGCGCATAGTTGAGAATCACATCGGCCCCGAGGAGACTCCCAGCCGTCACGGTGGTATCCTCGATGACGGCGACCCCATGCCCGAGATCTTCTATCAGGTCTGTCAGATAGCTGACCGAGTAGTGCCCCGTATCGCCTGTCACAATAATTACGGTCGCCATCAGAACCTCCCCGGGTTCTTGAACCGTGGGCCGCCCACGACGCTCCAGTTGACTGTCACATTTTGCTCCGTGATCAAAGCTGTGTCAATGATCCAGAGAACGCTCGCGTCACGCCTTCTCACTTTTAAGGTGCCATCATTCGATACGCTCCCCGTGAACGTTATTAGGTCACCCGGCTGCACCCCGGCGTCAATCCAACTTCCGAAGTCGCTTCTGATCTTGTCCACCGTCAGATTTAGGAAGTCAACTTGCCCACTACCCGAGGCCACGTTCATGATCTCTCGGTCATTGAAATCCCAAGCCACGGCTCCTAAGAAGCTCGCCTTCAGGATCCACTCGGCATCTGTCAGCCCGTTGTACCCAGTGTCCACGCCGTTGATGTTTCCCAGATCAGTCGTGCCCGCGTAGTCGGTGTTCCCGAACATACCCGTCGAGTATCGATCCACGTTCCATGTGCCCTCAGCTCGGCCAACGATCACCCCGACGTCAGTGCCGATGGATCCATTCAGGAACCCATTGACCCAGCACTCCCGCACGATCGTACCGACACTCACGAGCCCGATGAGACCGCCCGCCATGTCCCCATTTGTACGGACCTCGCCGCCCTGCGCCCAGCACCCCTCAATCTGCCCACCGCCTGCCGTCGGATAGTTCCCGGCCTCGTCACCGTACAGAATCCCGCACAAAGCCGCAGACCACTCAGTGCCTGAAGTTGCCCTGACGTCGTAGAACTCAATCCCGATGCGGCGTAGCAGTCCGCCGCACGCCCCGAACAATGCGGCTGGCCCCGCCCCACCCGTGTCGATCGTCAGGTTTCTAATCACGTAGCCCATACCGTCAAACGTGCCCATGAACGGCCGCGCCTCGGTTCCGATCGGCGTGAAAGCCGTACTCGTCAAGTCGATGTCATTCGCGAGCACGTAGTACCCGTACAAGTTGTCCGCCACTGCCTCCAGCCCTGCGCGATTCGTGATCATCGTCGGGCGCATTGGCGTTGAGTCGGCTGCGTCCAGCACCATCTCCACGTACCCGTCGGCGGTCTGACGCACTCCGACGATGTCACCCGCGCCGCGGTTCTGCACAACCGACCCCGGGAAGTCGCTCGGAAAGACGGGCGTGTGTGCCAGCCGAGAGAACTCGTTCACTACGAACTGGCGATCGTTGGTCACCGAGACGACCTCGGCGTACTCTTCGAAGGCAGCGCTCGCGATCCCGCAGCCGTTGGCTCGGCCTGAGAAGGGATCGACCAGCAGGCTGAACAAATTGGCTCGGCAATCCGGCGACCAGACCTTACCCCGTCGTCGTTCGAGCAGCTGCATCTTCCCCCGCAGCTCACCAGCGTAGGATCCGTCCTTCACCTCAATCTCGCCGATGGTTCCGAACCGGTGCTGGATCGCTCCGTAGCGGTCGGGGTTCACCCAGTTGACGCTGAAAATGTCGAACTCGGCGAAGTCGTAGTGCCCCGCCAGCATCTCGTCTCGATCCAGCGCTCCGCCAAGGATTCCAACCACGTCAAGGTTATCGACACTCATGTCCGATGAGGACTCGATCGAGGTCCGCGCGATGCCTGTGGCCGCCACGTAGGTATTCCCGCCAAACACGACATCCCTATCGTGATCCGTCAGAAATAGCTCCACCCCATCCCTTCGTGTGACATGCCAGCACGTCGCGAGCGTCGTCAGCTCGCCGTTGATGTGCGTCACCATGTCGGCTAGCAATGTCTTCATCAGGCCCTCAGCTCGATCAGCTCGATGTCAGCCACGCTGCCTACGCCGAAGTGCTCAAGCTGCTGGATCCAATCATCCTTCTCGAACCTGACCGGCACATCGTAAACGAAATCGGCCTGCACAGACTCTCCGAGCGCGGGCGCGGTGTTGGCCGTAATGATCCCTGTGTCGTAATCCACGGTGTAGGTGTCTGCCCCTGACACGGACTCAGTCCACGTCACGCCATCAACGATGACTCGAATCGTCGCCAGCTTGGTGATCTCGCGGTAGTAGGGCGCCACATCCAAATCCTGCGAGAAAATCCGTACGCCCAGGCGCGGCGTCAGCTCATCCGTCAGTGTCTCGGCCACCGTCATCTCCAGGGCCGTCACCACCGAGATGATTCCAAGGCTCCCGTCGTTCAGATTCCCGAGCGTCCCGGTGCAGTAGACGTAATCGCCTACCACGAAGCCGTCTGTGACCCAGCTCCCCACGGTTCGAGTGATCTTCCCGGTCGAGTTCGTGAACGTCACCGAGTCGAGCCCGTCAGTGTCCCCGACGATGGGCTCCAGCTCGTACTTCTTCATGGCCTGGAAGGTGGTCTGCGCCCCGTTCCCGAGTCCGAACGTCCCGTTGGTAGCGTCCTTCATGTCTTGATGGCTCATATCGCCAACGGCTGCGAGTCCCGGCCACACAGTGCCTTGGTTCGCCTCGGTGTCGCTCGCCCAATCATTCCAGTCTACGAAACGGAACCCCACTGCCTGACCGCGCACGGCCATGAAGAAATTGACCAGCTCGTCCAGCTCTTCTCGCGTCTTGACCTCGTGCGAGGCCACATAGCGATATCGGGCCTGCGCCCAATTTTGTTGTCGCTGCTCCTGTCCGCCAGTGGTGGACGAGATCTGCGTAAAGAACACGGGCCCGCCAGAGAAGCCGAACTGGATCTCTTTCGGGAATCTCTTATTGATGAATACCGGAACACTGAAGCTCGCCATCGTGGCCTCCCCTATTGCGTTTTGCGCCTCGCCCTGATGATCGCTGTCCCCATCCGCGCAAGCATTTGCGACCTCGACTGCTTGAATGATTCGACGTCGTTCGCCTGCACGTTGATGGTCACAGTCGTCGAGCCACCCAAATTTCCTTCGATCGGGATCGCACGGTTTCTGGACAGCGGGATGATCGCCTCGTTAGGCGAGAGCAGTGCCGGGATCCTGTCCGTCCCGGAGGTTACACCACCCTGGGCGAATTTCCTAGCATTTTGGAACGTTCCCAGACCCACCATACCCTTCTTGCTCAGCGTGTCGGAGATGCCGCCCTCTGAGGCGAACGCAGACAGAGCCCCAGCAACGCTGCCGATGATATCGCTGCCCCCGCCTTCGGTGAAAAAGCTACCGATCGATGAGAACAGGCCGCCCAGCGTAGTGCCCAGAGACGAGAGCCCGTTCATGAACGTGGTGCCCAAGCCGCTCAGGCTCGTACCCAAGCCTGCGAACAGACCCGCGTTCTCTGCTGTGCCGACGTCTATCGCACTCTTGATTGCCACCGCATCCGGAGAGAGGCTTCCGGCGGTGCCTTCCCCGCCGCCGCCCTCGGTAGTGCCAGCAGCTGCAACGGCCGCGCCGCCGCCGCCGAATAGGGCGCCTAGTCCGGACAGCAGCCCTGTCTCCGACTTCTCGCCACCGCTCAGTAGCGACATCGCATCACCCAGTAGGCTCTTGACGCCGATCCGCGCAAAGTCTGAAATGATGCTCTTCGCAAATTCCTTGAACCCGAACTTGCCGGTTTCGAGGAACTCCATCATGCCATCCTCGATACCCTGGAAGGCGTTCGCGAACGCGTCCTCAGTTTGCTTGGCAATGTCTTTCGCGTTCTTGATGTACTCATCGAACGCGGTCTTGGCGCCCTTGTTGAACTCCTTGGCGAAACTCCTACCCATATCTGGTCCCGGGCCTCCGTCGTCGCCAATCTCATCGGCCACATCCGCCACCGCCTTCGACAGGGCCTCGCTCTGCGAGAAACCCTTGGCGAGGTGCTCCTGATACCGCTCACCGCCCCTCTTGCCGATTTCCTTCCAGACATCGCCTAGCGGGTCAGCCACCAAAATTGCCTTGGCGTCATCGAGAGCTGCCTTCATCTGGTCCCCAAAGTTGGCGACTGGGGTAGTCGTGCCCCCGGTCATTACTTCCTCAAAGGCACCCGCGAAGTCGCGTGTCATGAATTTCATTACGGCCCGTGCGCCGGACATCATGTCCTCCCACAAGCGCGTGAGTGAATCCCTTATGAAGCTGAACGCGATGGAGAAACCCGCCCCGATGGCCAGTCCCACGAGCTGGAACAGCTGAATAATCGAATTGCCGATTGCCTTGAACACGTTGAA
>SDBT01012740.1_pt1 | contig 13500 bp, 14 predicted proteins | sample 2277101 | NCBI WGS metagenome assembly SDBT01 (sample SAMN10404973, study PRJNA504765) | marine sediment metagenome | isolation source: marine sediment core GS10_PC15, 103 cmbsf | place: Arctic Ocean: Southern Knipovich Ridge | collected 2010
TTGGTCGGGGTGAGAGGAATCGAACCTCCGACATCAGGACCCCCAGCCCTGCGTTCTACCACTGAACTACACCCCGAACGTTGTTATTATATCGAGTTAACCTTAGAACATCAATTTTAGTACCAAAGATTCAGTATTTTGACTCTTGGCATTTTCCTTTTGTCGCAACAAAATTGGATGAATCGCTCCTTACAGAAGAAATAACTCAGAGGGCATTCAACACAGGAGGGGTGGTCAATGGGCGCTGCAAAATCCGTTGCGGCTATTTGCTGGTAACTTGGTACTGATGGAGCAGTTGTTGCCGTATTTTGCCGAGTTGCTCAGTAAGCCAAAGGGAAGCAAGGCAGGCAGGGTTATAAACCGGATGGGTATCAGTATCTTTCTGTTTGACGCTCAACAACAGGGGGAAGGGTGAGTGGCGGCATAAACACATATAGGGAGGTGAGAGCGGGGCTAGTCTACGGACTGGCCCTTCGCCATTTTTATAAGTAGGCATCAAAAAATCTAGTGGGGGTAGAGTTTTGCTAGAATAGATATTTGTAAATTGCTAACGGTTGTGATATGGGAGTTAATTGGATACGTTACCTACGGTGATGATTATTTGAGTTACGCTAGTGTCTTCACTGCTTGGTCCTGTCATGATAATCACCTGTTTGCTACCTTTTTCAGCTTGTATTACAGACGAATCTTCCTCTGATGAAACTATTGTTTTGGTCCAATTGTTACCGGCTAAATCTTTTTTATAAAATTCAAAAACTTTTGACGAAGAATCAGAGGTTTCCAAAATTACTGTTACACCCTCATCTGTATCTGCTGAGGTAGTGACTTTGGCGCCTGAATAAACCGTAATATCAGATGGAAAGCTATCAGGTACGTCATTTTGTCCAATAGTGATCTTTCCTTCGTCAGTTTCTACAGTAGCTTCGTCTCCGCCTTCTTCGATATCGACTTTACCACCTGTAGCTTGTTCGATTATTTCTTCGGCGGTTTTTTCAGCAAAATATTGGTTTGCGTAGTAAGCACCGCCACCCAGAATAACCAAAACTGCCGCGACAACGACAATAATGATTATTAACTTTGTGTTCGAACTTTTTTGCGGGGTTGGGGAAACTGCTTGTTTTTGTTCCGTCGGTTTGTTTTCTTGCTCAGGCATTACCTAGATGATAAAGGTAGGGAGAATTTTTGTCAACGGCCATGATTAGTTGCCATAAATAACATTCTTGGTAATTTTGGTGGCTTGCAAAGATGGAATAATTTTTGGTTTAATGATACTAGCCAATGAATTTTGCTGCCCTTATCAAAAAATCATTCGAAATCGCCTGGCACAACCGGATTTTATGGTTTTTCGGTGTTTTGTCCGGGGGTGCAGGGAGTGTTGGGGCCGTCAATCCTCTTAGCTCCGTTTCTAATTTTTCAATTCCATCGCCTGGTTCTGAGCCTTCGGATACACAAAACCAAGGGGTTAGCAACGTATTGGGAGTCGTCGATTCCACAAACGGCTTGATTTCCTTTGAAAATCTGATGCTGATAATTTTAGCTGTTGTTCTACTAACGCTGGTTTTACTTATAATTTTTATTTTTGTTACCAACTGGGCGTCAGCGGCACTTGTATTTAGTATTCTACACCGGAACCAAGAGCGCCCTACTTTTGGTGTTGGGGCGCGGGTAGGACTAAAATATTGGTGGAAGTTTTACTTACTCACGCTGATTTTTGGTTTATTTATTCTTACCTTTTTTCTATTGCTTGCAGCCCCAGGTGTCCTACTTTTTCTAGCAGGGTTTACTCCTGTTGCGATCGGTTACACTGTAGTTGCTGTCGTCATATTTATTGTGGCTATATTTGTGATTGCCGCAGTTGGATCTTTAATCATTAGTTTAGCCCAGAGAATGTTAATTCACAAAGGAGTTGGTGTGGTCGAATCTATCCGTCTATCTGGTGGGTTGATCAAGAAGTATCTTGGGGAATCTCTTCTTACATATATTGTTGCCATAGGTCTAAATTTCGCAGCTGCGTTCGCTGCTTTTATCGCAATTTTACCAATTGGTCTCATTTTACTTATACTTTTTATGATTGGCATGGGGCTTGGGGGAGTTTGGTTGGGGTTGATATTCTTGGGAATCGCTGCAGTCCCGTCTTTGTTACTCCTGATTGCTGTAGGAGGTTTTTGGAATGCTTTTCAAGCCGTTTATTGGACACTCTTTTATGAACATTTAGCTAGTAAAGAGGGGTGGTGATAAGAAATGCAAGATGAAAAACAAACAAATGGGGATTTAGGTACAAATCCAACTATTGATCCAGTACCAGCAGAGCAAAGCCCGGTAGATAAAGCGCCTGAGCCAACACCGAATCCGGGTACTCCCGTCCAAGAAGAGAAGACGGGCGACCCAATTTCCTCAGATTCTAAAGCGAAACCCGCTCAGATAAGCGGAGAGTACGCCGGTTTTTGGATCCGCTTTTTTGCCCTTTTGATTGACGGTATTATACTTGGGGTTGTTGGTGGTATTATTATAGCTGTCTTTGGTGGGGCAGCGTTTGTAAGCGCGCCTAGCGAACCTACACCTGGAACAGCCGGTGTTTTTGCTGGTCTTTTTGGCGCAGCACAGTTTCTCATTTGGGCAATCGAAATAGCGTATTTCGTTGGATTAACTGGATCTTATGGCGCGACGTTGGGTAAAATGGTTTTGGGTCTGCGGGTGGTTGATGCGAATGGTCAAAAAATTAGTTTTGGTAAAGCAGCGCTTCGGGAGATTATTGGAAAGTGGGTTTCAGGGATTGTTTTTGGGCTTGGCTATTTGTGGGTTGCCTTCGATGGAAAGAAACAAGGTTGGCATGATAAAATTGCCGGGACATTTGTCATTAAGACCCGTTGAGATAGTAACTTCGGTTAACACCATCTAATTAACAAGAGTAGTTTCTTGTAGTTATTTGGTGTTCAAAACCTTAATTAACTGCTTGTTTTTCCTAAAAGCTTGTGCTAATTTAATTTTGTCACTATCTTCTGCCACCACAAAAGGAGGCAATTATGAGTACCGATGGAAAGCTAGATTCTATTCGTGCAGCGATGAACGAAATCGAAAAACAGTTTGGTAAGGGTAGTATTATGAGACTGGGGGAAGTTGGTGAACGGTTGAATGTAGACAGTATTCCGACGGGCTCTTTGGGATTAGATATTGCTCTTGGAGTAGGTGGTTTGCCAAGGGGGCGAGTAGTCGAAATTTTTGGACCAGAAGGCGGTGGGAAAACTACTCTTGCACTTCACGTAATTGCTGAAGCACAGAAAAAAGGCGGCACAGCAGCATTTGTAGACGCAGAACATGCCTTGGACCCTTCCAGAGCGGAGGTTATAGGTGTAAATATCCAAGAGTTATTAGTTTCCCAGCCAGATACAGGTGAACAAGCGCTGGAAATTGTCGAAACCCTCGTTCGTTCTGGTGGGGTTGCCATAGTTGTAATCGATTCCGTCGCAGCGCTTGTGCCAAGGGCAGAGGTAGAAGGAGAGATGGGAGACGCTTTTATTGGTATTCAGGCAAGATTGATGAGCCAGGCAATGAGAAAACTTGCTAGTGCAATCGCCAAGTCCAAAACTTTGGTAATTTTCATCAATCAATTGCGAGAAAAGGTAGGAGTAATGTTTGGAAACCCCGAAACAACCCCCGGCGGGCGGGCTTTGAAGTTTTATTCTTCAGTTCGTATAGATATACGTCGAATAGAAAGCATTATTGATGGTGGAGAAGCATTGGGTAACAGAGTGAGGGCAAAGGTAGTTAAAAATAAAGTAGCGCCGCCGTTCAAACAGGCCGAATTTGATATTATGTTTGATAAAGGTATTTCCCGGGAAGGTTCTATACTTGAGGCAGCGATAGGAGCCGGGGTTATTGGGAAAAGCGGCGGTTGGTTTTCTTATGGCGGACAAAACATTGCGCAAGGCAGAGAAGCAGCAAAAGCATATCTAGAAGAACATACAAAAATCGCTACAGAGGTCGAAAAAAAGGTAAAAGAAACTTCGAAAAAAACAACAGCGAAGTCATAAAGCGGATACTCCACCTCAAGTTTCCTTGAAGTGGAGTCATCGGCAGTAATCAGTCTCTCTACCGTTTCCAGAACTGCCACGGCCGACTCTTTGTCTGAGAAGTTGGGTCGATCGTCTCAGCCTCAAAGACCTTTTCAACCCATTCGCCACTGGGAAGTTTGATTTCGTCCCCGGAAGGTAGTAGTGCTGTAAAGTTAGGGGCTGTTTGTCTCGATGCCCATGTTACGGTGATCTCACACACAGTAATACCATTAGTGCTCTGGTGCAAAATCTTGTCGCCGGTCCTAAGTGCGTTGACCTGCACGCTCTGGACTTTTACACCGAGGATCATGACGATGCCTCCTTCTACCAAGTTCTAGACAAGAAGAGGATCTCCGCCTTCTATGGGTCGATTTTATACCATACAAGGGTGATATAATCAAGCCAGCGTGGGAAAAATTACCGATATTAAGCAGCAGCAAAAAGACCCAAACAGGTTCAATGTTTTTGTAGACGGTAAGTTTGCCTTTGGGATTTCCGCGGAAATTAGATTTGTAAAAAAGCTTGAAGTTGGCCAAAGAGTATCAGAAAAACAAATCGAAAATTTAGTTGTTGCTGATCAAACGGAGAGACTTTTAAATAAAGTATTAAAATTTTTATCCTTTCGTCCTAGAAGTGAGAGGGAAATTCGAGAGCACTTATTGAGAAAGGGAAGATTGAAAGAAGTAAAAAGCGAAGCGGAGAAAGAGCAATACGAAGTTTCTGTAGAGGAAGTAATAAGACGCCTAAAAAAATTAGAGCAAGTAGACGATCAAAAGTTTGCTAGTTGGTGGGTGGATCAAAGAACTAGGTTTAAGCCTCGAGGACCAAATGTATTGAGGAGCGAACTTTTTTCAAAAGGAATTCCTAAAGAAATAATTGATGAGCAAGTGATTGCGGATGAAGAGAGTCAATTACAACAGGCTTTATCTGCAGCGTCAAAGAAGATTGCGGCATACAAAAAATTGAATACCAAAGAATTTAAGATAAAACTAGGCCAGTTTCTTGCAAGGCGCGGATTCAACTGGACAACAATTAAAAAAGTCGTTGACACGTTTGTAGATAAGCGCTAAAATGAGATAGCTGCATGCAAAAATTAGATTGATGCAGCAGCATATTTTCTTCCTGCCCGGTCATTATACTCCTGCCTGTTAAGTGTTATTAATATGTTCTTAGAAAGGACTGAAAACAATCATGAATCCAATACTCATTGCCGCTGCATCCTTAGTGGTGGGAGTGATACTTGCTCTCACATATCAAAATTATCTAAAAACTAAGGGCCTTCTAAAAAAAGATACCCCGACCAAAAAAGACACTGATACAGATGCAAAAGAAATTATTCTTGAAGCAAAAGACGAGGCTTTCCGTATAGAAAAGCAGGCAGAAGAAGAAGTTAGGAAAGTTCGTTCCGAAACAATGTCACTGGAAGCCAAACTTACTGCTAAAGAGGAAGAGTTTGCAAGGAAGACTTCCGAAATTGAGAAAAAAGAGGTTTCTTTTACCGAAAAAGAGAAGGAGCTAGAAAAAACAAAAAACGAACTAGTAACGAAGCTAGAAAAAGTAGCTGGTATAACAAGGGACGAAGCAAAAAAGTTGATCTTAGAAGCAACAGATGGACATTTAAAAGAGGAGATCGCCAAAAAAATTAAGGATGCTGAAGAGCAGGTAAAAAAGGAAGCTGACGAAAAAGCCAGGAACATACTTGTAGACGCGATGCGCCATGGAGCGACCGATTATGTGGCTGAGTACACCACTACCACAATTAAACTTCCAGACGAGGATATGAAGGGCCGAATTATTGGCAAAGAAGGCCGTAATATTAAGGCCCTTGAAGCAGTGACAGGAGTAGATATTGATTTGGACGATCCAGGATTGATTCGGCTCTCGTCTTTCGACGGGGAGCGACGAGAAATCGCAAAGACCGCACTTGAGAGACTAATAGCTGATGGTCGTATTCAACCATCACGGATCGAAGAAATAGTAACAAGAGTGCAAAAAGATTTTGAGAAAATTCGGCGCGAAGAAGGTGAAAAGTTAGCTAGAGAAGTAGGGATTCACAACCTGCCATTGGAAATTGTCGAAGCCCTTGGTCGATTTAAATGGCGCTTTTCCTACGGGCAAAATCTTTGGCTTCATACCTTGGAGGAAACAAAAATAGGGATGGCTATTGCTCGAGAAATAGGAGCTGATGTAAATATTGTTAGGCTTGGTTGTTTATTTCACGATATTGGAAAGATTTTTACGCCCGAACAAGAGGGAACTCACGTACAAATAGGAATAGATTTTTTGAAAAAATTTAAGTTTGACCCGAAAATACTTGCCGCAGTAGAAGAGCATCACGAAGATAAACCCTTTTCAGGGGTGGAATCAGTAATAGTTTGGATTGCAGATGCAATTAGTGGGAGTAGGCCGGGGGCGCGCCACGAGTCTGTAGAAGATTACGTTCACCGTTTGAAAGATGTTGAAAACATTGCTAGCTCTTTTCAAGGAGTCGATAGGTCTTTTGCTATATCGGCAGGTAGAGAAGTGAGAGTAATTGTTTTTCCAGAACAAATTGATGATGCAGCTACCACAAAACTAGCTAGCGATGTGGCTGAAAAAATCGAAAAAAGTGTTACGTATCCAGGACAAATAAAGGTAACGGTAATGCGTGAGACTAGAGCAGAGGCTATTGCGAAATAACTGTGAGTTATAAGATTTAAGTCATAAGACCTTGTCTTAAGCCTTAAAGTCAAATGAAGATGTTTGATCCGTAAGGACGCAGGATTTTTATGAAAATTCTATTTATTGGTGACATAGTTGCAAAACCTGGAAGAGCGGTTGTAAAAGAAATTCTTCCCGATCTAATAAAAGAAGAAAAGATAGGTTTGGTAATTGCCAACATTGAAAACCTGGCCCATGGTAAAGGAGCTACTGAGAAGACAGTTGAAGAGATGAGAAGTGTCGGCGTCGATATTATGACCAGCGGTAACCATATCTGGTTCAGAGGAGAATTTGCGGATGTCTTAAGCAAAGATCCTAGAATTCTAAGACCAGCCAATTATCCAGCTGATTCACCCGGGTATGGTTTCACCTATGCAAAAACCACAAAGAAAAAAGTTCTTATTGTAAATTTATTAGGCCGACAATGGATGGACGAACCGATAGATGAGCCTTATCGAACAATCGATGCTATTTTACTTGACCAAGTCGAAAAAGAAAAACCAGATGCCATTATAGTTGATTATCATGCTGAAGCAACCAGTGAGAAAGCAGCTCTTGGTTGGTTTTTAGACGGGAGAGTTACTGCAGTGGTTGGGACTCATACGCATATACCAAGTGCGGATGCGCAAATTTTGCCTAAGGGTACAGCGTTTGTGACAGACGTTGGGATGAGTGGTGCTGCCCATTCTATTCTTGGCGTCGAACCATCCGTCATAATTAAAAAGCAAAAAGACCCAGGCCCCAAAAGATTCGAATGGGTAGAAAGTGGTCCAAAGGTTTTTCGTTCTGTTCTGATTGAAACAAAGAGAGGTGGAAGTGCAAAATCGATTAAAAGAGAAGATAAATCGCTTGATTGACTGTTGGATTTTACTGTTATTTGTGTAAAATTGACTTTGAGGGGGTGAGGATATGTTAAAGGCAGATATAGTAGAAAAGGTGGCAAAAGAGGCCCATCTAACAAAAAAAGCCGCAAAAGAAGCAGTGGACTCTACTTTTGATAATATTTATTCAGCCATGAAAAAAGGGGAAAAGGTTGTAATAAGTGGTTTTGGAACTTTCCTTATTCGTGGGAGAAAAGCAAGGCCTGGTAGAAATCCAAAAACAGGCCAGACTATTCAGTTACCTTCAATGAACACAGTCGGGTTTATTGCTTCGAAGGGGATTAAGAAAATGGTGAGAAAGTAGGCTGTTTACCAGCTACTTTTTACGTATTAAACGCAGGGTATTTGCTTAATTTAGGATTGGTTCGAAATTAATTTCCCTTAGATAATCACAGTGATTGCAATTCCCACCTAGATGACACACAAAAAATTCCCTACTAACTTCTTTCGGGATTTTCTTAACTGTATCCAGGATAAAATGGTTTGTTGCTTCTCTCTCCTTCCTTGTTGAAGGTTTTGTTGACCAATTACCACTTTCCAGATGTAGGTAGGAAAGCCTGGAAACTTCCTTCTTCAGCCAGCCACGAACTAGAAGATCGTAAATAGATAGTTGGTATGGGTCGTCTTGATCTTCTTTTCCGGTTTTGTAGTCGATTATATGCAGACTACCGCTAGATTCTAAATCAACCCTATCGATTTTTCCTCCCAACATCACTCCGTTTGTTAACGAGATGTATTTAGTTGATGAAGGTGAAAGGCGGTAGGGTATAGCTTGTATGTCTTCTTTTTTGTAGAAATTCTCTAACATTTTAATCGCTCTTTTTTTGTAACCGTCTTCTTCATTGATATCCTTAAAACCACCTTCCTGATTACTGGCTGATTTCCAATGAAGCTCAAATTGATCAAAAAGCCGCTTTTTAGTACGAATCTGTGGTACTAGACTGAAAAAGGAATTCAAAACATCGTGGATTGCTTCTCCCAACGTGTAGTAAGGACGCGGGGGTTCCCTATATTTCGTCGGTTCGTGTAGATAGTAGTGCCAATATTTACGTGGGCACTCTAGCCAGATCTTCAATTTGTTTGGGGAAATGTAAAAAAGGTTTTCTTCAGACATTTTTCTAACAAAAAGGTTTTGATTTAATTAGAGATATATTATACACTTTTCATAATGAAACAATCTGCCCAAGAGATAATTGACCAGGCAAAAGAAGTATTATACGGAAACATAAAAACTGGTATTTCCCGCGAGGCTGGTGAATATAAGTATGTATCCCCTTCGAGACAACACTACTATCACCAATGGTTTTGGGATTCTTGTTTCATCGCGATAGCTTTGTCTCATTTTGATATTGATTTAGCAAAAAACGAGATCAGAAATCTGTTAAGTTCTCAAAGACCAAATGGATTTATACCGCACATCATTTATTGGGGTTCCCGTAAACACTACAGTATCCTGGATAAATTGGGCTCACATCTAGAATCTAAACTTTCATTTTCTCCAAAGACAACCGAACTGATGCAGCCACCGTTGATTGCCCAGGCTGTAGAGGCAATTTATAAAAAGCAAGGCGATAATAAATTTTTGCACGAGGTTGTACCAAAACTGAAGTCCTACTACCTTTGGCTGGCAAAAAATCGCGACCCAGACAGCGACGGTTTGATCTCAATTATTGCGCCATACGAATCGGGGTTGGACCAATCGCCTTCTTTTGACCCAGTGCTAGGTAGGCAAAACAAAAATCAAACCGTCTCAGCCTTGATTGGCAGGACGGTTACTTTTCGAAATATGCTGTGTAATTATAATCTAGAAAAAATCTTTGAGGCAGACTATTTCAATGTTGAAGATGTACTGGTCAATTCTATTTACATAAAAAACCTAGAAGTTCTTTCCCACCTTTTACATGAAATTGATCAGGAGGAAGCTGCCCGCACTTTTCACCACCTAGCTTTGAAAGGGAAAAAGGCACTGATGGAAAAATGTTACGATCCGAACGAAGCATTTTTCTTCGATCGATATGGACGGGAGGAAAGGATTGCAAAGGTGAAAACAATAAAGGGACTAATGCCGATTATTTTAGATATACCCAAGACCGTGGTGGAAAAACTTGTTAAAAAACATCTTCGAAACAGGGAAGAATTCGATCTGCCGTACCCAGTACCGACCGTTGCAGTTAGCGAACCTTCTTTTTCTCCTGCCCCTGCAAAAATTGGCAAAGACCCTTTGCTTTGGCGGGGCCCAACTTGGATAAATACAAACTGGTACCTAGCTAAAGCGCTTGCCAGACATGGTTATAAAAAGGACGCAGAAAAAATCGTAGAAAAAAGCACCGCTTTAATCCAAAAAAGCGGCTACCGAGAGTTTTTCAACCCTCTCTCAGGTGAAGGGTATGGCCGAAGAAACTTTGGTTGGTCAACATTAGTCGTGGATATGATCCTTTCATAACTATCCTCTTTGTGTTAAATTTTTACCCATGGGAAGACTGATGGTAATTTTAGGTCCCACTGGAACTGGCAAAACTGATTTGGCTTTGGAGATCTCAAAAAAATTTGGTGGGGAACTTGTTTCCGCAGATTCTCGGCAGATTTATACTGGGATGGATATTGGGACGGGGAAACTTCCTTCCAGCGGGGAGGTTGAGAAACACAAAAACTATTGGTTGGTAGAGGGAATCCCTATACATCTTTACAACGTTATTACTCCAGACAAGACATTTTCAGTAGCGCAGTATCAGCAACTTGCTTATGCAGCAATTGGCAGTATTCATAAAAAGAGTAAGCTACCGATTTTGGTTGGCGGTACAGGTTTGTATATTAGGTCAGTAGTGGAAGGGTTGAAAATTCCAAAAGCTCCGCCAGACAAAAACTTTCGCGACCGTTATAAAGCTAGGCCACTTCCAATATTAGTTAGCGAACTTAATAAAGTGGATCCAGAGACAGCTGAAAAAATTGATAGCGCGAATCCTTACCGGATTATCAGGGCTTTAGAAGTGTATTACCAAACTGGCCAACCGCTTTCTAAACTAAAAGGAAAATATAAAGTAGCGTATAATTTGCTGAAAATCGGTTTAAGTTCCAGCCGTGATTATTTGTATGCTCGAACGGATTCTAGGATTGATAAATGGCTGAAGACCGGTCTTATCGAAGAAGTTGAGGATCTTGTCAAAAAAGGTTTTGAGGACTCACCTGCTCTAACAAGTCTTGGTTATAGGCAGATTGCGATGAGTTTGCGGGGCCAAATTTCCCTGGAGGAAGCGGCAAGAAGAATAAAGTTCGAGCATCACGCATATATTCGCCGGCAAATCACTTGGTTCAGAAAAGAAATGGGCGTATTTTGGTTTGATATCGCAGAGAAAGATTATGAGAAGCGTGTCCATAAACAGGTTGCAGACTGGTTCAAACAATCCTGACCTGTTTGCTGTTTAGTCTAATTGTTTGCTAGAATACAAGTAGGAGTATGCCTGTGAAAAATGTAACTACTATCGAAATATCACTGAAGTCAATCTTATTGGTTATTAGTACTCTGCTTCTGCTGTTAATTGCGTGGGAGATTCGGGCAGTATTGATTGCTCTTTTTGTAGCTTTTATTCTAATGAGCGGTTTTGCGCCTTTGGTAGATCGGCTTGTAAAAAGAGGTCTCAATAAAACATTAGCAGTTATTGTTACATATTTTCTGGCGATAGTATTTCTTGCTACTTTACTTTTTGCAGTTATTCCGCCCCTGGTACGCGAGATCCGAGAGTTTGCAAGCAGCCTGACTGTTTATGTAAATTGGCTCTCAACTACTTTTGGTAATAGTAATGTACCAGGTATTACAACAGATAAAATTGTTGATACTATTCTGTCAAAAATCGATACAGCAGTACCAAATCTTCTTGGTGTAGCCTTTGACGCATTGGGCGTATTTTTGTTGTTTATTGCCGTTGCAGTTTTTACTTTCTATCTACTGCTGGAAAGGGACAAACTGAAGAGGAATCTCCACCATCTTTTACCTCATTTGCCAAAAGAAAGAGTGGATAATTTGGCTCACAAGATTGAGGAAAAACTTGGTTCTTGGATGAGAGGCGAGATAGTTCTAATGCTGATTATTGGTATCGCTACGTACATAGGTTTGACTCTTTTGAGAGTTGAATTCGCTTTGCCTTTAGCAGTGATTGCGGGACTGCTAGAAATAGTTCCAAATTTCGGGCCAACTATAGCTGCCATACCCGCGGTAATAATTGCCTTTGTCCAGGCTCCCATTCTGGCCGTTGGAGTAATTGCTCTATATCTTCTAATTCAACAGCTGGAAAATAATATTATTGTGCCAAAGCTGATGGAAAAAGCCGTTGGTCTTTCTCCATTAGTGATTATATTTTCACTTTTGGTAGGTGGCACTCTTTTCGGGGTAATTGGTGCCTTGCTAGCTGTGCCGGCAGCGGCTATTATTCACGTGATCATTGAAGACTTCATGGAAGCCGCAAAACAGAAAAGCTAGTCCCCATTCTTGTTTTGAAAAATTTCAAGTTTAAATATTAGAAAACAGGATCAAAGACCCTAGATAAATAATAATTAGTAATGTACCCGAAACCCGCGGCGATACTTTTTCGAGCACATACAGCACACTGATAAAGGAAATTACTGCCAGACTTGCAAGGGCTAAGTAGAGATTGATTGGGGCGAGATTTGAACCATTGAAAATGCTTCCCAAACCAAGAGCAAACGTGAGATCGAGTACGCTGGCACCAAATAAATTGCCAGCGCCTATACCAACTCTATTTCTGACGATTGAGTTGAACATTGTAAATAATTCTGGGATGGAAGTACCAAATGCAATGATTACAAATCCGATCACGATTTGGGGCACGCCTAGGATTTGAGCTAGAGAAACAGTGGAACCTACCAAAAAATGGGCACCAAGCACCAAAAGAACGCTACCAACTATGAGGTAAAGAACCTGATGGTAGTTCTCGCGCTGAGTGAAAAATTCTTTCAAATTTTCGAAGCGGTTTTCAATCCTTTCCAGGAGGCTCTCCTCTTGTCTACCGATTATTGCCTGGATGGCTAGGTAAACAATACCGAAAAACATCAATACAAAGCCGGATACTGGCGAAATACTACCTCCGATGGAAAGTATTACAACCAAACATAGTGTTAAAAGAAAAAGTTTAATAGTTCTTAAAAAATTAGTTTTGTCGATGCTAGATTTCGAGAGTAAAAGAAGTATTCCAAAAATTAAACCAATGTTGACGATAGGTGAACCAAAAACAGTCCCCAGACCAATTTCGGGAGAACCTTCTGCTCCAGAAATACCGGCGATAACTATTTCCGGTAACGTTGTGGCAAGACTTACAATAGTAGCTCCAATTATTACTCTTGGCAGGGAGAGTCTTTTGGCAATATGAGTTGCGGCGTTACCAAGCCAATCAGCGCCAATAATTACAGCAATAATAGAGATGGCGAATATTATTAGTTCAGGCATCTTAGCTTACTTTAATAGTTGTAGCACGCGAGAGTACCCAAATTTTTGAGTACAACGAAAATATTGGTTATGAAGCGCGCTATATTTATATATTAACACGATGTGCTCTCGGAGTTGAAAATTGTGCTGAAATATGGTATAGTTTTTCCGCTTAAAGGTGGTCGGATGATCACTCCAGTTTAGGTTGGAGAGGAAAGTCCAGGCAGCAAGCCGATACCCAACGGGCCGTAAGGCCCGACCCGAAAGGGCTAGTGTTTTAGGTTGGTTGATCCGAGATCAGCCTAGAAACGGAACCTGAATTGACAGGTTTCGAGAGCAACAGAGACGTAGCTCCGATTCTCGGTGAATAGAGTCGGAGGTGAAACGGGCAATCCTAGGGGCTGCAATCGCCGAATCCTACTTTGACAAT
>SDBT01012741.1_pt1 | contig 13500 bp, 11 predicted proteins | sample 2277101 | NCBI WGS metagenome assembly SDBT01 (sample SAMN10404973, study PRJNA504765) | marine sediment metagenome | isolation source: marine sediment core GS10_PC15, 103 cmbsf | place: Arctic Ocean: Southern Knipovich Ridge | collected 2010
TCGCTGCCAGGACAAATTCTCTTTCTTTTAAACTCAAAATCTCTGCCCGAATCAAACGGGCCATACCCATCCAGCTGGTCAGGCCGATTATAATCATAATATTATAAATACTCGGGCCAATAATAGCGATTACCGCCAGTATCAAAAAAAACGATGGAAAACAAAGCATGATATCAACAAAACGCATTATTATCGAATCCATCCTACCGCCGAAATAACCAGCTAAAGAACCCAGAATCACACCAATCACCGCAGCAAGACCCACCGCAATAAGACCGATTGAAAGAGATACCCGCGAACCATAAACAATCCGCGAAAAGATATCCCGTCCTAACTGATCCGTTCCTAAAATATGCCCTGGTGATGGGGCCAAAAGTGCATCTTTAATGTCAATTGCGGTAGGATCACTCCTAGCTATGTAAGGAGCGAAAATTGCTACCAGAACCAAGATTAAAACAATCAACCCGCCAAATATCGCCAAAGAATTCTTATGCATATCTCCACCACAACCTCCATCCCGAAGGTTGTCGTGCTTACACCTCCGGGGTGGAAACTCTTTTAATGCCTTTGTCCTATTCTAATCCGGGGATCAACATAAAAATAGGCCATGTCAGCTATCAAATTGGCCAACAATGTCAGGATTGCCCCAATGACCAATCCGGCCATAACAGTTGGGTAATCGCGGGCCATTACGGACTGGTAAAGGAGCTGGCCCATCCCTGGAATACTAAATATTGTCTCAAAAATTACACTTCCGCCAATAAGCCCGGGGACAGAAAGTCCCAGAATAGTTATAATCGGCAAAAGGGCATTTCTTAAGGCGTGTTTGTAAATAACCTCTCTTTCGGACAAACCCTTTGCCCGGGCAGTGCGGATATAATCTTCATGGATAACGTTCAGCATGCTCTGACGCATATAGCGTGAGATACCGGCAAGTCCGCCAATGGCCGAGACCGAAATAGGGATAACTAAATGATGGCCTAGATCCAAAATCTTCCCGATTAGACTAAGGTGTTCGAAATCCAACGATTTTATTCCCACAACCGGAAACCAGCCTAACTGAACACCAAAAATAGACATCAGTATCAGGGCCAGCCAGAAACCAGGTGCGGCAAAACCGATAAATACAAACAGGGTCATCGACTTATCAAACAACGACCCCCTTTTTACTGCGCTGATAACTCCTATTGGAATGGCTACTAAAAAGATAAGAACCATCGAACAGACATTAATCAATATAGTAATCGGGAGCCGGTCGAGAATTTTTTTGATAACCGGCCTTCCATCAATAAACGATTTTCCGAAATCAAACCTGACAATCCTCCTCAGCCAATCTATATACTGGACATAAACGGGCTTATCCAGATTATATAATTTTATCAGTTTCTCTCTTGCCTCCAATGAAACCTTGGGATTGAGCTGGGTCATCAAATCCGTTGGTTGACCGGGGGCAAGATGAATTACCGCAAAAGAAACAATGGTAATGCCAATAAAAACCGGCACCAGACTTAATAATCTTTTAATAATGTAGGTAATCATAATTCCTCGGCAGTCAGCGGGTGTAACGCTGCTCAGTTTTCGGAACCCACCAATCTATGAAATTATATCCTATTCCAATCGGCGCTGGCTCTATCCCTTTAAATCTGCTGTTAACTACTGGAAGTGCGTCCGGTACAAACAAAAATAGGTATGGTTGGTCTTCGTATAAAAGTTCGTGAATCTGGTGGTAAATCCTGGCCCGCTTGTCCCGGTCAAAGGTCCTCCTCCCCTCATCCAAAAGCCTATCTACAACAGGATTGGAATAACTTACGAAATTAAACTCGCCTTCTTTTGTCTTGGATGAATGCCAGATATCAAAAGAATCAGGGTCCCGCGACAGTGACCAGCCCAGAATTATTGCTTCAAAACGTTTTTTATTAACAAACTCATTCAGAAAAACCGCCCATTCCAGAACGCGGATATTGACCTTCATCCCCACCTCTTTTAATCTTCTCTGAATAATCTCCGCTGTCCGGCGGCGCTGATCATTGGCTTGGTTGGTAATGACGGTAAATTCGAATCTCTTTCCGTCTTTCTCCAGCCAACCGTCAGCATCAATATCCTGCCAACCGGCCTTTCTTAAAAGTATCCTTGCCTTTTCAGGATCATAAGAAGCTGGCTGGACATCTTCGTTATAGGCCCAGGATTCAGGAACAAATGGACCGGTGCAAACCCGGCCTAAACCTAAAAGAACTCCCTCGATTATTTCCTGCTTATCTATCGCATAATTTATGGCCTGCCTTACCCGCCTATCCTTAAATTTTTCATCAAGCAGATTATAGGCCATGTAGGTGTAGCCGAAAGAAGGATACCTGAATTTCTGAAATCTTTTCCGGAAAAACTTCGTTTCAGTCTGTCGGGTATACTGAAGAGGACTAAGTCCCATCGAATCTATCCCTTCTGTCTGCACCTCAAGGAACATCGTCGCCTGGTCAGGAATAATTCTGTAGATATAGCGGTCTATCCAGGGCCGATGCTCAAAATACTGATGATTTGAATCCAGCTCAATTATCTCCCCTGAATGCCATCTTTTGAATTTATACGGCCCGGTGCCAATGGGATGACGGGCAAATGAAGTAGTTATCAAGTCGGCACTTTTAAGAAGATGCTTGGGCATAATAGCCATCCCCCAGCTGGCCAGGCCAGGAGCAAACGGCTCACGATATCTTACCTTAACTGTATAATCGTCTACGACCTCCAACGAATCTATCTTTTTAAAGTCCCCGCCATAGGGAGTTAGAACCTCAGGGTCAATAAGTTTTTGATAAGTAAATTCTACGTCTTCGGCAGTAAAGGGAACTCCATCATGCCAGCTGACATCTTTTCTGAGATGAAAGACGATGGTCAAGCCATCATCTAGAATCTCCCAGCTTTCTGCAAGGTCGCCGACCAGCTCTATATCCCTGTCATATTTTACCAGGCCATTAAAAACCAAGCCGACAATGTCGCCGGAAGCGCTGTCCGAGGCCAAAATCGGAATAAGGGTCCGGGCATCCGCAATAGAGGCCGAAACATAGGCATCACCATAGCAGGGTTGCTCATCGGCGGATAAATTACCGATATTATTAAAAAATATCAAAAAAAATACCGCCAGTAGCGGTAGAAGTTTTCTAATTATAAACATTTCGCGATTCCACCGGCTTTGCCCGGGACTTATTTTGCCGGAACCGGTTGCTGTCCTTCGGGCTGTTGTTGAGAATCCTCCTCCTGGACCTTGGAGGCATCATCGGTCATTAAGGAAATCTTTCGATGGGCGGACATCATCGCCAGGCCTATACAGGTTAATATAAAAATAGTGGCGCAAAGAGTAGTAACCCTGCTTAAAAAGACATTTGTTTTTGTGCCAAATATTGATTCAACGCCACCACCGCCTCCAAAGATATTAGAAAGACCTGCTCCCTTGCCTGCCTGAAAAAGTATTGACATAATCAAAAACAAACAGGCAAAAATATGCACCACCAGGATAAAAGTATACATTTTTTATCTCATTCCTCCTTGCACAGACTTAATAATCTGGCTAAATTTCTCAGCGTCCAAACTGGCTCCGCCCACCAGGGCACCATCTATGTCTTCCTTAATTATTAAACTCGCAATATTATCGGGCTTTACACTCCCGCCATACTGTATTCTTACTGCCCGGGCAGTATCTTTATCATATCTCTCCTCTAGAAAGTGCCTGATAAAACCGTGCACTTCCTGGGCCTGCTCTGGAGTAGCTGTCCGGCCGGTGCCGATGGCCCAAACCGGCTCATAGGCAATAACTGTTCTTAAAATCTCCTGTTTGCCTAAACCAGCAAGGCTGTTTTCAATATGGTCCTTCACTACTTCAAATGTCCTGCCGGCTTCCCGCTCATCCAATCGTTCTCCAACACAAACTATCGGAGAAAGACCAGCGGCCAAGACCGCCTTTGCCTTTTTGTTGACCATTTCATTTGTTTCATTAAAATAATTTCGTCTTTCTGAATGTCCGACAATAACAAATTTACAGCCAACCTCCTTCAGCATCAAAGGAGAAATCTCACCGGTATAGGCCCCCTGGGACTCCCAGTAGACATTCTGCGCACCCAACATTATATTTGAACCGCTAAGCACCTCATTTACCTCCCCCAGGGCGGTAAACGGCGGACAGACTACTATGTCAATATTTTCTTCTTTGTAAACTGACCTTTTAAGAAGGGTTACCAAAGGTATGGCCTCGCTTATCGTTTTATACATCTTCCAGTTTCCGGCAATAATAACTCGTCTCATAGCAATCTCTTTGTTTACTTCTGATTATTTATCATTCAACGCCGCGATCCCCGGCAGCACCTTGCCTTCTAAATATTCCAGTGAAGCACCTCCGCCGGTCGAGACATGGCTCATCTTATCTTTTAATCCCAGCTCCGCTATCGCAGCCGCTGTATCGCCGCCCCCGATTACAACCGTAATACCCAAATTGGCCAAAAAAGAAGCTATCTGAGCGGTAGAGGCGCTGAATTCCTTTACCTCGAATACACCCAATGGCCCGTTCCAGACAACTGTCTTGGCACCCGATAGATGCTCTTTAAATCTTTCAGTGGTCTTCGGCCCCACGTCCAACCCCATCCAACCATCGGGTATTTCCTGACCTACTATTTTTGTCTCCACGCCCCGTTCAATCTTTTGGGCTATTACGTTATCAATTGGCAGGACCAATTTTACATTTCCTTCTTCTGCCTTTTTGAGGATATTCCTGGCCAAATCAATCTTATCAGACTCTACCTTTGAGCCGCCGGTTTTAAATCCCTTTGCCGCATAGAATGTATAGGCCATACCACCGCCAATTAAAATTACATCCACCTTATCCATCAAATTTTCTATTACGCCTATCTTGTCTGAAACCTTTGCCCCGCCAAGAATCAACGCAAATGGTCTTTGTGGAGATTTGACTACCTTTTCAAAATATTCAATCTCTTTCTCTACCAGAAATCCGGAAACCGCCGGCAAAAATTTCGTTACCCCGACAGTTGAGGCATGGGCGCGATGGCAGGTACCAAAGGCATCGTTCACATAAACCTCAGCAAGAGAAGCCAGTTCTTTGGCAAAATTCTGGTCGTTATCCTTTTCTTCTTTATGAAAACGGAGATTTTCCAGAAGGATTATATCTCCCTCTTTCATATTATTAACTTTATCACTGACCTCTGCTCCTACGCAATCATTTAATTTAACAACATCTCTGCCCAGCAATTCTTTCAGCCTTTCCGCTACCGGGGTAAGCCGCATCTTATCTACCACTTCTCCCTTGGGCCTTCCCAGATGGCTAATCAGAATAAGCCTTGCGTTATGTTCGAGGATGTATTTTATGGTAGGCAGGACAGCCTGAATCCTGCTATCATCAGTTATCTTAAGATTTTTATCTAAAGGGACATTAAAATCCGCCCGCATCAGGACCTTTTTATTTTTAATATCTATATCTTTGACAGATTTTTTGTCCATAGAATTACCTTTTTAAAGATATATTCAATCAAATCCGCAATCTGATCTGCTTTAACAGAGTCTTTTATATAATCAGTGTTGCAGGCGGGATTTAACCGTCACATAACCCAACACACCGGGAAATAACCTGCCACACCATTGATTAAAATCAAACCACCACTTATAGTTCTCAAGAAAAAATCTACGGGAACGAATAAGAAACTCGGCACGGGCAACTTCCGTTATAAAACCATGCCTTTTTAAAAGTTTCTTCAACCTTGGCAGGGTAAAGAAACTAACGTGCCCAAAGCGCTTCAAGCATTCCTGGGGTTTTCTTCTCCGGTCATGGAGAGGAGTTATATGCTCTCTCCACAGGACAAACGGCAAAAGCCCAACCGGAACCCCTACCAACAAGATTCCGTCCTTTTTCATAACCCGATTTAACTCTTCCAGAACTTCCCCGGGATGCTCCAGGTGCTCAAGAATATGGCTGCAGATTGCCACATCAAAAAAATTGTCCTCATAGGGAAATGGACGATTCCGTATATCCCGGAGCAAGGTCGACCGGTAACCCTTTTCTAAGGCCTTATCCAATCTCTCTTGCAGGATATCCATTCCGTAGAATTCGACTTCGGTATTATTCTTCCTGCAATAAAGAATCATCATCCCTTCATGACATCCAACATCCAAAACCCTGATTGGTCTCTGTTTCTTTAAGTATTCCTTATGGATATAAGATGCCATTAAAACATAACGCGCCTTATTCAGTGGGTATTTATTAGGAGACTCCTCTACCCCATAAGCAAGATAGGTTTTATTGCTGAAAAGAAAGGGGCAAGATTTCTCAAGAAGCTTCTTAACCATAGTCTGTCCTTATTGTAAAACATTCCTGCCTGAGAAAACGATATTTTCGTGCATTATTTCAAGGTTTAAAAATATCTCTAAATAAAATTTTTTGTAACTATCCGATTTTATTTATTGGAGATGTATTCTATCAAATCCACAATACGACAGGAATAACCCCACTCATTATCGTACCAGGAAAGCACCTTTACCATATCCCCGAATACAAATGTCTTATCAGCATCCACAATTGAAGAAGCGGGGTTTTTCTTAAAGTCTATAGAAACCAACGGTTCCTCGCAGAACTCCAATATCCCTTTCAATTTCCCTGCTGCCGCCTTTTTTAAGGTAGCATTAACCTCTTCCTTGGTTGTCTCTTTGCCTACCTGCAGGACAACATCAACTATTGAAACAGTAGGTGTGGGAACCCTGATGGCTAATCCATCCAGCTTGCCTTTTAATTCGGGAATTACCAGACCAACCGCCTTGGCTGCGCCGGTAGTGGTGGGAATCATGCTAAGGGCGGCTGCCCTTGCCCGCCGCAAGTCCTTATGGGGAAAGTCCAAAATCTTCTGGTCGTTGGTATAAGAATGAATGGTGGTCATCAGGCCTTTTTTTATGCCAAAGGCATCTCTAATTACCTTTACTACCGGGGCTATGCAATTTGTAGTGCAGGAGGCATTAGAGATTATTTTATCTTTCTGTGGATCATAAATCTCTTCGTTAACTCCCAGGACAACGGTAGTCATCTCACCCTTAGCCGGGGCTGAGACAATAACCCTTTTTGCGCCAGCGGCAAGATGCATACCTGCCTTTTCAGTATCCCGGAATATACCGGTTGACTCTACAACTACATCCACCCCCAGCTTCCCCCAGGGAAGACGGGAAGGATCTCTCTCTGAAAAGACCTTGAGCTCTTTGCCATCAATTAGTATTGCATCGGAAGTCGTTTTTATTTCGCCTTGCAATATTCCGAAGTTAGAGTCATATTTCAACAAATGCCCCAGCGTCCTCGCATCGCTGATGTCATTTACGGCTACGATATCTATCTCCTTTTCTTTTCTCTCCAGGGCTGCCCTGAGTATCAATCTACCAATTCTTCCAAAACCATTAATCCCAACTTTCAAAGCCATTTTCCTACCTCCTTGTCCTTGTCGCGTGAATATTTTTTGTGGCTACTTGTCTAATTTCAATATATTATACACAGACAGGCAAATTTGTCAAGAAACTTAAGCCTTAACGCAGTTCGCCCTTTCAGCAGTCTTTTAAGTCAATTTCTGGTCGACCTTCACCTTATGGCCCCGGAGAAACTCAATAGCCCCCATCCTCTTTTTGCCTTCGAGCTGTAATTCGGTTATTAATAAACTACCTTTACCGGTTGAAACCACTATGCCTTGTTCTTTTTTGAGGTCTACTATTTCGCCGGCATTATAACCCTCAGGCACTGATAAGGATTTGGCCTTCCATATCTTAATTAATTTTTCGCCAATATAGGAAAAGGCACCGGGGTGGGGATTCATCCCCCGAATGAAATTGGAGACTTCGACAGAGGTTTTTGACCAATCTATCCGGGCATCATCCTTTTTGATTCTTGGCGCAAACGTGGCGGCTCTATCATCCTGAGAAAGCTGAACCGCTTTGCCCTTCTCTATTAACTCTATGGTTTCTAATAAACTATCAGCGCCTATCCTGGCAAGCCTGTCACTCAGCGAACCAGCAGTATCTTCCGGTTCAATCTTTACTTTCCGGCTGGTTATTATATCTCCCTGATCCATATGCTCGTTCATTTTAATAACAGTTATGCCTGTCTCGGTTTCCCCATTAATTATAGCCCAATTTATCGGAGCCGCACCTCTATACTTTGGCAATAGCGACGCATGAAGATTAACGGCATACATCTCTGGTATATCTAAGACCTCTTTTGGCAAAATCTTACCGTAAGAAACAACTATCAAGAGGTCTGGACTGATCTTAGAAATCTCATCAATAAATGATTCTTCTTTTAATAGAGATGGTTGATATATCTTCAGACCCCGTTCTTCGGCAAAGACCTTTACCGGAGAAAAGGCGAGCTTTAATCCCCTGCCCCTTTTTTTATCCGGCTGGGTTACTACTGCGGCAAGTTCATGCCTGGAATTACAAAGGGCCTCCAGGGAAATCACGGCAAACTGATTAGTTCCAAAAAATACTATTTTCATTTAAGGCACACCTACAGGGTCAACATCTATTTTAAAAATAACGCCGCTGGGGGTCTTAAATCTCTTCAACCCCTGGCGTAAAAATCTGTTAAGAGAACTTAGCTCTCTACCTTTCAAGAGGATATGACGCCGAAAGCTTCCCCGTCGTTTCACCAGGGGCAATGAGGCCGGGCCAATAATCTCTACTCCCCTGGCTGTTATTTTTTTCAATATCCCGGCCAGACGTTCCGCTGCCCAACCTACCTTTTCCTCAGATTTGCCGCGAAACATCAAATTAAATATATGAACATAAGGTGGAAATTTTAACTCCTTACGGGAGAGGAGTTCCTCGGCATAAAACTTTTCATAATCATACCGGGCAACCGAGGCAATACTATAGTGTTCTGGATTATAGGTCTGAATGATTACTTCACTGTTTGTCTGCCTTCCGCTTGTTTTTCCGGCCATCCGGCTTAAAATCTGGAAGGTATGCTCACCGGCCCTGAAGTCCGGTAGATTTAAACTCATATCTGCCGAAACTATACCTACTAAGGTAACCCGGGGAATAGTTATAATCCGGCCAACCATCTGTGTGCCTACCAGAATATCAATTTTTCCCTTTTTAATTCCCTCTAATGCCTTCTGATAGGAAGCAATATTTTTTACAGAATCGGCATCCATCCGGTCAATTCTTGCCCTGGGAAAAATTCTGGCTGTCTCACTTTCGAGTTTCTGCGTTCCAAGCCCGAAGTAACTCAGGTAACTCTTCTTGCATTGGGGACAGATTTCATCCGGCCCCTGTCGATACCCGCAATAGCGACAGACCAGCTCTTTTGCCTGAAAGTGATAGCTTAAAGGTATACGGCACTCTTTACATCTTAACACATATCCACACCCCTTACAATGAACGAAAGTAGAAAAACCCCGTCTGTTTAAAAACAACACCACCCCTTCTTTTCTGGTCATACGCTGCTGGATGGCTTCTGTTAAAACGAAAGAAAATATCTTTTTGGTCTCTCCCTTACCCTTAATTTCCCTTCTCATATCTATTATCCGGACCGACGGCAACATCTTATCTCTTTCATCACTATTCAATTTAATAAGCTTAAAAACCTTCTTTTTGGCATTATAATATGATTCTAAAGACGGGGTAGCGCTTCCTAAGATAACCACTGCTCCGGTCAACTTTGCCCGCGCTATAGCTACTTCCCGGCTGTGATAACGGGGAGTCTCGTCCTGTTTATAAGAAAAATCGTGCTCTTGGTCAATAATAATCATCCCTAATCTCTTAACCGGCAAAAGCACCGCACTTCTTGTCCCGACAACTATTCTTGAGGTGCCATTTTCGATATTTAACCACTGGCGTAATCTTTCCCCGGCCGAAAGGCGGCTGTGAAAAACAGCCACTGTCTGACCGAACCTGAACCTGAGGCATTCGCTGAGTTGAGGAATAAGGGAAATTTCAGGAACTAACATCATAATAGATTTATCCCTGCTGAAAACTCTGGCAATGGCCGAAAGATACACCTCAATTCTCCCGGCGGTAGTAATCCCCGGCAAGACAAAGACCCTGAATTGATCTTTGTCTATACTGCGAAAGACTGCCCCCAAGGCCTGCCCTTGCTTGTCAACAAAAGGCAACTCTAATGTTTCCGGGAAAAAGAGAGTCGAACTGCGCTTTCTCTTCCCGGCTTCAGTCTTTCCTTTTCTTAAAGTTTCCGGAATAGCTGCCTCAATGGCCTGGCCCCAGGAAGAAAAATAATACCTGCTAATCCACTTAGTCAACTTCAGGATATCAGGATTTAAAATAGGTCTTTTGTCTATCAACTGACTAATTTTTCTGAGGTATTTTATGTCTGATTTAGGCAAAAAACCCACTATATACCCGATCACCCGCCGGTTCCGGAAAGGAACCCAGGCCCGCTGGCCTACTTTTATATCCTGACGCATATTTAGGGGAATCTCGTAATGGAAACAGCCCTCAAGACCCAGGCCCACTACTATCTTAGCAATTTTTCTATCGCTCATCGCTCTCATGTTAGGCTTTTAAGTCTCGCTTAAAAGTGTAGGGATTGTCGGATCTTTTTCATATCTTCCCAGACCGGTCTTTTCCCGGAAGGATTACGTAAAAGATAAGCAGGATGATAGGTCGGCATAACTTTTATATCCCGCCAGATATGAAATCTTCCCCGCAGTTTACTTATTGGTTCGGCTGTGGCAAGGATTGTCTGGGCAGCAAATGTACCCAGCGCACAAATTACCTCTGGTTTAATCAACTCAATCTGCTTGATAAGATAGGGCGTGCAGGTCTTTACCTCTTTAGGCAAGGGGTTGCGGTTTTGCGGTGGGCGGCACTTTAAGATATTTGCAATATAGACATCTTCTCGTTTAAGCCCGACGGAATCAATAATCTTGGTTAAAAGCTGTCCGGCCCGGCCAACAAAAGGAAGACCCTGTTTGTCTTCCTCAAAACCCGGCGCCTCACCTATAAACAGCAGTTTTGCTTTTTTATTGCCTTCCCCGAAGACAACATTCGTCCTGCTTTTATGCAAAGCGCATTTGCGGCAATTAAGCACCTTTTTGCGTAGATCCTCCAGGGTGACCTGCTTTACTGAAGAGGGATTTTTGGCCAACTTCGGTTGGTTTCCTTTGTTGACCCTTTTATCGAGCCGCTGGTAAGAAAGGTTAAGCATCAGGCCGCCTTTATCTGCAATTTCCCTTTGCGCACCGACCAGGGCCTTGACTCTCTTTACAATATTCAGCAGTTCAGCCCGTCCAAAGCCGTTGTTAGGCATTTTAAAACCTCTTTTACGCTGACCGCCTTAAGGCAGCTAAATCCCTTCTGGCAATTATGGGCAAGGCAGGTCTTACAACCCACATCTTTATGCAATACTATATCTTTTTCCCCTGTCGGACCCCACCGCCGCGGGCTGAGCCCGGGCTGATTCCTGCCAAAAAGGGCTATCACTGGTGTGCCTACTGCGCTGGCTATGTGCATCGGTCCATTGTCGTTAGTTATAAGTAAAGGGGAAAGCTGGATTAAAGCGGCCAATTTTTTCAACTCAAGCTGGCCGCATAGATTAATAATCGGCGAGCTAACGCAACCGCATATCTTTTCGGCAATATCTTTGTCGTCCGGCCCGCCCACTACAATCACCTTCATCTTATCCAGCTGATTTATTTTATCGCTCAACAAAGCAAATCTTTGCGCTGGCCACCTCTTAGAAGGACAGCTTGAACCAGGATGAATTATTATCAGCTTATCATCAGCGTTAAGACCGTTTTTTCTTAAGATATCTCTGGCAAATTTCTTATCCTGTTCAGTCAGCGGCATAGAAAGAATTCTATCAACCATCTTGATTCCGGCAAGGCCGGCCAGGTCAAAATTATAGTCTAACTCATGCTTCCGGCCTAAATGTTTTTTATCTTCTATTGAATGAGTCAACAAGAATCCGCACTTCTTGTTATATCCAATGCGCAAGGGAATTCCGGCTAAAAATGCGATGATATGGGTCCGATTAGTCGGATGCAAAACCAGTGCCAGGTCAAACCTTTTTTTGCGCAAATCAAGAGCAAATTTAAGCGTGGCCGGCCAGTTTTTATCGACACCATATTTATCGTAGACAATTACTTCGTCGAGATAGGGATTGCCAATTACTATGTCCCTGGTATAAGGCCTGACCATAACGGCTATATGCGACTGAGGATATGCCTCTCGGGCAGCTTTTATAACGGGGGTAGACAGGACAACATCTCCGATGCGGTCAGTACGGACTATCAATATTTTTCTAATCTTTGATTTGTCTATCACTCTATTAAAATCTCTTTAACCACAGATGAACACAAATGAAACATTCACAGACAAGCACAGATATCTAAAACATCTGTGCTAATCTGTGTAATGGTTGTAGAGTTGTATTTTAGAAACGGCATCTGTACTCATCTGTGTATACTAGTTTTCCTTGCCTTAAGAATCAAATGCCGGCCATAAAGAAGCTCATCCGAAAGCAATAGAGCATGAATCCGCCGGTAGTCCATGCCGCCTTTTCGAGATGACCTTTTCCTCTTCTTTCTTTAAACAGCTTTAAATCCAGCGTAAGAATAGTCACATGGATTACAGTACCCATAATCATCACATAAAAAATAGTCTATGGGGATATTGCTCTTAAAATCCTGATCAAATATATTGCCATAGCTTTCATCAGATTTTGTATATACTTTATAATGGCAATTATAGATATCTCCATCAGGGGCAAATAGAACTCTATTCAATCTACACCATATCTTCTTTTTTGCTCTCAACGAAAATCCTTCTCTATACTTCTCATAGTCTGCAATTCCGTCATCAAAATGATGGTGGACAGAGCTGCTATCATTATTTAAGGGATAAAGTTTATCATTATAAATCCCCGTAAATCGCTGTACCTCTAAAGATAAACCCTTATCCTCAAATATCCTTTCATATCGGGGGATTTTATCCATCATTTCAGGGTGGGCAACCATAAATAGGCGCCTTATATTCAACCCTCCCCTTCTTAAGGCCGTAACTCTTTCAATAAATAGTCTAGCATCTGTATATTTTGGATGAAGCGATGCATGAAACTTAAGTCTGCCTTTAGGCCTTATATTTTTTAAAAACTTCTTTACATCTGAGAATACCGGAGAAGCAAGATTTGTAGTCACAGTAATAGACCAGTTTTTATCCAATCCATTTATTAACTCAAAAAAACCTGGATGAATGGTGGGCTCCCCTCCGATAATCGCTATCTTTTTCTTTTTAGCTGGTCTCAAAAACCTCTTTTTAGTCCTATTCTGAATAGAGGTTAACGCTAAAACCCATTTGTTTCCCGAGACCTCCTTATAGCCAAGTGCCCTTTTGGCACCTTCTGGCTCTATCTTCTGGATACAATAATCACAATTTAAGTTACACCTCAGTGTCAAAAACACCGCCCAGTAGCTATTGAATTTAGATGGTATTGTCCTTGGTTTATATCTATTCATTCTATAT
>SDBT01012742.1_pt1 | contig 13500 bp, 9 predicted proteins | sample 2277101 | NCBI WGS metagenome assembly SDBT01 (sample SAMN10404973, study PRJNA504765) | marine sediment metagenome | isolation source: marine sediment core GS10_PC15, 103 cmbsf | place: Arctic Ocean: Southern Knipovich Ridge | collected 2010
TCAGGGTTATCTCTATCTTGATATTCATAGCTCCAACGCTCCTTTCAGGTTAAGATTTGTGTTTTTGTGTTGGAGCTATTTTACACTATTTTCTCGGAAAAGCGCAGCTTATTTTACAGCAACATTGCTCTGCATAACATATATTATGAGGCATGTATCAAAACTGCAACACTTTTGGCGTTTTTACCAGAAAAAGGCGCTTGATAGCGGCAGAGGCAGCATCCCCTATGAATATTCTCCAAACAGGCTTTTTCTTTTCGGCATATTGGCTAAATTTGAGCGGCCTAATATGCTAGATGTCTAATGAGTGCTGAAGCAGTGTTACAGGTATTCACGCATCTCCCTGCCATCGCTTGTTCCTGTAAGGTGAAACAAGTGGTTGATCAGGTGGGCAGAAAAGCTTCCCGTCCTTGACCCAACCACAGTCGCGCTCTCTCAATTCATGGATAAGGTAGTTTCTCCATCTTTCGACCTCGTCCTGATGTTCTGGGGAGTGAATCAGATTATTGAGTTCATTCGGATCACTCTTGAGATTGAAGAACTGCTCACGCGCAATGCACGGCAGCCAGATGAATTTGCGGTGTCCATCAGTTACATATTGCATTTCCTGCTCCGGCGAATAGCAGGTACAGTGCTCGCCATGAACATATTGACGCCAGTTGGACTGCGATTCCTCCATAACAGGCAGAAGGCTCAATCCATTCATGGTTGGTGGAGCTGGCAGCCCCGCCGCTTCCAGAAGAGTTGGCATGACATCGCGCAATTCTACCACCTCATCAGCCACTTTACGTCTGAAATGTCTAACGGACGCCGGTGGTGTGACGATAAAGGGTATTCTGCTACTTCCCTCGTAAGCATAAGTTTTTCGCCAGAGATTGTGATCTCCCTGCATGTCACCGTGATCTGATGTGAAGAGGAACCATGTGTTCTGAAATGCCTCGCGCTGAAAACGCCTCATCCAGTTCATAAGCCGGCCAATCTGAGTATCAATGAATGAAATCGAACCATAGTAGCCGGAGCGGGCACGGTGAATCTGTTTGGGTGTCATGCGCCCTCGCCATGCGTTAGGGCTAACTGCATCTTCAGGCTTATCGTGCATCACAGCCCATTCCCCAACGGCTGCTGGCGGAGTCTTGCTATACATATCGAAATACGGCTGCGGTGGCACGTAAGGAGAATGAGGACGCGCGAACGAGATGTTAAGGAAAAAAGGCTGTCCTTGATCCCGGTTTTTCAGAAACTCAATCGCAGTGCTCATAGTCCACGCGGTGGGGTGCAGATGTTCGGCTGTGTGCCACGGTCTGGCAAGCCACGAATTCCAATCAACGCCGTGGTCATCCGGTGATATGCCCGCAGGCGCATGTTTATCAAACCACTCGCGATAACCGTCTTTGAATCCATTTACAATAGTCCGGCCGGATTCATCAATCTCTGTCGTCTCGAATCCCATCAAGGCGCGATGTGGTGAGAAGTGACCCTTACCTATTAGATGAGTGCGATATCCCGCGTTGGTGAATTCCCCAGCCAGTGTATGGGGGAAGTCGTTGGGGATAGGCCCTTGACCCCGACCCATACCGAGGATGCCAGTGTGCCATTGATCCTGACCGGTCATGATGGTGGCCCGAGCAGGTAGGCATGAAGGTGAAGCTGTATACGCATGTGCGAAGCGTGTGCCATTCGCCGCAAGGTAATCCAGATTCGGCGTTTGTATAATAGAATTGCCATCTGCTCCGAGACAATCACCGCGCATCTGATCGCATAGGATAAGAATGACATTTGGACGGTCCATGTTCTCCTCCCCTGTTGAAAATCTCTATTCGGATATCAGCTCTATTGCCTCAAGGCAAAAAAGATTACAAATGCTTGATTCTATAGGATTTATTAGCCACAGATTAACACAGAATTCCAGCAAAGACTCTGTATTTATCCGTGGTAATCCGTGGCTGATATATCTCAGGTTTATTACCCGATTATTTGCTCAATGTCCATTATACAAAATATTATCCCGCGGCTATCGTCTTAATGTAACCATATTCTTCCAGGAATTTGCAGTATCTGGTTAGTTGTTCCAAGTCTATAGTCACATCATTTTCCTGCTCCAGGAACTTGGCGATCTCCAGCAGATTTCTCTTTCCATCCATCCAATAGATGAGGCTTCCGGGGATGCCTTTTCTGGCTTCTGCATGCTTCTTTTTCCCCTCTTCCGGAAGCGTCACGAATGTTAGCGGCCCTATGGCGATCCGTTCGGGAATTATGTTCGCTGCTTCTTCCGTTCCTGCCTTTTGCTCTTCGACTTTTGGCGTCGCCAGTTCTTTGATACCGTAATTTAATTTATATGCCTCTATAGAACGCGCAGCGTTTCGTTTGTACCTGTTGGCGGCGCTTTTCAGCCTTCTTCTCAATTGCTTTGCATATTTCACAACCGCGGCATCATCACCGGCCAGCGTTGTCGCGGACGCGATAGCATTGCCGTCGCGCAGAGCCAGATAGTCGAGTTTTTTTCCTATGGCAATTCCTGCCTCGGCAAATTCCTCCTTCTTTTTCCTCATAAGCATCCGATCCGCCGTTTCCATCATATTGCGTTCCGCCCCGATGCACACCTGATCAGCCAGCCAGATGGCCTCCCGCGGTCCGGCGTTGGCGAGGAAGTATGCGAACGTGCCCACCAGCACACCCACTTTTTTCATACTGAATTCGCTTATCTTGTCCGGCGTGTCCAGCGAAGTGTGGTAGAATTTGTCCGGCCACTGAGTAATCTGGATAGTGGGAACGCCGACGGATGGATCTGAGATGATACAATCGTTGCCATCGTATTTCGCCGGAAGACACCAGAATAGCTGGTATCGCCGCCCACGCTGCGGGCTGGTCAGGCTTCGTTCGTGGTATGAAAAGAGTTTGTGCGCGAAATACATAAGGTAGGAGAAGCAGGCATCGGGTACGTTATGATACGTCAGCGCGCTTTTACATAGTGGCTGGTCTTCGCCCACCATATCCGGGTTAATCCCGCCGAACATGCGCTTGACTATGTCGCCCTGGGTACACGCATACGCCATTATGGACACGAATTCATGCGACAAGAGGATTCGTATCGATCTTCTGGGCTGTGGCAGCTTATTTTTGTTGATAAGCGTCTGAATAGTGCGGGCTATTTCTATGGACAGCGCAGAACCAGACGCGTTGTCATTGGCTCCCGGCTCAAAGAGGTGCGCAATTATAAGGAATTCTTCCTCCCGATTCTGGCCGGGGATCAGCGCATCCACCAGTTTCAGCGTACCATCATAAGATTTTGCCCTCACCGATGCACGAACTTTCACCGTTTTGGAACGTTTCAGCAAAGCTCTCAGATTTATGCCCTGTCTGGGTGTAAGGACAAACGCAAAGCAGTCCGAATCCGGGGATATCCTGCTCCAAACACGGCCATCGGCCAGATCCATAGGCGTTTCCCGTGCAGTGTCAAAAGTGGGCATGTAATCGCTGATAAGCCCGACAGCTCCCTTTTTGTGGGCGAGTGTGGCAGCGCCGACGCCCACGCTGGTAAAGACAATCTTCCCTGCCACATCCACATTTTCATAACTGGCATCCCGTGAGGCGTCCTCTATATATATCAGTTCCGCCTCGACACCCGAAACGGGTGTCGAGGAACTGTGCATTGCCAGAGATAGCGGCTCATCACGGTATGATGCCAGGATCTTGGCGGCGCTGGCAGGTTCGATTATCCGCAGTTCCGCCTCTTCCGCATCCCACGCCTTTGGCATTCTCCTGTCACCATAGACTGTCTTACCATCAGCAGGAAAATCCCACACTTTAGCATCTTCGAGACCTATAGATTTCAGTAACTCACAGCAATATTTGGCCGATTTGCCGTATTCAGTGAAAGAGCAGCTCCTGTCAAATGGAAAAATGCTGGCGGCGATGTTTTTGGCATTGGCGCCCGAAAGCTCTTCCTCAAAAAGCTGGTAGATTTCCTCGAACATGATATACCCCTCCAGTTGGTGATAGATTTGTTGTATATTGGCCACAGACTCTCACAGAAAAATGACATCCAGTATCCAGCATCCAGCATCCAGCATCCAGCATCCAGCATCCAGTATCCAGTATCCAGTATCCAGTATCCAGTATCCAGTATCCAGTATCCAGTATCTAGTATCCAGCATCCAGTATCCAGTATCATTCCCCTATTTTGATCCCCGGGTATTGGCCTTTAATCATAGCAATATCCTCACGGGCTATGCCTCTTAGCGCCAGCATCATTGCCAGGTATGCGACAATCGCGAGGCATACGACCAGTACAATGTGGATACTTTCGCTGAACCCGGCATACTTCCAGACAAATAGTCCTAATGCAAGAAAACCAGAGGCGAACGCTGTTTTGAGGATAAATCCATACTCACTGAGTTTGCATACGTGCCTGTGGACGTACCATAATCCGCATATAAGAAAAATCGATTCGCTAATTACCATGGATATAGGCGGGCCTAGATGGCCGTATCTTGGGATCAATACCAGATTCGACCCGATATTCACGGACACAGTGATCGCCATTGTTGTCATGAATATCCGCCCTTTGTTGGCTGCGCGGAGGACGGTGCTTACCACGAGGCCGAGGAAGATCAGCGCGCCCGCCCAGATCAATATCTCCAGAATCTGACTAAGCGCTTCCTGATCCTGCAAAGTAAAGCTCTGCGCCTCTATAGGGTAGAGGATCAGCACTATCTTGTCAGCCAGAAAAGTCACTCCTACCGCTATGGGAATGGCTATCATGAATATTAGCTTCAGAGATTTGGTGTATAGGAAATTCATGGCTGCGGATGATGATTTGAACATCCTGCACATCACAGGGAAGATGGCGCCCATGAAAGCTCCGGGTATCACTGCCAGGGATGTGGCGAAGCTGTAACCTGTTCCATACCATCCCATGGCCGTGTTCCCGTCAACTCCCATCATGTGTTTGAGCATGAGGCCATCAACTCTGAAATAAACCATAGATAGAGCGCCACCCAGAGCGAATGGAAGCGCCTGTTTCAATAGAGAAACGCAGACTTTCACATCCAGCAGCCTGAAGCTGGGCCTGCTGAATTTCCAAACCATTATCAAAAGTGTCAGGACAAGATTCAGAATACTAGCAGCCAGAACAACCCAACAGAAACCGATAACGCCATGTCCCCGGATCACCACGTATAGCCCCAGAGAGAATACTGCGAGCCGCTCCAGCAATACGATGATCGCCTCGTATCCCATCCGCTCGAAGGAACGGTACACGCACCGAAGCATCAGCGCGAGGGCGTTCATTATCTCGGCGATTCCCACTATATATATCAATGGCGCCATCTCGCCAGAGTACACGAATTTCACCAGCGCCAGTATGATGAGAAAATTTATGAGGGATAGGATCACTCTGATGACAAGGGCGTTGCTGATCATCTGTGACGCCTTTGATCTGTCCGCGGACATCTCGCGTATGAGCGGGGTATGCAAACCCAACTCCATGAGAGCGGCCAAAAGATGTGCTAACCAGAGGGCGAAGAAATATTTGCCCAGATCATCAAAGCCGCCTTCCAGATACCGCGGAAGCATTATGGCGAGGACAAAAGCTAACGCCCTGCCGGCGATCTGAGCTATAAATAGAGAGGATGTATTTCTTATGATGCTACTGTTTTGCATGTGCTGAACTCTGCAAACTTCTTGCGGAAAGGCTTAGATTTGGTTGGGATAACACTACCGGGACAAATGACTATCCCAACCTCAGGTTGAGCGGGTTACTGAGGTCGCTGGTTTTACGTTGTGCATGATAGGAATGCCATCTTCAACGGCATATATAGCTCCACAGCTTTGACAAATAAGCGTGTTGTTATGTCGGGCAACGTCGCTTTTGCACTGCGGGCACGCCACAAATGCTAACACTTCATCGCTAACAGGCACCTCGATAGGCGACCTCTGTTCAGAGAGTTTTACAGTGAACTCCCTCCAGCTTCGACTGTTATCTGTGCCCAGGTTCAACACGGTTGAGCCTAATTCTTTTTTATTAAGCTCGTGGATCTCTCTCAGAATGAAGTCCGGAATGCTCTTGTATTTTTCTGATCTCCGTTTCTGTGTCGTGGCAGCATTGCCTCCTGTCAGGTCGATCTGCGCAAGCATGTGGAGCGTTTTCCGGGGTACAAGTTTGCAGCCGATTCTATCGAGATAAAGAAAGATCTTAATCAGGGGTAGGCAATGGCTAAACCGTCCGATTGTGCGCTTGTAAAGCGCGTTGAGGACCAGAACAGGGAAAGAACTAGCGTGGTGAATGGTTAGATCATAACGTGCAGGCAGGATTCTGCAAAAAGTGGAGTTGGTAAAGATATGAACGTGCTGGTCTAACTGTGCGTCAAAGTCTGGATTGAACGAGTCAATTTCCCTTCGCGTCAACGCCTGTGGCACACCAATGAGGACATATTTCCTCGCGACGCGCAGCAGTTCAGCAATGACCTGATCTGGATAGGAGATATGCTCCACCGTGTTATTGCAGAGCACTACATCGAAGGAGTTAGTTTTGATAGGCAACGCATGCACGTCGGCACAAACGCCTTCCAGCTTGTAATACTCCCTCATTCTGCGGATACCTGAAGCAGATAAATCTACGCCGTAAGCATCTACTCCATAGCGAGCGCTAATGAGCCGCGGGTAAAAACCTTCCGCGCAGCCTACGTCAATGAAGCTACCAAAATTAATCTTATCTAACAGAGAAAGCAAGAGATACGCTTCACAATATTGTGGCACACGGCTAGACTCAAAGCCATAGATTGCCTGATGAGGCATATAGTTACCTTGAGCATCAATCCGCCTGAACAGGAAATCTTGCGCTTCCATCGACGTTTTTGTCCACTTATCCCACTCGTTCATTTGTTGTCGCTCCACAAAATATTGAATGACCTAAAGCCGTTGAAGTCTCTTTATAGCATCTATGATCTTATTACCATTTTTTCCTTTTCCACTATATTGCCGATGGCCGGCAGAAGACCTATTAGCATCCAGAATGGTACGCCAATAATATCTGCCTGCAACAGGTTGTTCACAAGGAAATGCACCAGCAGTGATGCTTCCGCAGCCATAACACCGATAATAAGCGATCGATAGAAGGAGCGACGGGGGAAATTGTTCTGCTCCTCTGCCATCTCCTCGCTCTGTTCCAGATTCTTCAGGAGACGAAATCCATACAGGAAAAAAGACACGATTATCCACATCCATGCGGTAATGCCTATCAATCCTGTCTCTGCAAGTACCTGCAAATACTCGTTGTGTGCCCCCATTCCATATTGGCTCAGATGTGTGCCTATCAGTGCCGGATCGTTGATGTAAGAGAATGCGAAGGAGCCATATCCACAGCCTGTGATGGGATGACGCAGGAACATCATGAGTGCAGTTCCCCATCGGAGGACGCGTTCTTTGTTTGAGCCATATCCAAAGCTCATTATAGTCCTCACCCGGTAGACTATGAGTCCGGATATATGAGGTATGCTCAACAAAATCACGAGGAAGGCGAGCGCGCCGCCTATGATCAAAATCCTCTTATTCTGGATGCCCGTCGATCTCTGAAGGAGCAGAAATCCCACGGCTGCTATGAAGGACACCCATACACCGCGCGAGAACGAAAGACAGATGGCGGCTGAAAAAAATCCCAGGAGTATTGTCCAGATGACGCGATCGTATATACCTCTGTCAAAGATGTATCTGGCCAGAATAATCAGCAGGATCACGGCCACAAAAGACCCATAGTGTGAATAACTTGTGAACGGCAAACCTTCGTATGCAGTAGTCCATCTCCATATCTCCAATCGATCCACCAGGAAGATCATCGTCCATCCCACGGCTACAGTCGCCGGCACTATTGATACTGCAAAGAGCCACTTGAGTCGCTTTCTGTCTGTTACCACGCTAAACACCACAACTGCCAGCATCATGTATGCAATTGCCCTCAGAGATCCCTTCGCTGACGAGTATATATTCCCTGAGTTAGTCAGCGATAGACATAGACTGATTCCATACATTAGTATAGGTAACCGGAAGGGAAACTTGACGCGAATAGTTTCACCGCGTCCCACGATGACCCATCTTAGAATAATCGCGAGGCTCATGATGGCCAGAAGCGGCTCTGTGGGGATCTGCATCTCAGTGCTGGACATCATGATGAATCTGAAGGAGAATGGCAGAAAGGCAACCAGTATATACAACGCATAATTTAGCGCCGCAAAGCTGGTCAAGGCCAACGCACCAAGAAACGGTATAATCAGCCAGGGCGAATCGGCGTAGAATGCCAGCGCCGATCCCAGGATGATCATACCGGTAAACAATATGATTATCCTCAGAACAGGTTTTATTTTTTCAGGGAGGATAGTGTGCTTAAAATGGGAAGCCCATGTCGAATTCATCCAGAAAGTCAATCCTCTCAAATTCTAAGCGCCATATATTGATAGTCCGATCCCTGGCTCTGAAGTATACAGGGAACTCTTCCACCATCCGACAATTGGCATAGAGCCATTCCCGGAATTTCTGATCTTTGTCCAGTACCTCAAGACTTGCCTGATCCAGGACAAACCATACTTGCTGACTTGCCCTACGCCACGAGGTTTCCAGTGTCCCCAATTGCGCCATAGCCTCCTCTAACTGCAAAAGGGAGTCTTTCGATATAGCAGCAGAAGATTCCGAACCCATCTTTGGTGCCTCCAGGAGGTAATATTCGGCAATCCGTGGTATGGAAACAACCACAGTATCATTCTGCCCGATACTGCTCCCCACAGCATGAAATGCCTCTTTCCATTTTGGTCTTCCGCCATTTTCGGCAGTGAAGTATAAATAGCTCTGAGAGAGCGATCCGACAAGTATAATCAATATCACTGCCGCCGCCAGTATACGGGATTGTCTGGACGAGCTTCTTGTCTGCTCTGCGGCACAAAAGGCTGCCAGAAGCAGATAAGCGGGCATGGTGAAGAAGAGGTAATATCCGAAAACATTCAGGAAAGGCGACATAATCAGAAGAAGAGCGAGCGGCACCACTGCGTAACATATCAAAAATAACCCGCCTTTATTCAGATAGATCAGCGAATGGATGCTTCCGGTAAATGCAGCCACCGACATAGGTATACCCAGACAATATACCAGTGTAAGCAGGATATAAACGGGACCTCTGCCAAATTGGCTGGATCCCCATTCTGAGAAGAGATCATGGCGAATCGATGGTGAGATAAGTAGTAAGAGCGCCAGCATAAGGGGGCCAAAAAATGCTATCAGATTTCTCCCGTTCAGTCCTCTGGGAATTTCAACCGGCAGGAACATCAATATCATTACATACCCCACTAAAGCGGGCACCAGTAAGACGGACTGGGGATACGATAATATGGATAACATAGTCAAAAATAGTGAGAAAATGATAAGCCCAACGTTGTCCTGCTCCAACGCCAGATAAAACAGGAATGCTGACATACCCGCGAAAAGAAATGCCAGGGAATACTCTCGGGCGTTCTGTGACCAGTATATATGCCAGGGATGAACAACGAGAAAGGCGCAGGCGATCATTCCTGCCTTCGCGTTAAACATCCTCTTGGCTGGCCAATATAGAAGCGGCACGCTGAGAGTTCCGATTATGCAAGACCCTAAACGAGCGCTCCATTCACTTGGGCCAAAGATACGAGTGAAGAAATGTATTATCATATCTATGACAGGATTGAGCACAGGTATATTGGGGAAATTTAGCGCATCCTGCACCGCAAAAACCTCGTCAGCCCAAAAACTCCACGCCCCCAGCCTCCAGAACCGAATTGCCGCTGCAAACACCATGATTATGATCATAACGATGATCTCCTCAAGCGTGTTCGCAATATCTTTTTCAGGGGCAAGCCTGCCTCTATATACTCCGTATTCTGAGTCTCTGGATCGTGGCATAAACCCTCCTTAAAGCAGGTTCAGATATAGTCCACAGTTTCTTCTTTCGTGAAGAATGTAGTTTAGTGAACGTAAAAAATGATGCTCTTTCAGCCCTCCACCCCTCTTTAAATTCAATCAATTCTTCCCTCTCGGGCGGAGTAGCGCCGAAATCCACACAGGGATAACCGTGTTCACATGCCCATTGAATTATATAATCAATTATAGCATTATTTGGCCGATAGCTCAAGAGATTAGGATCTGATGCCCCGCACCACATTCTGACGGAAGAGTTAAAGTGAAGGAACAGTACCCCACCTATGATCTGTTCGTCCAACTGCGCTATGACAAAGCGCGCGATGGAACTCGTTTGCAGGTGTCTGAGCAACCGATATGGCTTTGGTGTACTTTTAAAGTGCTCCATTGCCGACAGATATAATCCGTAAAAGGCTTTCATTTCCGCTTCGTCTTCAGTCTCCCGGACGGTAACTCCCAGCTTTCGCGCCTTCCGAACAGCCCCTCTGACGCGCTTTTTATATGCTTTCAAGATTTCGTCATACTCATCTTCTGTTCTCAGAATATGAGTGGAATGCTCTGGCTCTCTGAGATAACCGGCTGACCTAAACTCGTTACTGACCTCAGGATAGCAGTTTGGGGATAAAGTCACGGTTGTCTCGTATGAATGCTGCCTGCGCGATATTTCATCAAGTTTCTCAATCGCCGATGAAGCAGCTTCCGCGATACTCGCTCCCGGAAAGATCAGCGGGCCTCCGGGAAGTGTCCAGGGCATAGAAAGCAGCGTCTTAACAAGCGGAATGGGCTTGAAAACGAAACATGGCAAAGCTCCTACCACATTATCACTGTCGTCTTTTATAAGCAAGTATAGAGACTTCAACTGCTTGAAGCACTCTTCAAGCGCGTTCTGCCATTCCACAGTATGCAGCGCCTCGCTATACGGACAAAGGGAAATAATCTCATTCCAGTGCGCCAGTTCATCCTGCGTTGCTATGTCCGTCCTATACATTCTAAAACCTGATATTTCCTGGCCTATTCTGGGACGGTTCGTTTTTCGGTAGAATTAAGGTAATAGTTCCTGGATACTGCTGAAAATCCCCCCAGCCCCCAGCTTTCAAGGGGGAGCAGGAAGTCCGCTCTACATTCACTCTATAGGAGTGAGCAGAAGACCTGCTATATACAGGGATTTATAACTCCCCCTTGAAAAGAGGGGCTGGGGGGATTTTCGACGGAACAACATCTTATACCCAAGAGTTTCAATTGTGAACCATGCCAAAATAGCTTATCCGTCCCTACGCCAGTGCAGAGAGCGCGCCAGTCTAAGATCCACCGCGCCATAAAGTCCCAAAACTATGCAAAATACGACGACTATTATATGCAGCCCAAACCCGGATGTAATGGCATCCTTTTCTGGCACACTCAAAATGTGGAGGATCGCCACCCAGAGCGCTTCTATGGTACCGAATCCCGCCAATCCATGTACTGGAAACAGACTGAACAGCAAACAACAGAGCAGCGCGAAGCTCAATTCCCACACGCCGATGTCTATTCCCATACCTCTTACCAGAAACCACTGACTGCTCAGGCGGAAGGCCAATATCAGTACGGTGGAGACGATAATTCCCAACAGTCTCAAATCGAGGGATGTATCTGCCAGCTCGCGTCCTACTTCCAGTATCTTTGCTTTTATAATTGAAGCGAGCCGCCCGGCGCGGCCCTGGCGATTGATCCTGTTCCGTATGATCAGGGCTAATCCAATAGCACCTCCCGCCAGGAGCGCCGCAGCAATTATGATGAACAGAAGATTATGCCTTGCCGCCTGCGCGAATGCCTCTATTTTCTGTCCCAGAGCAGCGAAGAAACGCGAAGTGCCTTCCGCCAGAGCGCCTCTCAGATACCAACCCACCGTGAACACCCCGATGAAGAGCACTATGACATCGGCAACGCCACCGACTACAAGAGATGCGAAGCTCTTCGCCCCGGGCGTTCTCATCTGCTTTTTCAGGAGATATACGTAAGAAAGCTCCCCGGTGCGCATAGGGAGGATGTTGGTGAAAAACGCATACAGCGAAATTATGGGAAATAACCTTCTCAAACTAACGTCGGTTCTCAGGATCACTTTGAATCTGACGGTTTTCAGGAATATGGAAGTCGCATACAGCAGGAACGCGATCGCCAGACTCCATAATGGAACTCTGGCAATAGTCCGAGGTACTTCTCGCAGATCGATCTTTGACAGCAAAAACCATATTATGACACCACTAAGAACAACGGATATAACAGCATTGCGAACTCGTTTAGCTTTCATATATATGGAGATACTGTTCAGCTATATTTGCCCAGTCATATTTCTGGGCAATCCTCGTACTTTCCCTGCCCATTTGCGGGCGAATAGTGTCATCATTGATTATCGCTGCCAGACGTTGCGCCAGAGACCTATGATCATCCGGCGGGAACAGGTACCCATTCACATTCTGTTCGACCAGAGCTTCCATCCCCTGAACTTTGGTAGCTACAATAGGAAGACCAGAAGCCATGGCCTCCAATACCACCAGCGGCATACCTTCGGCATGTGATGAAAGCACGAAGACATCAGCCTGCTGGTATTTTTTATCCAGATCCTCGTATGGGATAGAGCCTGCAAAAATTACCTTTTGGGCAACGTCCAGTTGCTGGGATAATCCTGTCAACTCGCTACGCATAGGGCCATCCCCCACAATCTCCACGCAGAAATCCCGATCAGTCATCTTCATGACTTCCGGCAGGCTTCGTATGAGGCAATCGAAGCCTTTTCGTGGAATCAACCGACCTATGCCAAGTATCCTGATTTTCTCTGGACTTCCGCTCTTCTCTACTGGATGGAATTTTCTGAGATCGACACCATCTGGAATGACGTGGATTCTTGCCTTGCTATCAGTTTTAAGCGCCAGTTCTTTGAGTCCATCGCTGCAAGCAACCACCGCCCTGGCATTTCCCCATATACTTTTAATAATGGGCATCAGCAAACCATACACCAGTCTGTAGAAAGGCGGATCAGGGTTCGGGCGCGGCACATCCCGGCCGCCCAGAAAGACTACATAGGGGAGGTCGTATAATTTCTTCAGAAAATACGCAACGGGACCTGAAGGAATACCAAAGAACACGTGAACAATGTCCGGGCGGAACTTTTTCACCATCCGAATACTATATAGGCTGGCGCTGAGCACAAACGTGAACATCTCGTGGACACCGCATACGTCGGCGCTCTTCCTTAAAACAGGTACTCTGTAAACCTCAAATCCATCCAGTTTTTCATACTTCGGAAGGTCCCTAAATTGTGATGTGATGACCCGGACATCGTGGCCGCCTTGAGCGAGGTTTTTGGAAATATAATGCGTGACGTTCCCACCCCCGCCCCCAACCGGCGGAAACTCGTAATTTATCATCAATATTCGCATAGCTAATAGTTCCTTCCACCTTGACGGGGGAAGGCTAGTACTACAACGATGGTTTCAGGTGTCTAGAAGCTTCCGCAAAGTGTTACGCCGATGGGAGAGATATGCCCGATGATTAGAAAGCTGGATTTTACTCAAGACTTCCAGTGCTGCATGA
>SDBT01012744.1_pt1 | contig 13498 bp, 10 predicted proteins | sample 2277101 | NCBI WGS metagenome assembly SDBT01 (sample SAMN10404973, study PRJNA504765) | marine sediment metagenome | isolation source: marine sediment core GS10_PC15, 103 cmbsf | place: Arctic Ocean: Southern Knipovich Ridge | collected 2010
TGCCCTGGCCTCAGACCCCGGTGGTGCCCAGAGTACATCGCCATAGCGTACCCTGAACTGCTGCCTTCTGCCTGCGTTAAGTGCGTCGGCTTTCCTTCCGGTTTCCCGAAAGTTATCCATCAAACACCACTAGCAAGATTTCGGGGCTCGATACACAGCCTGCAGCCTCGATCCATCCGGCTTAGGACCCCCGTTACCGGGTTTACCCTCGGACTTCTCTTCTGACCTGCTGGCTAGGCTTTAATCAGGTGGGACTTTCCCCATATCCTTCCTCGGAATCACCCACTGAGTAACATCATCGAATTTCATGGGCTTGAGCCCACTCCCAACGATCTGAATTTACCTTGGCGCGATAACACTTCTTGCAAGAGTTAACAGTGTGAATTTATTGAATTATTGTGAGGACTACGAAACGAAGTGTCAAATATTTCGTCCTTCTGATTGGCGAGGTAGTAGGGTACACTGAAGGTCTGAGAATTGGGAAGGGTTTTGGATACAAGGTATTGTGGTAACGACCAAGTTTGCCAGTCGCTATGGAGCGCGGCTGAATAGGGGGCGGAATCTTCTTGTTATGCAAATTTGCTACGGAACATGAAATATGCAGCGCATACAAGACACAATCCTGCCCAAAGATAATCTAGTTTTAAAGGCTCTTTAATGTACAAAATTGAAAACGGCACAAAAACGGACAGAGTAATAATTTCCTGAATAATTTTGAGTTGCCCAACATTTAAGGCGGTGTAACCAATTCGGTTTGCAGGAACCTGAAGAATATATTCAAAGAATGCTATTCCCCAGCTGACAAGCGCTGCCACTAACCATGGTTTATTATTTAATTCTTTAAGGTGAGCATACCAGGCAAACGTCATAAATACGTTGCTGCAAATAAGCAAGCCTATTGAAATTAATATCGGATTCATTTTATTTAAAATTCCTCCTTTTTATCAAACGACGCTCATGCGCTGGCTATAAACATTTAGCATGATGATTTTTCATTTATCCAATATATAAAAATTATTTAATTGGTAATATTTATAATAGAGCTTGCTTCTTGATGGGGTAAGTATAGGGAATAATCTCTTTTGCGTCAATAAAAATGACCGCAAGTTATTTAAGCCTGCTTCAGTGATATTTTATTGTAATATACTCAACGAAGTGTTTATAATTTCGGCTTTCTGATTGTTGGGTTTTATGGTAGTAGTATTGAATTTTAGCAAGCAAATGATAGGCACAATATGTAGGGTGTGTTGAATTTAAGTGATCCCTATAGTTCCTACGATCTTGGACATGACTGCTCATGGCAGTTCACTCCATAAAATAAGTGCTATAAATGTTTGTGCGTAATTAATTACCGGTATGATTTTTTTAATCTCTTTGACATATGTATTATTTCTTGGGGCAGGACCACTCCAGCGCATCAAAGGGTTTTGTCTGCTTAGCGTCTTTGAGTTGATATAAAACTTTGCTCTCATCCCGCAGGTAGGTAATCCGTTTCTGTGAAAAGGATGCCCGGATAATATATCTGGCGAGATTCTCCATGGCTGTTATTTCACCGTAATTTTCGTGGTAAAACTTTCATCTGCCAGTGCTTCAATATCTATTTTCTTTTTTATGAATCCAGCCTCAAATGCCAGATTCATGATCTTCCTGAAACTTTCCTTTGATTCTTTATCAATATTCAGGTTTTTATAGTTTATAACCATCAAATCAGGCCGGAGGCTTTCTATTATTGAGCTTTTGGTATGTTTTGGGATGTGCTTTTGAATCATTGCAATAATTTCATTCAGTTCTTGACCACCTTTTATTCTAGCGGCCTCAATGTCCTGTCCCGCCTTATGAATAAAATAAATCACCTCTTTTAGAGCCTCTCTCTTTTTCCTGATCACCTCATCTTTAGCAATAATTATGCACTCAACATGTCCTTTGGGGTGATTCATAACATCTTTGGAATACCAGGCAACATATCCGTATCCGGCACTCTCAGCCACTTCTGCCCAGGGCAGTGAATGTTCAAATGCAGCAGGTTGGTTGCGGGAAGCTTTCGCTTTTAGAAATGCAGGAGATTTTGGCGGATTAACAACGCTTAGAAGAACATCAACATTATCCCGCTTCTGAAAACTCATGGTTTTATTATGATCTTTCAAATATTTATAAAGAACAGTCGTATGTGTCGCCAATGGGGATGGAATTGCACATTCAATAGGCTCACCAATTTCTTTTCTAAATTCACTAAATGCACTGGCAACTTTTTTATCAGGTTTTCGTTTTAGCTTGTCACTATGCAATTTAACTTTTTTATTCATCAATTCATTGATCGCCAATGCATTTCCATCCCGATGAATCAGGCTTATCCATCTAAAATCAGGTTTTTCGGCATACATGTCCATTACCATCGGGCAAACATTAAAGGCAATGTCAGCATCCGGTTCAGAACGGAAATAAGCACGAACAAGACCAGGCCCTGGTAAAATCAGAAGCTGGTAATCCGCAGAAAACATAGGGGTCATGTCTTGAATCTTGAAAGTTTGAGCTTGCCAATAAGATTGTCAACTTTTTTGCGTGTACTTTTTTGTCCCTTGCAATGGTTTTCGAAGCCCTGCGGACTGCGTGGGATACCGCTGATTCACTGACCTTGTATCCTTAACTGTCGTGCAATCATCTGCCCCCCCCTGAAAACAATGTCTGTCTCATATAGCACAAACCAGACATTTATTCAAGATTCAAGACATGACCCCGTTGTTTTTATTGATGGGTATGATGACGCCAATGGGTATGGATTTATGCGATAATTGCCCTGACATTTACAACCCCAATCAGAAAGATTCTGATATAGACGGCTTGGGTGATTGTTGCGATCCTTTACCTGGTTGCGGTGGAGATGGTGAACCTACATGTGATTCATATTGTGAAGAGCCAACCACAACAACTTCTACCACAACTACACCTTGTTCTTTGGAGAAAATATATGGAGATTATTCAGAAGAAACAGAGCTACTGCGATCTTTTCGTGATAACGTATTAAGCAAAACCCCAGAAGGTCAGGAAATCATAAGACTGTACTACCAATGGAGTCCAATGATAGTCAGAGCAATGGAAGAGGATGAAGAATTTAAGGAAGATGTGAAAGAAATGATTGATGGGTTTTTGGAGTTGATTGAGGGAGAAGCAGAATAGATTTGCTGATTTGATAAGCATTTTAGAAGGCGGGGTCTAACGGCTCTGCCTTTTTCTTTGGTATACCATATATTGTATGTTGGGAATCATACCAAATACTTTATACTACTACCATTAGGGGCACCGATCAGGAAGCTGAAAATTTTAACACTTCGTTGTGTATCTTACAGTAAATACCTATCTGAAAACTACCTCCGATAATGCCATCCATTAAGATACTATAGTAGTTGCATGTTTTGCTCCTTTTATGTTATGAATAATCGGATTTTCATAAGGACACCATTACTATTGGCGTATTCAACACAGTTCATTATTTGCTAAGGAGGGATGGATTTATGGAATGGAATAAAGAAGCTATTGAAAGACATGAGCAAATGCCGATTCCACCCAGTGTTTCACCATTGGCCAAGAAGCAAGCAGAAAAGATTGCACGCAAGAAGGGTATGTCTTGTGTAACAATAAAGGAGGTAGAAGAAGCGGAGGAAACATATGCAACGTATTTTGGCAGTGAAAAGACTCAGGAAGTGAAAAACCTATTGGAGGGAAAAGAACCAGTTCCCCAGATGGTAGAGGAACTATTTTTTGATCCATCAGAGAAGCTCTACAACATAAAGGTATGTCCAGTCAAATACGGCTCCCAGAGTCAAGAAGTTACAGATGGTATCATAGGGATTTTTAGAGGAGTAAAAGAAATATTTGAGAAAGAGCAAATCGAAGAAACTATTGCTGAACTATCCCGTGCTCCTTTGTCTCAGCAGAGTAGATTCACTGTTGTCATTGCTGGTTGTTCCAATTGTTGCGAGCCTCCTTTTTTCAAAGACCTAGGTGTAGTCGGTCAGCATGTTCCCGAGGTTACTAATGCCGACTGTCTCCAATGTAATAAATGTAAAAATGTCTGTTTTGAAGACGCTATTATACTTACTGAAAATGGTCCAAGCATTAATCGTACGCTGTGTATCAACTGTGAGTTCTGTGCCAAAAGTTGCCCAAATGAAAAGATTGTAATTCGGAAAAGAGGTTATAAAGTAATCGCTGGAGGAAGAGAGTATCGTCACCCAGCGGTTGCTTTAACTGTCATAGCCTTCACCGATCAGGAGGGTGTTCTTACTACTGTTAAAAAAACTGTTAAGCTTTTAAAAAAAGGCAATGAAGGGGATACCTTGAAAAGTATAATAGAAAAATATGGAATTGACACTCTTCAATAGTATGATCTCTTCAATAGGTTGTGCATATATTTTAGATACCATGTGATAATTCCTTATTCAAAAGCCTTTCAAAATGGAACAAATCCTCATTTTAGTCCAAGAGGGAATGATACTAAGAGATCAGCTTAAAGCAGTTTGAAAGAAGCTAAAAAAAGACTTCCCAACAAACTTCACTTAAATGCCACATACAATATATTGTATCTCCCATCTGCGCACTAAAAGTTAACCCTACTACCATTAAGGATCCCACCCAGAAAGCAGAAATTATCAACACTACGTTGTGTAGGGTGCGTAATATTCCAATAAAAACGTACTGTTACCTCTTGCAAGAATGTTAAAGTTCTTTGCTCTTTGCAGTTACCCCTATATCTTGTAGATGATTAATCACTCAAGCAACTAATGTCTTGATTTTTTAAATTTATTTATTGGATAGTAAGATTCTAAGTAGAAGGGCGGTGCTAAAGCAACGTATATGATTGTGCCTATTAATTTCTTTCAATACAGAGGACGTGCGAAGCTAAAAAGACAAGAGAGAATGTTGCTGAAAAAAGGAGGTTGATTTTACAATGATAGCTCCAGATTGTGATATTATAACAGATAATCAGCCGGATTAATGCCATACTTATCAGGATGAAATGAGCCTAACACATTTCTTCTCTGCAAACTTATTTCAGTATTCTTCTCCTCAAGATCTACAACCTCACCTTTTTTCACTTTTCCCTCTGCTTCCTCAAGAAGGATAATACGAGGTAAGGTAGATCCGGTTTTTTGTGGATAATCCATTACGAGACCAATCTCACCTGTTCCCAAATGGAGCAGGGTGCCCGGTGGATAGATACCCATCATGGATATAAATATTTTTGTCAAAGTCAAATCAAAATCTTTTCCTGCTTTTTCTAAAAGATAGGAAAGAGCTTCTGGAGGACTGAACGTATCATGGTGATAAGCGCGGGGTGAGGTAATCGCATCATACACATCTACAATCTGTAATATTCTCCCAAATAGTGATACCTGTTGAACAAAGTTTGTCTTTGGATATCCTGAAAGGTCAAAACAGAGATGATGTTCAAATGGTCCAAGCATAATTTTTGACTTAAGTTCATGCGAGGCCTGCAACATAAGAATCTGCTTAACGCTGGACACAGGATGTTTTCTTATTTCTTCCCACTCCTCTGTGCTCAGTTTGTCAGGTTTATGAAGAATCTCATGGGAAACCTCTACCTTGCCCAAGTCGTGAAGTAGGCCACATATACTCAGGAATCCTAACGATTTGCGTGATAAACCGATATGATTCCCCAAACACAATGCAAGAATAGCAACATTGACTGAATGTGAAAAGGTGTAATCATCATAGTCACACAAGGTGCTTGCTCCCAGCAGTATTGAGTCATCTTCAAAAGCAAGTTTCACCATATTATGCATAACCCGTTTCATTTTCCGTACCCCAGCCATATTCCTTAAAGCAATTTTTTGGGATACCTCCTTGACTGCGGCATTTGCCTGCCTGTAGGTTGTTTGAACCCTTTCCCTGATATCGTACTTCTCCTTTTTTTTTCTTTTCTCCTTCGATGGTATGAGATCCACCCAATTGAACTGATTATTCTTTTTTGCTTCTTCAAGCCACTTACACGGATTTTCCTCCGACTCAGCATTGACGAGTACCCTCATAAAGGCAAGAATCTCCTCAGGTGATACCTCTTTAATCTCAGGGTGGAAAATCAATCCCTCCAATTCCCACTGTTCGAAAGAAGTAACAGTCCCATTAAAAATTAGAGTGTTTTCTCTCCGGTACCGCAACGTTTCCCCATGAACGCACAGTAAATTATTAACCACCAAAAAGGTAAAATCTTCATTGCCTATAAGTTTTTCGAGAACCTTACCAAACCCCGATAGGTAGTCCTGCAGTAACTGGCTATTACTCTGATACAGCCTAATGCTTTGAATCATGCGGAAGAAGAGTACAACGAACTCTTCCTCTAACTCCTGAACGATGTTTTTCTTTTTGGCTTTGTTCATCATCTTTTGCTCACAAACGGGGCTTAACCTTCTATAAATCCACTAACTGAGCGCCGCACTCCCGGATAAAAACTGCCTGACGCCTTTTTAAGGATATTCCATGCTTCTTCGTTATCTAATCCGCTGAGTGCGATACCTGCACCGTGTAGAGCATGGGCTCCAAGAAGTTTGGTAAGGAGATTTCCTCCTAACAGTAGTTTCCGCAGAAATGGTATAGAACGTTCAGAGCCACACAAACCGAGCGTTCTAAAACACGCAAAGAGATGGTTCGATTCACTATGTAAAACTTTTCCTTTCTTCAAATAATTTATGAAAAGTCTTTCTGCTCTTTCACATCTTTTGGATCCCAGGTAATCGAGAACCGTCTTGCGAATAGATTTACTCTTATCCTCAACCAGAGTAAAATAACTTTCAGGATTCCAGACCTTTTTGTTTATCAAGGTTCGCAACACAACTTTTCTGACTATTTCAGATGGATTACGAGTCAGGGTAAACAGGAGCTGATTTGCACTGTCGGATGACACGTGATCCAGCACTTTGATGAGCACCAACAACAAATCATCCGGGGCATCTTTGAGCAGGGGTTCTACCGGTCTGCAATCTCGTTGTGCCAGTGTTGTAATCACCCCGGTGAGCATTTCTTTTGCCTGTGTTGTTTCAATCTCTAGAAACATATGGGCAAGGGTGCCAATTGACTCAGGAGGCATGAAGAGAAGCATTTGTTGTATCTCTTCAAGGTGATGTAACTCTTTTTCATTCAATGGCTTTCTTAGGATTTCTATAAAATCTGATTCAGAGACTTCTCTTAAAAATGTATCGATTTCGTTCAGGGCCCAACCCTGTTCATTCTGGCAGAGCCCACGAATATAGTGTACTGTTTGAAAGATTTTGATCACACTGGCATAGTGTGATTTTATTAAGGACTCTTCCAGGCTTTGTTTCAGAAACTTAAGAGCAAGTGAAAAAAACTGCTCATCATCCAGGCTCTTGAGGATATCAGATAACATATGTAAAATTTCCTGCGTGAAATCTAACTCCTTATCATCAATGAGTATTGCGTTGATATTCTCAAGATCTTGAGTTGTTAACTCAGTCCTGCTGGGATGAACCGTATCCCTTTCCTTGTTAGATCCCGTTGAAGAATATGAAGTACCATCTACAGCCCTTGTTTTAAATTCACGAAGAGCTTTTATGTCAATATCGTGAACTAACTCTGACGGATCACCCTTTACCTCAGCCACAGGGTTTAAAGTGTTCTGCCCATCATCATCTGGAATAAACTCTGATGCTTCATAGCGAAGGTGTGGTAGTTCTGATTCCCAAAATGCCGTAACAAAATCCCCTTCGGACTCTTCTGGTAGTCTCTTGTAGTTATGAAGTATCTTTACAATTTCACCTGTTTCCCATAGTTCTATACCCTCGTGAATTTCTATCCACTCGATCCCATCACGAAAAAATGAAAAGGCAAGATTTTCTTCGTTTGCCGGTCCAGAAAGCACTTCCTCATCCTCATAGAGGAGGCACTTTTTTTGTACATTGAGTAACAGGCTGCCGTAATCTTCCAAAAAGGAGAGGAGTTTTGAGTGAAATTCTTTGAGCACCTTTTCGCAGAAAGGGTGATGTTGCGAATAGAGGCCGTAGGTCTTGAGTAACAATAGAAGTGACTTGAGAAGCTTCTTGGCCGCATCAATTTCTTTTTTGTCTATCTCACTATCTGGCAGTATCTGCTCATTCATTGTTCTTCATGTTACAAAGGTTAATGCTGACGACCTTTATGGCTCCTCTCTTAAACCAGCCTAAGTTTCTTGCTAGTATGTAATAATATATTATCGATGAAAGGAATTATGGTATGGCAAATAATAGCTATCCCCCGGAACTAAGGTTGCCCTGACATATTATCCCACAAGTTCCAGATGAGATTTTTATCTCCTGTACCAAAAGACAGAAATCTTTTAAGAATTTCCTTGATCTGTGCATCAAGATTATGAAACTGGATACCAAGTCTTTATCCTGTAATGTACAGGGTGTTTCTCTTCATGGGTAGCCTCCTATCTTTAAAATCTTTTCTTAGACTACTCATCGACAATTTAACCAACGTTTATTAGAGAAAAATAAATACTTTTCTCATTTACCTTATCCTTTACACATAAGCCGTTATGTGATAATTGGTATTATTAGACTACAAAACTTGGAAATACAAATATAGGAATAGTTCAATGGCAAAAAACAAGGTGATAGCAAGATTCAAAGATGGCACCTTAATGAAGGGAAAATCAGCAGATTTCTTCCCTAATAGAAAGACATTTTATTTGGAACTACCTAGTGGCGAAGTAGTGGATATTGAAACAGAACAGTTGAAGTCACTATTCTTTGTTAAGGATTTTGAGGGGAACAAAAAACGTGAAGATTCTTACCATGATGTTGTACCTGGTGGGGGTCGAAAAGTTCAGATAAAGTTTAAAGATGGTGAATCAGTGATTGGTTATACCCAAGGCTTCTCTCCAGACCGTCCTGGTTTCTTTGTGATACCTGCTGATAGGAAAGGCAACAATGAACGCATTTTTGTCATAACTTCGGCAACCGAAGAAGTAACATTCTTGTAATTACGAATCAAGGAATTTTAATTTTGCATAATTAATTATTTCTCGACATTGGATTTTACCCATCCTTTCTACTGTTCTAAACATACAAGATCTTGTGGTCTTGATATATTGTCAAAAACTTTAACATACTACCATTAGGGACACCAATCAGAAAGCCGAAATTATCAACACTTCGATGTGTATCTTACGTAAATACCTATCTGAAAACTACTTGGGATAATTGCAAACAGATTACATTTTTAAAACCTCTAAGAACGTTCTCAAGCAACTCCTCTCAATTGTTAGAGGGGTCATTAGAGAACTTATAAGCTAGCAAGATTATTTTTCAAATGCCGTATTTCCCTTTACAATAGGTAAGGTATTTATTAGACTAAAACTAAACAAAACACTTTAAAAGAAAGGAGGAACCAATGAACATAATTTCTTATACAGAAAACAAAATGATATTAAAACAAAGGCAAAAAGATTTAAATGACTCTTTGAATAAGAAAAAGACCAGCAGCCTTTGCAAAACTTTCTTTGGTAGAAACCTTCTAAAACTTTCTATACTATTGGGGGTTCTCCTTCTGAATGCCATTTTTTTTATTGGAGGGTGCGGTAGGGAGACTCCCAAGGAAGATTTAGGTCTAATCAATGGAAGGCTTGAGCAATTAGAAAACAAAATAGCACAGCTTGAAACACAATCTACTGAAACAAAAGAATCTGTGACAACATTGGGTTCCTACGTAAAAACTCTAGAAGAAAGAATTGATACATTAACCCAAGAGATTGAAAAAGCTCCTGTTCCCAAGCAAGCTACTTCTCAAGAGAAAAAGCAATATCACAATGTTGTTCGTGGAGATACTCTCTATAGCATCTCAAGAAAATATGGTCTCTCAGTGGAGGAAATCCGTCGGCTCAACAATCTAAATAAAAACCAGCCTATTCAACCAGGACAAAAGCTAATGGTTAATACCGATAGTCATAAGTAATCATTCTCAAATCTCCCTGGGATGATGACCAGACCTCAGTATCACACCCCACATCTTGTATCTCCCATCTGCGCACTAAAAGTTAACCCTACTACCATAAACCTTGCCAATCAGGAAGCCGAAATAATCAATACTTCGTTTCGTAGTCTCCATAATAAACCAATAAAAACGTACTGTTAGTTGTTGCAAGTAGTGTTTAACTCATTAGCTCACTTTTGATGCCACAATATGTGGTGCCTAATGCCAGTTGGGATGTTTTAATCATTTAGTTTTCACCATGACTTATAATAATGCAGTACTATAATGCATTTTTAATCTGCCAGCCTGGCTTTTTATTATTAAAAACAAAGGGTACTTTGTATGTCTACTGAGTATGTACGAAGCAGAATTTATTAATAGCCTCATTTATAGAAGACCATTCTATAAATGGGGTTTCTTGTTTGGAAACAAAAAAAATATTTAGTGTTTAAGTTTACTTAAATAAATTCCGATAAAAAAGTGAAGGTTTTTGAAGACTGCTCAACTTTATAGCGGAGTAAAACATAAAAGCTACCAGTAGAAAAATTAAGCCACTAACCATTTCGATATGCTCTTTGTTTGTAGTGATCCTGTTGTTACTTGTGGGACTTGATATATATGAAACAAATAAACTTGCCGATTTATCACTTAAACTTTATGACCATCCCTTAACAGTTAGCAATTCGGTGAGGGATATTAAAATTCACATCCACGCCATGCAGCGAAACATGATGAACATATTTCGTGCTGAAACTCCTGAACAGCTAAACGAGGCAGTGGAAAAGGTTAATGCTGGTGAGAAGAAATCATTAAGACATTTTGACACGGTAGAAGAAAAGTTTCTTGGAGACAAAAGATACATTGCATCTGCCCGTAGAGATTTTACGAACTGGAGAATGATTCGCAATGAAGTAATTGAATTGATAAAACAGGGAAGGAGAGAAGAAGCCATAGCTATTATAAAAGGGAAAGGTGCAGAGCATATAAGCTTGATAAATGAGGGGGTGGACGGTAAGACGGGACTAAACTACTTGATAAATTTTGCAGATGCAAAGGCTCTGGAATTCAGAAATACTGTCGGACAAAAAGAGAAAAGAGGCATTACACAAATGTTCATTGTTTTATGGCTGACTGTTTTTCTGGTTGTTATTCTTTTAACATTTTCATTCCGTTTCCTGAAATCCTCTGCTGCTCTAGCGAATAGTGAGCAGCAAGTTAATCAACAAAATAAATTATTGGATGCGGGAAATCAAATATTCTCAAAAGCACTGACGTGTAAGACTGTATGGGAACTGGGTGAGACCTGCCTTGATGTATGCGAGAAGTTGACCGAGAGCAAGTTTGGTTTTATTGGCGAACTGAACTCAAAAGGTCTTTTCGATACCATTGCGATCAGCAACCCGGGATGGGATGTCTGCAAGATGTCGGGAACAGACAAGGTGAGGTCGATTAAGAATATGAAAATTAGCGGGGTAGATCGATCAACACTCAGGGAGGAAAATTCCCGTATAGTCAATGATCCCGCCTCCCATCCTGATCGAACTGGGGTTCCCAAGGGTCATCCACAGATCACTTCGTTCCTAGGTGTGCCCTTGAAAGAGGACGGTAAGACCATTGGCATGATCGGTCTGGGCAACAAGGAATCGGGTTATGACACCACTGACCAGGAGAATGTAGAAAAGCTGACCGTGGTTATTGTGCAAGCGTTGAAACGCAAGCGTGCTGAAGAAACATTACGGGAGTCAGAAGAGAAATATCATAATCTGATTGAGCATGCAAATGATGCAGTTGTCTCTATGAATCAAGAAGGGATGGTAGTGACATTCAATAAAAAAGCTGAAGAAGTGTATGGCTATACTTGTGAGGAAATACTGGGAAAATCTATTCTTTTATTAGTGCCCCCACAGTATAGAGAACAACAGAAAAAATCAATAGAAAATTTTAAAACAATCAAAGTGTCAAAGATGCAAGGAAGGACTGTGGAGACGAAAGGATTTAGAAGAGACGGCAGAGAATTTCCCACAGAAGTCTCCATCTTTGGTTTGGAAACAAAAGAAGGGAGTTTTTTTACTTCTTTCGTACGTGATATCACCGAAAGAAAAGAGATGGAACATAAACTTCTCCAGTCTGAAAAGCTAAAATCCCTTGGAGAACTGGCAGGAGGAGTAGCTCATGATTTCAATAATGTGTTAGCTGCTATTCTTGGTAGAGCCCAGTTACTGAAAATGATTGTTGAGACCCCACCCGGAGAAGAGGAAAGAAGAAAATCAGTGATTGAAATGAAGGAAGGACTAGAAGTAATAGAAAAGGCTTCCAGAGATGGTGCTGAGACGGTGAGGAGGATCCAGGAATTTGCTCGAAGAAGGGATGATGACAAGCATTTTACCACAGTTGACTTAAATGAAATCGTAGACAATGCCCTGGATTTCACCAGAATGAAGTGGAAGAATGATGCTGAGTCAAAAGGAATACAGATTAACATTCAAAAGGAGTTATCTATTTTACCTACCACATCAGGAAGTGCAGCAGAATTAAGAGAAGTATTAACCAACCTGATTAACAATGCAGTTGATGCCATGCCTCAGGGAGGCCAGATCAAGATCAAGACTTTTAAAGAGAATAGTCATGTTTCAATTAAAGTAGAAGATACAGGTATTGGTATCCCAAGAGCATTAAAAGACAGAATCTTTGATCCCTTCTTTACCACCAAAGGAGTTCAATCAACTGGATTAGGCATGAGTGTCTCTTATGGGATTATCAATCGCCACAGAGGAACTATTACAGTAGATAGTGTTGAAGGACAAGGCACCACTTTTACCATAAAACTTCCAATTTCCGATAGTATAACTAAAGAAGAAAAGGTAAAACGCATTGAGGGAGAACCAAAGAAAGCTAAAATTATGGTTATAGAAGATGAAGAGGATGTGCGATATCTCCTATCTGATATTTTAACTAAGGTTGGTCATGAAGTTGAAACTGCTACTAATGGAAGTCAGGGTATAGAGATGTTTGAGAAGAAGGAGTTCGACCTGGTATTTACTGATCTGGGAATGCCAGGGATGTCTGGCTGGCAGGTAGCGGAAAAGGTTAAAGGTATCAATGGAAGAGTGCCTGTTGTTTTGATTACCGGATGGAACATAGAACTGAAGGAACCAGAAATAAAGGATAAGTGGGTAGACTTGATAATACAAAAACCCTTTGAAATGAATCAAGTTCTGAATACGGTTCAAGAAGGGATGATATTAAGGGATCGGTTTAAATCTGTTTGATAAGAATAATAGACTTGCTTTGACAAACACTGATCAATTACCACACACCCCACATATTGTATCTCACCTCTGCTCATCATTTTTTAACACTACTACCATTAGGGACACCAATCAGAAAGCCGAAATTATCAATACTACGTTTCGTAGTTCAAACTAAAAAATGTCCGAAGCCGACTTTTTCTTATTGCAAGTAAGATTGGCAAAATGACTAAGAGATCCGCCTCAACATACTGTGCCAATAC
>SDBT01012745.1_pt1 | contig 13498 bp, 12 predicted proteins | sample 2277101 | NCBI WGS metagenome assembly SDBT01 (sample SAMN10404973, study PRJNA504765) | marine sediment metagenome | isolation source: marine sediment core GS10_PC15, 103 cmbsf | place: Arctic Ocean: Southern Knipovich Ridge | collected 2010
CCACACATGTGGCATGCCGCGATGCAGAGCAAGGCATGCAAATTGACAGTGCTTGGCGAACATTACCGTATGCTTGTGAAACAAGGGCGGATATAGAATTCAGCTTGGCGGGTGGCATGGTCAGCGGCGAAGCCGATGGCCATTAACGGATTTTCTTCAATACTATGTAAAATTTCCATTTTGGTTCCACAGCTTGTCTGTGTCTGGTCTCGAAGCAGTTCAACGCATCGGGCGAGGTATTTTAGTTCCTCGGCCGTGATTACGTACTTGGGGTAGTGCATGGTGGCTCCAATTTTGGGTCAATATAGTTGCTGTGGCAGGCTAGAACCTAGTTTAATTGTGGGGCGGGGGGTGCTGGAGTAGTAGGCAGCCCATTTGTTAAAAATTACTCTGACCGAAATTTTTCGTACGTGAATTCCAATTATGCCATAGTTCTACAAACAGGGAATTGGTGCAGTCGGATACAAGATGGCCTGCCATATCAAACCAACCTTTCCTTCTACATGAATCAGCGGCAATAATAAGAAGCATATTAGTGTAGGCCTTAGGTGCTCCACTCAAATAAGCCAAATCTAAATAGTCTTTTTCATTTTGCGCGATAATCATTGAATTCATTCGTTCAAACATTTTTTCAAATACAAAGTCTGAATCCGCTTTGTTAAGCAAAAGCTTGTCTTTATTCGGCGGTACACTTCTTTCTTTCGATCTCAGGATCTTCTCACTATCGCGCGAATAAATATGAAGACTATCACTCATTTGATTATATGAACCGAGTCTATACCCAAGCCAGCCAGCCATAATTTCTTGTAAAGTTGTGAATTGGACAATATTATGAGGAAGCCCAAGAAACAAATCATTGCTCCTCATGATTTGCAGCCATTCTAACTTCCCTTCGCGGATTTTGAGCAATGAACTAATATTGCATGGCACATCCTCCGATCTAGGCTGACCTTGTTTTTTTGGTAAATCTTGTCTTGGATGCCAAATTTGAAGTATTACCTGTCGGCTCGTAGGATTTTTTCTCAGAGAATCATAAGCCCTATCTAATTGATTGAAACCAAAACTACTCGTGAGGCGATTCCCATATGCACCATAGTATTGAACATCATCTCCAGAATATCTGGGTAATATTGGATTCCAATGGTTAATAAAGGAGGCGTCATCAGACCCCTTCATTATCCATACGACTTCGGCTAGAGCAAATGCCGGATTAATCGCAGGTACCCGAGACGCTACCCAACGCTGTCGAGGATTACTGATGGAAAATCCCACATGTAGAAGTTCTTTTGTTGTTCCTCCTCGTCCATCGTGGCTAATTACTCTTCTATCTGAAGGAAACGATTTTGCAATCTTCAGCCAAAGTTGATCTGCGGTTCGTGCAGAAAATGTTCTAATCATCGGTTAACTGCATGTCCTGCTATTTTTTCCTTCAGGTTCCATTTAGGGGGGTAAAAATATTCGATTTGCCCACCGGTGGGTGAGTATTTCTGTTTAATGCGCTTCCTATCAGAAACACCTATAACATGGGGGTGCGAGACACGAGAATATTTACTAACCTCACAAAATAAGTTTTGACAATCAATCAATTGTAGGTCTCTACCCCATAATGACTGAAACTCCAATCCAAGACGATAGAATTCCTCCCCTTGTAGTTTTACCATCATATCAATGATATCTACTTCGCTAAAATCTCCATAATCGCTGAAACACTTTCGAATTCCATCCTTCGCGCCTGGGCCAGGCACGACAAAATCATTTTCGCTAAAATCAGTTAACTCACTGTAATTAATATCAATGGTAAATTGGTAGGCAAGGAACTCTCCAATGCTAGGGTATGATAGCAATAGGTGGTATAATGCTTCCATAGAAGGTAATTCGGTAATCCGCTCTGGTACTCCATCCTTCATCATCATTTCGATTAGTTTGAGATGGTTCCTATGTTTTTTTGGATGACCAAATGCGCTACGCCCAGAACTCATAATATACGCGCCTGAATAAATTGATTTCTTATTAACCATACGGTCGGAAAGCAATTTATCATATGCTTCAAATTGATAGTCTGAATATCGAACGTCCCCAAATTCGTCCAGAAGTGCTTCCCATGTCTCGATTTTATTAAATAATTTGAATAAGATTATTCTAAAATAAAGTTCCTCAGCAGTGTGCTTGTCATTGTAGATGACATTTTTGATTAAGTATTGGCTTACCCGGTCTGAGGCGCGATAAGCGTTGGTAAATTTATATTTAGAGAGTATCCGGTCATTCGTCCACGGCGGTGCTATTGTTCTTATCTTATTGAAGAATAAATCTTGGCGTTTGGATGCAAATTCCCAATACTTAGGGAATACTTCTGAATGTTTTGGCAGTGATTGCGAAACGAAAATTTCCATTTAAATATTCTGACCCGCTTTGATACCTTACGCTGGCAGTGACACCAACCGTGGCTTCAATTGATTAAGAAGTCTAATGCTGCCAGTTAATTTATTGAGCGCTCGTTGAATCTCCTAATGCTTGGGAATCAATTGACATGGGGGAATTGTCCGATATAGGCTTGATAGTTGTAATTTGAGAACTAATATATGTAGTATCACTCTGTTGGTAAATTGGAGCAACATTTATATTTATCTCGTCAGATGCGGCATCTGATGCCGCGGGATAGATATTGATGATTACGGAGAGGAATATTCCCCCCAATATCGTGATAGAGGTCGTAGCTAACCAAAGAAAATTTCTCAACCGATTCTTAAGTTTCTCAATTTCTACCCAAAGTGCTGCTGGTGATCTAACCGTCCCAAGCAATTGTGTAACATCCCTGTCAGTTATTGTATCTTGCTTTTGGCTGGCACCTTCATATCCTTTAGAAGTTTTTTTATCCAATTCCGCGAGCCACATCGGGAAAAGGCGTGCCCCACGCGTTAAGGCAACAGGCTTCGGGCCTGCATTATAAACAGAAAATTTTAATTTCCCTTCAAAGCCAGGATCAACATGAAAACCTGAAATATTTATCAGCCCGGTTAATTTTAAACCTGATTTGATCGAAATAAATGCCATACAATCTAATGGCATTGCGATGGATTCCTCAGTAATTAAAATCGCGAATTGACCAGGGGGAATTGATATCTGCTCATTTGGTCCCAATAGCATTTTGGCCTGTGAACTGCTGTTTGTGATGAATATTTCAGAGCCTAGCGATAATTCATATGCTCCACATTCGATCCGCTCTTCATCGTATTTGGGGAGTACGAGTCCCTTATCGAGTCTCGCTTCTAAAGTTTCAGATGAGAGGAATGCCATACTAGTCTTGACTCCAATATTTATGGGTTGCCAGGAAATCTATTGAGATTTCGAAATTTTAGAGGCGTCCCATGATATCCGACCGAATACTTATTTGAAATCCACCCTACTAGGCCTCGCACATTCGCTTCATCGAGATTCTTAATATTGCGAAATGATCGTTCGGGGAAAAGTGAATCATTCCATGGGTTTGGGACAATAATTGCTTCAGCTCCGAAATATAAGTAATTAGCTGAGATCAATACGTAAACACCACCAGTATCAGTGAGTAAGTTAGTTGTATTTACACTTCCATCTTCGAGACTATGATGCGAATCGGCTTGTACCCAATCATTTGTATTGGCATCACGATGATAAATATTATCACCCCAGAATACTTTCCTTGATCCATTCACGATGGGCTTTTTATAAGCAAATCTGGGATCCTTCCAGTACTCAGCAAAAGTGATCTTCTCTGTTACTTCCATCAAATGTATGACTTTACCTCTTTGGATGCTATTTTGACGCGATCCAATGCCTATCACCCAATCTCCAATCACTGCCCTTTTTCTAATATCTGGTTTGCAGGTTGCTAGCGTACAAAATTTCCCAAACGGATTCGGGGCAAAACCATGATCTCTGGTAATTACATATATAAACCCCCTCATTTGCTTTTCTAGCATTCCTCCCTGGGCATATCCTTCCGTTTTTCTCGCGGTGTGCCATCAGGCGTTAAAAAAAGATTTTCACTACCGATTGCTCTAATTATTGTATCGCTGTTCCAACCAACAATAGCATCTGCAAAATCATCTACACTGTCAGGCAGTTCTGATTCACGCGCGCCTTCAATATATATACCAACAATTCGCTTTTTATTTTTTACCGCTTGTTCAATCTCCCACTGCACCCATTCGCGAGTGTGGGTCTTTGGGCCAATTAAGCAAATAACCGTCCCAGCCGCTTGAATGCCAGGCCTTAAGAGTGATTTTATATAGTCTTCGTTCTCAGCAAAATTAGATCGTGAACTATCGATCGAAAAGTTCTTCAGTGTATAACCTTTCTTATCGAGTAATTCTTTTAAGCCTGTTACATGCTCATCATCTCCGCCAAAATGGCTGATAAATACGTTCTTAGTTTTACCCATGTCTGCCCCTTATTGGGTTGTTGCTCGACCGGAAACGCATCATTTGCCTATCAACTCATGCATCTTTTCGCGATATCTAATTAAATGCTTATTAACCTTCAAGAGATCACTGCTCAGCTCCTGATATTCTGGATATTTTTGCTGAATAGCCTGGGGCTCTAGCACCGCACTCTCAAGCTTCTCCATTTCCTGCTTATGCCAATGCCAATAACGAGCCTGCCATTTTGTTAGGTGGGGTCGAACTCCTTCGTTTAGGACGTCAATGGAGAGAGTGACAATCGCTGATGTATCTTTCCTGCTAAATCGCGATACTGGCACATCCTTAACGAGTTCGCGCGTTATTGAGAAAAATGAGTACCATGAGTTATATACTTCAGTGATGATATCGTCTTTGAGATCAATTTGTAATCCAATTTTGCGTGTACTTAGTTCTACCCATATCTTATAGGCGATTTGTCGATCTGTGGAGTTTGGACGAAGCTTAAGTTTTTGATTTCCTATACCTAACTCGGCTTCGTCGATTTCCAGTTCGCCTACCCAGGAGAAAATTGATTTTCTAAATGTGATGAACCGAGAAATAATTAAAATCACGATCAGCGTAAAGAAGACGAAAACAATAATTGAATCAATATAGGCTGAAAAATTCAATTTATCATCGAGGACAAATCGAAAATAGTCTGTGTGCGTACTATCAGTATTTAATTGCATTTGCATTATCGTCCCCAATTTCGCTCTCCCCCATACATTAATCAAGAGCTTTTGTGTCAGGATTTGCACATGCTGGTCGGGATGTGTGGGTGCAGGATGTATATTGGATGGAGCAAAATTAGTGGCTACCTCACCCTTCCCGCGCTGCGGGTTCCCTCTCCTGTTGGAGAGGGAGCAGAGCGTTCTTCCCCCTTCCCACTTCAGGAGAGGGGGCTTCGGGTAACCGAGCCGTAGCAACTGTCCAGTTGCGGAGACCTGTTCCGTCCGCGGAACGAACTAGCATCAATCCTCATGCAAGGGGGTGAGTGGTTCTCGGGCATTGCCTGAGATTGCTTCGCTGCGCTGGACCCCGCTAAAAGCGGGGCGCAATGACAGGAGACGGCAAAATCCTGCCCCTATTATTAGGGGAAGGACCTCGCGTAAGCGAGCAGGAAGGGGTAAGCAACGGGTGTTGCATTCTTCCTCTCCCTGGAAAGAGCCGCCACCGCCGCTGGCGGGGCAGGCCGCCGCCGTTGGCGGGACAAGCATGAAAGTGGCCAAGAGTTAATGTTCATTTTCTCCAATTGATGAGAAAACGAACCAAAAGAATCTTTAAACAAATCAAACTCGCCCCAATATTGAACCCCTAGCCCAGTATTACGGAACTACAGGCCCTTCGACGGTGCTCAGGACATGCTCAAGGACCTTGTTCCGTTGCAACGGGCTAGGGTGTGTGGCTCAGGCAGTGATTTGTTTGCGGAGGCAGAACAGACCTCTGGACCTGCCCCTTTTAAGGGGAAGGTCGGCCGTTGCGGCCGGGAAGGGGTAAGCCAACGGCTATGCCGAGGCTGTCGGCCCTCTCTCGCATACATTGGGGATCTAGGGTGTGTGGCTCAGGCAGTGATTTGTTTGCGGAGGCAGAACAGACCTCTGGACCTGCCCCTTTTAAGGGGAAGGTCGGCCGTTGCGGCCGGGAAGGGGTTCAGAAGGCTATTGCGGTGCTTGCGCCGGCCGCTACCTGCCCCGCTGCAAACCTGCCAAATGGCGTCTGTAGGTGGTTTTAGCCCGCTATGGGGCGGACAAATATTTCCTTGGCAATCTCTTTATCGATGGCCAGTTCAGTCTCGCCAATGCGCACAACAAAGGCCGGGCATGTTTGATGCAACGTAATCTCCGACCCGGGATTGATACCGAATGCCGCCAGGCGATCAAAGCGTTGGTGGAAACTGGGCTTCAGAAACTCAATCCGGGCTTGACTGCCAACGCGCATTGTAGTGAGTTGCGATACCAGGGGAGTGATCAACTCGGTCAAGTCAATCGGCGTATCACCAACTGGTATGGGCCGCCCATTGGGGTCAACTGTTGGATGCCCCAAAAATGCCGCAACTTTATCGGTCACTTCTTCACTCAGGATGTGCTCAAATTTGCAGGCCATCGCCTCACTTTCCTTTTCGGAAACATCGAGGACATCCATCAACAGGCGCTGGGCCAACCGGTGACGCCGGATAATATCTTGCGCTTTCTTGCGGCCAGCCGACGTGAAATCAACCTCTTCGCTGCTAATAGTCAGAAGACCGTCTTTTTCAAGTTGGGCAACCGATTCACCCACATTAATATCGCCCATATCGTGTGGGCAATCAATTGTAAGCTTACTAATCCGCAGATCGCCATCTTCGTTGGCAATCCATACGGCCTCTAAAATTTCATCGATCAGGTGTTGCTGCATCATGTTTCTCTTTGTTCCATTTGGCGAAAATAGCTTTGAAAAAATTTACCGTCTTCGATTCAGTCACAAATTCATAGTCGCAATAAGGGCATTTGAGCATATTACACCCACTATTGAACGGGCAACTGGAGTGACAATTCTCCCGATCAGAATCAAATTCCGCACTGCATAAAGGACAGCTAATCATCAAAATCCTCCTACCCAGCGCATGCCCCAATTAACCAAACCTCCAACCAGGAGTGCGAATGGCATTATAAAGGACGACATGGCCAACGTTACCTTCCAGCCATGTTCCTTGATGATCATGAACAAATTGGCGATACAAGGCATAAATAATGTAATTACTACCAATGAGACTACAATCTGGGTAGTATCCAACTCGCCGGCACGGGCCAGCATAAACAAACCAGCGGCACCATAATCTCTGCGTAAAAATCCCATGATGAACGCTGCCGTTGCCACCTTGGGCAGGCCCAGCATGCTCTGTACAACTGGCGCCGACCAATCCTCGAGTATGGCTAGTAAACTGAATTTATCCAACAGGAACAATATCAGGGTGCCCAGGAAGAACAGCGGCACAGCCTCACGCAGGTACCACTCCAGGCGAGCCAGGGTCTTGATCAGAATATTACCTAATATCGGGACCCTTAGTGGGGGTAATTCGAGCAAAAAATCTGATGATTGTCCCGGTAAAATTTTCGACGAAAGATAGCCCACCGCAAATATTGTCACAATCACCACACCGAGCCAAATGAAGCTGGCAGACAATGAGATACCCTGCAGCATTGCGAGTATTACGCCCAGCTGTGCCGAACAGGGCACACCCAATGCCAGTAAGAGGGTAACAATTATCCGCTCCTTGCGTGTATCAAGAATTCGGGTTGTCATTGTCGCCATTGTGTCACAACCCAAGCCCAGCACCATCGGCAACACAGCCTTGCCATTCAACCCCATAGCCTTGAAAAACCTGTTCATCATCACCGAAAGCCGTGGCAGATATCCAGAATCTTCCAGGATTCCAAATGCAATGAAATAGGTTCCCACAATGGGGAGTACAATCGCAATAGAATATGAGAGCGCCATACTGATCAGGCCAAATTCGCCAACCAACAGCTCCTTGGCAATTTGCCACGGTACGGCAAAATCTACTGCCGTTTCCATCCAGGGCACGATATACGCGCCAAATATGGTCGTTTCAAAATAGTCAACCAATACACCCGCACCAAATACTCCAACGAAATAGTACATCCCCATAAGCACACCGATGCCGGTAATCATACCCCCGATTGGATGAACTGTAAAGCGGGCCAACCACTGGGCGAAAGTGCCAAACTTGCCCGGCCGAACCGTTTGAACTTTAGCAGCGAGCTCCCCAGCAGCCATCATTCTGGCCTGGGTAATAACTACCGATAATGAGCGGGAAAAACCTTTGGCTGTATCCCTGATTATTGTACCAATTTCCTGCAAAGTATCATCATTGAAGGACGTATCCAGGTCTTTCAGCAACGATTGCTCCCCAGCCAAAACCATCAGTGCCAAGGCCCTTGGTTCAATTTGTGATCTAGGCATGAGCAGGGTAAGCCTATTAACGGCAGTTTCAATCTCTTCTGGATAGTTAACAGTAATCGGTTGGGGATCAATCTTACCGCGTATTATCTGTGAAACCACCTCTTCCAGGCCAGCTTTCTGAGTCGCAATCGTTTCAACTACAGGTACCCCTAATATTGTCGAAAGGGCCTTCGCATCAATGATGATACCGTGATCACGAGCCTCGTCCGACATATTTAAACACACCATGAATGGCCGTCCCATCTCGATGAGCTGGGTCGTAAGTAGCAGTCCTCGGCGAAGATTTTTCGCGTTGATAACCTGAATAATTTTATCAGGTCCGTCGTGCAGCACAATATCACGAGTAACAACCTCATCTTCGCTGCTGGGGATAAGATTGTTGATCCCAGGTGTATCGATAACCTCAGTCGCAACTCCATCCAAGAGCATATTGCCCTTGGTAACTTCAACTGTGGTACCTGGATAGTTCGATACGTTGGTATATCGTCCAGTCAAATATCCGAAAACTACCGATTTACCAACATTTGGATTGCCAACTAACGCAATTGATGGAGTTTTCTCAACCGCCAAAGCTCCAGGCTGTCCTTCCATAATATTTGTATCAGTCATTATTTTTCTCAACATGGCAAGTTGGACAATAGCCGAAAAGTTGATGCACATGGCTTATGAGTTGAAAATTTCGTTCCCTGGCAAGCTGGACCTGCCGGGCCTCCACCTCCATATCGACGAACTCGAGGATCGAACCGCAATTGAGGCAGATCAAATGGTCATGATGTGGATGCGCTATTTTATTTTCGTAGCGAGAAGGACCGTCCCCGAAATCAAGCCGCCTTACAAAGTCGGCCTGTTCCAATATATCAAGGGTGCGATAAATAGTCGCCCTGGAAACAAAAATATTTTTTTCCCTTAGTGATGCAAATATCGAGTCGCATTCACGGTGTTCATCAGATTCGAGTACATCCGTCAAGATGGCGATCCGCTGCGGTGTTAAGCGCAGTGATTCGGCCTTCAGGACCGCTTTGAATTTTTGTATTGTGCTTTCTTGTATTACCATTATTGCGTCTCATTCTCAATAAGGATATTAATAGAAATATTTACTGGAGCCTAGAACTATTTCATTAGATTGGTGAGTTTGTGCGCCTTCCAGTGCGCAAGAAATTGACGCTACAGCCGTACCAGGTTTGCATACCGGGCCACTAGCTTTTTCTCTTCTCCGCCGGAAAACAGAATTTTTAGCTTCAGGTTATCGCCCACTCCTTCGCGGGCCGCTATCTTGCCCTTACCAAATATTTTGTGCTCAACCCAAGCCCCAACAACGTAGTCATCCATTACCGATTTACGCGCGAATGCCCGATCGGCTTTCAATGGTGCCCGTTTGAATGTTTTGATAATTTCGCCATCGCCGACAAATGCCGGTTCGCGTTTTTCGTACTCTTCGACCAGATATGCAGGTATTTCACGAATGAAACTACTGGCAACACTACGGGTATTATCGCTACCGTATCTTCGACGATTACGGGCGTATGACAAATATGCCTTCTCTTCAGCGCGGGTAATGCCAACATAGAACAGTCGGCGTTCCTCTTCTTCATCGTGATCACTATCCAGTGGACGGATAATTGGGAAAAGGCCCTCTTCCAAACCGGAGATAAATACCACCGGGAATTCCAGACCTTTGGCACTGTGCAAGGTCATCAACGTTACCGCATTCGAGTCTGAATTCCAGCGGTCAACATCTGATAGAAGCGATACATCAGCCAGAAAATCGCGCAAGCCTGCGCCGGGATTATCTTGTTGATACTGGTCGATACTGGTGACTAATTCTTCAATATTATCCAGACGTTCAGAGGCATCACTGTTATTTTGACGTTTATAGTAATCGGCAATACCGCACTCTTCAAGTAGCGCGGTAATCAATTCTGACATGCCAACAATACCACTGACGCTTATATCACCATTGCCGGTATACTCGCTAACAACAACTTCCTGCTCATTTTTACCCGCTTCTCCCAACATCAGCTGCCTATACCGCTCGATCAGCTCTTGAAATTCCGCCATCGATTGGCACTGCTTAGGCTGAATGCCTGCCTCAGTGGCGTGGGCTAGTCCGGCAAACAAACCTATTCCGGCACTACAGGCATATTCTTTGATCTTGCTGAGCGAAGTCTCCCCTATGGAACGGGGCGGAAAATTGATTATCCGTTCGAGGCTGACAGTGTCGTCCCGGTTGACCAAAATGCGCAGGTAGGCTAACACGTCTTTGACTTCTTTACGGTCGTAAAACTTGGTTCCTCCAACAATGGTATAGCTGATCGACATGCGCCTGAGAGCGTCCTCGAGGGCCCGGCTTTGAGCATTGGTGCGATAGAGAATCACCATGTCTTTAAACCGTCGTTTTTTCTGCAGCACTTCATGTTGTATCTGCTTGATGATTTGTTCCGCCTCAATACGTTCATTTTCAGCTTCGAAAATAGTGATCAAATCACCGCCTGTATTATCGGTCCATAACTTTTTTGGTGTACGGCGCAAGTTTATGGCAACAATAGCATTTGCTACTTCCAAAATCACATTCGTGGACCGATAATTTTGTTCCAGTTTGAACACCTCGGCGTCGGCGAAACTTTCTTTGAAATTTAGAATATTTGAAATATCGGCCCCGCGCCAGCTGTAAATGGATTGATCGTCATCACCTACAACCGTGATGGCATGCTGATCACCCACCAAATATTTGATAAATTCAAATTGGGCTTTGTTCGTGTCCTGATATTCATCAACCAGGATATATTTAAACATGTCTTGATATTTCTGCAATACCTTAGGAAAATTCTTAAATATCTGGAGCGGTAAAATCAATAAATCGTCAAAATCGAGGGCATGGTTGTTCTTAAGTGCAACCTGATAAGCATGGTATACCTGGGCCACCAATTTTCCGTCATCCTTACGGGCGATGGCCTCTAAATCAGCAGGAGTCTGTAGTTTGCTCTTGGCCTTGCCGATCGCCGAGCGAAATTGATTTGGCGGGTAGATTTGTGAGTCAATATTTTGACCATCAAGAATGGACTTGATCAGCCGGGACTGGTCATCTGCATCATAAATCGTGAAATCACTGTTATAGCCGAGATAATGGATCTCCTGGCGCAGCAGCCGAGCGCAGATGGAGTGGAAGGTACCGACGTTGATATTGCCGTTATTGGCCTCAAGTGAGTATGCTGAACCTGATACATTCTGAGCGCTGGAAATCCCCATCTCGGTCATCAACTTAGCTACACGCATTTGCATTTCAGTCGCAGCCTTGTTCGTAAATGTAACGGCGAGAATATTTTCCGGCGCATAGCCCACTTCTGAAATCAAGTAGGCAATCTTATGAGTAAGCACACGGGTTTTACCGCTACCTGCACCGGCAAATATTAATGCCGATGAATCGATACATTTTACTGCCTTGGCTTGTACCTCATTCAGTTTCGCTAAATCCATATTTGCACCACTAAATCATCTCCTTGCATTATTAGAGACACGCAGGTCAGTTCTTTCGAATACTATCAATCGCTGCTTGGTGATCTTCCCACGTTGTACTAAAACTATGACTGCCATCATCATTAGCGACAAAATACAAATAGTCAACCTCGCTCGGGTTTAAAGCTGCGGTAATTGATGCCATCCCCGGATTATTTATTGGTCCTGGGGGCAAACCTTTGTGACGATAGGTATTGTATGGCGATTCAATCCACAAATCACGATACAATAATTTCCGCCGTTTGCCCGATAGCACATATTGGACTGTGGGGTCTGCCTGGAGGCGCATCCCAATTTTTAGCCGATTATGATATACCGCAGATATCAGCGGCCTTTCCAATCCAATTCGCGCCTCGCCCTCGATAATGGAGGCCAAAGTCAGAATGCCAACCTCATCAAATCCAAATTTTTTGCCCGCACTGAGCAGCTTGCCATCAATCATCGACTGTGTCTGCCGGACCATCCGCTTAATAATCCGTAGTTCATTGCTACCGTTAGGTATTCTATATGTATCCGGGAATAAATAACCCTCAAAATTCGCCTGCGCAATTCCAAATTCTAGCAGCAATGTTTTGTCAGCAACTAGACGTGAAAATTCGGCAATGTCAATCGGATACTTTGCTGCAACGAACAGCGCCACTTGATCTACCGTTTTACCCTCGGGAACAGTAACCCACACCGCATTAGATTCATGACCACTAAGCTGAGTAATCAGATCGCCCATGTGCTGTACATTCAATAACAGGAACGACCCAGGTGTCAACTTTCTGCTACGGCCAGTCATCCTGAGTGCATTTACGAATTGACGTTGACTTTTTACTATTCCAGCATCCTCAAGCAATCGACCTACCTGATAGGCTGAGGCGCCTTGCGGTATAGCAATCTTCGTTCGAATTGTTCCGGGCACCGACGAAGATAGCATCAAATACCGAACTACCAGGAATAGCATAATCGTCGCCAGGGAACCGATGGCGACCCATTGAACCCTGTTCATTTGATCTATTCTTAGCCTCATGAGCGGTCGGAAGTTAATTAGTCCTGCCACCTATGGACAAGATGCTATTGTAGCAAAATTTTGCATTTATTTTCGGGTTCCTTGACTGCTAGAAACCACGGGGCTAATTTCGCCTGTCATGGCAAAGTATAATTCAAAATCTGGCTCGATATTTGGCAAGTGGGAATTCAACCGCAAAAACTACCTGATATTTTTGGTAGGCGTAGTGGTTATCGCTCTGGGCTACATCCTGATGGCCACCGGCGAACGCGACAGTTTCCAGGCCCTTACCATATCACCTATCATGTTGGTAACCGGCTACCTGATCCTGATTCCACTGTCCATACTATACCGCTCGAAAGGCTAGCCCGGCCCAAATCGATAAAATTGGTTGATTAATCAAACAGGTGTTTGGCCTGTATGATTGACAGTATTAAGTTTCACGGCTGCAAATATGGGACCGTAGTTCAGTTGGTTAGAACGCCGGCCTGTCAAGCCGGAGGTCGCGAGTTCGAGCCTCGTCGGTCCCGCATTTTCCTAGCCCCTCAATCGAGGGGCTTTTTTGCTAGTATGAGTACATTCAATCAACTAT
>SDBT01012746.1_pt1 | contig 13498 bp, 10 predicted proteins | sample 2277101 | NCBI WGS metagenome assembly SDBT01 (sample SAMN10404973, study PRJNA504765) | marine sediment metagenome | isolation source: marine sediment core GS10_PC15, 103 cmbsf | place: Arctic Ocean: Southern Knipovich Ridge | collected 2010
GAGTTTAGAGTCAGGTGTCGCTGATTACCTGAGAAGCCAACGCCAACCTCAAAGTCGTCTCCTACGTTGAGGATCGTGTTCGGTGACTCACCGCGTCGCATCCAACGTACTAGGTAGTCCTGCGGGTACTCCTCAATCGCGATCTTCCGCGCGGTGTGACGCAGCTGCTCAACCTCTGAGATACCCTCCTGAACCGCGAACCTCGCCTCCTGATCTAGGTCAAGTCGACCTAGTGAGACGGGTCGACCGTGCGCTCCCATCTGTACGAAGACTGACGGAGTTCCGTCCTCGAGCAGTACGCTAACTAGCTCAGCTGAGGAGCCGTAGTTACTCGGGGTAACGTCAGGGTCCAACACCACGAGATGCCTACCGTTGGTAAGGTCAAACTTGGCGAAGTCCTCACCGTTATTGGGGGCAATGTCGAGTCGTTGTACGATGTCCTCCGTGCTAATGAAGTTCAGGGCCGGATCCGGATCACCAGCGTATATCTGATCAATCTGGGCTTCACTCATGAAGCGTACCGGATTCGGCGTGTCTAGCGCGGGAGCAGGGGTTGCCAGGAAGTCAGAAGCCTTCTTGAGAATGTTGTCAGCACCGTTGCCCGAGTCCGCGAGCGCGTTGCGAACGTCGGTGGAGTCACCAATCATGTCGCTCAGGTCCTCAGCGCTGAGACGAGAGGTCTCTTCCTTGATAACCCTGCGCGTAGCGGCAACCAGGTCAGCGTTCTTGCCGATGTAGTCGGTTAGCGCGTTGATGAAGCGCAGGCCCTCGCCCTTCTCAACGACGTGGATGGTCTCGTGTACCAGTGACCCAAGTAGCTCGCCGGAGATACCGTCAATGAGCTCATCGGTGGTGTTAGCCCCACGTAGCCGTGAGACTATCTCCGGCATGTTCACGAAGACCTCGTCAGCTGCCCCAAGGTGAACGTTAACGCCGGCGAAGTCATCTCCAAGAGCGAAGCCGCCGAACCTAGCCTTGCGCTCGGTGTTCAGGGCTGCGACCAGCTTGTCAAACTGCCGACTCAGGCTCGGACCTAGCTTGTTGGAGTAGTTACGTCCTGCGATCTTGGCAACCAGGTCTGGGTCAAGAACATCTGAGGCGTCCAGCACCCTGTACTGCGTGCCCGCGTGTACTCCTCCAGCAACGTCGCCAACACCAGGTCGCGCCTTGCGTCCCTCGGTTAGCGGAGCCTCAGCGATTCGCCTCTCAATGTCAGCGGCGACGCTGGCACGGCCCTTGCTCATGAAGTCAACGGCAACCTGCGGGTCCTCGATACCGGTGAAGCGGGTCAGCGCGTGAGTCAGGCTGTCACTGCTTCGAATCTGAGAGGTCCACAGAACCGCGCTCTTGTCCTGCTTGTAGATGAACCGACCGCCGTCCTCAATCTGGTAGAGGTCAATGAGGATCTTCTCAGCCATGCTAGGAGTTCGACGGATGTACTCGTTGAGAACCTCACGGTTAGCCTGGGTGTCGAGGAACTCAAAGGCCATGAACGAGGTTTCATCAGGGATGCGAGGATCAGGAGCAAACTCTGGAGCCTCCGGTAGTCGTCCTGCCTGACCGGCATCCTCGGCACGCCGTACCTCGTCCAGCATACTTAGCCGTATCTGAAGGGCAGCTGACTCCGCTGAGTCAGTAGGTCCGGCGACGTCGTCAAGGAGCTTTAGAAGTCGCGTGGTCTCACGCTGGACCTCTTCTGGCTTCATCGCGCGGTAGGTACCCTCAAACTGGCGTACGACACCGCTCTCGAAGCTGGTAGGTGTCCTGCTAGCGAAGCCCCCGACCATACGCTTGGCCTGCGTAGTCGTTGCAGGAGGACCCGCCTCTGTGATTCGTCCAACAATGTCCTTGGTTCGCTTCAGCGGGCGTTGGCCAGTAGCGACGACCGTGGGATCACCCTGCCCACGAGCCACGATCCAACCTTCACGAATCAGCTCCTCAGCTCGGATACCTGAGATGGAGGTGGTGCTGGGGGTTCCTAGTCGGGTAGCGAGCCTGGTACTAACCGCGATTGCCTGTCCGTCAGGGGCGATCAGTACTGGCAGCTGCGCGTTGAAGTTACCAATCGAGTCTATGGTGGTGTTCGTGTACCGACCCTGGGCTCGGGCCACGTCCATGACGGCGTTGATGGTTTGTGGGCTACCCCCTTCCCAGGAACCGTTGGCTACGTTGATCAGCAGCCGTGCCCGACGCTTGATGGTATCGACGAGGACGTCGTCAAGCGCTAGGAGGTCGTCCTGGGTTATGGGATCAATTCCGAGCTCGGTGGCAACTCCTCGCCTCCCGGAAGTTCCTCCGGAGTTAACGTAGTCGAGGAGCTCGTTAGCTCGGGTGAGATACTCAGTTGCTCTGGGGGCGGGGATTCGGCTGTCAATCTCTCCTCGTCCAAGTCGACCGGCGATATCTCGGAGGCGTTCGCCAAGCTTTGTTGGATCGTTTGTCCTGATGAATCGGGGGCGACCGCCTTCAGCGGCGGCGCTGCTGGCCAGTTCGCGTGGGCCTCCGCTCGGATCTCCACCCTGTCCTGGTAGATCTCCTGCCAGTCTTCCCCCCCGTCGCGCAAGATTGTCAGGTAGGCTCGGATCTCCTCCACTACCGGCTGCGAGCTGAGCGCTGCGCTCAAGCCGCCCTTCAGCACCGATACCACGTCGGGCAAGAGCGTTGTTGAATTGGTCGACAAGTGATCGTTCGTCATTTATTAGCCTCTCTAGCTCGCCACTACTAACGAGCTCCTCAAGTGTATCATTTATTCGTCGCTTTGAGGCTACCACCTGCTCAGGGTACTTGCCTATAAGCTCGGTCAGCACCTGCGCGAAGCTCTCGTCATGCCCTCCCCGCGCTTGCGTTGCTGAGTGCCCTACCTCGTGTAGGAGAGCACCACTCCAGACGTCCGTCATCTCCGCAACTACGTCATCAACCGTCCACTTTATACTTCCTGGTGCCCTACTCTGAATCCGTGAGGCACCCTGAGCTAGTGAGACGGGGATGAACGGGTGAACGTAGATCTGGTCAGGGAAGTCTCCTACCACGGAGACGTTATGACCAGGAGTATTCTTGGCAATTGCCCCAGATCCTATCTCCAGACCACCAAACTCGAACCTCTTGAATAGGAAGTTAGAGCTCGGAACGACGTTACCCCACTCGTTTATCTCTTCCGTGAAGAGCTTAGCTAGCTTAGGTGAGTAGGGACGATCAGCGATAGCCTGTACGATCTCCCGTGGGTAGATGGAGCTAGCATCTATTACCTTACCGAGTGAGCCCGCGTCAGCAGCCCTGATGAGCGGTGAGTCTCGAAAGTTAAGAAGCCTCATGGCCCGACCGAAGTACCAACGTCCGTTGTCGTCACCAAGAACGTTACGGTTTATGAAGTTCTGTCGGGCAACCCGTGAACCTGCTCCTCTCCTGCCGACCCTAAGAAACTGCTGGTAGTCATCCTCCATCATGAGTGCAAGCTCGCGCATTCCTGAGGTTAGGAAGCTACCCTTCTTAACTGCAGCCTGTTCGCGGACAAGGTCCATCGCGTTCTTCAGGTCACGCTGGTTGAAAGGAAGGTCAGCTCGTTGGGCATAGGGGATACCCGCTACGATGCGTAGGTCCATGCCGATGTCGCTAGTAGGTCCTGTGATCACAGGCGGCTCAATCGAAGTAGGGGTGATGTCAAACTCAGAACCACGTCCCGCCGCTGTGAACTCAGCGCTGGTGTCAATCGCGTTGTCATAGTAGGCGGCGACGCCCTCCGCGTTTAGCCGCGCAGTGATAGTCTGAGGCTGGGCACCAATTCCCTCCATCACACCCAGCTCACTTAGCTGGCGCTCTACGCGCGCGCTCGCGCCCGTAAGCGTCGGGTCAAATGCCTCACCAGGAGCCAGGGCACCCATCTCCTCACGGATGAAGAACCTGATGCTCTCAAGGTTCTCCTCGTCAAGGCGTCGACCACCTAGGCCAGCGCCGTGCAAGCTGTCGTCAATGAGCTTACGCATGTTAACCAGACCAGACCTAAATAGAGGGTCAGCTCTGGTTACCGCCGCGACACCCTGAATGGCTCGAGGACCAAGCCTACCTACAGCTGCAGCTCCTCGGTACACCTTGATGATTGCGCCAGGCTCCAGACCCGTCGCTGCCAGGTTGGCAGCAATCTGCGCGATTAGCCGAGCACCAGTAAGTCCCTTGGTACCTTGCCCTGCGAAGGGGAAAGCAGCGATGATGTTAGTTGGGTTAACCACCTCAGAGGCGATATCCCTGGTCAGCTCAGCCTCGATTACCTCAGCCGCGCCGCGCAGCTGCTCGGCTATGAACTCCCCTCCTACGTCACCACCGAGCCCACTAACCAGACCTCCTGGCAGTGTCCCCTCCAGTGTCCCGGCCAATGCCTCCGACTCAATAGCGCCAGCGGTAAACCTAAGTGGCTCAGCCAGAGCTGGTACCAATACCGCGTCTACGAAGGGACGAGCAAGGTCGTTGCGGGCCTGCCGGTCAATCTGCTCAAGTCGGATTAGGTGTGACACGATTGAGTTGTCACCGCCGGCAGTCGCGACGTTCCCAAGTGTGGTGATAGTATATCGCGCGGCAAGCTCACCAAGGTTGCCCGTCTCGTCAGCAGCACCGCGACCTAGGATCTGCTGCTTGACGAAGAGCTCTCCCATCTGCTCCTCAAGTATTGGGCGGAGTATCTGAAGAATCTCCGCGTCGCTTGGGTCAACGGCACCCTCCGTCTGCTCAGCACCGCCGCTGCGTCCTAGCTTTATGTCCTCAGCGATCGTGTCGTACATGCTGAGTGCGTCAGGGTCCTCAGTACCATCTTCAAGTGTAGGAACCCGCTGAGCGTGCTCCCTAAGGGTATCGTCGTCTAGTCTGAGTCGGTCCTTCATGCCATCCACGTCATCATTCGTGAGGGTAGCGACGATGCTACCATCGGGGCCAATCATCTGCGGGTAGCCAGCAACCGCCATCATGAACTGCATCTCGGCATCCTCATCGGGAGTTAGGAGACGATGGAAGTTCCACGCGGTCGTCAGTAGCTCCTCGACTCGTGCCTCAGCACCAGCTCCGAAGATCGGGTTACGCTCGCCCTCATTCTCTGGGTCAAGTAGGAAGTCAAGCATCCAGCTGGTCTGATTTTCTGGGCTGGTGGCAAGCAGCAGCTCAGGTAGCTCCTCACGGAACTGACGTACCTTAACCAGGTCAATTGGCACGTCCCCAGGAAGAATGCCCTCACCGCCAATCGGAATTATAGATGCCTTTGTTAGGAACTCCTTGTTACCAGTGAAGCCTGTCTGGATACCTGGCTGGCGCAAAAGGTGATCGAATAGTTCATTAGCCTGCTCTATATCCTCGGTATTAGGCTCGTCGTCCCGTTCCACGCCGACCTTGTCAGGTCCCTCACGAAAGAACTGCATGGTCCTAGCTAGGTCTTCCCTGGTTATCTCGTTGCCGTCCTTATCCAAGATAAAGAACTCATCGGTGTCAGGAATCTCCGTGGCCACGAGACCAAACCTCTCCAGGTTGTCGAACAGGCGCTGAGCGTCCTCACGATCCTCTGAGGTCAGGCGTCGACCAGGGTCCGCCTCCTCCCTCTGTTCCCTTAGCTCCTCGAGGAGGGTATCGACAGTGATAACCGCTCGCTGCTCCGCGATAGCCTCATGCTGCGCGTCCAACCGGTCTGACTCAGCCTCGATGTCCTCAATGAAGCCATTGAAGTCCATCCAGCTGGTGACGGCGGGAATCGCTTGCTCAACCTCACGGAAGCGTCGCAGGTTATCTGAGTACTCCTCGTCACGCTTCTGCTTGAGCTCAAGATGCTTGTTGCTGGCGTTGTTCAGCTCCGTAATTGACTTGACATCGCCAAGTACCAGCTTGAGCTCCTCAAGATCACCCTCTCGAATCCTGCTAAGCCGAGTACGCAGGGTCTCTCCATAAGCCTCGAGGTCAATCTCACTATCCTTCCTAATTCCCAGTAGGATGTTCGTGCGTAGGGCTGGTGGGAAGCTAAGGATCAACTCGTTGACGGCCTTTATGTTGTCGTCGGCCGTGGTTATCTCATCAAGGGAGGCCAGGGCAATCTTCCTGCGCTCCTCCTCATCCTCCTCGGCCGCTGAACCGAACTCAGGAGTAGGAGTAGGCCCAGGCTGAGGGGTAGCCTCAGGACGTTCAATGGTAGGGGTGGCGGTAGCTGTTGGGGTACGCCCGAAGGTTCGGTCCTTGCGCCGCTGCTCGAAACCCTGGAATACCTCGCGGCTCGTTACGGTGCGGGAATTACGCGCACGGGTCTTGCCAGGTGAGCTGGTGTCAGGGGCATTCTTACGCTCAATGGCGCGAAATTGCGCCGTCCGGTTCGCCAGTTCATTGTTACGACGCTTGTCCTCGTCACGTCGTTGCTGGTACTGGTTCCGAGTGCGAAGAGTCTGGAAGTTCCTTAGGAAGCTAGCCATGGAGGTCTAGCGTACCACGTTTTTACCGCCGCCTGAAGGAGTCACGGCTGCGATCCTTCGGAAGACCTCATCCTCATCAATTCCACCAGCTCCACCCTCCGAGTTGTCACCTACCCCAAACGCTGAGGTAAGGAGCTTGCGGGTGTTGCCAGAACCCTGGGCGAAGGTCCGTGCGGTCTTCTCAATTGGAACGAGCCCCTGTACTCCAGTCTGCCCCAGTGTAACTGGACCACGCGCCTTCTCGTCCGCTCCTAGACCCTGGTTAAGTAGTCCGCCCAACACCTGCTCGGTCTGCCCAGCGAACTCCTCAGCACCTTCCAACGCCTCAAGGTTCTGCTTAGGATCACCTCCTGTCAATGGGTCACCACTGATGCCAAGGGCAAACAGGGCGGCGCGAACGGGGTCGTTACCGAGCATCTCGGTGAAGGTCTTCTGTCGTTCAATCTTCTGGTCTTCCTCACGGAACTCACGCTCCTGAGCTAGTCGCTCAGCCTGAAGCGCCTTCTGCGCTGCGATCTCAACGGCCTGCAGCTTCTCGGCGTGCGTGAACCCAAGATTCTGCATCTCCTTGTCGGCGGCGATGCGAGCGTTCTGCATGCGCTCGTCAAAGGTGAAGCGGGTATCCTGGAGAGCCTTCTGAGCAGCGATCTGAGCACGGTTGATAGCCTCACGCGAGGCGTTATCCATGCCGGAGATCAACTGCGCGTGCTGACGGTCAAGCGCGTTGTCCGCAGCGGTCTGAGCTGCGGTTGGACCCTGCGGGTTAAGTTCCAGATACCGATCAAGGATTCGGGCTGCGAAATCGGCGTCACTCTCACCCGGTCCCTTCTCGTCATCATCGTCAATTCCGAGGGTACGCTGCAGGGATCGCCACCAGGCTCCACTCTTTGGTGCCATTACGCGTGTCCCCCTTCCTTGATCTTCTTCTCTAGTTGTGTAATCTGCTGAATCAGTTCCTTCGACACCCTAACGGTACCGTCAGACTTGAACTTCGAGTTCTCCTTTAGCAGCTGGGTCAGCGCCTCCGGATCGTCTCGTATCTCAAGCCAACGTCCTAGCAGCTCGGCGTTGTCTACCGGCAGACCCTTGTATGGCCTGGTACCGATGCGCTTCTTGATCGCCTCGCGCTTGTTGAAGATACGGTCCGCACTCTGTTCAACGATGGTTTCCCACCGACTAGCTAGGTCTGGCGGAATACCCTCTGCTAGTAGTTTAGCAGACTTTCGGTCCTTCTTCTTACGGGTACCTGCCTCAACCACCATTATACTGGTAGGTCCGCTCCACCTGGAAGCCCAGGTGCCCCACCTACGAGGGTGGAACCGGGCTCAGGCTGGGTGTTCGCGGTAAGGAGACCACGGCCGCCCTGAAGACTCTGTGCTGCGGCACCGTCAGGCGCGCCCCCACGTCGGTCAGCACGTCCTGTGGGAGGACCCTCGGTAGCGCCACTGAGAAGCTGCAGCAGCTGGTCGCCCTCGGTACCACCGTCACCACCACCAAGTAGTCCCTGAACAGCCTGCGCCAGCTCAGGAGGTAGTGAGGCTAGGTCAAGTTCAGCCAGGTCCTCAGTCTCAGACTCCTCAACCAGGATCTCAAGCTGCTCGAGGGCGTCGGCCATGAGCTTCTCCTTAACCTGTGGCAGCTGCTCGATCTCCAGGATGTCCTTCTGGAGTCGTAGCGTGGCAGGGTCCTCGATGTCGAGGATGTTCTCAACGATCCAGTCCCACGGTAGCCCGAACTCAACGGCCATGTTCGCAGCCCCGATGTCCTGGTTACGGTCACCCGGAGTCTTGGGCTGAATCTGGGCCACGAGTCGGCCCCGGTACTTCTTGGCCATCTTGACGGTGATCTTCTCCCCGTCAATGACTACCGCTTCACCCAGCTGCTCAACGCCACGCAGGAAGAGGTCGATAACGTTAGTCAACCCCTGCGCCATATGCTGAGCGATAGGTGTTAGCTTCGACTTAGCAACGTTGATGCGCAGGGCGACCTGGAAGGCTGGTGCTGAGCCAGCTACTCGACCAAACAGAACGTCCTCAAGGGTGTGGCGTTGGATGATGTCGTCCAGCTGCTGCATGAGCATGCTGGCGTCAGGTAGGTTCTGCGGGTAGTCAAGGATTGACAGCTGCTCGTCGACGTAGGTCACCGTAACCCCACCCAGGTTCACGTCCATGACCGGACGGTCGCGGCCGGCGAACTGTGCGGTGGTGCTTCCCAGCGTCCACTGGTATGAGGGTAGGTAGTAGGCGTAGACGACCGTCGCCAGTCGAGACAGCAGGAAGTCGTAGGCGTGAAGCGCGTCACGGGCGTCATGTAGGAAGCCCTTGAAGTGGTCCACTAGCTCAGGTAGCTCGGTCCTGATACCTGGGATCATCACGATCGGATGCTTGCCCAACCCGTGCTCCCAAACCCGTAGCATCTTGTACGCGCGTACCCGCTCGTGTGGCTCGTCCTGGAACTGTCGAGATCGGGGCTGCATGTCGGTAAGGAAGTACCCGACGCGGTCACGGTCGATGTACTCCATCACGGTTAGCTCGTCGTACCACTGCAGGGTTCGACGCTGCAGGGCCTCCTGTACCTCAACCGACCCGAACTCCTCCGCGAGGATCTTGGCGGTCACGTACTTCTCCTCAAGACTGACCAGGATGTTGTCCTGCGCGTCAAGTAGTGGCAGGATAGTCATGGCTGGGATGTGCTGGATAACGAAGGGGAAATTGCCGGCAGTGTCCTTCCAGTCCCGTACCCTGGCAAGGTAGTCCTTGCCTGACTCCTCCTGAAGACGAACAGGGTAGCCCTCCTGCTCAGTCCAAAGAGACTCAAAGAGCATGGACTTAACGAAGGCGCGCGCGTAGATGAGGATATCACGTCCTACTGAGTTCCAGAAGTCGTTAGCTAGTAGCTGCTCCTCGAAGAGGGCCGCGGCCACCCGCTCAATCTGCTCCGCCTCCCGCGCGTCCTGCGTGGTTAGCTTGAGGACGTCGGCACTGAAGTTAGGCATGGCCTGCAGCAGGCCGTTGGCGTGGTCAATGATGCCGCCAGGACGCCCTGAGTGGATCTCCATGGGTACCATGTTCCGATCCTCAGTGTCCGCCAACAGCTCAATAGGGTTCTTCTGGTAGACGAGGTCACGGAAGTCGCGGTCAACCTCAAGGCGGTCGTCCCAGTCCCGCACCAGCTTCTCATGTAGGTCGCGGACGGTTCGTCCAGTAGGAGGCGGCAGTAGCTTGTGTGCCATCTAGTGAATGATAATCCCTGGAACTGAGAATTGTATGTCAGCCTTCGAGGTGCAGTCAACGCACTTCTGTAGCTTGCGACGATCAGCAACACTCTTAACCACGTCAAACTGCTTCAGGCAGACGCGACACTTGTACTCATAGACGGGCACAGCTTCCTCCTTATCCTATGCTCATTCTACACTATCGTAGGTTAATCTTTGCCTCGCGCCTATTGGAGTAGAACGCGGGATGTACTATCTGAGACAACTGGTCCCATAGGATGAACAAAGCGTCGAGGTCATCGTCATGCGCTACCTGAGGCCAGTGGGTCAGGGTATGCTTGATGTCCTCGAACCACTCGGCGAACCGGTACAGCACCAGAACACCCCCGTGCAGCTTGGGCGCGAGCGCGTGCGCGCGGGAGTACTTGCCTCCCTGAGAGTAGGGCACGGCCTCACACGGAATCTCAGGCATGTCACGGATCAGCTGCTTGACCGCGGGCGTACCCTGGGCCGTGTCCTCAAACCACATGTTGTAGGGCCGATAGTCGTGGTAGATCTCCTTGGCGGTATCTGTGATGTCGGTAAGGTCCATGTGGTCCTTGATAACATCAAGCACCCAGACCCGCCCGTTCTTGTCCAGCCCACCTACCACGAAGGCGGTGAAGTCGTTCTTCTCGGCGTCCTTGAGGGCCGTGTCCACCCCAACTCCGATAAGGAGATCCTTCTCCTTGCGTAGGATCGCTGGCATCATCTCGTAGGCGCTGACCCGCTTGATGATGCCGGCCTCGCCACCTGTGGTGTCACCCTGGTACTGGACGTAGAAGGTGGCAGGCTTGTTGTAGCGGAAGTCAGTCAACCACTGGTTGGAGTAGCGCTCAGGCCAGTACGACTGGTCATCCTTGTCAAGTGCCGCGAGATGCATGACGACGTACCCGCCCTTGTCACGCTTCATCAGGTTACCAATGAAGTCATCGTCCGCCCAGCGGGTACCGATGATCAGTTGCCACGAGTGCTCGATGACGCGCGTCTCAATGGCCTGCTCGAAGTTCGTGTTCGTCTTGCTACGCTGGTTGGCGTTGGCGGCGTTCTTCTGGTCCATCGGGTCGTCAACCATGAGACCCTCGAGGCGGTTACCAACCACGGCAGACTTGGCCCCACCAGCGATCAGGGTAGCGTGCGGATCACCAACGTTGGCGCGTTTGACGGTAAACGCCGTCTTGCTCCAGTTAGTCAGGTCAGGTTCAATGTCAGGGAACGTAAAGTGGTAGGGTTTGTCGCGCTCGATCAGGTTACGTACAGCTAGAGAGCGCTTGTGTGCGATGTCGTTAGCGTAGGAGATAAGCCCCGTGTGGTTGTTGGGGTACTTGCCAATCATCCAGGCGGTAAACCCAATTCCCACCATGGTGGTCTTACCTGACCCTGGCGGGGCGATGATGATGTACTTCTTACCTGACCACGGATCATCACCAATTGCCTGGCACGCCGCAATCCACTCCTCCTGGTGAGGCTGAGGAACGATGCCCATGACGAATCGACAGAATGTCCTGAAATCCTGCTTGGCCTTCCTGCCTCGTTCGAGGAGGGCTTCCTCCTTGACGGTCGTCAACGGGTTAGCAGCTCGTCGGCCTCTTCGTCGTTTATACCTGCAGCCTCAGTAGCCAACTCAGGTTCTATAGCAGACTGGGAGCCTCTCTCTGTGTCAGCAGTGTACCGGGGTAGACCACCCTTCTTAGCCAGGTCAAGGATGTATAGTGCAGCCTTAAGGGTCGCAGTAAGCTCTTTCGTGTCGTCAAAATGCGTCTGCCCCTTGGCAATCGAAACGACAGTCTTAGCAGCGTCGGGTACGGCCTTGAGTAGAGTATCCTCTGCCTCCTTCTGATGGTCTGTTCGAAGCTCAAGTACGCGGTCCATGAACACCTTGTTATGACCGCACCAACGGTTAATGGTCTGCTTGGTCTTACCGACCTTACGCGCCACTACTGCCTGAGGCATGCCTCCAGCTACGAGCTTAGCGGCCCTCTCCTGGACCGCCGTTAGCTTAGGATATACAATTGCCGTGTGGTTATCACTCATGTGTTAATCTTAGCACACTTTTCAAGGCAGACGCCCAAGGTGGAGTACAGTACCCATGTGTTATGTGGTCCTAACTCCATGGTATAGTAGGCATAGTGAATACGCGAATCATACCTTCAGCCGCCCCCAAGCTAACCTCAGACACGGTAGCCGTGAACGTGCAGTTCAGGTTCAATCCCAAGGATATGGTAGACCATGTTACTCTGCCTGAAACCTCGGTGGATGAACAGTGGGACTCCGTTCGAGACTTCCTTCTTGCCTTTATCAACGAGCTCGTTGTCGGGGAGCAGAAGCTGCTAAGAGCAGTAGACGTAGAACGAGTATGATAACCAGTGTTGCATGGTCAGAAACGCGCGGCTGTTACTCGGATGAGTACCTGGTAATCTCCTTCAAACTTCACCCAAAGGCTCAACGTATAAGGATTGACTGCGTTAGCTGTACAAGATTGAAGGAGATTTGCCCGACGGGCAAGTTCTAGGGAGGTGGCTGAATGGCACACGGTACTGGAAGCTCAGATTCGACCCCTGGATCCGAAGAAGTCGACGGTACTCCTGAACGGGGTTGCGCTTGTGGCGGGTCTTGCGGGTGTGCCAGGAACCGCAGCGTGGAACGCCTATCTGAGGCCGATAGGGGTGGTGATCGTGGCAACCTGGAACTAGGGTTGCTCGTTGACCTGAACAATCGGCTCAAGGTGGTCGAGCAGAAGCTCATGAGCGCTGAGCGAGATCGTGAGTGGCTCCAGAAAACGTGTACTCACTTCACCGGCATGCTTACTGATGAAGGAGTGATCTGTGCAACTTGTGCAAAGCGTCTTACGTACGGAGAGGACTAGGTACGATCCTCACGGACTTCGCAACCTAGCAATAGCGATACTCAAATCAGCAATCCTCGAGGAGGACGAGGAGTTCCCCACGGTAGACGTCTGGTGTGCCGTGCTGGACCTCAACTCAGAGGCCTTCAACTGGCGACTCAGACGAGCGTTAGGCAACTCTCACGATAACGGCCGCTCGGTTAACGGTGTAGTCCCCACCAGCGTCTCCACCAAACTCGATCCGGTACTCAGTTGACCCACTGAACAGGGTAAGCTCACCACTTCTGATCCGTAGCGTACGCGGGCCTACCAGCGTACTGGTAGTACTGATAGTGGAGTTGACCACGACGGTGGAGTCACTGTCACGGACCAGTCGAGCCTCAGCCGCCACTGCCGCGTTCGCGGTACTCATATGAACCTCAAGAAAGAACTTGGTACCAGCGGGGTACTCGGCAGGGTCTATCGTGCGCCTACGCAGGACGGTCTCAAAGGGCATTAGTCCACCACCACGATCAGAGCGCCACGGTAGATGGTGTAGTTCCCGCCAAGCGCTCCTCCAGCCTGAACCCTGTACTCGTGAGAGCCACTGAACAGGGTCAGCGCCACGCTCCTGAACCGATCTATGCTGGTACTCGTGGTACCGGTCGTCGAGTCAGGTACCACAGCTCCATCGCTCACCCTTACCAGCCGTCCCTGAGCTGGCTTGGCTGCGTCGTCCGTCTCCATGTGAAGCTCAAGGAAGAACTCGGTGCCAACGGGGTAATCGGCAGGGTCAATGAGCCGGACCAGGAAGACGTCCTCAAACGCTGGGTCATCCTTGGCCAGCCAGTCTGCCATGCCAGCGGTCTGTCGTGGCAGGTGGACACGGTAGGGCTGGTTGTCCTGAGGCATGAACCAGTCGGGCACCACCACCGCTGGTGGCTGAAGGTCCTCAGTCGCCCCGGCCGCCTGCCTACGCGCGTGACGCGCGGG
>SDBT01012747.1_pt1 | contig 13497 bp, 7 predicted proteins | sample 2277101 | NCBI WGS metagenome assembly SDBT01 (sample SAMN10404973, study PRJNA504765) | marine sediment metagenome | isolation source: marine sediment core GS10_PC15, 103 cmbsf | place: Arctic Ocean: Southern Knipovich Ridge | collected 2010
CCTTCAGGTCAGCTCACTAAAGCGGACATAAATGTCCGCGGCTACTCCCCCATCCCTTCGACGGAGTTTATCCTGAGCGAAGCCGAAGGGCTCAGGACAGGCAAGGGGGAGGAAACTGTATGGTACTTTCCCATCCCTTCGACAAGCTCAGGACAGGCCCTTTCCCGATTAAGGCTGAGGCTTCAGGGCTGGCAGGAGATGACTTTGGACAAGATTCCCCTCCCCTGCCTGTCCTGAGGAGCGAAGCGTCTCGAAGGAGTGGGAGGGGATTAAGGGGAGGGGGATAGAAAAAATGCTACAACGCAAATTCCTCACCAGAGTGGCCTATTGACTTTCGTGCCAAATCCACTTAAGGTAGTTCTTAAGTATCAAGCTTTTTCGACAAGGAAGGGGGGTGATTAAAACAATTCCAGAAGATCTATTTATCAGTCTTTTCCTGGGAGCATTGTTTGCCCTTACCGCGGCGCGATCGCTGAAGAGTACCGAAAGCACTTTCCGGCATCCCTATTTCCGCCGGGCAGTCCTATTTCAGCTTTTTATCTTCGTTCCCATCGGAATTTACTTAATCTACTATTTCCCTGCCTGGAGCTGGATGTATTTCCTGAACCCACAAGCTCACTCGATCTGGTGGAGTGTGCTCGCCATTGGGGGCTATTTTGTCTTAATGGTGCTGGGCTTCATCCTTGCCCAATATTTCATCAAGAAGGATCAGATTGGGGCAGCCCGGGGGGTGATGGGAGTAGGAGCCCTGGGTTTCCTCTGCCTTTTCTTCCTGCCCATCAGGAGGTTGAGTGTAGTCGGAACCTATGAAGAGTTTGAGAGCGGCAATGCCCTTTATGTCTTCCAGAATCTTCACTGGCTAATCAGCATGATCGTAATCGGGATTTACTTCGGTCTTCCCCTATTCTACATTATCCGCAAAAATATTAGGGAAGGAAGAGGAGAACTGGAAAAAGCGGCAAGCTGAAGATTCACTGCAATACCTTGGTTGTGAACAAGGATATTTAACAAGCTATCGGAGTAAGTTCCTTCGATAGCTTTTTTTCTGCCGTTTCTCTCACCGAATTGTAACAATATTGTCAACTCATTTGACCTTATTTTCCGGGAATGTTATTATTTATTCTGAAAATGCTCCTAATATCCCGAAAAATTAGGAAAGAAGGAGGTTAATTATGGCAAAATCACTGTTTTTGATATTTATTGCGATAATTATAGGCCTTGGTGGGCAGCTCAGCCTGAAGATCGGGATGAACCGGATCGGTAGAATAGATACCATTGACCTGAGTAGTATCCTCTCACTTATAGGTAAAGCTGCTCTTAGTCCGATAATTTTGTTTGGCCTGGGTCTTTATGTCGTTGGATTTGTAGTCTGGCTAATTGTCCTGTCCCGGGTTGATCTAAGTTTTGCCTATCCGATGATAAGCCTCAACTATGTGCTGGTTGTGTTTTTCTCCTGGTTAGTGCTGGGGGAGCATTTAGACTTTACCAGATTGATTGGGGTTCTGGTAATCTGCTTCGGGGTGGTAATCCTCTCCCGGAGCATATGAAATAGGCACTGATTGCTGGCATTACCAGACAGGATGGGGCTTTTCTGGCGGATTTTTCTGCTGGATAAATGATATTAGGTCTTTGGCATGCTCAGGAGATGAATGATGGTTGATGCTGCTCTGGAGAGTCTGAGGGGCGATAACTCATAGATTTTCTTGAAAAATCCCTTTTTCTATTGACCCTGCTTTAGCAAAGCTCAGGACAAGAGATGGATTATCTAAATCATCTTAGTGAGGCTGACCCCCGCCTACCCACTTATGCAGAATTCTAAAATCGCATTATAACACTTACAAGCGTCTAGTTCAGAAAAGGCCCCCTATTTTTAAAGGAAATAGGCTTTTCCACTTGCTATTTCATCTAACTAATTGAAACTAAATAGGAATTTTAATTTAGTGACCAATTTTCCGGGGGGGGGATTTCTGTGATATTTATCATTGACAGAAGTTGAAGAATATGTTTTAATCTAAAGCTTGATATTGGTTATCAATTCAGGAAGAATTTTATTTAAAATGAGCAGTAAGGAGGGAAAAAAATGAAGAGAATATTTTTAATCGGGGGAATAGTGATTTCTTTGGTGGCAGTGGTAAATATTGATTCTGCCCGGGGTATTCCTATGGCCTCGGGGTTGAATGGAGGAACTGGCCTTCTGCGAACAATTTCAGTCAGGCCAATGGTTGAAGGTAGTTTTAGTGTAGGTTTTCACGGGCAATTTTTTTATTCAGAAGATTTGCTGTTCCCGGATGGGTATGCTGTCAATAAGGGTTTTATTGGTTCCGGGACATTTGCCGCTGGGCTTGCCGACTGGATGGAGTTCTCTCTCTCAAGTGCTTTTAAACAGCATGTTCTTGAGGATTCTCCTGATAGAGATTTCTTGGTTAATAGCATTGGTGATCTTCAGGGTGGGTTGAAGTTTGGTTATATGTCCCAGGATGGGATCGGGGTTGGTGTAGATGGTTTTGTGAGATTTTTAGGTAAAAGTGGGGGGTTTGGTTATGACACTGGTGCTACTAGTGGAGGAGGTAGAATTTTGTGGACCCTTGATCTGACCGAGGCCAGACATATTCCCTTGCGAATTCATCTGAATATTGGTTATTACAAGGATAATTCAAAGAAAATCCTTCCCCCTGAACTGGATACTGAAGTGCAGGAATTTCCGGAACAAGAATTCGCCCTGGGAATAATTCGTGACGATCAAGTATTGGGGGCCTTTGGGCTGGAGGTTCCTACGGAAACGCTGACATTTTTTGTGGAATATACCACCGAGCAGATTATAGATTCCGACGACAGCGGTACTGCCGGTCGATTCAATGAAGGCGGTAACGCTTTTAGCCGAAGCCCGCAGAGAATTACCCCGGGTTTTAGGTTAACTCCGGTCAAGGGTCTGGCAATAGACCTTGCTTGTGATTTGAGCGTTACTAAAAAAACGCAGGAGATTAGAACTAACCCCCAATGGAATATTGTCACCGGGATAAGCTATTTATTCTTGCCGGGGACGGCGATGGTTGTAGCCCGGGAGGAAGCTCCTTCAGCTCCTATCACAGGAAAGATCTCAGGGAAGGTGCTCGATGCTCGGACCTTGAAACCTATTGGAGGAGCGGTTGTTTCGATGGTAGGAACTGGTCTGACCAACCTCTCCGCCGATCCTGTTACTGCAGAATATACGACCCCGGAGCTTGCTCCCGGGGAGATCGAGATTGGGACGTCCGGAGAGGGTTATATTCCTCAGAACCAGACAGCGATGGTAGAGGCTAATGAAACTCAGACTCTGGATTTTGAGCTGAAGAGGAGAGCCTTTCGCAGTGCTGTCAGAGGAACGGTGACTGATTCTAAAAATAAGCCTTTAGCAGCGGTTATCTCTTTTGATGATCCAGCCATATCCCCGGGGGCTACCAATCCGGTTAATGGTAACTATGATATAACAATTGAACTCCCAACCCCTACCAGGAGATATGAGGTATCAGCGTTAGCTCAAGGCTATAAAAAAGGAGTTAAGTCAATTGATGTGGAGAGCGGAAAAGCATACAGAGTTAATTTTGTTTTGGAACCGGATAAGCTACCAACGCCGCTTTTGCCAATCATGCCGAAGAAGCAAAGGGTTATCTTAAAGGAAGAGAAAATAGAGATTACCGAGGCCATTCACTTCAAGAGCGGGAAGGCAACGATTCTCCCGGTTTCTTATTCACTTTTGAATGAGGTGGCTCAGATTTTAGTTGACAATCCTAATATCAGGATTCGAATCGATGGGCATACCGATAGTGTTGGATCAGATAACCTTAATTTTAAATTATCCGAGGCCCGGGCCGCCAGCGTAATGAGGTATTTGATCTCACGGGGACTTCCTCCTGAGCGGCTTAGCTCAAAAGGATTTGGTGAGAGCCTTCCTATAGCTAATAATGCTACGGAGATGGGAAGGGCAAAGAATCGGAGGGTGGAGTTTACTATTATAGGTCAGTAACAATTTTAGGAGGAGAATGATGATGAAAAACATAAAGAGAAGTATTTGGTTGATTCTAATATTTTTGGCTCTGGGATGGCTAACTCACTGCGGCGGAAGTATAATAGACAAAGAAGAGGTAGTGGATACGATCAATCCAATCGTGACTATTACTGAGCCGGCGGATGGCGCTACTGAAAATAATACTACTGTGGTAGTGACCGGAACTGTCAGCGATCCTGTTCCGAGCAGCGGACTGCCGGCAACAATAAGCGTAGAGATTCCGGACTCTGCCGAAGACACTCAAGATGCAGCTATTGGTGCGGGAGGAGAATGGACGGCCACATTTACCGGGGTACCGGAAGGACCTGGGCAGACGGTTACTGCTTCACTGAGAGATCTGAAAGGCAATCCGGGCTTTGCTACTAATACCTTCGGTGTTTCGATTGTCATAACTGGATTCGCTATGAAAATAGAGTCACCAACAGATAGTGCGGAAGTCGTTACAGTTAATGGAATCACCCCCGGGTCAGTAATTGCTTCTATTCCGTTTGAGCTTACCTGGATAAACGGAACTTCCCCTTACGATACTTCGGGCCTGACCGTTCTGGCAAATGGTATTACCACTGTCCCGGGCAGTTTACTCAGTGTAACCAGCCCGACTAATGCCTCCGGGAGGATACAGGTTGCCTGTGATGCCTCGGCCGGAAGCTTCGGGGCGACTAATGTGACCATTACTGCCTACGGGGTAAGCGACGCCGAGGGGCCTGCCGCGCCCGATTCGGTTACCGTCACCGTCCAACTCGGCGAGATTGGGGTAGAGGATGTAACCGTAGTTGGGACGGGAACCACCTTTACTGTGCCGGTGAATGTGTATTATGATCCCGGGCTTGGTGACTCCCTGGACTCCTTTGGTATTATCGTTTTCTTCGATCCGGGCGTAGTTAAGGTAGGTCCTAATGCCTTGAATAATTGTATAGCCGATGGTCCTACTTCGGGAAGCAGTGGAGTATTCGCGGCTCCGGAGTTTGACGGAGCCCCATCAGTTTCTTTTTGCAGCAATACCTTGGGAGTAATTTTCTTGGGTAGTACTCAGGCTATAAGCAGCCCAACCAGTCCGGTAGGATTCTTCAATGTAGCCAATATTAACTTTATCAGTACGGGGACAGTGGGTGATAGCACTAACCTGATAGTATCCCTCACTGACTTCGCTAACACCGACGGAGATGGCTCGTATCGATCTGGTGAAATTCCGCCTGGATATCCACTACCTGAATTCCCGTACTATCGGAAGAATGGGAAGGTGGAAATAATATCTCCATAGGTGCTACGACTATAAAGTGGATAGGCGGGGCTTTCTATTCCGCCTAAGGCGGAATAAGAAGATTCAAATGAATCAAATACCGGGGCTTGAAAGCCCTGGTTGTCCAGTATAGAGAACTTGAACGGTTTTTTAAGACATTTATCCTAAAAACTTGATTTTTTTAGAAATTTATGATAAAAATTAGTGTTTTTTGGTAATAAATAATCAAAAAAAGGAAAATGTTATGAAAAGAATTAAAATTTCAGGGTTAATCATCTTTTCTTCAGCATTATTTATATGCTTAATTGTCGCCGAGCCCTTACTCGCTACTCCCACAATTGAAGGCCAAAAGGGTATTCTCCGCATACTGTCTGCTGATTCTGGAGAAAAGGGGAACTTCAGTTTTAATTTTCATGGAGAAATGTTCTCGCAAAAAGATTTATTGGAAGATGAGCCGGGTACATATTCCCAGCGATTGGGCCGCACTAGTCTGGACTATGTGTTTACCAATTACCTGGAAGTATCAACTTCTACTATGGCAAAATCAAATGATATCGATGGGGAGATTTATTCAACGATAGGCGATACTGACCTGGGGTTCAAATTGAAATATGAATTCTCTCCGTTAATTAAGGTAGGGATGAACACCTTTGTCAGGCTAATGGCCAAACTCTTCGAGCAGGGTATTGCGGGTGGTGCTACCAGCTATGGGGTCCGGGGACTGGGAAGCCTGGATTTTACGGAATCAGATTCAGAATTCCCCTTACGGGTCCATTTCAATGCGGGATATTTTATTGATAATTCAAAAGAATTGGTGGGTGATGGGGTAGAGATGAGCTTGAGCAAGCAATTTGCTTATGGCATCCGGGGGAGTAATGTTCTACTGCTGGGAGTTGGCCTTGAATTTCCTTTGAAAAATGAGAGATTGATCCCTTTTCTTGAATATACTTCGGAGGCAGCAGGCAATAAGGATGACCTTTCATTTAGTAGAATAACCCCGGGTCTGCGATATCGCTTTCTTGATAATTTTGCCGTAGATCTTGCGATTGACATCGGTGTCTCCGAGCATACCCCTGCCTGGAATATTGTCACCGGTGTGAGCTACCTTTTTTCGGCCACCCATCCCACTGTGGTCTATGTCCCCTCCTTACGGCCAGCCGATCTTGCCCGGCTTTCCCAGAAGATTACCGAGCCTTCACCCACGAAACCGCCTAAAGTTGCAACAAGGGCCCCCCGCAAAGCTCCCAAGAGGGTGAAACCAGGGCCGACCCCAAGAGCAAAACCAGTAGCTACCCCACCCCCTAAAGTTACAACTGGACCCAGGAAGCCATTGAAGGAACTACGGATTTCAGTATTGAATGGCTGTGGGACGCCCGGATTAGCAGAGAATGTTGCTAAAACCTTGCTGGTTGCTGGCCTTAATGTGTCAAAGGTAGGGAATGCTAAGAGTTTTGATTATAGGGTAACGACCATAGTTTTTCAAAAAGGCTATGATTCTGAGGCACAGATAATTGGTAAAAAGTTTGGAGGAAATCAAAGATTTTCCCGGGTAGATACTATTGAGGGTGGAGAGGAAGTCTCCGTAATTGTTGGCTGTGATATGCGCTGAAGAGAGGGTTCGCGGGTTCAAGGAGTCAAGGATTCAAGGGATTTGATTTAGGCATTTGGATTTAATTTACTCATAACAATAGTAAAAAAGGAGGCCTGTATGGATAGAGAGTTTTTAGGAAAAGGTAGAATTTGGTTATTATCTTTAAGTATCGGCCTGATCCTGTCCTCAGGTTTGCTCGGTGGGTGCGGAAAGGGATGTAGATGTGGAGAAGAAGAGTCTGCCAAAGAACCTACCTCTTCTGAAAAGCCGGGAGGAACCCAGGTAAAGAAGGCCCCGTCATTAGTTCCTTCCACCACTGCCGGAAGTGCGGCTACCTTCAGGATATCCCACATTCCTCCAGAAATTAAAAAAGGGGTTCCCACCAATATCCAGGTTGAGGCGGTAGATGCCCAGGGGAAATGGACCCAGAGTTATTTGGGGACCATCACCTTTGAGTCCAGTGACCCTCTGGCTAAGCTGCCGAAGAATTTTGTTTATCGGGCTCCCAGCCGGGGGCTTCGCTTTTTTGCCCGGGGGGTAACCCTGAATACTCCGGGAAAGCAAACAGTTATCGTGAAGGATGTCTCTGGCAAGCTCAAGCCAGCAAAGATAGAGGTGCTGGTAGAGCAACCCTAATTGTTTATCCCAAATAATGCGTGAATGTAGGGGCCGACGTCCTGAGGAACCCCGATGCCCATCGGGGCGTCTCGAAGGATCGGCCCGACAAAGGGTGGACACAGAGGTCCACCCCTACACTTAAATAGGTACTGAAAAATTGTTAATATACCAATAATTACGATATTCATGCATTATTTGGGTTTATATTTCAGTCCAACCAGTTTGCTATAAAAAGCTGATAAGAATGTAAAAAAACCATTTCTGGTTTTTTTTATTTAATGAGATAGGCTAATGCCCAGAGAAAAGAGGATATTCTATGTCTAAAAACAAAATTTTTCTTAAAAGTAAGGAGTAGTTATGAAAAGAAAATTTTTATTCTTTGCGGGAGGAAGCCTCTGCCTGGCATTTATTCTCACATTTTTCACTGCCTGCAGCCGCCATGGTCCGGAAAAAGGTCCCGGGATTACCATCGAGTCTCCTGTTGGACTAACAAATGTGCGGATTCAGGATGTAACTGGCACAACCGAGCCGAATCTGCCGGTAGAGATGGAAAGCCCTCATCAGGGAACAGCTATATCAGATAGTGACGGGAACTTCACGATAGTAGGCGTCCAGTTTAATGAGGGTACAAATGAATTCAAAGTTACTGCTACCAGTATAGAGGGTAAGAACACCGCTACCGGAGTGGTAATCATAGATTCGGCAGATCCTACGGTGAGTATTGGTTCCCCCACTGATGGAATTACTATCTATACTACTCGATGCGTGGTAACTGGAACGGTAGATGATGCGGCTCCCAGCTCCGAGATAGATAGAGTTTTAGTGGATGGATTAGAAGCAAAGCTTGGTTCTCCTGACACGACCGGGGGGCAATGGGCAGCTACCTGGACGGCGGAACTTATTCTTCCAGGTTCAGGCACATGGACAATTACTGCTCAGGCATCAGATGAGGCGGGGAACGAGAGTATAGCTGATTCAATTTCAGTTACTGTAATTGTAGATGGCACTACGGATATTGATCCACCCGAAGTAAGGATTACTGTTCCATCAGGACCTATTACTATTAACTATGCCAGTCTTGATGTAGAGGGAATAGCGTTGGATAACATCAGTGGAGTTAGTAAGGTTTTGGTAAACGGAGTGAATGCAACTCTTACTCTGCCGCTGCCGGACTGGACGGCAACGATAAATTTACCAACCGAGGGAGTGAATACAATAGTCGCTAGGGCCTGGGATAATATGGACAACGGTCCAAGTACCGATAAGGTAAGGGTATTTGTTGATCTAAAAGTTCCCAGAGTTAGTATTAGCTCACCAACGACAGGTGATATTGTTGGTGCCGGTGTCTTGGTAGCGATAAATGGGACGGCAACTGATGATGCTCCCAGTTCAGGTATAGAAAAAGTGTTGGTGAATGGATTTGAAGCAACTCTTGGTCCTCTTATTCCGATAGGGGGAGGATGGGTAGCTGACTGGAGTGTAAATCTTCTTTCTCCGGGTTCGGCTGGATGGGCGATTGATGCCCAGGCATGGGATAAGGCGGGTAATATGGGGTTCTCAACAACGGTAAATGTGACTGTATCAGGGGATGTTGATAATACACCCCCAACGATAATTATCACCGACCCAGCAGAACCTACCACCATTGGCACTAATGTCTATACGGTAAGAGGGAGAGCATTCGATAATGTTGGTTTAGACAGGGTGGTGGTATTCGTAAACGGTGACACAGCAGGCACAGTAACCATAGCACCAGAAGACTGGTCGGTAACGGTTTCAAGTCTTACTAAGGGTTCAAATATCATAACAGCTACGGCCTGGGATACTTCGGATAACAACGCATCTGATACTGCTTTGATATTTGTAGACTTAGATGATCCCATAGTAAATATTACCTTACCTACACCCGGGAATACTATCTTCAGTAATGCTCGGGTGGTAGTAAGGGGTATGGTGAGTGATCCGTCGTCTGCCTCAGGGATAGAATCAGTAAAGGTAAACGGCGCAATGGCAGACATCTCTTTACCGGATTGGACGGCGACAATTTTTCTTTCACAACAGGGAATCAATACGATAACAGCTACAGCTACCGACAATGTGGGGAATTGGAGTTCCACTCTGGTGAATGTGTTTCTGGATAGTGTTGCCCCATCGGTTATAATTGATACTCCCGCCGAGTGGTCTGTCCTGGGAGCTGGCCCGATTACGGTCACGGGAACGGTAACGGATCTCGCACCCAGCTCGGGGATGGATAAAGTTGAGGTAGAAGTAGTAGATGGAATAATTGTAACTGAAACTGAAACTGGAGTATTAACTGTAAATGATTGGACTGCTATTCTAACCGGTTCAGGTCCTTGCAGCAAATCGCTGGCAATCTATGCATGGTCCTATGATAATGCGGGAAACAAATCTCTTCCCGATGCCCACCGGGTAGATGTGGATACACTGGGGCCGGAGTCAGTGAGCTTTGATCCTCCTCTGCCTACATGGACTAATACCAATTGGATACCGGTAACCGGGTCTGCTTCTGACATTTGCAGTGGATTAGAAAGTGTGCTGGTAGGAGGTGTGCCTGCTGATCTAAATACTATAACGGGCAGGTGGAGTGCTACTCCTACATTAACCGATTTAGATGGAGATCCAAACCAAGTTACAGTAGAGGTTTTTGATATGGCAGGGAATTCCTCTACTACTACGGACAGCGTGAGGGTTGATCCAGGCCCGCTAACGGTAGCAATAATCCCTCCGCCAGTATGGATCAATGCCTCCAGTTATATAGTTGGAGGGACTGCTGTTGAACCGCCACTTGGCACACAAAGTGGCTTAAAAACCGTAATTGTGAATGGAGTAACCGCGACGGCGGAGCCCATATCTGGTAACTGGACCGCCACCTTAGAGACTATAGGCCCATGTAATGCTCCGCTTACGATAATTGTAACTGCGACAGATAATGCGGGGAACGAAACTTCTGACTCCGCCACAGTTGGGGTGGATACGGTAGAGCCGGAAGAGCTGAGCATAGATCCACTTCCTGCCTGGACTAATACGGCTACTCTAATAGTGACGGGGAGCGCTGCCGATTACTGCAGCGGGGTGCAGAGTGTGGAAGTGAATTTAGTAGGGGCGGACATTTCGGGCTTACCGAGCTGGACCGCAAGTTTAACTATTTTACCAGGTTCCTGTGATACTCCGCTTACGCTTGTCGCAACTGCGACAGATTGGGCAAGTAATCCTACTACTACCGTTAGCACTATAATGGTAGATAGAGAGATGCCTACTATAAGCATTACCTCCCCCACAGGAGGAAGCACTATCAAAGCTTCAATAATTAATATTACTGGAACTGTTGATGATACTTGCTCAGGATTATATAGAGTAAGAGTAAAAATAGGAGGGCCGACATCCGGCGAGCAATGGGATGATTCAATAGTAAGTGGGGATTTTTCAGTAGAATTTACCGGGGTAAGCTCCGGAGTTTATACCGTTACCGCCACAGTTTATGATATAGCGGGCAACTGGAGCTTAACTACCACGAGTTTTAATATTGACTATGTTTATCCGGTAGATATTACCATTGTGGCGGCATCATCGGAAGTGGTGGGGAGTACCTATCTGACCGTAACCCTCTTAGATGCTGGAGGATCAGGGGTGATAGGCCAGGAGAGTATTACTACTGTGGCCTCAAATCGAAATACTATTACCACCACCCAGGATGTTAGTGTTGATGATTTTGAGAGTTGTGTTCCCTCTACACCTGCTGGTTGTGGCTGGGTACAGGTCGGCAGTGCATCTATTGCAAGTGCTGGTTTGGGACCTGCTCCAGAAGGTAGCAATTATGCCCTTTTCGATACTACGGGGAAGATCTCAAAGCTGATTGATACCAGCGGTTATCGAAATATTGAGGTCAGCTATTATGTGGGCACTTTTAGTCTGGAAGCCGGGGAGAGTTTCAATATGTGGTATTCCACTAATGGTGGTTCAGATTGGACCCTGGTGGCTAATAGCACTGTAACCGGTGATACTGGCTGGCAGTTGGAGAGTTTCAATCTATCCAGTCTTGACTTAGATGTGGAGAATAATCCTCAATTCGCTATCAGGTTTGGTCAGGATGCTAGTGCGTTTGATGACCTTTCGGGAGTGGATTATGTAGTAGTAACCGCCGACCCTCTGGAGGATACCATTACTTTTCTAAGCGATAATGGTGATGGGACTTATACTTACAGGGTGAATAGCTGTGAGCTTTCCGGTCCTCCGGATAATATGGGTCCAGCTATCATCTGTGCTTATTGGGACGATGGGGTTAACCCCGCTATAGAAACCTTGCCCTGCGCAATGATTACCTTTAATCCACCGGCTGTTGTGATAACCAATCCTGCGGATGGGGTAGTCCTGGGCTCGGCTGATGACAGTGTGCCCGGGGGGAATTTTCAGTATTCGGTAAGTGTTACTACCGATGCTCCGGATGGGAGCACGGCAGTGCTTACGGTGGGTGGTCTTACTCCCCTCAGTGCTCAAGTGAGTGGAGGTAGTATTACCTTTAGTAACGCTAATTTCCCTGAGGGAATAGTTGCTGTTGGTGTGGTAGTAACGATTATTGGTTGTACCGATACCGGCAGTGGCAGTATCGGGCTCACTGTGGATATAACCGCACCTGAGGTGACTATAGATACTCCTATCCCTGGTTCTACTTTGAATGTCACTACGGTAGAGGTAAGGGGAACTGCGAATGATCCTGTGCCTTTTTCGGGGGTGGATTATGTGGTGGTCAATGGGGAGACTGCTTCGGGTGCTGAGAGTTGGGTGGTAACCATCACTGGTCTGACTCAGGGCCCCAACAGCCTGGTGGCTACTGCTTGGGATGAGGCGGGCAACTGGAGCTCCACCTCTATCCAGGTATTTATTGATTCGATAAAACCGGATCCTCCAACGATAAGCAGTCCTTCACCAGGTCCTACCAGTAACAATACCCCAACAGTTAGCGGAATTGCGGAGTCTGGCTCCACGGTAGAGGTCTTTGATGGAATAGGTTCCCTGGGGACGGTGATGGCAAACGGGGGGACTTTCAGCCTGACAACCCCGGCTCTGGCTGATGGGCCGCACACATTATGGGCAACAGCTACCGATGCAGCGGGGAATACATCTTTACCTTCCAGTAGTGTAGTGATAACGGTAGACACCGTTGCCCCGGGGGCGCCGCAGATAACCTTTCCGAAATCAGGTGCAACCAGTGCCAATACCTTTGCCGTGAAAGGCACCGCTGAGCAGGACTCGGTAGTAGAGGTCTTTGCGGGGGCGATCTCACAGGGGACGACGATAGCAGCAGGGGGGGCTTTTACTGTGAGCACTCCGACTCTACTTGATGGACTTCATACGATAACGGCTAAGGCTACTGATGGGGTAGGGAATACCTCCCCCACTTCGGCTCCGGTCAATATCACGGTGGACACAACCCCACCGGGTGCTCCAAGGGTAACCGTTCCGGCAGCAGGCAGTCTCTTTGGGATAGCGGACGATGTAAGAAGTGGAGAGGCCGATTTTCAGACATTTGTAGCCGGCACCGGGGATGCCGGGGATACAATAACTATTACTGTAGGGGCAGTAACTCTGGGCAGTGGGGTGGTAAGCGATGAAGATGATTTTGCTATTGGGATAACCCTGACGGAGGGTGGTCCGTATACTTTAGTGGTAACCGCTGCTGATGCCGTGGGTAATACCAGTCCACCAACAGAGGTTGGCGGGATTGTGGTAGATTTGACAGCGCCTTCGATTACAATAACTGACCCTAGTGGCGGGGAAGTTCTGAGTAATGATGATGATGAAGATGTAGGGCAGCCGGGTTTGCAGGTGGATGTGACGGTAACCACTAATGCTGAGGACGGGCAGACGGTGGTGGTGAGGGTTAATGGGTATCCGGTAGGGATGGGGACTGTGAGTTCGCAAAGTGCCAATATCCGGGTAACCTTACCTAATGGTCTTCTTTCTCTGGTAGCGGAGGTGGCTGAC
>SDBT01012748.1_pt1 | contig 13496 bp, 14 predicted proteins | sample 2277101 | NCBI WGS metagenome assembly SDBT01 (sample SAMN10404973, study PRJNA504765) | marine sediment metagenome | isolation source: marine sediment core GS10_PC15, 103 cmbsf | place: Arctic Ocean: Southern Knipovich Ridge | collected 2010
AGTAAGGTAGCACCAGTATTCCCCGATAGCTCAGTTGGTAGAGTCACGCCGTTGGCGTGATTAACCACTTTGCCATCATCGGGTAAAATGGAAGTAAGGTAGCACCAGTATTCCCCGATAGCTCAGTTGGTAGAGCGAGTGGCTGTTAACCACTTTGTCGCAAGTTCGAGTCTTGCTCGGGGAGCCATTTCATATCATAGGGAGAACTTTCTGCAGGAGAGTTCTCCCTATTTCTTTTTGGAGACGGGAGTTTGTAAGAGATTTCCACTTCTGGGCGGTTAACAGCCACCTTCTCAACAAAACTTCTCAAGAGTGCTTTCTTCTCAGAGTTCGATGCACTGTCCAGTAACGTCCTCAACTTTCCAACGTATCCAACAACTTCAGGTAGTGTAATGGTCTGCTCTTTGTGGTCTGCTTGGGCTACCTGAAGCGCAGGTAGTTTTGCCTCCTGAGATTGTATCTGTTCATTCAGCTCCCTAAGTCTTGGTGCTAGGTCCTCATCACGGTATTTCCCCTCACTAATCTTCCTGTGCAAGCTGTCCCTCTCACGGTTCAGCTTGGAGATGGTCCTTTGGCAAGACTTGATGCTCTCCCCCATATCGTTCTTGTTTGCAGAGAGTTGTTCGTTGGTCTGCTTGGCCAGCAACCTGATGTTCTCTTCGGAAAACAAGGTCAACTTGAGGATTCTGAAAAATTCTCTTTCCAGTAGCTCTTTTTTGACTGGCTTTGCATCACATACCGCCTTCCCTCCTTTGAGCTTGGCTGAACACTCATAGTAACTGTATGCACCCGATTTTGCGGAACTCCCAACCATCTTGCCCCCGCATTTTTTACAGTAGATTAATCCACTTAGGATGTACTGACTTGTCACTTCCCTAGGATGACTCACACTGGGACTGTTGGTCTTGAGCATCTCCTGAACTCTGTTAAAGGTGTCTACATCAATGATTGCCGGATGGTTGTCCGGGATACAGACCTCATCGGGTTCCCCCTTGTTCCAGACATGCATTCCTGCATATTTACGGTTGCGAAGTATGTTTAGAATCCGTTGAGTCTGCCATTTCCTTCCGCTATTAGTTAGAATCCCTTCCCGATTGAATGTGCTGGCGATACCCTTAGCTCCTTTACCCTCAACGTAGAGTTTGAAAATCCTCCTGATGACAGGAGCGAAATCTGAGTCTTCAACCAACTGCCTATCATCATCCATTTGGTAGCCTATGGGTGTTGCTCCACCAACGTTCTTTCCGTTGGTGGCGGCTTCCTTCATTCCCCTGAATGTGCTTTCTCCTAACAAGTCTGAGTAGAATTCATTGAACACATCGATGATATGCTCCAATAATTTACCAATTGGGGATTCATCAAAATTCTCTGTGATGGAAACAAGTTTGACTCCATGTTTCTTCAAGAGTCCTTTGAAAGTTAATGCGTCCTCTAGGTTTCGTGTGAACCTTGAGGAATCCCAGATGATTATGATATCAAAGGGCCTGTCTTTCTCTTTGACCTGTTGAATCATCCGCTGGAACTCTGGCCTGTTAGCATTCCTCCCAGTTTCCCCTTTTTCAGAAAACGATTCTACGAAGGTCCAGCCGTTCTTCTCAGCATGCTCATGGGCCGCCCTATTTTGAGAAGGAATTGAAAGTTCTTTGTCGGCCTGTCTTCCGGTTGAAACCCGGCTGTAGGCAACTGCTCTCAAACCTGTTTCATTTTTCATATTTCCACCTCACTTCCACAGCTTTCCTCCTTGTTGGTACAGTTATCCACTTCACTGGCACAGCATTCCAAAGCTTAGACTTATGACTTCGGCCCTCCGGAAGGGTCAACTTTTCAGGGGGATTCCATGGGACATCTAACTCTACTTCCTCACTCTCATTCATAATGGGTGTAAATTTGTACGGAAGCTCCAGTTCAACCTCTTTTTTATCTGAGTAATCCTCAGCTATCAGCCTTGAAATCAGTTTCAACGTGCTCAGCATTTCGCTCTCTCCCTTCCAAATATAACCATTTTTTCATCGAATGCGAATTAATTGTATATATTTCAACTACTTACACCATTCTATCATGATGGTCCAATTTTGTTATAAAATTTTTAAGTTGTTTTAGAGATGGAATTTTCTTATAAAAAACAATGGGTTTTGGGGTTTCACGCCTAAGGATGGGGATTTCTGATATCATCAGGCTGTCAAATTTACGACGACACTGGATATTACTGGGAGGGGAAACTGGTTAATAAGTCTTACACTGATGCCTTGAGAGGTTACGCCTTCCCTGTCCATCAACGGGATGGTTTTGTCTGCGTCTACTGTGGGTTGGATGGCAAAACCAGTCTGTCAAACTGGCTCCACCTCTCCGAAGACCACCTCCGGCCCAAGGGCCATCCCAACAGGGATGAGCTGGATTACCGGGTGACCTCTTGCCGATTCTGCAATGAGGCTCACAATCGGATGGTCTTCGATGTGGAGGGGAAGTCTCCCAAAGAGCTCATTGGACAAAAGAAAGTCATGATTCTCACACGGAGAGATGAATACAACGAATTTTGGAAAGCTAATGTTGTTACATCACTATTGAACATTTATGGAGACTAAAATGCTTGAGAATATATTGATTGCAGTTGGTTCCAGTGGTCTAACGGTCGGGCTCCTTTACGCCATATTTAGACCGACGATTAATCATTTCTTAGCTAAAGAACTGGCAAAATTTCAATCATCGCTAGATGAAAAACTTGATGAGCAACGAATTCGGTTTTCTAGTCTTCACCAGAAGCGTGCGGATATTTTGGGGGAGTTATATGGTCGGCTTAAGGAGTATGAAATTGCCGTCAGAGTGTTTCTTGACCCTATGGAGGTTGCCGGTGGACCGACCAAAGAAGAATTACTTGATGATGTCAACAAAGCTATCAATACTTTCCAAGGCTATTTTCGACGGCACCGTATATATTTACCAACGGCACTCTGTCAGCAAGTTGATTCTGCCTACGATGAGATGAGAGGCATTGCTGGTCGTTTTGCCCTATTCCTTGGCGGTAAGAGAACTGAGCAATCAGCACCGTATGAAAAAGGGAAAATAGAGGCTTGGTCAGAAGGATGGGATAAGATGACAGAGCAAATACCCAAAGCGCTGGTTGAAGTAGAACAAGAATTTCGCAGATTGGTTGAAGTCTAATGCAGAGCATACTGTTTGTGGAGGAATATTGAATGGCCGTTGGCAACAACTCAACCCTTGAAAAGCGGCTCTGGGATGCGGCGGATGAGCTGAGAGCGAACTCAAAGCTCAAGGCTTCGGAGTATTCGGTCCCGGTTCTGGGGCTCATCTTCTTGCGGTATGCGGATGTTAAATTTGAAGCGGCCCAGAAGGAAATGGAGAAGAAAAAGACTGGTCGTCAGAAGATTGGTAAGCTCCACTTCCATGCCAAAAACGTCCTGTATCTTCCGGAGGAATCACGGTTCAAGACTCTCCTGAAGCTCCCTGAAGGGGAGAACGTTGGTCAGGCCATCAACGATGCCATGAGGTCCATCGAAGCGGAGAACCCGGACCTTAAAGATGTTCTCCCCAAGACTTACAACCGGTTAGACAGTTCAACACTTTTTGAACTGCTGAAAATCATGCACTCCATCCCTATGGATATCGAAGGGGACGCCTTCGGGAAGATATATGAATACTTTCTTGGCAAGTTCTCCATGGCGGAAGGCCAGAAGGGTGGAGAGTTCTTCACTCCAACACCTATCGTCAAGCTGATGGTGGAGATTATGGAGCCACACAACGGCCGCATTTTTGACCCAGCCTGTGGCTCTGGCGGAATGTTCGTTCAAAGCGCTGTATTTGTGGAAGAGCATCAGGGGAAACCGTCTTCTGAAATCAGCATCTTCGGTGAAGAGCGGGTTGGAGAAACCGTTCGCCTATGCAAGATGAACCTTGCCGTCCACGGATTGTCAGGGGATATCCGACAGGGTAACACTTATCACGAAGACCTCCATGACAGCGTGGGGAAGTTTGACTTCGTCATGGCTAATCCACCGTTCAACGTCAACAGGATTGACAAGGATAGGCTCAAGGATGACCCACGGTTCCCATACGGGATGCCACGGACTGACAACGGTAACTACATCTGGATTCAGATTTTCACCAGTGCCCTGAACGATGAGGGCCGTGCTGGTTTCGTTATGGCCAATTCGGCGGCCGATGCCAGAGCGTCTGAGCTGGAGATACGCAAACAGCTAATCGAAGACCGGTTTGTGGATGTCATGGTCTCTGTGGGGCCGAACATGTTCTACACGGTTACCCTGCCCTGTATGCTCTGGTTCCTTGACAAGAGGAAGAAGGAGACAGACCGGAAAGACAAGGTCTTGTTCATCGATGCCCGGCACATCTTCAACCAGATTGACCGGGCCCACCGGGAGTTCACACCACAGCAGATTGAGTTCCTGTCCAACATTGCAAGGCTGTATAGGGGGGAAGAACCAGAAGATTACGAAGACAGCGGGGAGATGATGGCTGAAAGCTTCCCTGATGGAGTGTATGTGGATGTCCCCGGCCTTTGTAAGATTGCCACTATCGATGAGATTAAAGCGCAGGGGTGGAGCCTGAACCCCGGCCGCTATGTGGGGGTGGCCGAAGGAGTAGAAGAGGATTTCGATTTTTCTGAACGCCTTGAGGAACTACATGAAGAAATGGATGGTTTAAATCGTGAATCGATTAAACTACATGAGCAAATTGATGAAGCAATAAACCTACTGCTAAAGGTCAAATGAAATGCACAAAACTGTAACATGGCTAATGAAAAAAATTGGAGACCTTTGCGAAGCAGGTGATGGCACTCACACTACGATTAAAAGACAAAAGTCAGGCGTACTATATCTCACATCAAGGAACTTTAAAGACGGAAGATTAGATTTAACGAAAGTATATTTTATTTCTGAAGACAGCTTCAATAAACACTTTAAAATCAGCTCTAAGGCGATTACAAAACCAGAACCGAATGATGTTGTATTCAGTATTATTGGTACCATTGGAGAACCCTATCTAGTGCAAGAAAATGACCGCTTTGGTCTTTCTAGTAGCGTGGCTATTTTAAGGCCAAACCATACCTTGGTGGATTCTCAATATCTCTATTATTGGATTCAAGGGCCTGAATTTCAATCAGCCTTATATGGGATTAAAGGTGGAGTGGCTCAAAGTTATATTAGTCTTGAAATGATACGTTCATTACCTCTTAGATTTCCTCCACGTGAAGCCCAGCAAAAAATTGTTTCCATCCTTTCTACTTACGACAATCTCATTGAGAACAACCTTCGCCGCATCAGGATTCTGGAAGAGATGGCCCATCTCATCTACCGGGAGTGGTTTGTCAAGTTCCGCTTCCCCGGTTATGGGAAAATGAAGATGGTGGATTCTCCACTTGGGGAGATTCCAGAAGGGTGGGAGGTGGTTGAATTAGGTGAGATTGCTGACTTGACTTGGGGAGACACCACTGTCACAAAAAAATCCTATGTTGATGAAGGCTACGATGCTTACAGTGCGTCCGGTCTTGATGGAAAACTTCCTTATTATGATTTTGAGAAAGATGGCGTTGTTCTGAGCGCTATAGGTGCCCAGTGTGGGAAAGCATGGTTGGCTAAAGGAAAATGGTCTTGCATAAAAAACACTATTCGATATTGGTCCACAAGTGACAGAGCTTCAACTGAGTATCTGTATCTTATTACAGCACGTCCAGATTATTGGCCGAAGAGGGGTTCTGCTCAACCCTTTATTTCGCAAGGTGATGCAAGAAAGTGCAGGGTAGTAATTTCTGATATTGCTACGATGAACCGTTTCACAGTCATTATCCAGGACATTTTTTCCCTTGGTCAAACGCTTGCGCAGAAAAACATAAAACTTCGCCAGACCCGTGACCTACTCCTACCCAAGCTCCTCTCAGGCCAACTGGATGTCTCCGAACTGAACATCGACATTGGGGAGAGTGCGGCGTGACACCGGTTGGACATGCGGAGTATCACATTGAAAAGGCCACCATGGACCTTTTCGAAGAGCTGACATGGGAGGTTATCAGTGCCAAGGATGAGCATTTCGGACCGGATGGAACCCTTGGAAGAGACAATAAGTCTGAAATCATCCTCCCCTCCCGGTTAAGACCAGCACTTCTAATCCTGAATCCTGACTTACCACAGGAAGCACTTGACTCTGCTATTGAAGAACTGTTGCGGGACCGTTCCCGGCTGAGCCCGGCGGCGGCCAACAAGGAGGTCTACCAGCTTCTGAAGCAGGGTGTCCCTGTCCGAATTCCGGACCCTGATGGAGATGGCGACCAAGCGGAGACCGTCCGCCTCATCGACTGGAACAACCCATCCAACAACGACTTCCTGTTGGTGTCCCAGTTCGCCATCACTGGTGAGATGTACACGTGCATCCCGGACCTGACCGGGTTCGTCAATGGCATCCCTCTCCTGCTCTTCGAACTGAAAGCCAGCCACGTACCTGTGCACGACGCCTACAGCCACAACCTGACCCACTACAAGCAAGCCATTCCCAACCTGTTCTGGTACAACGCCTTCATCATCCTCTCCAACGGCAGTGAGACCAAGGTTGGGAGCGTCACTTCCTCTTATGAGCACTTCAACGAATGGAAGAGGGTTGCCTCTGAGGAGGAGAAGGGTGCCGTCTCCTTGGAGACGGTCATCCGGGGAACTTGCCAGTCCGAACGCTTCATGGACATCGTGGAAAACTTTATCGTGTTCATGGAAGCGCAGGGCGGACTCATCAAGCTGGTGGCCAAGAACCACCAGTTCCTTGGTGTGTCCAACACCATGGATGCCCTTGCGGATATCAAGAACAGAGAGGGGAAACTGGGGGTCTTCTGGCATACACAGGGGAGCGGTAAGAGCGTCTCCATGGTCTTCTTCAGTCAGAAGGTGCTTCGGAAAATCCCCGGCAACTGGACCTTCGTCATCGTCACTGACAGACGGGAATTGGACGACCAGATATATAAGACCTTCACCTCATGTGGGGTCATCACTGAGGGGCACTGTCAGGCGGAAAGTTCGGCTGACCTGAGAAGGTTGCTCACAGAAGACCACAGGTTTGTCTTCAGCCTCATCCAAAAATTCAGGACCGAAGACGGAAGACCTCATCCTGTCCTATCCGAACGGGATGACATCATCGTCATCACAGATGAAGCTCACCGGAGCCAGTACGACACCCTTGCCTTGAACATGAGGAACGCTCTACCCAACGCTTCCTTCCTTGCATTCACCGGGACACCTCTCATCATTGGTGAAGAGAGAACCCGTGATGTTTTCGGTGAATACATCTCCGTCTACGATTTCCGACAATCCATCGAAGACGGTGCCACGGTCCCTCTGTTCTATGAGAACCGAATACCTGAACTCCAGCTCAAAGATGAAGATGCCTTCAAGGAAGGAATGGAGCGCATCCTTGAGGAAGCGGAACTGGACATCGACCAAGAGAAGAAGCTGGAGAGGGAGTTTTCACGGGAGTACCACCTCATCACCCGTGACGAACGGTTGGAGAAGATTGCCCAAGACATCGTGGAGCACTTCACCGAAAGGGGCCAGCGGGGCAAGGCTATGGTTGCCTCCATCGATAAGGCCACAGCAGTGAAAATGTACGATAAGGTGTCCCATCGGTGGGGTGAGAAGATAAGGCGGCTCAGGGAGTCTCTGAGCGTTTCACAGGGGGCAAAGAAAGAGACGATTGAGGAACAGATTGCCTACATGGAGGAGACTGATATGGCAGTTGTGGTCTCCGCCGCCCAGAATGAGATTCCGGAGCTGAAGGCCAAGGGTGTGAACATAGAACCTCACCGCAGACGGATGGTGAATGAGGACTTAGACACCAAGTTCAAGGACCCGGACAACCCGTTCCGCATCGTCTTCCTGTGTTCAATGTGGACCGTGGGTTTCGATGTGCCTTCCTGCAATACCATCTATCTTGACAAGCCCATGAGAAATCACACGCTGATGCAGACCATCGCCAGAGCCAACAGGGTGTTTGCCGATAAGGTTAATGGACTCATCGTTGACTATGTGGGTGTCTTCCGGAACCTCCAGAAGGCGCTGGCCATCTATGCTCCCGGTCCTGATGACGTAGACAGCCCAATTAAGGACAAGGCCGAATTGGTCAAGATGCTCAGGGAGGCGATATCTCAAGCTCTGGAATTCCTCACAGAACTGGATGTCAGTGCGGAGGCCATTCTTCAGGCAGAGGGTTTCTTGAGAGTGGCGATGGTAGATGATGCAGTGGATGCTATTCTGGTCAACGATGACACCCGGCGGAGTTTCATCAACATGGCCAATGCAGTGCGCCGCATCTACAAGGCCATCCTTCCGGACCAAGAGGCCAAGGAATTCGTCCCTGTTACTGCACTGTTCAGAGCCATCCAATTGAAGATACAGACCATCATCAAACCACAGGTGGACATCTCAGAAGTGATGAAAGAGGTGGAGGAGTTTCTGGACGCCTCCGTGGCCGCCAAGGGCTATGTTATCAGGGAGCCAGCCGCACCTTACGGCTCTGACCATTTGGTGGACTTGAGCCGGATTGATTTTGAGGCGCTGAAGAAGAAGTTCGCCGAGAGCCGCAAGAGAGTGGAACTGGAAAAACTCCGGGGAGCGATAGACAATACCCTGTCCAAGATGGTCCGTCTCAACAAGACCCGTATGGATTATCTGGAGAAGTTCCAACAAATGATTGACGACTACAACAGCGGTGCCGTTAATGTGGAAGAGTTCTTCAAGCAGTTGCTGGAGTTCGCCAGAGACCTTCGGGAGGAAGAAAGGAGAGCCGTCTCAGAAAACCTGTCCGAAGAGGAGCTTACCATCTTCGACCTCATCACCAAGCCGGACATGAAGCTCTCCAAGAAGGAGACGGGACAGGTCAAGAAGATTGCCCATGACCTGTTGGAGACCCTGAAGAAGGAGATGCTGGTGCTGGACTGGAGGAAGCGACAGTCTACCCGTGCGGCTGTCCAGCTCACCGTGTTTGAGAAGCTGGAAGAACTACCGGAGACCTTCACAGATGAGATATACCAGACGAAATGTGATGTGGTCTTCCAACACCTTTTTGAATCATATCAGGGGTCGGGGCAGAGTATTTACGCAGTGGCCTGATAGTGAACAGGTCAATTGATGGCTAGCTCAACTGGGGGCCATCATAGAGGAATATTTATAGGTGTCACCCGCATAGAAGAACAATAGCCGTGATTACTCATGGGGATTTGATGCCCAAAAATTTTAATTACTCTGAGGAGAGGTGTCCATACATTGAGTGAAAACATTTACATGCATGTGAAAGGTGTTTGGTGGTTGCCTGAGCAACCAGATGCAGTAGTTTCTGGTGAGCTTTATATTTACAATGATGCATCAATGGAGTTGACCCTGCATGGGCGACTTCTGCCACAAACAGAAGGCACAGTGGATATCAGTCAGACGGCGGACTATATCCATGGCAGTGCCGCAGGGAAAAATTTCTCCCTAATAAATTGCCACAAGAAACAAACAACAATCAGTCAACCCGGCATTGCCATATCGGTTTACAGATGTGCTGAAGCTTTTGTTGGAATGCACGTGACATCTGAGGAAGACCTGTGTTTTGAGGCTTGTGATTGCTATTTTTCAAATCTATTTGAATGGGTGAGAATTACTGGCTTTTCCATTCCAGATTTAGACATAACGAAAAAGGATGTTGAATTTAAATATTCGACTCCAGACCCCATTAATATCTTGTCATCTGATGACACTCAGATAGCTTTTAAATTCAAGCTCACGGGACTGACTTTAAGAGGTATGACTAAAGATGTTAACATCACTCAAGACCTGAGTGTCGAAATTAAAACTCAAACAAAAACCAACTATTCCATCCTTATGAAGTCAGTAGGTAGCGTCCAGTCATTTTTGGGATTTTTAACGCAAACCAAAATCCATCCATACAAAATATACTTCTACAACCCCGGCGAAGAACAGCCTCCCGTTGAATACATATTCTCATCAGTCAGAGGCCTATTGTTTTCTGCTCAGACTCAAACTGGCATACCATTGATTGAATTTAGAGAGGTATATCCAAGAATTGGTCAGGCTTATGAAATGTGGGAGCGAAAGAAAGAAGGTCTTGGCCCGGTTATAGACCTGTATATGGGAAATCATTACAACCAACACCTGTACATGGAGAACGTCTTCCTAGGACTGATTCACGGCATAGAGGCGTACCATCGAGCATTCGTTGGCGGACAAAACATGGACGAAAATGAGCATAGCAAAATCGTTGAGGCCATGATTGACAGTGTCGAAGATACACACAAATCATGGGCTAGAGAAAAGTTGGAGTATACAAACGAATTGAGCTTACGCAGACGATTAAAGCAGATTTTTGAAACCAACATTGACTTGCTAAACGAATACGTTGCTAACTGGAAAAGATTTGTTCATAAAGTCGTCAATACAAGAAATTATTTTGTTCATTACGATTCCAACATCACTGAAAGGTGCACCGTTGGCCAAGATATGTATGATGCAACAGAAATCCTTAAATTGATAATCGAAATGGCCTTGTTAAAGGAGCTTGATTTCAGTACTGAGGAAATCAATACTTCACTAAAAAGACGTTACATAAATTTTAAGTATGACCACCCCTAACATTCAAATATGCACTTTCTGGCTAGACTGTCATAATTTTGCCCAAACACCTCAATATTAAGCACATTCAATAGGTGGTGCGGAGACGCCACATAATTGATGACTACTGTTCTGGACTTCATCTGTTCGAATTTGGGCTCACCGCCGAATGATTCCTTCCAACGCTTGCATTTAACAGTCAGCCGCTCATCATTCTCATCAAGGATGAATAGTCGGTCATCGTGATACAGTCTACCTTGAAAGTGGAGCTCTGAAGACACACAGTCCACCAAATCAAACAGCTTGCTCATATTCATGCCCACCTTCGGTGGGCAGTTCGCTTCGCTCACCGGTGCATTTACACTGTGCAATACCACCCGAAAAATATTGAAATAAAATTATAACAAGACGTGGGGTCATGTATGATGGTTCAGAACAGGGTATGATTAAGAATATAAAGAAGTTGAAGATTTAAGACCTGTGTCCAAAAAATCTTGCCAATAGTATGTTCGGGAATCCTCTGAAATTTATCCAGTTTAGACTGCTACATTCATCCCGATTAAGCGACCTTCTCTGAGTCATTAAGCTTCCTGAGAAATTTCTTCCCGTAGTGGAAATCTTTCATCTCAATAGTTGAAGGCCTCCATGCATGTTTGTAGGTGTATTTGATAACTTTAAACAGGTCATCAGGTGTGTCGATTGATTGTATGTGCGCCTTTTGTCCAGTCCATTTCATCCAGTTGTCGGTAATACGGAGGAGACTGCCTCATCCAGTCGGTCCTTCAAAGAGATATTCTTGTTATTGCCAAGGAGGAGATGAGCGTGAACACGGTGGTCGTAACGCTGACAGAGACATCTATTATTCGGGCAATGTGGAATAAATTTACATTTGGGACATCTTGTGGGGACCTTCCTGTCATGGGTAAGATTGATGAATCCCTTGGCTCCAATCTGAAGAGCTGACTTAGAAGCCACGTGGCTCAACCATGCTCTGGTACTGGAATAGATATCGTCCCAATCTTCCCCCTCAAGTGTGGGATAATGGCGGTCTCGGAACCGGATGGTAACGAAATCCATATAATTATATGAAGTGTCCCAGTTTACGTGTTCATTGAACTGGGACCGGATGCTTTTTATTGCTGTTCTCATGCTCTACCTCCATCGGATTCATTGTAAATTGATACAGCTTCGCCCTAAGCCAAAATGCCAACATAAAGGTTGAATTGTGGTGCTATAAAAGAACCTTTCAACCTATGAACGGAACGCTACGCACCAGTTGCGCCGAACAAGATTTTGGGGTTCACAACTATTTATAATACTTCGGATGCCTATCTAAATTACTCCATGCATTTTGCTGTCAGTGGTCTTGTAATCAGTTCACCCTTCCATGTGGATACCCAAGGTGGTTCCTGACAATCTCCATGGCCCTTTCAACGAACGATTCTCTGTTAAGGTACTTCTCTGAGGTTTCGTAGCTTCGATGACCGCCCTCCATGAACACACCAAGGAAGGGTTCATCGGTTATGTCTGGTAGGGTGTTCCGTTCAGATGCCACGAACAGAACAGGTTCCCTTGTCTCATCGCTGTAGACGGTCAGGATGAAAAAATATTCGATAGGTCCCATGGAAACGATGTCATCGAATAGAATGATGGTATGGCCATCTATTTTGAATCGTCTGACCTCTCTAGTTGATTCCACTGTTGGCATATATTCCATCGTCATTCACCTCCGCTGTTTTAAGTATTTATAAGAAGGAGACTGTAGGTCACGAAAAAGCCCGTCCATCAGTCCATTACTTCGAACAGAAAGGACCTCCCCCGTTTGGTTGTCATTGTAGGAGTGCCCTGAAAGTCTGGACTCAAAGCAAATTGAATGACCTGTTCTCCAGACTCATTGAACTTGACGGTATGGATACGGTCCAGCTTGAGCCAGAGCATTTTCTGGTGTTCTTTAGCTTGTTGAGATGCGTATGAAATCGCATCCTTTGGTTCTGTAATATTCTCGGGTACTCTGGTGCCCGTGTAGAACCCAGCGATGTGTCTTGTGATTATGGTCATGGGAGATGGCTTGCTGGCCCATTCATCGAACTCTCTCTGGTGCTCCTCTCTGTCTTTGGTGATAAGCGCCTCTACTTGCTCCGGGACAAGCTCTAAAGCAACTGAGACCTTTCGAAGGAAATCCTCCGAACAAATTCCCTCCCTCTCCAACTGGGTGACCCTGTTGGCCCCTTTGTTAAGGTTCCGATAGCCCATAGCCTTGGCTAGATAGTGGAAAGACCATCCACGCTTCGTGCGCTCCTCCCGAACGTATCTGGATAGATGCTTCCTGTTGCTCATAGTATGTCCTCCTCTGTTTTCTCCAGCCAGTTCAATTGTTCCTCTTCAGGCTTCCCGATTAGGTTTCTCAGTGCTCTCTCAGAGAACCCCGGCTTCAAGAGAGGGTCTCCAAGTGAGTGAATCCGCTCCCTCACTTCTGAGGCAATCTCAAATACCGCAAGAACCTGAGTCACTCTGGCTCTACTGATGTTGAGGGTTCTGGCAAGTTGAGCACGTGTTAACCGTTTGGACTCCAGTTCTCCTTGCCACTTAAGGGCAAGGTGGACCGGGTTGCGGTAGGTCCGCTTCGGTTTACCGGACTTTCCAGTTTTAACGGGCTTTTTGAGGGTAAAATGGTAGGTGAAGAAGTTCTGCCTATCGGATGTTTCGGGGAGCCAAAAATCAAGCCCGTCTTCGGACGGGCTTTCTTTTTGCATGTACCCGAGCAATAAACCAGCGACAAGGTGGTTAACTTGTCGCAGTACCGTTTGAGCTATCGGGGAATACAGTATGACCTTCCACGTCTACATCCTTCAAAGCCAATCCACTGGACGCTACTAC